>JAEEGL014818822.1_pt1 | contig 77996 bp, 55 predicted proteins | sample 9134231 | NCBI WGS metagenome assembly JAEEGL01 (sample SAMN16246548, study PRJNA631951) | gut metagenome | biome: gut microbiome; feature: rumen; material: fiber-attached | host: Bos | place: Iran: Karaj | collected 2018-10 | reverse complement strand
CAAGGTGGAAAATGGTGGCAGTATTTCTCCAAACGGCGTTAGTATTTTTCAAAATAGCGTTAGTATTTTCCCAAACGGCGTTAGTATTTTCCCAAACGGCGGCAGTATTTGGTCGGATTCTCTAGAGAATTGAGCAGGAAAGGCCGGTGGCAGATGTTGTAGCTACAGTGGTAGCGCGAAATGGAGGCTTGTAGCTACCGATAACGGTTTGCATTCCAGCTGGTTAGATGCCAAAGTAGCGCCTGTAGCTCCTTTTTTTGCCCTATTTTACGCGCACGCGCGCGCGTATAGGGTTTATGATACTAGAATTTCAGGCCCTCCCCCTGCTCCGGCTTCACTCTGCCAGCAGGCGGCGGGAGAAGTGGTGGACGGGATACCAGGCGGAGAGGAAGCTGACGGCCATGACGGTGATGAAGACCACGACGACGTCCCAGGGATGTACGCTGACGGGGTAGGCATTGACAATGAACGTGCCCTCGCTGTTGCCCAGGGCGATGATGCCGAACGTCTGCTGCAGCCAGCAGAGCAGCAGCCCCAGGAGGATGCCTGCTACGGCGCCCAGGGCGGAGATGAGCCATCCTTCAAGCAGGAAGATGGCCGACACCTGGCGGTCGGTGGCCCCCAGTGCACGCAGTGTGGCCACGTCGGCGCGCTTGTCGATGATGAGCATGGAGAGCGAGCCGATGATGTTGAAGCAGGCCACGACGAGGATGAAGACGAGGAAGATGTAGGCGATGAGCTTCTCTATCTTCATGATGCGGAAGGTGTCGTCCTGCTGCTCATAGCGGTCGCGCACATGATAGCGTCCGTCGCAGAGCTGCCTGATGGTGCGCTTCACGGCCTCGAAGTCGCTGCCCGTCTTCAGCCGCAGCTCCAGCGAGGAGACCATGCCCTGCTGGTCGAAGATGCGGCGGGCGAAGCCTACGCTGGTGAGGATATAGCCTTTGTCGTACTTGCCCTGCATGACGCTGAAGATGACGCCTGGCGAATAGAGTGAGTCGACAACGAAGCCCTCCTCGGGCGAGTTCATGTCGAGCTGCCCCTCGCGGCGCGGGGCATAGATGTGGAGCGGCTGCTCGTAGCGGTAGCCCAGTCCCAGCTCCTCGGCCAGTCGGATGCCGGGTATGCCGTAGTGCATGTCGGCGGCATGCAGCTCGAAGCGTCCGTCGCCCTGCAGGATTTCGCGGATGTGGGTCAGCCGGTCGAAGTTGTCGTCTACACCCTTCACGGTGACCATCACCTGTCGGTTACGATAGACGGCCATGGCCTGGTCTTCCACGCACTCCGTGGCCACATCCACCTGTGGCAGGGCCTTCACCTGCTGCAGCACAGGGTCGTCGGCAGGAGCGGTCTTCCCCTCCACGGGCGTAATCTCCAGCTGGGGGTCGAAATTGGTGAAGAGCGAGGCAACGAGGTCGCTGAAGCCGTTGAACACAGAAAGTGTCACCACCATGGCCATCGAGGCCACGGCGACGCCCACAGCGGAGATGCCGCTGATGATGTTGATGACGTTCGTCGACTTCTTCGAGATGAGGTAGCGGCGCGCGATGAAAAAGGGGAAGCCCAGCCCCCTTGTACTGGCCGCCCCCTCGCCTCCCTTCGGGAGGTGATGGCTTACCCTGGCTGCTGACTCTTCGGTCTTGTTAGTGGTTTCCATCCCGGCTATCGTCTGTCCTTGCCTCCACGGCTGGAGAGGGGCTGGACTGGGCTAACAATTGATCGATGCGGTCGATGTAGTCGAGCGAGTCGTCGATGAAGAAGCGCAGCTCGGGGATGATGCGCAGCTGGTGACGCACGCGCTGGCCGAGCGTGTAGCGTATCTGAGCGTTGTTCCTGTTGATGTTGGCCAGCAGCTCCTCTGCGCGCTCCGAGGGGAAGATGCTCAGGTGGGCGGTGCAGATGCCCAGGTCAGGGCTGATGCGCACCTGTGTCACGCTGATCATCACGCCGTGCATGCTGCGTGTCTGCTCCTGGAATATCTGGCTGAGCTCTTTCTGCAGCAGTCGGGAAATTTTGTTCTGTCTTGTCTCTTGCATCTATTATTCTTTTTAAGTTTCGCTAGTTCTTTTTTTACCACAGACAGCACAGGTTTCACAGTTTTTTTGCTGCCCACGGGTTGTCGCTATTTTCGCAGATTTCATCTTGATTTCACAGATTAGCTGCGCCGCATGGAATCGGTGTCATCCAAACAGAATGGCGGCTTGGCCGCTACAGTCGAAAGAAAATCCTTCGGATCTGTGCCATCTGTGGTCGTTTTCATACTTCGGAAAGTTGAGTTTATTATTCTACTTTCTATTCTACTTTACTCCTTTACCTCCTTACTCCTCAACTCCTTACTCCTCCGCTCGACCTTGGTCGCTTGCCTAAGCAAGAACTCCTTATCCTGCTCAATAGAGCAGGAAGCGGTCGATGAACTGCTGTGTGACGGCATACTGCGACATGGGCAGCTGGCAGTGGCCGTGACCTCCAACGATGTCGCAGCCGAAGCGGTCGCCGATGCCGAAGCGCTCCCACACCTTGCTGGCAGCATCTGCCGAGACGCGCATGGCAGGGTCGGAGAGCCAGGGGTAGTCGGGGTTGCCCAGCAGCAGCAGGGCGCGGGGGCAGACCATGGCGCAGAGCTCATGCTGGTCGTAGGGCAGGCGGTAGACGTTGTCGCCGCTGAAATGCTCTTTCTGGCTCTCCAGGAACCAGTGATAGTCGGTCTTGTCGATATCCTCCACGTTCTCCGTCGTCTCGTGGCTGGCACGCCAGGCAGCAGCGCCGCCGCCGCCAGGCTCCTGTGCCACGACGAGGGCGATGCGCTCGTCGAAGGCTCCGCAGTAGAGAGCCATCTTTCCGGCGTAGGAGCAGCCGGTGACGCCGATGCGGCGGGTGTCAATCTTCGTCACTTCCGGCCCCAGCTGCTGCAGGCCGTCGATGAGGCGGCTCATGCCCCATGCCCACTCGCTGTAGGCTCCGTTGTCCTTCAGCTGCGGATAGAGTCGGTCGAAGTGGTGCTCGCCACGGTCGTGGTGCCTGCCAAACTGCTTGTAGTCGTTCACCTGGGCCGACGTGAAGGTCATCATGGCCACGGGCCGTCCCTGGAAGAGCTGTCGGGGCAGGGCAATCATGTCGGTGCCTATCATCAGCGCGTAGGGCGGCTGTCCCACTTCGGGATAGCGTATCTGCGACTGCAGCGTGAGCGTCTCTCCGCCCACGGTGACGTCGACCACCAGCAGCGTGTCGCCCTGCATGCGGGCTTTCACCTGGCCGGCCTCCACGGCGGGCTTCGTTCCGATGCCGTAGTGCTGGATGAGCGAGCCTATCTCGTTGCGCCTCCGCTCCCAGTCGCCAAAGCCGGCCACGCCCTCGAGGGCGTCGGGAAGGCTGCGGACGACGGGCAGCTCCGAGGGGTTCTTAAACTGCTTCAGGGCATACTGTGCACCTGTATTCTCCTGGTCGTAGACACGCGGCTGGGCCGCCACAGACATCACACCGAGCACCGTCAGCAGTGCTCCCAAAATACTCTTTTTCATAATAATGGCTTTTAGATAGCGCAAAAGTACAAAAAATAAATGGATGCGCCAAAAGTTTGGCGAAAGTTTTTTTATTTTTCCCCGCCGATTAGCCCCAATCGTCGATTTCAATGGAAGAAAGGGGAACCCTCTCCCAGCGGAAAAGGGGCACCAGGGCTTCGGCCGCTATGGGCTGGGGCTGGGGGAGAAGACCTGCCAGGAAAGCCAGGCGGCCGATGATGTCGTCCGGCGAAAAACGCTGCCGCAGCGAGGCCATGTCCATGCTCCTGTCGCGCTTGCTGAGCCGCTGGCCCTGCCTGTTGCACAACAGGGGCAGATGGCAGAAACGGGGTTCGGGAAAGCCGAGCAGCCGGGCAACATAGATTTGCTGGGGCGACGAGAGCAGCAGGTCGCTGCCGCGCACCACCTCGGTCACGCCCGTCAGGGCATCGTCGACCACGACGGCCAGCTGGTAGGCCCATGCCCCGTCCTTGCGGCGGATGATGAAGTCGCCCACCTGACGTGCCAGGTTCACGCGCTGCATGCCATAGTGACCGTCGGTGAAAGTCGTGTCTTCGTCGGGCACGATGAGGCGGGTGGCTGCGGCCCTCCGCTGTCCCCCCGACGGAGGGAAGTCCTGGGGCGGCAGGTGGCGGCAGGTGCCGGGATAGACCACGCGGCCGTCGCTCTCGTGGGGGGCCTGCGTGGCCAGCAGGTCGGCACGGGTGCAGTAGCAGGGATAGGTGAGTCCCTTGTCCTGCAACAGGCGGAAATAGTGTTCGTAGATGTCGCTGCGGCGGCTCTGGAAGACGGGCTGTCCGTCCCACCACAGCCCCAGCCACTGAAGGTCGTCCATGAGCAGGTCGGCATATTCCTGGCGCGAGCGCGCCGGGTCGATGTCTTCTATGCGCAACAGCCACCTGCCGCCCTGGCTTCTGGCCGAGAGCCAGGAGAGCAACGCGCTGAACACATTGCCAAGATGCATACGCCCCGTGGGCGAGGGAGCAAACCGTCCTGTGGGTTCCATCATATAAAAGTTAGGAAATTATTTGGACTATTCATCTTTATTTCGTACTTTTGCAGCGGTCTTTTCAATTATTAAACTATGAAAAAGCTGTTTCTTTCCCTGCTGCTGGCATTCACTCTGAATGCCAACGCGCAAACTGATCTTCCCCCAGAGGCTCCGAAGCTGGAGTTTGCCCTGCAGCTGAAGGTGACGCTGGGCGAGGCGTTCTCCATCAACAACACGCAGCACGGCAGGCGCACCGTTATCCCCATCACCGGCGGCACCTTCGAAGGCCCGCAGCTGAAAGGTACCATCCTCAACGGCGGCGCCGACTACCAGCTGGCCAATGCCGACGGGCGCACGGAGCTGGAGGCCATCTACTGCATCAAGACCGACGACGGCGTCTACATCCACGTGCGCAACCGGGGCATCATCACTGCCGGTCAGGGTGCCAACGGCCAGCCCTCGTTCTACTTCAGGGCCGCTCCGCAGTTTGAGGCTCCTGCCGACAGCAAATACGGCTGGCTGAACAACTCGCTCTTTGTCTGCGCGCCGTCGTTCTCCGCCGGGTTCCAGGGCATCGTGCTCAACGTGTGGAGGGTGCTGTAGCCTGCCGGTAGTTCCTGAGGGGATTGGCATACATCGTCAGGAGACAGTCGCGGAGGAAGGCCTCGTCGGGGACGAAGCCTGCTGCGCCGTTGGCCGGGTGGTTCGTGATTTTGGCCATCTGGCCGTCCAAATAGCGATGGAATGAGGCTTTTTCCTCTTCCGTAGCCTCGGCACCGGCAGCCACGCGGTTGCTGGCGAAGATGCGGTAGTGGCTGTGAATCTCCTGGTCGATGTGGGCGGCAACGGCATCGAACAGCTCCCCCTTGGGCATGTCCTGAGGCAGCGTGTCGAGCCACTCGTCGATGCTGGGGGCGCAGTGGTAGTGCACGCGGCCCTTATAGCCCATGATGCCCGTGCGCATCGACTCCACGTCGTCGGCCTTGCTCTTCTTCCAGCCGGGGATGTCGCGCTTGAGCTGGAACTCCCTCGCCTTCAGGAAGTCGCAGGGGTCGTACTCGTAGCTGATGGCCAGGGGCACGATGTGCAGGGCCTTCAGCCGCTCCACTACCCCCTCGCCAGTGGTGCCGCCCATGGCCATCATCTTCAGGATGCTGGGCTGGGTGCGGTCGTCGCTGTCCTTCGCCCGTCCCTCGCGCTGGGCAATCCACACATTGTCGTGCTTGCAGGCGATGACAAAGTGCATATAATCCGACAGGCGCTTCGAGGCGGCCAGCATCTCGCGTATGCCCAGCGAGCGCTCCACGATGAACGACTTGTTGATGCGCACCAGGTCCCTAATCCACGGCGCCGCCAGCAGGTTGTCGCCAATGGCTATCTCGCAGGTGGTCTGGGCACCGGCATCGATGAGCAGCACGTCGAGCAGGGCAGAGTCGAGCACGATGTCGCGGTGGTTGCTGACGAAAGTGAAGCGGCGGGCGACATCGATGGCCGTGGCGTCGATGTCGAAGCCGGTGCTGGCCTTTGCCATCAGGTCTTTCAGAAACCCGTAGCAGAACGCCTTCTGGAAGTCCAGGCAGGTGGTGCACATGCGCATCTTCTGCATCATGGCGGCAAAGGGCACCTGCGGATAAAGGTATTTCACCACGGCCTGAAACTGGGGGTCGCCCTCCAGGCGGTCATAGGCAGCGGGCAGCTCCTCCGGCTCAAAGGGACGGATGGCGTCGAAGGCGGCCAACATGTTCTTGTAATCTTGCTCTTCCATAGTCAACGATTATTTTCCGGGCAAAGGTAAGAACTTTTTCCGAATCTGCCAACTTTTTCCTCCCCTTTTTTATTTCTTCAGCAGCCTCTTCGCAGCCAGATTCAGCAGGTCGGCCACATACTGGCTCTTATTCATTTGCGTGGCCACTTGCCGCAGGCGGCGGGCACAGACGTCGCGCTCGTCATCTTCCAGCTGGTCGGCATGCTTGCAGAGGTCGAGCACAAGATTGGCAGCCACCACCATGTCTTCCATCGGCTCGTTGTTGGCATGGTCGAGCATCTGTTGTGTCAGCAGGCCGAAGACCCGGTGCCAGTCGCGATTGCTCAGATGCCTGATGTTCTTCATCGCCTTGTTCATCCAGCCGCCCATGGTCTCGTCGTCAAAGGGGATGTCCTGGGGCTTGCCGATATTCAGCCTTTCCAAATTGATGCTGAAGATGCTGTCTGGCATGTTGCGCAGTTCCTCCAACCGCTGTTCCAGGCCCTCTGGCAGCTGCCCCGCAGGCAGTGTCCGGCCAAAAAATCTCAGGTTGTCGGGCAATTGTGCTGACCCGTAGACCCTTGTGTCGTAGGTCTGCGGCTTCGGGCCGTAGGCATAGACGAGCTGTGCCTCCCGGATGAGCGGGTCGTCGGTATTCCACCATTCCACGGCGCAGAGGGTACGGAAGTCTGTACGTTCCTTGTCGTCGAACGACAACAGCATGTAACTGCTGTTTTTCATGCTGCCCACAACGATGGCCGGACCCACCTGCTGTGCCACTCGCCACTGCTGGCGCTGGCTGGCGTCGTCTTTCTTTGAAGCATCGTTGATGTGGGTATAGGCCATCGTGGCATGGCTGCTCTCGCTGTCGAAGGTCTTTTTCAGCTGGTCGAAGATTCTGAAGTTGGGCTCTCCCACGCTGATGATGTGCACGACGTTGTCCTGCAGCGGTCTGCCGGTGGAGTCTTGGGTCACGGTCTTGTTTTCGCTGTGGCCGATGCCGTTCATACTGCTGATTCTCTGGAACAGCTCCTTAATCTGCTCCTGCGCCAAGGCCGATGACGAGAAGGCCAGCAGGGCCAGGGCAGCGATGATAATGCTTTTCGTTTTCATTGTCTTGTAATGGTTTGAAGGTTTATATCTCTATGATGTTTCTGGTTTCTATCACTTCGTAGTCGCCCAGCTCATTGGTGACGAGGATAGCATTTTCAGGCTGCGGCGTGGCTCGGTAGGTGGCCTCGATGATGTTGTTGCGAATCTCCTGTTCCCCACGCAGGATGGCGGCCTCGCAATCGGCCAGCAGCCGCAGGGCAAGCTCCACGTTCTCCTTCTGTTGCCAGATGCCGTCGCCAAGCGTGTCGGGCAGGGCGACGTCTGCCGCTCTTCTGACGGCCCGAGGCGCTGACGTCCTCCGGGCAGAGACCTGCTGTGCCTGAGGCTTTTCCTTCACGGAGACCTGCTGTGTCTGAGGTTTTTCCTTCACCAGTTCCTGAGGGGCGGGAGGCGTGGTTACCTCGGCGATGAGCGGCTGCTGTGGCTCTGTGTTCTCGACGGCTCTGTGCGAGAAGACAAAGAGCAGCAAGAGCGTGGCGGCTACGGCCAGTGATGCCGCCGCCCAGGGCCACTTCAGGCTGAGGACACGCGCCTTGGGCCGACGGGCGGCTACGATGCGGTCGTAGGCGGCCTCGCCCTCTGCCAGCTCGCCCAACATCAGGAGGACGGCCTGCCAGTCGGCGGGGAGAGAGGCGACGGCGTCGCCACACAGCGAACGGAGGGCACGGGCCAACTGCAGCTCCTCTGCCGGCGTGGTCTCGCCGTCGAGGTAGCGGTCGATGAGTTGTTGTATCTCCTGGTGTGTCATTGCTTCAGTCGTTTGGTGAGTTCTTGTAATACTTTCTTGCGGGCAATGGAGACCATGGCCTTCACCGACGCTTTCGGTATGCCGGTCTCCTGCGAGATGTCGTCGTTGCTGAGTCCCTCCAGCTGGCGCATCTCGAAGAGCTGCCGTTCTCGAGGCTTCAGCAGGGCGATGGTTTCCTCCATCATCCGCTGTGCGTCGCTGGCTTCCAGCAGCTCCTGCGGGGAGACCTCCATGACGGGGGATGGCTGTTCGTATTTGGCCTGCCGCTTCCGGTGCATGTTCACGCAGCAGTTCTTTGCCACACGGATGGCCAGTGCCCTGACATTGCGCTCCGGGTCGATATGCGCGCAGTAGCGCCACAGCTGCATCATGGTGTCCTGCGCAGCGTCCTCGGCATCCTCCATGTTGCCAAAGAAAACCATGCCGACATTCAGCACCTCGGAACGCAACTGCGCCGCCATCTGTTCAAACTCAGAGCGTGTCATACATATATAATACGCACAACGTCACGAAAAGTTAAGCAGAAAACGAAAAAAGTTTTTTTTTCTTTTGCTTTTCCCCTGCTTTTTCGTACCTTTGCACCCGTGTTTTTAAAGGTAAAAAAGTAAAAAGGTAAAAAGGAAACATGCAAGACATCAGAAACATCGCTATCATTGCACACGTTGACCACGGAAAGACCACGCTGGTGGATAAGATGATGCTGGCCGGCAACCTGTTCCGCGAGGGGCAGAACCTGAGCGGACAAGTGCTCGACGCCAACGACCTGGAGCGCGAGCGCGGCATCACCATCCTGTCGAAGAACGTCAGCATCAACTGGAAAGGAACGAAAATCAATATCATCGATACTCCGGGGCACTCGGACTTCGGCGGCGAGGTGGAGCGCGTGCTCAACATGGCCGACGGCTGCCTGCTGCTGGTTGACGCCTTCGAAGGCCCCATGCCGCAGACCCGCTTCGTGCTGCAGAAAGCCCTGCAGATAGGGCTGAAGCCCATCGTCGTGGTGAACAAGGTGGACAAACCCAACTGCCGCCCGGAGGAAGTTTACGAGATGGTGTTCGACCTGATGTTCTCGCTGAACGCCACGGAAGACCAGCTCGACTTCCCCGTCGTCTACGGCTCGGCCAAGAACGGCTGGATGGGCGAGGACTGGCAGAAGCCTACAGACAATATCACCTATCTGCTGGATAAGATTGTGGAGGTCATCCCCGCCCCGAAGCAGCTGGAGGGAACGCCGCAGATGCTCATCACCAGCCTTGACTACAGCAGCTACACCGGCCGCATCGCCGTGGGCCGCGTGCACCGTGGCGTGCTCAAAGACGGCATGCAGATCACCATCGCCCACCGCGACGGCAAGATGGAAAAGACGAAAATCAAGGAGCTGCACACCTTCGACGGCATGGGTCACCACCGCACGGACAGCATAGACTGTGGCGACATCTGCGCCGTCATCGGCTTGGAGAAATTTGAGATAGGCGACACCATCTGCGACCTAGAGAACCCTGAGCCGCTGCCGCCCATCGCCATCGACGAGCCTACGATGTCGATGCTCTTCACCATCAACGACTCGCCGTTCTTCGGGCGGGAAGGGAAATACGTCACCAGCCGCCACATCAACGACCGCCTGCAGCGCGAGCTGGAGAAGAACCTCGCCCTGCGCGTGGAGCCGTTTGAGGACTCTACCGACAAATGGATTGTCTCCGGCCGTGGCGTGCTCCATCTCTCCGTGCTCATCGAGACCATGCGCCGCGAAGGCTACGAGCTGCAGGTGGGTCAGCCGCAGGTCATCTACAAGACCCCCCTCTGTCCCTCCGAAGGGGGGAAGAACGATTCCCAGCCCCTTAATACAGCTCTCCAGCTCGTTCCACTGCCCGCCGGCTCCTCCCCTTCGGGAAGGTCGGGAAGCGTCTATGAACCTGTCGAAGAGCTTACCATCAACGTGCCCGACGAGTTTGCCTCGAAGATGATAGACATGGTGACCCGCCGCAAGGGTGAGATGACCAGCATGGAGAGCCAAGGTGAGCGCACGAACATTGAGTTCCTCATCCCCTCACGCGGCATCATCGGACTGCGCACCAACGTGCTCACCGCCAGTCAGGGCGAGGCCATCATGGCCCACCGCTTCAAGGAATACCAGCCCTACAAGGGGGAGATAGAGCGCCGTGTCAACGGCTCGATGATTGCCCTTGAGACCGGCACGGCCTACGCCTACGCCATCGACAAGCTGCAGGACCGGGGAAAATTCTTCATCGATCCCGGCGAAGAGGTGTATATGGGACAGGTGGTAGGCGAGCATGTGCACGACAACGACCTGGTGATTAATGTCTGTAAGGCCAAGCAGCTCACCAACGTGCGCGCCAGCGGCAGCGACGAGAAGGCACGTGTCATCCCCAAGGTGCTGATGAGCCTGGAGGAATGCTTGGAATATATCAAGGAAGACGAGCTGGTGGAAGTGACGCCCAAGGCTATGCGCATGCGCAAGACCATCCTTGACCACGACCTGCGGAAGAAGGCGAACAAATAAAAAGGTTAGAAAAAAAGTAAAAAGATGATGGTAATGACAATGGACAGAAAGAGCGAGGCTACAGTAGCAAAGGAAACTATCGGAAGGCTTTTACCTTCATGCCTCCTTACTTATTTACCGTTTTATCTTTTTACCTTTTTACTTTTGTGTGGCTGTTCGCCGTCGGCAAAGCAGTCTGGCGCCAATGGCGGTCATGACGCCACCAGCGTGAAGATAGCGCCGAGATATGCCACCGGGTTCTCCGTCAGCGACTCTGCCGACGTCCGCCTCGTCACCTTGTCCACCGGAGAGCGGTTTGCCCTGGTGGGAGCCGACACTTGCGCTGTCCCGCAGGGATGCGAGAAGGTGGTGGTGCCCATCCGCCGCTGCATCTGCATGACAGCCCTGCAACTGTCGAACTTCACCGCACTCGGCGCACATGATTTCGTGACGGGCATCACGGGCACGAAGAATCTCTTCAATGAGGACATCCTGCAGCGGGTGAAGGACGGGCGCATCGTAAAGATTGGCATGGAGGGCAACTTCGACCCCGAACTAGTGATGGCAGCCCAGGCCGACGTCATCTTCATCTCGCCCTTCAAGCGCGGCGGCTACGATGCCATCAAAGAAAGCGGTGTCACGCTGGTTCCCCATCTGGGCTACAAAGAACTGGACCCGCTGGGTCAGGCGGAATGGGTGAAGTTCATCGGCATGTTCCTGGGCATGGAGCAAGAGGCCAACGACATCTTCGCCGGCATAGAGCAGCGCTACAACAGCCTGAAGGCCCGCGTCGACTCGCTCACCTCGCCCGCCTCGGCAGCCTCCCATCTCCCCACCATCACCAGCGGCGAGATGCACTACGGCAACTGGCACGCCGTGGGCGGCAAGAACTATCTGGCACAGATTTTCCGCGATGCGGGAGCCGACTATGTGCTCCATGACGAGGAGACGGCTGGCGAAGACCTGGAGTTCGAGAAGATGTACGCCCTCTCGGCCAATGCCGACTACTGGCGCATCCTGAACAGCTTCGACGGCGACTTCACCTACGAAGACCTGGTTGGCCGTGAGCCCCGCAACGAGCTGCTGAAAGCCTTCCGCGAGAAGAAAGTCATCTACTGCAACATGCGCACCACCCCCTACTACGAACTTTCGCCCGTGGAACCCGACGTGTTGCTGAAGGACTTCGTCGCCATCATCCACCCTGAACTGGTGGACTCTTCCTACCAGCCGAAATACTACAGGCTGCTGAAATGAAATCCAAGCTGCTGCTGCTGTTCCTGTTCATCCTATTGCTCGTGGTGGTTAACCTGGCAGTAGGTACTGTCAGCATTCCGTCGCTGGCGGTCGTGCATATCCTGACGGGCAGCGCAGAGGAGAGTGAGATATGGACAAACATCGTGCTGCAGAGCCGTCTGCCACAGACGCTGACAGCACTGGTGGCCGGTGCCGGCCTGGCCGTGAGCGGCCTGCAGATGCAGACCGTGTTCCGCAATCCGCTGGCAGGGCCGTCGGTGCTGGGCATCTCCAACGGTGCCGCCCTCGGCGTGGCCTTCGTGGTGTTGATGTCTGGCCAGCTGGGAGGCGTGGCGCTGAGCCGTCTGGGCTATCTGGGCGATGCCGCCATGAGCATCGCCGCCATCATTGGTTCGCTGCTGGTGATGCTGCTCATCATCTGGATTTCCAACCGCGTGGAGGGACGCGGCACGCTGCTCATCATCGGCGTGATGATAGGCTACCTGGCCACGGCCATCATCGGCGTGATGAAATTTCTCTCGCCGGAGGAAGACGTGAAATCGTTTGTCGTATGGGGCTTGGGTTCCTTCTCCCGCGTGTCGGGCGGCAACATGGTGCTTTTCGTGGTGCTGATGTGCATCCTGCTGCCGCTGGCCTGTCTGCTGGTGAAACCGATGAACCTGCTGCTGCTGGGCGACCGCTATGCCGCCAATCTGGGGCTGAACATCCGTCGGGCACGCTCGCTGGTCATTGTCAGCAGCTCGCTGCTCGTGGCCATCGTCACGGCCTATTGCGGCCCCATCATGTTCATCGGACTGGCCGTGCCCCATCTGGCCCGTGGCCTCTTCCGCACCAGCAACCATCGTGTGCTGATGCCCGCCACCATGCTCTGCGGCGGCCTGCTGGCCCTGCTGTGCAACCTCATCGCCCGCATGCCCGGCTTCGAAGGAGCACTCCCCGTCAATTCGGTCACAGCCCTGGTGGGCGCCCCTGTCGTAGCAGCCATCCTGTTCCGCCGCCGCCGTATGTCGGTTTGAGCGGTTTTTATTCGGCGTTCAGCTGCTTGGCCACATCACACAACTCCTGATACCACTCCTCGCCAAAGCGGCGGAGGAGCGGCTCCTTCAAGAACTGATAGACTTTGAGATGAAGCTCCCGACCCTTGCGGCGGCCGCATTCACAGATGTCCCAGCGGTGGTAGTTCAGCCCGATGCTGCCATCGCTGAACTGCTTCTCGCGTATAGGATAGAGGGCACAGCTGACTGGTTTGCAAAAAGAGCTGCGCCCCTTGCGAAAGGCCTTCTCCAGCGCACAGAGGCAGCAGCCGCTGCCTGCGGTTTCCCCGCCAGGCACCGTTGGCCGTCCTTTCCCGGCGGTTTCCCCGCCAGGCACAATTGGCCGCCCGTTCCCGACGGGGAAACCGCCGGGCACAATTAGCTGTCCTTTCCCGGCGGGGAAACCGCCGGGCACAATTGGCTGTCCGTTCCCGACGGTTTCCCCGTCGGGCTCATAGCAGGTAAACACGCAGTCCTTCCCTCCAACGATGCTCGTCACCAAATCGCCGTCGCGGTCGGTATAGGCCACGCCCTGCCGATCGATAACGCTCTGCGCACTAGCCGACAGGTCGCCCCAAACGGCATCCAGACTGTTCTCAATCTCCATAATCTCGTCCAGCGTGACTGGCGCGCCCGCATCGCCCTCCACACAGCAGGCGCCGTGACACACGTCGAGGTCACAGCAGAACTCCTCAGTGAGAAGGTCCGACGACAGCAGCACGTTGCCAATCTGCAGTATCGGCGGAAGCTTGTTTTCCATTGCCCGTTTACTCCTTTTTGCTGCAAAGGTACGAAAAAGTTTGGAACGTTCCAAACTTTTTCGTACCTTTGCAGCGGATATTTCGAATTATCCAAAACAAATATACAGACCCCGCCCCTGCCCCGCCCCTCTAGGGGAGGGGAAAGGCTACCGCCAAAGCACAAGCCGAACGGTGCTCCCCTCCCTTTAAGAGGAGGGGCTGGAGTGGGGGGCCACATAGAAGCAGCAAAACAACAAAATAGGAAAGAGAAATGGAATCAAAACTGGTGATCTATAACACGCTGACGCGCCAGAAGGAGCGCTTCGAGCCAATCAACGCCCCCCATGTGGGCATGTATGTCTGCGGACCCACCGTCTACGGCGACCCCCATCTAGGCCATGCCCGCCCGGCCATCACGTTCGACATCCTCTTCCGCTATCTCAGGCATCTGGGATATAAGGTGAGATACGTGCGGAACATCACCGACGTGGGCCACCTGGAGCACGATGCCGACGAGGGCGAGGACAAGATTGCCAAGAAGGCACGGCTGGAGCAGCTGGAGCCTATGGAGATTGCCCAGTACTACACCCGCCGCTACCACCAGGCGATGGACTCGATGGGCGTGCTGCGCCCCAGCATCGAGCCTTGTGCCACGGGCCACATCATCGAGCAGCAGCAGCTGGTAGAGCAGATTATCAGCAACGGCTTCGCCTACGAGTCGAACGGCAGTATCTATTTCGACATTGAGGCCTACAACAAGAAATACCAGTACGGCATCCTCAGCGGCCGCTCCCTGGAGAACGTGAAGGACGCCAGCCGCGAGCTGGATGGCGTGGGCGAGAAGCGCCACCAGGCCGATTTCGCCCTGTGGAAGAAGGCACAGCCCGAGCACATCATGCGCTGGCCATCGCCTTGGAGCGACGGCTTCCCGGGCTGGCACTGCGAGTGCACGGCCATGGGCCGCAAGTACCTCGGCGAGACCTTCGACATCCACGGCGGCGGCATGGATCTTGTCTTCCCCCACCACGAATGCGAGATAGCACAGGCACAGGCCGCCATGGGCCATCAGGCCGTGAAGTACTGGATGCACAACAACATGATTACCATCAACGGTCAGAAGATGGGCAAGTCGCTGGGCAACTTCATCACGCTGGAGCAGTTCTTCACCGGGCAGCACGAGCTGCTGTCGAAGCCCTATTCGCCCATGACCATCCGCTTCTTCATCCTCTCTGCCCACTACCGGGGCACCGTCGACTTCAGCGACGAAGCCCTGCAGGCTGCCGAGAAGGGACTGGAGAAGCTGCAGAATGCCATCGGCGACCTCTCGCGCATAACTCCCCTCAGCTCCTCTGAAGGGGGGAAGGCGCAATGCACCCCTGACGTGGAGAATGTGGTGAAGACCTTGCGCGAGCGCTGCTACGACGCCATGAACGATGACCTGGCCACACCGCTGGTCATCAGCATCCTTTTCGAGGCTGCCACCGTGGTGAACAAGCTCGTCGACCACAAGGCCACCATCTGCGCCGACTGCCTGAAGGAACTCAGCGAGGTGATGCACCTCTTTGCCGAAGATATCCTCGGGCTGGGCGGCGAAAAAGGAGAGCGGAGCGAAGAGAGAGAAACCGCCTTCGGCAAGGTGGTGGACATGGTGCTGGAACTCCGCGCCAAGGCCAAGGCCGCCAAGGACTGGGCCACCAGCGACCAGATTCGCGACGCGCTGGCCCAGGCCGGCTTCGAGGTGAAGGACACCAAGGACGGCGTGACCTGGAAGCTGAACAAATAAAAGCAAACAATTATACGGATAAGAAAAAGATGAATTACAGATTCATTTCCCTGCTGGCAGGCATGTTCTGCCTGCTCTGCTGTCATGCTCAGGACATCAAGCCCAATTTGAAGTTCGGCAATCCTACCGAAGAAGAACTTACCATGACCACCTACGCCCCCGACAGCGAGGCGGTGGCCGTGGTGCTCTGCCATGATACCGACGTGCAATACCAGTATCTGACCACTTTCATGGTGTGCTACAGCGTCAAGAAGCGCATCAAAGTGCTGAAAGAGGAAGGCAAAGACTATGCCAATGTGAGCATCTCCTATCTAAGCGGAAACACTTCCAGCGGAAATAAGGAAATCATCAGAGGGCTGAAAGCCACTGCCTATAACATGGAGAACGGCAAGCTGGTCAAGACGCGCATGAAGAATGAGAATGTGTTCAATGAGAAACTCTCCGACGAGCGGACGCTATGTAAGTTTTCCATTCCGCAAGTGAAAGTAGGCACCGTCATTGAATACGAATACGAGCTGCAGAGCAAAGACTACACCAACATCTATGACTGGTATGCCCAGTCATCATTGCCTACGCTTTACACCCATTATCGGCTAATCCTCCCTGAGTGGTTCCGCTTCAGCGTGGATGAATCAGGAACGGAGCAGATGGAGAGCAAGATCCAGCCGACGAACCTGTCGTTCATTGTAGAGTCGGCACGACTCAGCTGCGAAGCCAAGGAATATTCTTTCACGGGGCGCAATCTGCCCGCCGTGAAAGACGATGACTATGTCTGGGCAACCAACGACTACGCCAATCATGTCACAGCCGAGCTTAACGGCTTCCAAATTCCCGGTGAAATCTACGAGAACTTCTCATTCACCTGGGAAGAGGTGGCAGGCACCCTGCTGGAGGACGAGGATTTTGGCGGACGGCTTAAGCAGCGTAATCCGCTGGAGGCCGAGACGAAAGCCGTGCTAACTCAGGGCGACGACAAGCGCACCCAGGCAGCTGCCATCTATCGGCTGTTGAAGAGCCGTGTACGCTGGAATGGCGACTACGACCTGGCTGGCCGGTCTGCCTCCTCGCTGCTGAAAGAGGGGACAGGCAGCAATGCCGACATCAACTTCCTGTTTATCAGCATGCTTCACTCTGCCGGACTGGAGGCCTGTCCTGTGCTACTGCGCCTACGCGACCGTGGCCGCCTGCCGTTATCACATGGCAGCATCAAGTATCTGTCGACCTTCGTCGTGGGTGTCTTCGACACAGATTCTACCATGGTATTCTTCGACGGGTCGGCCAATGACGGAGTCAATGTTCTCCCCACGCGCCTGATGACCGACCATGCGTATGTCATCAACAAGAAAGGCAAAAACACGTGGGTTAACCTGCAAAACATCTGCAAGAGCCGCGATGCCATGCAGATTACTGCCAGCATCCATACCGACGGCACCGTCGAGGGTCACATTCAGAACAGCTATCTGAACCATTCCGCCGCAGCCATGCGTCGTCGCTTCCGTGAGGCCGACGACAGTACGAAGTTCGTCACTTCGCTGACCGAGCGACGGGACATGAAGATGACCAACTACCAGCTGACCGGCCACCGCAGCAGCGAGCCGCAGGTGGTTGAAGAATATGACTTCACAAAGACGTGTGATGCCACTGCCGACCACATCTATCTTAACCCGTTGGTGCTCACCCCATGGAAAGAGGCTCCCTTCAAAGCCGCTGAGCGACAACTGCCGGTGGAATTTCCGTTCATACAATCGGAAGTTATCGCCTCCGAGCTGACGCTGCCCGAAGGCTATGAAGTGGAGGAGATGCCCAAGGGGCTGAGAGTGCAGTTGGGCGATAACGATCTTGTCTGCCGCATCCGCTACATCAAGAATGACAACAGCATCTCGGCGAACTACTCTTTCACCATCAACAAACTCTTCTTTTCCAACAACGAGTATGCTGATTTGAAATCGACCTTCGACCAAGTGGTGCAGGCCGCCAATGCCATGGTGGTATTGAAGAAGAAATAAGCCGATGACTGTCCGGGGCTTTTCATTACTATTGCTGGTGTTTGCCGTCATTGGAGCGACAGCCCAGACGACGACCATCGACGAGATGAGCATCAATGTGGTGTGCGCTTCACCACGGCAGGCCGTTTGCACTTTCCGGCAGGTGATCACCATCCAGAACGAGCAGGGTGCGTCCTTTGCCGGCTTCGCTGTCAGGATAAGCAAGGGAGACCAGCTGAAATCCTTTTCCGGACAAGCGGTAAACGCTGACGGCCAAATTATCCGCAAGTTCAAGAAGGGTGACCTGATGCGTACGGAATACTCTTCGATGCTTGCCATGGATGACTATATGATGCTGCTCGACTTCACCCCTCCCTCCTATCCCATCACCATCAGCTATGAATGGACTGAGCAGATGAACGACGACCTGATAGAGCTGCCCCGCTTCGTGCCCCAGACCGACTATGGGATGGCAGTGAAACAGGCATCGTATACCGTCAGCACACCTGCCGACTTTCCCATCCGCTATCACCTGCAGAACATCAGCCAGACTGTTGAGCAACATGTAGAAGGTGGACGACAACTGACGACGCTTACGATACGCGACCTGCCGGCCTTGGACGACGAACCCCGTTCACGCAAACTGTCCGAGCGCCTGCCTATGGCATGGTTTGCCCCCACCGATTTCTACTTCTACGGCCATCAGGGGTCATTGTCCTCCTGGCAGGAATATGGGAAGTGGACACGTCGCCTGCTGGAAGACCGCCAGGCTCTTCCCGATGCCATCCGCCAGAAAGTTCATCAGCTGACCGATAGCTGCTCCAGCCCGCGTGGGAAGGTTGCCCAGCTCTACGACTTCCTGCGGCAAACCACCCGCTATGTCAGCATTCAGCTGGGTATAGGCGGCCTTCAGCCCGCAGCAGCTGCCGATGTGGCCCGTACAGGCTACGGCGACTGCAAGGCATTGTCGAATTATATGCGGGCACTATTGCAGGAAGCTGGCATCGAGTCTGTCTATGCGGAAATAAGCACCGTCAACACCCGGCTACTTCCCGATTTCCCCAACGTGGGACAGCTAAACCATGTCATCCTGCAAGTACCGCTGCCTGGTGACACGCTATGGTTGGAATGCACCAACCCTGCGCTGCCATTGGGTTATGTGCACGAAGACATTGCCGGTCATGACGCCGTGCTTATTACCCCTGACGGTGGCCGTCTGCAGCGCCTGCCCTCCTATACCGACAGCCTGCATCTGCAGCATTCCCAGATGAGCATCCAGCTGATGCCCGACGGCAGTGCCACCATGAGCCTGGAACAGACATCGCATTTCTCACAATACGAGAGCATGGTGCCATTGGCCAAAATGAATGCAGCAGACCGTAACAAGGCAGTATTAAACGCCGTCAGGCTACAGCAGCCTGAAATCACCAACCTTAGCGTCAAGGCAGAGGACGATGTTCCTTTGGTCACCTTGCAGGCTGAGCTTTCCTGCTCGCGCTATGCCAGTGCTACCGGACGGCGTCTTTTTGTACCCCTGTGTCCGCTCCACAAAGGTTTCAAGGCACCGTCCCTAAAAGAAGACCGGCAAGAAAACCTGATCATCTATGATGGCTACCTGGATACTGATGACTTTGTCATCGACCTGCCGGAAGGCTTTGACGTAGAGTCGCTGCCTGCCGACATCAGCGAAAGTCTGCCATTCGCCGAATTTACTTTCAGCCTGCGACGTGAGGGGCGGAAGTTGCATCTTCGCCAGCGACTGCTGGTACACAGCGGCACTTTCGAAAAGACGCTTTTTCCCGACTATGTAGCACTCATGAAAAAGGTGGAGACAACTTACGGGCAACGCATTGTGCTAATATTGAGTACACAATAAAAAGGCCGACAAAAAAGAAAATCGCAGAAAAACCAAGCGCAGCTACTCTCCTCCCCTCAAGGGGAGGGGTTAGGGGTGGGGTTTGTATCTTTCTGCCACTGAATAAGTTAGTCACCCCACCCCTACCCCTCCCCTACAAGGGAGGGGAGGGCCATGCGGCTTGTTCCTCAGCGATAGAGGACTTTTTAAAGTGGAGTCAATATCTATATTTTTCAAAAACTCTGCAACTCTGCACCTAGGACAGACAAATGCTTGGTTTGCAGAAAGTTTCTGGTAGTACACTTTGCTGCAAACCCTGCACCCAACCCTGCACCTTTACCTCCGCCAACTCCGAGAAAAGTCCCAAGTGTTGGGACAAAAAAATACTGCCAGTATTTTTCCAAACGGCGTTCGTATTTTTCCAAACGTCGTTCGCATTTTCCAGCGCGGGGCACGTATATAGACAAATGCAGGGTTGGGTGCTGGGGTTGCAGTAAAGTGTACTACAAGCAACTTGCTGAAAAACAGGAAGTTGACCATCATAGGTGCAGAGTTGCAGGGTTTACAAAAAAATTACATTACTTTACTCGAGGCTGCTGAATGAATAGTCGTAAACAGTTTTTCGGCATTTCCCTTTGTGATTTGGACAATATTTCGTACATTTGCAGCGTTACACTTTTAGCGACGGTTACAAAAAGTCATAATACAGATGTTTGAACAGGAGATAACACGGTATGAGGAGTTGCTGCTGCGCTACGTGGGGAGGCTAGAAGGGGCTCAAACTTTTAATTCCTATAGCTCATGAAACAAGGACGCCACATCTGCAACACCCTGAAGGCCATCCGCCGCCAGATAGCGGAGGCCAACGACATTAAGTACGAGCCGCGCGAGTGTCACCATGAAGGCGACTGCGCAGGCACCTGCCCCGCCTGCGAGGCAGAAGTGCGCTATCTGGAAGGTGAGATTGGCCGCCAACGCAGCATGGGCAAGAAGGTGGCTGTGGCGGGCATAGCCATGGGGTTGGTCGGGATGGCCGCCTGCACTACTTTCAATGCAAAGGATAGCACTCCTGCTTCGCAGCAGACGTCAACAGAGGATAGCACTCTCGCTTCGCAGCAGACATCAACCTCCGAATCCTCGATGATGGGCGAGCGGACGATGGGCGAAGTCGTAGAACCAATGCCACATTTCCCCGGTGGAGACGAGGCTCTGGAGGACTATTTGAAAACAAACATCAGATACCCGCAGGTAAAGGATACTCTTGACGGGCGTGTTGTCATATCCTTCGTTGTTGAAAGAGATGGCTCCATCACCAATGCCGAGGTTGTGAAATCACTGGCACCGGCATACGATGCCGAGGCTCTGCGTGTAGTAAGTGCAATGCCCAAATGGGTGCACGAGGGCGGCTTCACAGTAAAGATAAGATATGCAATTCCCATAACATTTAGAAGGAAATAGAAAGCCATGAACTACGGACGTCATATCTGCAACACCCTGAAGGCCATCCGCCGCCAGATAGCGGAGGCCAACGACATCAAGTACGAACCGCGCGAATGTCATCACGAGGGTGACTGCGCCGGCACCTGCCCTGCCTGCGAGGCAGAAGTGCACTATCTGGAAGGTGAGATTGGCAAGCGCCGGCAGCTGGGGCGGGCCGTCAGCTTAGTGGGCCTCTCGGCTGGCGTGGCCGCTCTGCACAGTTGTGGCCTTTTCAGGGCCTTTCAGCCACCGCTGGCAGGCATCCCTGTCATGCCGCCTGAGCAGCAGGCAGAACAGCAGGCACAGCAGCAGCTCGTGGCAGCCGACACCATCGCCACCGACAGCATACGTCCGCTGAAAGCTCGCGAGAAGGTGCTGGAAGGTGTCGTGGAAGAGGCGCCCCATTTCCGGGGCGGCGACAAGGCGCTGCAAGAATATCTGAAAAGCAACCTGCAATATCCCGACGAGTGTGTGGTCGGCCGCGTCATCGTCACCTTCATGATAGAGAAAGACGGCAGCATCAGCGAAGCGAAGGTCATCAAGTCGCTCAGCGAGGCTTGCGACAAGGAGGCTCTGCGACTGGTGAACGCCATGCCGAAATGGAATCCCGGAAAGCAGCTGGGCAAGGCCCAGCGCACCAAGTACACCCTTCCCATCACCTTCATGGCTGAATGAAGCACAAACGTTCAATGTTCAATGTTCAACGTTCACCTCTCATAGCCATTGCCCGCCACCGGCTGAGTACCGACGGCACAGGCGTCACAACGTTGGTGGCCTTCCACGGTTGTCCGCTGCGCTGCCGCTACTGTCTGAACAGTCAGTGCTGGGAGCCGGACGGCATCTGGCGATGGACTACGCCCGAAGAGCTGGTGGATGAGCTGATGCAGGACAATCTCTATTTCCTGGCCACGGGCGGCGGCGTTTGTTTCGGCGGCGGCGAGCCGCTGCTTCAGAGCGACTTCATCGCCCGTTTCTGCCAGCTCTGCCCCAAGGAGTGGCACATCTACTTGGAGTCATCGCTACAAGTGGAGCAAAGCCGGCTGGAAGCCGTCATTCCCTGCGTACATCATTATTATATAGACGTGAAGGACCTGCGGCCCGACATCTACCGGCAGTACACCGGCGGCACCCCTTCGCTGCCGATGGCCAACCTGCAGCTGCTGGCCGACCGGCACCTGCAACAGCAAGTCACCATCCGCCTGCCGCTGATTCCCGGCTACAACACGGATGGTGACCGCCAACATAGCCAGCAGCAGCTGGCTGCGCTGGGCTATTCAGACTTCAATCTTTTCAACTATATTGTTCCACGCAACATGCCCGTCATTTGAAGGTGACGGGCAGCTTCTTCAAATCCTTGTCTTGCGAGCTGTTGCCATAGAGAATCTCATACTGGCCAGGCTTGGTGCGCATGGTGTTGGTCTCGGCATCCCAGAACTCAAACGACTGGCGAGTGAGGGCCAGCTGGGCGGTGGCCGTCTGACCTGCCTTCACGTCGACGCGCTGGAAGGCACGTAGCGACTTCAGCGGCCCGTCGGGGTCCTGCAGGTTGCGAATGTAGAGCTGCACGGTCTCGCTGCCGTCGCGCTTGCCCACGTTCTTGACAGGGACGGAAAGCGTGAATCCGGGAAGTCCGGGGGTTCCGACCACGGAAGCCTCGCCCAGCTCAAACTGCGTATAGCTCAGACCATAGCCGAAGGGGAAGAGGGCGTCGGTGAAGTAACGGTAGGTGCGCCCACGCATAGAATAGTCCTCGTAGTCGGGCAGCTGGCTGCTCGACTTATAGAAGGTGACAGGCAGCTTTCCCGACGGGTTGACGTCGCCAAAGAGTACGTCGGCCACGGCGGTGCCGCCCTCCTGTCCAGGATACCAGGCCTGCACGATGGCGTCGCAGGTCTCGGTCTCAGGCAGCAAGGCGATGCACGAGCCGGAGCAGTTGACAAAGATGACGGTCTTGCCGGCCTCCTTCAGCGCCTTGAGGAAGTCGCGCTGCACCTTCGGAAGCTCGATATGCGTGCGGTCGCCACCCTTGAAGCCGTCGATGTCGACGGGCATCTCCTCGCCTTCCAGCGCAGGAGAGATGCCGCCCACGAAGATGACCTTGTCGATGCCCTTCAGCTGGCTGATGGTCTGCTGATAGTCGATGGGCAGTTCCTTGGCGACATTGATCTTCAGGTTGGCGTTGTAGGTATGGATATGGGCAAAGCGCACCTCAATGTTGTAGCTCTTGCCGGCCTCGGCCTGGATGGGCACGCGGTTGGGGGTGGTGCGCCAGATGTGGTGGCGGAACTTCTGCTGGCCGTCGATGTAGAGCTCGAAATGGCCGCAGCCCTCGACATTCACCACATATTCGCCAGCCTCCTTCGGTGTGAAGACGGTCTCATACTTGGCAGAGAAGTCCTCCAGCTGTACGCCAGGGGCGAAGTTGTGCATGCCGGCAGTGGTCACGGCCAGCGGCGTGGTGTAGTACTGGATAGTGACGGGCTTACCCTCCATCTGGCGGTTGTTCCAGAAGGTGCCCTTCAGGCCCTTCTTCCCCTCGAAGCTGCACTGCGAGCCTAGCAGACAGTCCATCACCTTGTCGTAGGTGAGGTCGCAGCCCTGGAAATGTTTGATCTTGGCCTTCTTCACCTTCAGCTTGTTGCAGATGCCGTCGAGGATGGTGTAGGTGTAGTTGGGCATACCGTTGTAGTTGCCCCACATCATCGGGGCGTTGTCGGCATTGGGGCCGACGACGGCAATCTTGTTCTTATCCTTCGGAAGGGGCAGCACGGCGTTCTTGTTCTGCAGGAGCACAATGCTCTGACGGGCCATGTTAAGGGAGATCTGTGCCGACTCCTTGGTGGACATGGCCGAATAGGGAATCTTCGACCACTCCACGAGCGACGGGTCGTCCATCTCGCCCAGGTCGAAGCGACCCTCGAGCAGGCGGATGACGTGCTTGTCGACCTCAGCCTCGGTCATGAAACCGCGTCTGACAGCCTCCGGAATGCTGCGGTAGGCATAGCCGTAGCCGCATTCCACGTCGGTGCCGGCAATGGTGGCCTTGGCCGAGGCGTGGGTGGCATCGCTCGACGACTTGTGCGACTCGTAGAAGTCGCTGACGGCACCGCAGTCGCTGACCACGAGATACTCAAAGCCCCACTCGTCACGCAGGATGGTCTGCAGCAGCCGCTGTGAGCCGCAGCAGGGGTCGTCGTCCAGGCGCTGGTAGGCACACATCACCTCGCGCACCTTGGCATCCTGCACCAGCGTCTTGAAAGCGGGCATATAGGTCTCCCAGAAATCGCGCGGCGAGACGTTCGTGAGATTGGCCGAGTGGCGGGTGTACTCCGGACCGCTGTGAACGGCATAGTGCTTGGCACAGGCCCACAGCTTACGGTACTTCGCATCCTCAGGCCCCTGCAGGCCGCGCACCACCTGCGTGCCCATGACCGAGGTAAGATAGGGGTCCTCGCCGTAGGTCTCCTGTCCCCTACCCCATCGCGGGTCGCGGAAGATGTTTACATTCGGCGTCCAGACAGAGAGGCTGTGGAACTTCTCGTCTTCGCCGCTGCCGCGCTGCATGCGCTCATTGTACTGTGCACGGAACTCGGTCGAGGCTACGTCGAAGCATTTGTAGAGCAGGTCGGGGTTGAACGACGAGGCCATGGCTATCGGCTCAGGAAACACGGTGACATTGCCCTGGTTGGCGGCACCGTGGAGAGCCTCGCTCCACCAGAAGAACTTCTTGATGCCCAGCCGGGGGATGGCCGGACTCTCGTCGAGCATCAGCTTGGCTTTCTCCTCAAGGGTGAGACGACTGCAGAGATCCTTCGCACGCTCCTTGGCGCTGAGATTAGGATTCTGATAAGGCAGTTGCTGTGCGGTGGACGTCAGGGTCAGCCAGCACAGCGCTAGGGTAAGAATTGTTTTCATCATTTTATTGTTTAATTATAATTTTGGTAATACGATGTGCGGAAGAAATGCTTCATCCATCATTTAATAAGGTGTTCCAGCCGGACGCCGTCGCCAGCCACGGTCAGCCGCACACGACAGCCCTCAATCAGGGGAAAGTTGGGACGCTTATGCCCTACGGGGAAACCGTAGGCCACGGGGATGTTGTAGTGCTGAAGATACTCATGCAGCATGTCGTTCATGTCCTTGAAATCGTTCTCAGGATGCTTGTAGTCGGTGAAATGGCCTACGATGATGCCCTTCAAACGGCCCAGCACGCCGCGCACCTCCAGCAGGTGGAGCATACGGTCTACCTTGGTCATCTGCTCGTCGGTATCTTCAATGAAAAGAATCAGTCCTTCAGGGGCGCGGTTCAGGAAATCATAGGGCGAGCCAGCCAGTCCACAGAAGACGGAGAAATTGCCGCCCACCAGCATGCCCTCAGCCGTTCCCTGCTGGTTGAGCGGATGGGGGTCAACCTGATAGTCGGGCAACCGGCCTTCCAGCAGCTGGCGCAAGGTGACGCTGACGCTGTCGGTGCCTCCCTGCGAGCTGATGGCATGGCACATGGAGCCGTGGATGCTCATCACGCCGGCCTGGACGGAAGCACTGTGCAGGGCAGTAATGTCGCTGAAGCCGATGAGCCACTTCGGGCGGCGGCTGAACTCACTGAGCTGTAGGTGCGGCAACAGCTGCACAGCTCCGTCGCCACCACGCGTGCACATGATGGCGCGGATAGTGGTGTCGCGCAATGCCCAAAGCAAGTCTTCTGTGCGCTGGCCTATGGTTCCGCCAAAGCCGTGATAGCTGTCCAAGGCATGGCTACCCACCACCGGCTCGTAGCCCCACTCACGCAAGACCTTGCAGCCTGCCTCCACCGTCTTGGCCTCTGGCGAACTCGACGGGGAGATGACGGCAATACGGTCGCCCGGCTTCAGGAACGGCGGCATCACCATCTTTCGCTGCGCGTCAGCGGCCATAGCCACTATCAGCAACAGTAACAAAAGTTGGTTCTTCATTTGCACTTAAAGCGCAAAGTTACAAAAAAAGTTGGTAGTTACCAAACTTTTTCGTAACTTTGCAACTTCAAACCTAAATTTTTATTCTTATGGGTATTATTCTTTCTATTATTATCGGATGTTTGGCTGGCTTCTGCGCTGGCAAGTTGATGAAAGGCGGCGGCTTCGGCTTAGTGATGAACCTCATTCTCGGCCTCCTGGGCGGTGCGCTGGGCGGATGGCTGTTTGATTTGCTTGGCATCACATGGGGCGGTCTGCTCGGACAGTTGGGCACAGCCATCGTTGGTGCTGCAGTCATTCTCTTCGTTGCCTCTTTATTGAAGAAATAACAGTATGGTAGAGCGTTATCTGTCCGACCCGTTGCGCTATGACGGTCGGATGAAGTATGAGCGTTGCGGACAAAGCGGCGTCCTGCTGCCTCGTGTGTCGCTGGGATTCTGGCATAACTTCGGCAGCGTAGACCCCTACGAGCGCAGCCGCGAGATTACGCGCTATGCGCTGGACCACGGCGTGGTGCATTGGGACCTGGCCAACAACTACGGCCCCCGCTACGGCTCCGCAGAGGAGACGCTGGGCCGGCTGATGGACGACGACTTCCGTCCCTACCGCGACGAGCTGTTCATTGCCTCGAAGGCCGGCTACGACATGTGGCCTGGCCCCTACGGCAACTGGGGTTCACGCAAGTATCTCATGGCCTCGCTCGACCAGTCGCTGCGTCGCATGCACCTGGACTATGTGGACCTGTTCTACTCCCACCGCTACGACCCGGAGACTCCACTGGAAGAGACGCTGCAGGCGCTGGTCGACATCGTGCGAAGCGGTAAGGCGCTCTATGTAGGCATCAGCCGCTGGCCGCTAGAGGCCACCCGCTTTGCCTACGACTACCTGAAGCAGCGCGACGTGCCCTTGCTCATCTATCAGGGCAAGCTGAACATGCTCGACCGTGAGCCGCTGGAGGAGGGCATACTGGACTTCTGCACCCAGCACGGCGTGGGCTTCATCAGCTTCTCGCCGCTGGCACAGGGACTGCTCACCGACCGCTATCTCAACGGTATTCCCAAAGACAGCCGCATGGCCAAGGGCGTCTTCCTGAAAGAGAGCATGCTTACTCCTGAGCTACTGAGCCAGCTGAACCAGTGGAACGATGAGGCTGCTGCCCAAGGCAAGACCTTGGCCGAGTATGCCCTTCGCTGGATCTTGCAACAGCAAGGCGTCACCTCTGTGCTCGTAGGTGCCAGTTCAACACAGCAATTGGAAAAGAATTTGAAGTGTATAAAAGACAACCATGACAACTGAAACCGCCTTCATGGCTGTTGTCAAAGATGTCTGTGTTGCCTTATAGGAACAGAATGAAGCAAGTCCTCCTCATCAATGATATTGCCGGCTATGGCAAGGTGGGCATGGCGGCCATGCTGCCTGTGCTGTCGTATATGGGCATCCCGGCTTTCTGCCTGCCCACGGCACTGGTGTCGAACACGTTGAACTATGGCGAATTCACGCAGATGGACACGACCGACTACATGCGCCGCACCTTCCCCATCTGGCAGCACCTGGGATTCCATTTCGACGCCATCTGCACAGGACTGATGTTCAGCCGCGAGCAGGCAGAGCTGGTGGAGGCCTACTGTCGCGAACAGGCCCAGGCGGGCTGTACCGTCTTCGTAGACCCGGTGATGGGCGACGGCGGCGAGCTGTACAACGGCATCGACCAGCGGCAGGTGGAGCTGATGCGCCGCATGGTGGGTGTGGCCCATCTGGCCAAGCCAAACTACACCGAGGCCTGCTATCTGGCCGGCGTCCCCTGTCAGCGCGACGGCATCAGCCGTGACGTGGCCCGCCGCCTGCTCGACAGTATCATCATGCTGGGCGCCCATTCGGCCATCATCACTAGCTGCGTCATCGACGGCCAGAACATGGTGTGCGGCTATGACGCCAGCCAGAGCGACTATTTCTTCCACCAATATGAGGAGATTCCCGGCCTGTTCCATGGCACGGGCGATATCTTCTCTGCCGTCCTCATCGGGGCCATCATGGGCCAGGGGCAGTCATTGCCCGAAGCCACTCGCCGCGCTATGGACGTGGTGGCTCAGATGATAGACCGCAACCGCGACGTAAAAGACCGAATGTGCGGTATCTTCATCGAGCGCTGCCTGGACTTGCTGTAGGAAGACTCCCAAGCTTTGGGAAGAAAGATTAAAAGGAAAACAATGAAACTGAAGTACGACGTTGTAGTAATCGGGGGCGGACACGCCGGCTGTGAGGCTGCGTGTGCGTCGGCAAACATGGGCGCACGGACGCTGCTGGTGACAATGGACATGAACAAGATTGCCCAGATGTCGTGCAACCCGGCCGTAGGCGGCATTGCCAAGGGACAGATTGTTCGCGAGATTGATGCCCTTGGCGGTCAAATGGGCCTCGTCACCGATGCCACCGCCATCCAGTTCCGCATGCTCAACGTAGGGAAAGGCCCTGCTGTATGGAGCCCACGCGCACAGTGCGACCGTGGGAAATTCATTTGGAAATGGCGAGAAACCCTCGACGCCACCCCTAACCTGGACATCTGGCAAGACCAAGCCTGCGAGCTGCTGACCACGTCAGGCGACAGCAGCATCCGCACAACGGGCGTAAAAACCATCTGGGGAGCAGAAATAGAAGCCCGCTGCGTAGTGATAACCGCAGGCACTTTCCTTAACGGACTGCTCCACATCGGACGGAAAATGATACCCGGAGGACGCATCGCCGAACCCGCAGTGGCCGATTTCACCGAAAGCATCACCCGTCACGGCATCCGCTCCGCACGCATGAAGACCGGCACGCCCGTCCGCATCGACAAGCGCAGCGTTGACTTCAGCCTTCTTCAGGAACAGCCCGGCGAAAACCATCCCTACATGTTCTCCTATGCTGCGTCGCCGACGCAGCAAGAAAGTCAGCTTCCCCAGCTGCCTTGCTGGACAGTAAACACCAACCCACAGGTCCACGAAGTCCTCCGCTCCGGCCTGAAAGACTCGCCGCTTTACAACGGACAGATTCAAAGCATAGGCCCACGCTACTGCCCTTCCATCGAAACCAAACTGGTCACCTTCCCCGACCGTGAGCAACACCCCTTGTTCCTGGAACCGGAAGGCACCGATACCAACGAGATGTACCTGAACGGCTTCTCTTCTTCCCTGCCGATGGACGTGCAGATTGAAGCCTTAAAACAAATGCCCGCCTTTAGGAATGTAAGAGTCTATCGTCCTGGCTATGCCATAGAGTATGATTTCTTCGACCCAACGCAGCTAAAACACACGTTGGAATCTAAGATTATTAACGGACTCTTCCTGGCAGGACAGGTGAACGGCACCACTGGTTATGAAGAGGCCGCTGGACAGGGCCTCGTCGCTGGTGTTAACGCAGCACTAAAATGCGATGGAACCAAAACTTTTGTGATGCACCGCGACGAGTCATACATCGGTGTACTCATCGATGACTTGGTAACGAAAGGCGTAGACGAACCGTACCGAATGTTCACCTCAAGGGCAGAATACAGATTTCTGCTCCGCCAGGATGATGCCGACCGGCGACTGACAGAGCGGTCGTATGAGCTGGGCCTCGCCAAACGCAAACGTTACGACTGGTGGATGCAGAAAAAGAAGGCCGTCGAAGAAATCGAAAGTTTCTGTAGTACATTCCCAATTAAGGCAAAAGAAATAAACCCGGCCTTAGAGCAGTTAGGCACTACCCCACTTCAGTTCGGCGTGAAGCTGGAAGACCTGATAGCCCGCCCACAGCTGAACATCAAGAATCTCTCACACATCATTCCAGAATTACAAAGATTCATCGACACCCTACCCAATAGAAAGGAAGAGATAACAGAAGCGGCAGAAATACGCATCAAATATAAAGGATACATCGAGCGTGAGAAAGTGGTGGCCGCCAAAATGCACCGCTTGGAGAACATCCGCATCAAGGGGCACTTCAAATACGAGGAGCTGCAATCGCTTTCCACAGAAGCCCGGCAGAAGCTCATCGCCATAGACCCTGAGACCCTCGCACAAGCCAGCCGCATCCCTGGCGTCAGTCCCAGCGACATCAACGTGCTGCTCGTACTGATGGGAAGGTGAGGAGGAACGAGGAACAAAGAATGACGAACGTGCCCTGCGTGTTTCACGTGAAACAAGAAACAATGTGTAACAATAATAACAGACTGATTATGAACAATAAAGTATTGATTGAGAACCTGCGTTGCATACCAGATTTTCCAAAAAAGGGAATTAACTTCCGCGACGTTACCACACTCTATAAGAATGCAGAGTGCATGCAAATCATGGTTAACGAAATGTATGAAATCTATAAGGACAAAGGTATCACAAAGATTGTCGGGATAGAAAGCCGTGGCTTTGTGATGGCAGCCGCTTTAGCAGTGAAACTGGGCGCCGGAGTCGTTCTCGCCAGAAAACCAGGAAAGCTGCCAGCAACCGTCATCAAGGAATCCTTCTCAAAAGAATACGGAGTAGACACGATAGAAATGCATATCGACTCCATTACACCAGATGACGTGGTACTCATCCACGATGACCTGCTGGCCACAGGCGGAACGGCAAAAGCCGCCTACAAACTAGTGCAGCATTTCCATCCTAAGAAAACCTACATCAACTTTATCATTGAGATAAGAGACGAGGGGCTTCACGGAAGAGACCTGTTCGAAGGTATAGAATTGTCTACACTACTTACTATCTAGTTTCACGTGAAACATGACAAGGGAAGAAGACGAGAAAAGACTGGACTACCTGCGGGGGATTGTCGGGCGGCTACCCGACAAACCGGGTAGTTACCAGTTCTACGACGCTGACCATACAATAATATATGTAGGCAAGGCAAAAAGCTTAAAAGCAAGGGTATCGTCTTATTTCCACAAAGAGGTGGATCGCTTTAAGACTAAAGTACTAGTCAGTAAGATTTACGACATAAGCTATACGGTAGTAAATACGGAAGAGGATGCCCTCCTACTGGAAAATTCTCTCATCAAGAAATACAATCCCCGCTACAACGTCTTACTCAAGGACGGTAAGACATATCCTAGCATCTGCGTCACTAACGAATACTTGCCACGCATATTCAAAACCCGAAACATCAACAAAAAATGGGGTACGTATTATGGCCCGTACTCACAAGTAGGAGCCATGCACTCTGTGCTGGACCTCATCAGGAAACTGTACATGCCAAGGCCCTGCAAGATGCCCATCACAAAAGAGGGAGTAGAAGAAGGAAAATATAAGGTTTGTCTAGACTATCATATTAAAAGATGTCTGGGGCCTTGCATGAGTAAACAAACGTATGAGGACTACCAAAAAAACATTCGGCAGGCAAGAGAAATATTAAAGGGAAACACCAGACAGATACAACGTGAAATGCGTGCCGAAATGGAGGAGCTGGCACAGCAAATGAGATTTGAAGAAGCAGAAATCATCAAGCAAAAATACCTATTGCTGGAAGGATTCGTGAGCCACAGCGAGGTGGTGAGCCACACCATAGACAATGTAGATGTATTCTCGATCACCAGCGACGAAAAGATGGCATACATCAACTACATACATGTCTCGAACGGAAGTATCAATCAGAGCTTTACGATAGAGTATAAAAAGAAATTGGAAGAAAGCGACGAAGAACTCTTACAACTTGGTATTATAGAACTGCGCCAACGATTTCACAGCCAGTCAAAGGAGATTATCTTACAGCAGGAAATCAACGTAGATTTAGAGGGTGTGAAATTCACCGTTCCGAAACTGGGTGACAAAAAAACACTGCTTGAACTATCCATCATGAACGGCAAACAATATAAGTTCGACCGACTAAAACAGGCAGAGAAGCTTAATCCAGAGCAAAAACAAGTTCGGCTGATGAAGGAGTTACAGGAAAAATTACACCTTCCTACCCTACCCTATCAAATAGAATGCTTCGACAATTCAAATATCTCAGGCAGCGACGCCGTGGCAGCATGTGTAGTTTACAAGAAACTGAAACCATCGAAGAAAGACTACAAGAAATACAACATCAAAACCGTTACTGGACCCGACGACTACGCTTCTATGAAAGAGGTCGTCCGTCGTCGGTACAGCCGACTGCTAGAAGAAGAACAGCCGCTGCCAAACCTCATTATAGCTGACGGCGGCAAGGGCCAGATGGAAGTAATACGCGAGGTGATACAAGACGAGCTGAATCTGGATATTCCCATTGCTGGTCTCGCCAAGAACGACCGTCACCGCACCAACGAACTTCTATATGGATTTCCACCCATCAGCATACAGCTAAAAACGGACTCGGAACTCTTCCATGTACTAACACAATTACAAGATGAGGTACACCGGTTTGCCATCACCTTCCACAGAGAGAAACGCTCAAAACGGGCACTACACAGCGAACTGGATGACATCAAAGGCATCGGCCCGAAGACACGCGATCTGCTGCTAAAGGAATTAAAATCAGTGACAAAGATTAAGAATGCCAGCGAAGAAGAACTTTCAAAAATCATCGGAGTAGCTAAGGCAAAAATCATCAAAGAATTTTTAAATCATTAATAATCAGAAGAATAAATCTGACTATTCAGGAAAGAAATAAGAAACGTAAGGTAAAGAATAAGAAACAAGGAGAATTAATTTGGCTGATTCAAAAATAAATAGTAACTTTGCGGCATGAGAGCAGTCATACAACGGGTAAGCCACGCAAGCGTAGCATTCTGCACCTTGAAAGAAGGTCAAGAAGAGCAAGTAAAAAGATGCATCGGACAAGGACTATTGGTGCTCCTAGGCGTATGTGAGGAAGATACGGAAGAGGATGTAGAATGGTTAGTAAAGAAGATAGCAAACCTACGTATCTTCGGCGATGACGAAGGCATCATGAACCTCAGCATTCAGGACGTAAAAGGCGAATGCCTAGTGGTGAGTCAGTTTACACTATATGCCAGCTATAAAAAAGGTAACCGACCGTCATGGTTCAGGGCCGGCAGTCACGAACACTCCATTCCGCTGTACGACAGCTTCTACCAAAAGCTGTCAGAAGCTATAAGCAAAACCGTTGAAACCGGGGAGTTTGGTGCAGACATGAAAGTAGAGCTGCTCAACGACGGCCCTGTCACCATCTGTATGGACACAAAAAACAAAGAATAAATGACTATAAAAGAAGCACAACAGGCTGTAGACCAGTGGATTAAAGAGTATGGCGTACGCTACTTCTCAGAATTGACCAATATGGCTGTTCTGACAGAAGAGGTAGGCGAACTGGCCAGAGTCATCGCCCGGAAATACGGCGACCAGAGTTTTAAAGCGGGAGAAAAAGACAACCTCGGCGAGGAGATGGCCGACGTCCTCTGGGTAATCATCTGTCTTGCTAACCAAACCGGCGTGGACCTGACGGAAGAGCTGGAGAAAAGCATGGAAAAGAAGACAAAACGCGACTCACTGAGACATATCGCAAACCCTAAGCTACAGGCATAGTAAACGTACTACCATCAAGCATAAAAACAAGCAACATACTAATAACTCAAATTACAAAATAAAAACCATTAACTATGGAAGAAAAACATCACCACGAGCATTGTGATTGCGGGCATGAGCATCACCATGCACAACCCATTAGCCTGATTGAAGAGGCACTGAAAAAGTACAACCTCGACATCACTGACGAAGAAGTAAGCGAGGCAGTTAAGAAAATCATCGCAGAAAAGGTGCCGCAGAACGACACCCAGGAGGTGAAAAAATTCCTTCTGGGCAGTGTAGAGTTGACTACCTTGAAAACAACAGACAGCGACACGAGCGTCATGGCATTCACGGAAAAAGTGAACCAGTTCGACGAAGCCTACCCTACCCTACCCCATGTCGCCACCATCTGTGTCTACCCGCGTTTCGCCAAAACCGTGGCCGAAACGCTGGAAGTTGACGGTGTAGAAATTGCCTGCGTGAGCGGATCGTTCCCGTCTTCACAGAGCCTTATCGAGGTCAAGACAGTAGAAACAGCACTGGCCATCAAGGACGGAGCAACCGAAATAGACATCGTACAGCCCGTAGGCAGCCTCCTGGAGGGCGACTACGAGACGGTGGTAGAGGAAATACAGCAGCAAAAGGAAGCCTGTGGAGAAGCCCCGATGAAAGTCATTCTTGAGACGGGCATGCTGAAGACCATGAAAAACATCAAGATAGCATCCCTGCTAGCCATGTATGCAGGCGCAGACTATATCAAGACTTCAACAGGCAAGGAGAAGCCCGCAGCAACGCCAGAAGCTGCCTACGTAATGTGTCAAGCCATCAAGGAATACTACGATGAAACAGGCATCATGATAGGTTTCAAGCCTGCTGGAGGACTAAACACCGTGATGGACGCCCTCATCTATTACACTATTGTCAAAGAGGTTTTAGGAGAGAAATGGCTCACCAACAAGTACTTACGCCTAGGCACTTCAAGACTTGCAAACCTGCTGCTGAGCGAAGTACTGGGCGAGGAAGTGAAATTCTTCTAGCATCGTCTGATCCACGCAAAAAGGGATAAGGCAAGACTAATACTGCCGCTTCATCACATAGTCGAGATACGTGACCAGCGCATCGCGTATCTCGGCTTTTTTCACACGGTCTTCAATAAATACCATACTCTGCTTATAGAAATCCTGCATCCGCTGCTCGGCATATTCTATACCTCCCGACTGCTTAGTATACTCCACCAAAACAGCGATTTCATCGGTATTTACCCCACCCTGCTTTACCTTTCTCGCCAGATTGATCATCGACTGCAAGGGATTTGTATTCAGCGCAAAAAGAACTGGCAATGTGAGCTTTCCTTCAGCCATGTCATTGCCCGTAGGCTTACCCACTTCACGGGAATCATAATAGTCGAAGATATCATCGCGAATCTGGAACATCATGCCTAGTCGCTCGCCGAACTGACGCGCTTTCTCCGTATCTGCAGCTGAAGCATGAACGGAAAGACAGCCCAGCGTTGCACACGACTCGAAAAGCGAGGCCGTCTTTTTCCGTATGACATCATAATATACCTGTTCTGAAAAATCGGGATTCTGAATATTGGTCAATTGTAGTATTTCGCCAGCAGCAAGCGTTCTGCCCAATTGCGAGAGATTCTCTACGATACGAGAATCGGCTGTTCGCGACACATGAAGCAAGGCGGTTGAAAGTACATAATCACCCACCAGAACAGCCACCTTATTATTAAAAGAGGCGTTCAGCGAGGCCTGACCACGACGCTCAGAACTCTCATCAACAACGTCATCATGAATCAGTGAAGCTGTATGCAACAGTTCCAATCCAACTGCAGCATTCAGCGTGGAAGCATTAACTTCGCCGAAATTCTTCGCTATCAGAAGCGACAATAACGGACGCATACGCTTTCCACCACGTTGACGGATATGTGTCAACGCATTTCCCAACAGGCCGTCGTCATAGGACATAGCCGTGTTAAACATTTCCACAAACAGGTTAAATTCCTGTTCAATTGGTCGCTTAATCAGAGTCAAAGAGTCCATTTTCGCAAATTTTGTGACAAAATTACTGAAAATATCTCATTATTGCGAATTTTTTTAGTAATTTTACACCAAAAATCTGAAAACACTATGGATAAGCTCTATTTTCTCGATGCATACGCGCTGATTTACCGCTCATATTATGCATTCATCAAGAATCCCCGCATGAACTCAAAGGGGCTAAACACCAGTGCCATCATCGGCTTCGTCAACACCTTGCAGGAGGTCTTAGAGAAGGAACAGCCGAAATACCTCAGCGTGGCCTTCGACCCCCACGGCCCCACCTTCCGCAGCGAGGCTTTCCCTGAATACAAGGCACAAAGGGAAAAGACCCCAGAGGACATCACAAAGGCCGTTCCCATCATCAAACAACTGCTGGAGGCCTACCGTATACCCGTCATTCAAATAGACGGTTACGAAGCCGATGACGTCATTGGTACACTGGCGAAAAAGGCAGATTCCATCGAGGGTCTGGAAACCTACATGCTGACGCCTGACAAAGACTACGGACAGCTGGTGACAGAACGGGTGAAAATATACCGCCCAAGGCACGGAGGCGGATACGAGACGATGGGGCCGGCAGAGGTATGCGAAAAATACGACATTGCCTCCCCCTTACAGGTCATCGACCTATTGGCGCTGATGGGCGACACGGCCGACAACTTCCCTGGCTGTCCGGGCGTGGGTGAGAAAACAGCTGTAAAACTCATCAAGGACTTCGGCAGCGTGGAACAATTACTGCAGCGAACCAACGAACTCAAAGGGGCACTGAAAAAGAAAGTCGAGGAACACGTCGACGACATCAGGATGAGCTACTTCCTGGCAACCATCAAAACCGATGTACCCGTCGACCTGAAACTCGACGAACTCATAGTCCAGCAACCCGACGAGGAGAAACTGGGAAAACTCTTCGAAGAATTGGAGTTCAAAACACTCGCTGCACGAGTTCTTAAAAAAACAGAAAATAAACCAAAAATTCAAAATCAGCAGCTCTCGCTATTTGAAAGTTTTACCACCGAAGAGGCGGGTGGTGGAAAATTTTCGAGTTTTGAGACCCTTAAAACGGTGGCGCACGAATATAAACTCATTGAGAATGAGGAGGAAATGCGCCAGCTTTGTGATTTTTTTAGGACAAAAGAATTTCTCAGTCTAGATACGGAGACCACTTCCACGCAAGCCATCAACGCAGAATTAGTGGGTTTAAGCTTCTCAGTGGAGGAACACAAGGCATTTTATGTGCCTGTGCCAGCCAATCGTGAAGAGGCCATAAAGATTGTTAATCTTTTTAAACCGGCCTATGAAGACCCGAAAATCTTGAAAATAGGGCAAAACCTGAAATACGACCTGGAAGTATTGAGAAACTACGGCATAAAACTAGCTGGTCCACTTTGGGACACAATGATTGCCCACTACCTCATACAGCCCGAGCTTCGTCACAACATGGACTTCATGGCAGAAACCTACCTGAACTACCAGACTGTTCACATCGACGAGCTAATAGGTCCGAAAGGGAAGAACCAGCGATCCATGCGCGACCTCTCGCCTACCCTAGTCTATGAGTACGCCTGCGAAGATGCCGACATCACCCTGCAACTGAAAAACCGGCTGGAGCCAGAGCTGACGAAACGGGAATGCGAAAAGCTGTTCTACGAACTGGAGATGCCGCTCATGCCTGTTCTTGCTGAGATGGAGATGAACGGTGTCTGCCTGGACACGGAATCGCTGAAAGAAACGTCAACAATTTTGACAACCAGACAGAAGGAAATAGAACGGCGAATCTACGAGCTGGCCGGCAAATCGTTTAACATCGCATCGCCCAAACAAGTGGGTACTATCCTCTTCGACGAACTGAAGATTATAGATAAACCTAAGAAGACCAAGACAGGTCAGTATGTGACATCTGAAGAGGTGTTGCTGCAATTGAAAAACAAACACGAAATAGTTGCTGACATTCTGGAGCACAGAGGATTGACAAAACTGTTGGGGACATATATCGACACCCTACCCCACCTCATCAACCAACGCACCGGACACATCCACACCTCGTTCAACCAAACCGTCACAGCTACCGGCCGACTGTCGTCGAGTGACCCGAACCTGCAGAATATTCCCATCCGTGGAGAAGACGGAAAGGAAATAAGAAAAGCGTTTGTTCCAGAGCCAGGATGTCTGTTTTTTTCAGCAGACTATAGCCAAATTGAACTGAGAGTAATGGCACACCTCAGCGGCGACGAAAACATGATACGCGTCTTTACCGAAGGTCATGACCTACACGCAGCAACAGCATCGACCATCTATAAGAAACCAATAGAAGAGGTGACACGCGACGAGCGCACCAAATCGAAACGGGCCAACTTCGGCATCATCTACGGCATCACCATCTTCGGCCTGGCTGAACGCCTGGACATCCCGCGTGAGGAGGCACGCCAGCTCATAGACGGTTTCTTCGAGACCTTCCCGGAGGTGCATGACTATATGGAGCGCGCAAAGCAAGAAGCACGGCAGCGAGGCTACGTGGAGACGCTCTTCGGGCGCCGTCGCTACCTGCCCGACATCAACTCGCAGAATGCGACAGTACGCGGATTCGCAGAACGAAACGCCATCAACGCCCCCATACAGGGCACCGCCGCCGACATCATAAAAGTGGCCATGATTCGCATTCACCAGCGCTTCCTCGCCGAGGGCATCCGCAGCAAGATGATTCTCCAAGTGCACGACGAACTGAACTTCAGCGTGCTGCCAGAGGAGAAGGATAGGGTAGAGGCCATCGTACTGCAGGAGATGCAGCAGGCACTACCGCTCTCAGTGCCTCTCGTAGCCGACTGCGGATGGGGCAGCAACTGGCTGGAAGCACACTAAAAACAACTGAAAACAAAAACAGGAAAAAACGCGCTACATGCGCTACATTGGCACTTAACATGCTATCCTTTAGTCAGTTGTCGGTAGCTACAGCAGTCTAAATCGAGCTACTTTAGTAGCTACAGGAAGCTGTCCGGCAAATACTGCCACCGTTTGGAAAAACGCGAACGCCGTTTGATAAAACGCGAACGCCATTTGGAAAAACGCGAACGCCGTTTGGAAAAATACGAACGCCGTTCGGAAAAATGCGAACGCCATTTGGAAAAATGCGAACGCCGTTTGGAAAAATGCGAACGCCGTTTGGAAAAATGCGAACGCCGTTTGGAAAAACGCGAACGCCGTTTGGAAAAACGCGAACGCCGTTTGGAAAAACGCGAACGCCGTTTGGAAAAATGCGAACGCTGTTTGGAAAAATGCGAACGCCGTTTGGAAAAACGCGAACGCCGTTTGGAAGAGTACGAACGCCGTTTAGAAGAGTACGAACGCCGATAGGGGTGTAGCTACAAAAGTAGCACCAAAAAGTGAGCTATAGCTACAGACAACTATTTGCAAGTCAGATCGTTTAGTGCCAATGTAGCGCGAGTAGCTCCTTTTTCTCGCGCATATTACGCGCGCGAGAGTTTTTTAGAGCGATTACAGACAAACTGGATTATTGCGAAGGGAGAAGCCTCTTTTCGTACCCAATCAAAAAAAGACGAGAAAAACATTGCATTAATAAAAAATATTAGTAACTTTGCAGCAAACTTATGGAACAGTAGTGAGCAAACATGAATTATAACACATGGACCTAAACCACATAGAAGACCTACGAAACACTATAGAAAAGACGTTAGGCAGGAAGATGCAGACGCCGAAGGACTTCGATGTACTGAGCGACAGTATCTTTGAGAAGACGCACCAGAGCATCAGCCCCACCACGCTGAAACGACTTTGGGGCTACCTGCAGGAGCCGTCTATTCCGAGGTCGTCGACACTTAACCTGCTGGCACAATATGTAGGCTTCGACAGCTGGGCCGCTTACTGTAAGGAAGAAAAAACGCCCTTGCAAACGACACAGACCGACACCGAACAACCCGAACAAAGACGACACTGGAGAAAGACCGCTATTATCGGAGGCGCACTGGCACTATTGGCAGTCATCGCCGTCAGCCTACTAGGCTTCTACTACTTTGGCAGGGCGTCCCAAACCGACACACAGAAGCCATACATCCTCAAGATGGGGCAACGCTTCAGCACACCCCATGAGTATCTGAAACTATTTGGCATCATTGCCACCGACACCCTCTGGGGAAGACCCGTTCCACACTACGAACATCTGTTAGTCTGGACACCCGAATACCACAACTCCCACTGGCACAACTACGGCGACTCTGCCCAGATGATGCCCACCATCACCGAGCACTGGGAACCCGACGAATACGAGGCTTCACCCGAATTAATTGCCACACGAAACAAAGACCATTATTGGAACTTTAAGAGCATCAACGAGGTGCGCATCACCTTCATGAAAGGACTGGTGGATTCCACCTACGTCTTCCTGGGCATCTACCGCATGTCCTTGGCACAGAGCGACACCACCCGCTGCGTCTGGGAGCGCATCGCCGACCAGTGCGACCTCACGAGCCTCGACTATCTGGAGCAGCTGCGTAACTGAGAATAAAGTAATAACTATGAGTATAAAGAGAAAATATCCCGTTGGCATCCAGAGCTTTGAGAGCATCCGCATAGACGGATATCTGTATGTAGACAAGACCCCGCTCATCTATAAGATGATTACCGAGGGCAAGCCCTATTTCCTGAGTCGGCCGCGCCGCTTCGGCAAGTCGCTGCTGGTGTCGACGCTGACGGCACTGTTCGAGGGAAGGCGCGAGCTTCGTTATCATCGATTCCTCGATGAAATGGACAAAAATCTTCATCAACCCAGCAAAAGAACCAGCGAAAACAGGGCAAAACAGCAAAAAGGACTAAAATGGACTAAAAAAAGGACTGAAAAGGACTAACCGAGTTTGTCTTTTATTCATTAATTTTGCAATCTAAAATGAACAAGAACAATAAAATGAAGAAAAAAGCCAAGAAATAACGAAGATTACAATAACAAAAAAAACTGTATCGTCTATGAAACATCTATTATTATTTGTACTTACCTTGTTTTGCGCTTTGACTATAGATGCGCAAACATTTGTAACGGTCGATAATGTCCGCTACCTTATCGAGGATGACCATGCCGTGGTAGCCCGACAGGACAAGGAACTAGCAGGCAACATCATCATACCACCCTCTATTGAGTACGATAACACATCGTACAACGTCACTCGCCTGATGAATCCTGGCGACAGTGAGAGCGGTGGCGGGGGTGCCTTCCTGGAGTGCGAAATAACTAGCATCAGTCTGCCTGCCAGTATCACCGAGATTCCCGACCAAACTTTTTATGGTTGCATGCAACTCAGCAGTGTAACCATACCGGGGCCTGTCACGTCCATCGGATACAATGCTTTTGAAAGTTGCGAATCCCTAACTTCAATTGATCTGCCAGATGACGTAACAGAGATGAGAGCTAGTGCTTTTTATAATTCAGGCTTAACAGAATTTAAGATTCCTGCTGGCGTGACAAGATTGGAAGATGGTGTGCTTGCAGAAACGAAGATTACCTATCTGGAAATTCCAGAAACAGTATCATCCTTTGCTATGGGTTGTTTTAAAACGCACAAAACAGATGAAGAAGGACAGCCTTTGAAAAGAACCGTGAAAATGCTCCAACGCGACTGCCGCCTCGTTTCTTTTGATGATGACGCCCTCTACGGTAAATACGGTGTCCCATCCATGGCCTTTGGCGATATGACAAAAATCGATCTATTGGTTCCTGCTGGCGGTAAAGTGGTCTATCAGGAGTACTTCCCTTGGATGTATATGAACAGCATCACTGAATATGGCGAGGACACGGGTGAGCCCCTCGTGACCGACCAGCGCCACGTGACCATCGACAACATCCGCTACATGTTGAAGAATGGAGAAACAAACGAAGCATACGTGGATATTCAGCCTGAGACGCTTAGTGGAGATGTGGTCATTCCCAAAGAAGTCACCTACGGCGGCGTCAACTATCCTGTAACATCCGTCATGGGAGGGTATGCTATGGAGTGGCATGAAGCAGGAAACGGAGAAATGGAACCTGTTCTCTCCGGTGCTTTTACAAATACGCAGGTAACAAAGGTTACACTGCCCGCCAGTATAAAAAACATAGAACTCTGGGCATTTGCGAGAGCCCAGAACTTGCAAGAAGTAACGTTAAATGAAGGTATTACCGATATTGCCAATTATGCCTTCGAGAACTGTCCGGAATTGACCACCATCAATATTCCATCCACAGTAGCTTCCCTGCCCATCGGAGTATTGTTTAACTGTTCTAAACTAAGAAATCTTACCTTAAATGAGGGCCTCACTTCTATTAATGGAGATGCCTTGTGGGCAACCGGATTAGAGACGCTTACGATACCCTCTACCTGTACAGATATTGCTGGTCGAGCCTTGTGTATTTTCGGTTTGAAAACACTCTATATGAAGGTAAAAGAGCCAACAGATTTGAAAACCTTTGGGCTACCGATAAACAATTCCATCTTCGACAATTATTATGAAGGTGCACAAGCGATTGCGGAGCATGTAGACCTTATCGTACCCCTTGGCTGTGCTGAGAGTTATCAGATGCAGTCAACATGGACACTATGTCGCAGTGTCACTGATGAAGGCTGTCCTTACCTGAAACTTGATAACAGCGTGTTCTCAGCCCCCAATGGTGCCTTCTCTGTCACTAATACAGAAAACGACGGAGAACCCGAGTTTGAACCGCACGACGGCGACTATGAAGAGGCATACACCCACGGTTTGTGTCTCAAAGAAGGCACCGCAGTCAGTTTCTCTACAGCGGCCGAGAACTCGCAGGTCTATGTCTATCTATTCTCCAACAATAACAGCACCGTCAAACTCGATGACACAGAGATAACAGTCATTGGCGACGACCAGTCTGATGCCCATTCCTATCGCCGATATGACATGCAGGTCAGTGCCGGTGAACATATCATTACCTGTAGCGACTACGAGGGTGACGAGTGGCCGTGTATGTTCCTGCTGCAAGTGAAGGACGAAAGCGGCGAATACTATCATCCCAGAGAAGAAATAGTCACCATCGACGGTATCAGATATCGTCTTGAAGAGACCGTCAACGAGCAGAACGAGACGGTGCATACTGCCACCGTTGCCCGCCAGAAGACCAGCCTGAGCGGCGACATCGTCATCCCCGAAAAGGTGACCTATGCCAAGACGGTGCTTCAGGGCGATGAGTGGGTGACCCTAGATGCCTGTGACTACGACGTGACGGCCATCACACTCCCAGCCGGTCAGAGTTACGCCATTACTTATGACGGTGCCTTCCAGGACTGTCAGATTACCAGCATCAGCCTGCCTGCCACCATCACCGCCATCCCCGTCGGTGCTTTCAATGGCTGCCAAAAACTGAAGAAGGTCACACTTCCTGAAACCATCGAAACGGTTGGCGGTTCTGCCTTTGCCAACTGTACTAGCCTGGAGGAAATCTACCTGCCAGAAAGCATTAAAGGCATGGGTATGTTCATCTTCTGGAACTGCAGCAGTCTAAAGAAGGTAAATATCCCTAAGCAGGTGACTATATTAGGTATGGGAGCCTTCTTGAACAGTGGTATTGAGACATTCATCATCCCCGAAAATATCACCATTATTGACGATGATTGCTTTGCAACATACGGGGAGGAAAAATGCCTAAAGAGTATCAAGATTTGCCGTAAGACTTACTCCGATGGTGATGTTTATTTCCCTGAAAGTATGTTTAACGATGTCAGCGGCATCACTCTCTTCGTTCCCGAAGGCACGAAGGAAACGCTCTACTCACAGGTATATCCTTGGAAGAAATTCGATAATATCATCGAGTATAAGGACCAAAACGACCTGCACCAGTACAACGCCTACCGCGTGGCCTACACAGAGGAGATCCTCAAGAAAGAGCCTGCTGGCGCACGTCGCCGCTCACCGTCGGCCGGAGAGAACACCACCACGCTGGGCTACATTCCCTCGGGTGTACTCTTGCCAGAAGGCAACGTGAAAGAGGGCTATGCGCTGATAGAATGGCAGAAGGATGGCACCCCCGTCGGGGAAGATGCACGCATGCCCGCTCAGGACATCGTGCTGAAAGGCATCTTCGCCCTCAAAGGCGACGTGAATGGCGACGGCAAGGTGACGCCCGCCGATGCTATCATGATACTTTACCAATATTTCAATGTGGAACAGAAAGACTTCTTGGAGAAGGCTGCCGACCTGAACGGAGATAATGGCATCACCCCCGCCGACGCCATCGAGGCTCTCTATTTGTACTTCGGCAGCAGCAGCAATGCCCGCTCCACCCGCCCGGAACAGGAGAACCAAAAAGGAACACAGCTGCCAGATTGAGCAATGTAGCTCCTCCACATGCCGATGGAACGGACAATAATCTTCATCAACCCAGCAAAAATCCCAGCGAAAACAGGGCAAAACAGCAAAAAGGAACCAAATGGACTAGCAAAAGGACTGAAATGGACTAAACGAGTTTGTCTTTTATTCATTAATTTTGCAATCTAAAATGAACAAGAACAATAAAATGAAAAAAAAGCCAAGAAATAACAAAGATGACAATAAAAAAAATATATCGCCTATGAAAAAACTATTATTCGTACTTACCTTGTTTTGCGCTTTGACTATAGATGCGCAAACATTTGTAACGGTCGATAATGTCCGCTACCTTATCGAGGATGACCATGCCGTGGTAGCCCGACAGGACAAGGAACTGGCAGGCAACATCGAGATTCCTGCTTCCATTGAGTACAACGAAGTGAACTACAACGTCACCCGTCTGATAAGTCCCAGTGACAGTGAAAGTGGTGGCGGCGGTGCCTTTCAAGAGTGTGAAATAACAGGCATCACTTTGCCAGAAGCCATCACCGAGATTCCCGACCAGGCCTTCATGGAGTGTAGACAGCTTAGTAGTGTCACTTTTGAGGGAGTCGTCACCCGAATTGGCCGGCAAGCTTTCATGTTATGTGAAGCCTTGTCCACCATCGATTTGCCCGATGACGTGACGGAGATTGGTGACATGGCTTTCTATGAGGCGGGACTCACTGAGTTCAGGATTCCAGCAGGGGTAACAGAATTAAAGTTTATGGTGTTACGCGATACAAAGATTTCCTATCTCGAGATCCCCGCTACCGTCACGTTGGGTAATGAATGTTTTGCCACTGGCAGTAGATTTAAAACGTATGGGCCAGAGTGGCCATCGAGAAGAACGGTAAAGATATACCATCGAGACTGTCGTGGCACATCAGCCGACATTAACACCTTTGGCGATATGACTAACATTGACCTCTTGGTTCCGGCTGGTAGCAAAGCGGTTTATCAAGAGTACTTGCCGTGGATGCGTATGAACAGCATCACTGAGTTTGGTGAGGAAACAGGCGAATCCATTGTGCCTGATCAGCGACATGTCACCATCGATGACATCTGTTACATGTTGAAGGATGGTGAAGCCCAGCTGGATATTCAACCCGAGACGCTCAGCGGGGAAGTTGTCATTCCAGAACAGGTAACTTACGAAGGTATTGACTATCCCGTAACAGCCGTCATAGACGGTGAATGTGATGTGTTTTCGTATGAATATTTTAAGCCCAGAACAGTATTATCGCAGACACAAGTAACGAAAATCACGCTACCGGTCAGTATCAAAAGAATTGGATGGCTTTCTTTTCAAGGAAGCTCATGTCTGGAAGAGGTGGTGCTGAATGAGGGCCTCCAAGAGATGGATCTTCGCGCCTTCAGTGAATGTTACGAATTGACCACCATCAACATTCCATCCTCTTTGAGTGCTCTGCCTAACGCTGTTTTTTGGAACTGCGACAAACTAACAACAATATCCCTGCATGAGGGTATTACCAGTTTGGATTGGGAGGCACTATGGAACACTGGCTTAGAAACACTCACGATTCCCTCCACATGTACTAATTTGAGCTATCGGACCTTGGCAATTCCAAATCTGAAAACACTCATTATGAAAGTGAAGGAGCCTACAGAAATAAAATCCTTTAATAGTACGCCAATGAACTGCACGGTCTTCGGCTATGAGGATCAGGAAGGAGTAAGAGAGTATCTGTCGAATGTGGATCTCGTCGTGCCTCTCGGCTGTGCAGAAAGTTACAGTGCGTTGACACCTTGGTTCTACTGCCGTAGTATTACTGAAGAAGGTGACGAATACTATCAACCCAAGACGATAGGGGTCAATATCGATGGCATCAACTATGTACTGCACGAAACCGTCAACGAGCAAGATGAAACGGTACGTACCGCCACAATCGCCAGTCAGAATCCCAGTCTGAGTGGTGACATTTACATCCCCGAAAAGGTTAGTTACGCCAAGAAAGTGCTACAAGGTGATGAGTGGGTGACCTTGGAGGCTCAAGACTACGACGTAACGGAAATAATTATGCCAGGCTTTGAGATTGATGAGGCGCCTGCTATTCATCGCACCGTCGGCGGTGCATTCCAGGAGTGTGCTGTTACGAGTATCCGCCTGCCTGCCACCATTACGACTATCCCCCCTGGTACTTTCAATGGATGCAAGCAACTGAAGAGTGTTACATTGGCCGAAGGTATCACCACCATAGGGGCAGGAGCCTTTGCCAACTGCACCAGTCTGGAAAATATCTATCTCCCTGAAACCATTACTGACATGAGCGGATGGTACATCTTCGGAAACTGCCCCAGCTTGAAGAAGGTGAACATCCCGAAGCAGGTGACCACTTTGGGTGGTGGCTGCTTCGCGCTCAGTGGTATTGAGACATTCATCATTCCAAAGAACGTCACAAACATTGGTGAATGGTGCTTTGGCTGGGACAAAAACGATAACCTGAAGAGCATAAAAATCTGCCATGATACCTATTCAGATGGTTCCATTTCATTCCCAGAGAGTATGTTTAGCGATGTCAGCGGCATCACTCTCATCGTTCCAGAAGGCACGAAGGAAACGCTCTACTCACAGGTATATCCTTGGAAGAAATTCGATAATATCATCGAGTATAAGGACCAAAACGACCTGCACCAGTACAATGCCTACCGCGTGGCTTACACAGAGGAGATTCTCAAGAAAGAGCCTGCTGGCGCACGTCGCCGTTCACCGTCGGCCGAAGAGAACATCACCACGCTGGGCTACATTCCCTCGGGTGTACTCTTGCCAGAAGGCAACGTGAAAGAGGGCTATGCGCTGATAGAATGGCAGAAGGAAGGCACCCCCGTCGGGGAAGATGCACGCATGCCCGCACAGGACATCGTGCTGAAAGGCATCTTCGCCCTCAAAGGCGACGTGAATGGCGACGGCAAGGTGACGCCCGCCGATGCCATCATGATACTTTACCAATATTTCAATGTGGAACAGAAAGACTTCTTGGAGAAGGCTGCCGACCTGAACGGAGATAATGGCATCACACCCGCCGACGCCATTGAGGCCCTCTACCTGTATTTCAGTGGCGGCAACGGTGCTCGTACCACCCGCCCAGAGCAGAAAGAGGTGAACCTCCGCGACCCGGAGTGACAACTAAGCAGGAGCGCGAGTGAAGACGCGCTCCTTCAATGCCGTATATCGTCCGAGGGCAGCCACATGTGGCTGCCCTCGAACGATGTGGTTGCCACGGTTTTACACGGTTGGACACGGTTATTCTAGTTGTGGTTGACACGGTTGAGTACGGGTTTATAGTTGTGATTGCCACGGTTTTACACGGTTGGATACGGTTATTCTAGTTGTGATTGCCATGGTTTTACACGGTTGGGCACGGTTATTCTAGTTGTGATTGCTACGGTTTTACACGGTTGGGCACGGTTATTCTAGTTGTGATTGCCACGGTTTTACACGGTTGGGCACGGGTTTATAGTTGTGGTTGCCACGGTTTTACACGGTTGGGCACGGGTTTATAGTTGTGATTGCCACGGTTGGACACGGTTTTCTATGTTGTGGTTGGGCACTGCTGGGCACGGGTTTCTAGTTGTTGGTGACATCCGACAGTACTAAAATTGTCTGGATCCGTGCCAACGACAAATGCAACCTCGACAACATCTCCTTCCTGAACAACTACAGGAACTAACCTACTTGCGAGCCTCTAACCACAACTGGAAGAAGCGGTCGTAGATGCTGTAGACATTGTCGTTCTGAGTAATGAAATCCTTTTCCAGTAGTCCTTTAACGGCAGAAACCACAGAACTGGGTGAGGGGAGATGATATTTGTGGACGAACTTACCACCGGAGATACTTTTCACCTGCCCTTCAGCAGCAATTGCCAAAAACACGTTGCGCTGCTTCTCTGGCAACTGACGCAGCAGTTCCCCGTAATATGCTGATGACAATTGCAGATAGGTGTCAATGGCCTTGTCAATCATCTCCAGCGTACAAGTCTCGCCTTTCGGCGTCAGCATGTAGAGCATGTTCATGATGCGCTGAACGTTGGCTGTAATCCCCTCAAAACGCAGGTAGACTGATGCCACCACTTCATAGGATATTCGCCTGTCGCCATTCTTGGCAAACTGTGGTTCAGCGAAAGCCCAGTAGCGGTCCAAAGGTATTGCCCCAAGACTCATGGGCACCACCGACTGGTAGAAAGGACGTGAGGGCGACAGGAACATCTCGCTCATCAAGTGGCGCTGTGAACCGGCAAAGACGAAGTTGGCATTCGGGCATTGCTGAATCTGAGTACGCAGCGCAGCCTCTACATTCTGGTTGTCATTATAATAAAGAATCTGCTGAAACTCGTCAATAGCTACGAAGCAGTGCTTCTCTGCCGTGCGCAGATAGGCGAAAATCTCGTCGAGCGTTGTTTGCGGTGGAACCATCGTTCCTACGCCCAAACCCCATTGGGGATTGCCGTTGATGTCGAAAGATATTTCAGAACGTATCGACAGCAACATATTCAGAAAGCCCTCCCAAACCTTTCTGCCTTTGGGCTTCAAGGCGTCGAGGATGGATTTTCCGAACATACTGACGAAGTCGCGGAATGAGTTAGTGGCATAGATGTCGATGACGAAACAATAATAATCTTCTTTAATAACTGTCTGTTGGAAGCAATGTTTTATCAAGTCGGTCTTACCCACACGGCGTGGCGACATCAGGGCAATATTATTACCATTGGTCAGGAGGTTGGTAAGCATCGCCGTTTCGTCCACACGGTCGCAGAAGTACTCTGGACCAGCATAACCATTTGTTACAAAAGGATTATCAATCATATATTCCACTTTTTCGTGCAAAGATAGTACTTTTGCCGCAATTATCAAAAAATAATTATCAAAAAATGACAATTCCTGGAATAATAGGCATCATTCCATTGCCACGGTTTTACACGGTTGGGCATGGGTTTCTATGTTGTGATTGCCACGGTTTTACACAGTTTTCTAGTTGTTGGTGACACAGTTTTGCGGATAATCATTTTCCACGAAATACATATAGAGAAACACGAAAAAATGGTATACCACAGATGACGCAGATTTCACTGATTTGGCTGCGCACTGATGATTCTATATCACAGTCCCTATGGCGTATCGTCAGCTAGCAACTAGTCCTTCATCAGCTTCACGCTGTGCTGCCGACCCTGCTGGCGCCAGGAAATGATGTAGAGGCCGGTGGGGTAGGGGAGGAGGCTGAAATCGTCGGTGGCACGGAAGGTGGCTATGCGACGGCCGGAGGCACTGTAGACGTTGACCAGGAAGGTAAGAGCGTCGCGCCGGTCGGCACCGAAGTGCAGTCGGCCGGAGGCGGGGTCGTAGGCCAGGGCATAATCCTCGGTGACGTCATCCAAGGCGGTGTCCACCACCTTGCCCACTTCCTCTATTCGCCAGAGGCGGTTGGCCGACGAGCTGTTGCGCTCGTCGCTGGTGTAGCTGATGACAGGTGTACCGTCGTTGCCGTTTCCTCCCTGCAGGTTGGCGGCATGCTCGCTCCAGCGACTGATGATGTTGTAGCGGCCGTCGGATTGCTTCACCATGTTCCACTGCTGCCGCATGTCGGCAGAGTCGGCCATCTCCACCGTCAGCACCTCTCCTGTGTTGGTGGTGGCCGTGGTGCCTGCCGGACTGGGGTCGCTGAGTGCGCGTCCCGTGGCTCTGTTCACGAGGAAGAGCCAGCCATCGTGCAGGGTGATGATCTGCCACTGCTGGCTCTCGCTGTCGGTGTCGCGTCGGCGGCAGCGCACCTCGTCGGTCGGTGCATCCACATCGAAATAGGTGTGTGTCGAGGCGTTGTAGATGGCATAGTAGCTGGTGGCGTCGGCCTTGAAGTCGGGCACGATGACTTCCGGCTCTTCCGGCTCCGTCTCTGGAAGCAAGGCGGCGAATGCCTTGGTGAGGTAGGGGATATGCCGACTGAGGAAGATGCGCACATCGGTGACATACTGCTCGTAGGTGCTGTAGAGCACGCGCTCGCGCAAGGCAAGGGTGTTGATGCCCCATCGCTGATAGTTCAGCTGCTGCGAGGCGTCGATCAGCTCGGTCAGACTGTCGAGCTTCTCGTTGAGATACTGCTCCAGCCCGTCGTCTATCAGTTTCTTGTAGCGGCGGTTGATGAGCCGTGCAAACCAAGGGTCATCCCAGAAGCGTTGCGCCCAGCCCTTGCAGCCGTTGGAGCTGCCGTAGCCTACGTCCTTCATCAGCTGCCGCTCGGTGTTGCTGGTGCCTCCTCGGTCGGTGCGGTTGTCGTTGTTGTAGGCGATGTCGTAGTCCCACAGCGGCCCCCAGTAGAGGCGGTCGTCATCCTGGTCCTTGTAGAAATAGGTGCTGAAGAAGCCGTCGGGGTTGGCGCTCACCTCGGTGCAGATATACCAGTCGGCCAGCGAGAGGGAGTCTACCAGCGGCCGATAGCCTGTCTCTGGGTCGGTGAAGGTTTTTGAGTTCAGGATGTTCTCAAAGTTCTGCACATAGCGCTGAATATAGAGGTACTGCCGGCGGTCTATCTCGTCCTCGTCGGGATAGTGGATGCGCACAGCCACATGGTACTTGCTGGTGTAGAAGCCCGTCTTGCCGGCCGTGAAGTCACAGAAGCCGTCGGCCTCGAGCAGATAGCCGCCGGTGACGTTGCTCTCTTCCGTCAGCGGATAGTCCTGCTCCACGACGTCCACACGGTGCTTGCGCACGTCCACCTGGTCGGATATCTGGTAGTTGCCCTGATACCGGCCGTTCACTGTCAGGTCGACGAACTTTGCCGCCGGGTTGAACTCCAGGCTGGTTCGCTCGCCCATCAGGCTGGTCAGCGCGTTGCGCAGCAGTGTCTTGTCGCCGTGGTTGGCCAGCAGTGTCCACTTCTTCGTGTTCGCATAGCCCTTGCCCAGCAGCTTCACCTTCTCGTTGAATTTCAGCTTATAGGGCTTCTTGGGCAGGTCGGCGGTGGAGTTGCCTCGCACGCGTACTTGCAGCGAGTCGAAGAATGACACGTTGTCCTCCTCGTCCACATACCACATCCTGGCCAGCACATAGGTCGTCTTGCTCGTGATGCTGCGGCCGTTGAAGGTGTTGATATACACATGGGGCAGGTTCGTCAGCCGTGCATGCTCCGTGCCGGTCTGTCCCCAGCTGCCTGTGGCAGCCGCTAGCAGGATTATCAGTAAAAGTAATTGTCGCTTCATCTTACTTGAAAGGTTGAAAAGTTGTGTCGGTGATTCCACGTGCAAAGATAAGCAAAAAATCCGTTTTTTTTTCCTGTTTAGAAAAAAAGTTTGTATCTTTGCACATTATTTCAATAGAAACAACAAAAAAAAAGTGATGAAAAGACTCTTATTCCTTCTTTCTTGCTGCATAGGATGTACGTGGTGCATGCCTGCCAGTGCACAGAACAGCAACCTGGAAGACGACATCTGGAAACAGGTGAACCTCAGCGAGGTGGACTACAAACATGCACGTAACTACTGCCAGCGCCTGTATGGCTACTACCGCTACATCGACGACGGAATCATGTATATTAAGGACAGGCAGCTAAAGCTTTACCGCGTCTACGAGGGCATCTTCGAACTGGACATTCTCTACAAGAAAGACACGGACGAGGGTGCTACCGTCATGGTGAGCCGCGATCTGGTGCACCCAGACCAGAAGGGTTCGTACCCGGAGTTCTACGAGCTGAAGCCCTACACCTTCCTGGAGAAGGCACGCAAGGTGCCCAAGCACTACACGCTGGAGACCAGCGGCGACACCACCCGCGTCTTCACGAAGCTGGGACAGGCTGGCACCATCGTCAAGGACACCGTGCGCCATGAGCTGCACATGAAATACGATGCGCTGGCTCCCGACACGGCAGCAAACGTCAATATCCTCATCGCGAAAGCTCATCTCTCCAACGTGCAGGCCGACGCCCTATACTGGTACGACGAGACCAGCGAGGACTATGTGCCTCAGGGTAACCTGAAGCGCAACACCTTTGAAGGCCGCATCGACATGCACATCCTGGGTACTCATGAGATTTTCAATGAGTACACGGAGCTTTATGTCGACAGCGTGGTCTACTTCACCCGCGAGGAATACAGAACCGAGGCAAAGACCTCTGCCGAACAGCGCCGCAAGCGCTGCGGATATACCGATGCCGACATCGACCGCCTGAAGCAGAAACTGGATGTGCCGCCCCTTTCGCCCGCCGTGCTACAGCGCATAGAAGACCAGCGCGACTGGGACGAAGAGTTTGAACAGTGGAAAGCCACAAACAATCAGCAAAAATAACATTAACATCAAGAACATACAAACTATGAGTAAGAAAAAATCATTTCTGGCAGCAGTTATCATAAGCTGCATTTCCGCCACGGCATTCGCCGAGACCATCGGCGATACCATTGTCATCGAGAAAGCCGACAAAGTGAAAATTGAGACCCGCGACACCGTGCAGCGTATCGTTATCACCGGATCGAAGGACGACCCGCAGTTCCATTACACGCAGCGCATCAGCATCTCCGACACTAGCGATGTGCGCCGCACTATAAAGAGCGTGAAGGACTTCAACAAGATTTCCATTCCCGGAAAGGGTGGCAAGCCCAGCAAGTGGGAAAGTTCCGGCCATTTCAACATTGGTCTGAATGCCGCCCTCGATGCCCCCGAGGAATATAAGTTCAAGGTATGGCCCTCGTTTGAGCTGGGCCTCACCTGGCTGGCCGACTATCGTCCTTTCGGCAAGAAAAACGTGTGGAGCGTAGGTATGGGTGTCTACTGGCGTCACTACCGCTCGTCGAAAGACTACTACTGGTGGAAGGAAAACGACGTGCTGAAGCAGGTAAAATATCCTGAAAAGCTAGAACATACTAGCACGTCGCTGAACGTCATCAGTCTGGGAATCCCCATCATGTACACCCACTATTTCGACAACAAGCATAAATGGGGCCTGACGCTGGGTGCCATTGTGAACTGGAACTCGGCCTACGCACGAAGATATTATGAAGTTGGCGACGAGGATTATGATGTATCCACGAAGAAAATCGGTCAGCGGCCTATCACCATCGACGGCATCGCCATCGTCCGCATACCCTCGTGCCCCGACATCTATTGCAAGTACTGCCCCATGGAGTTCTTCAAGGACGGTCGCGGCCCGAAGATGCATCAACTTTCCTTCGGCTTTTACTGGTAAAGAGTTAGCCCCTCCTGACCTTCCCCAAGGGTAGGATTTTTCCCTCCTTGGGGAAGGGTAGGGGATGGGCAAATAGAAGTCAAAACAAATATCCATGGCATTAAAATGTGGTATTGTGGGCCTGCCTAACGTGGGCAAGAGCACACTGTTCAACTGTCTGTCGAGCGCAAAGGCGCAGGCAGCCAACTTTCCATTCTGTACAATAGAACCCAATGTGGGCGTCATCACCGTGCCCGACGAGCGGCTGACAAAGCTGGCCGAGCTGGTGCACCCCGGCCGAATCGTTCCCGCCACGTGCGAGATTGTCGACATTGCCGGACTGGTGAAGGGCGCGTCAAAGGGTGAAGGCTTGGGCAACAAGTTCCTGGGCAACATCCGCGAGACCGATGCCATCATCCATGTGCTGCGCTGCTTTGAGGACGAGAACATCACCCATGTCGACGGCACCATCGACCCCATCCGCGACAAGGAGATTATCGACACGGAGCTGCAGCTGAAAGACCTGGAGACTATCGAGAGCCGTCTGGCCAAGACGGAGAAGGCCGCTGCCGCCGGCAACAAGGATGCCAAGCTGGAAGTGACCGTGCTGAAAGCCTACAAGGAGGCACTCGACCAAGGCAAGAATGCCCGCGTGGTGGAATTTGAGACAAAGGACGAGCAGGACTGCGCCCGCCAGTTGTTCCTGCTGACATCGAAGCCGGTGCTCTATGTCTGCAATGTGGCTGAGCAGGATGCGAAGTCGGGAAACGACTTCACACGAGCCATTGAGAAGATGGCGCAGGAAGAGGGTGCAGAGGCTATGGTCATCGCCGCCAAGACGGAGGAAGACATCGCCGAGCTGGAGTCGTACGACGACAAGCAGCTCTTCCTGGAGGAGCTGGGCCTGGAGGAGAGCGGCGTGAACCGCCTCATCAAGAAGGCATACGCCCTGCTCAACCTGGAGACCTTCATCACCGCCGGCCCCATGGAAGTAAAGGCTTGGACCTACAAGAAGGGGTGGAAGGCGCCGCAGTGTGCCGGTGTCATTCATACCGACTTTGAGAAAGGCTTTATACGTGCCGAGGTCATCAAGTATGATGACTATATCAAATACGGCTCGGAGGCCGCCGTGCGCGAGGCCGGCAAGATGGGTGTCGAAGGTAAGGACTACATCGTCCAGGACGGCGACATCATGCACTTCCGCTTTAACGTGTAGTGATGCTGAAAAGACTCTTCCTGCTGCTTGGAGTGCTCGCTGCGGGGCTGACTGTCCAGGGAAAAGAGAGCGCTTGCCCGATGGTGCACATCGTGCCGGAGCGCCTGCCCAACCTGACGATGCCACGCAGCGGTCACAGCATCTTCTATGCTAACGGGGAGCTGACCCTGGTGGGTGGCCATACCACCCATTTCGTACCTACGCCAACGGCAGAATATTTCGCCGACGGTGTCTGGCACCAGATTCCGATGGCCTACAGCCATGACAACGGCTTTGCCATTGTCCTGCGCTCGGGCGAGGTCATCATCGGCGGTGGCCATGACGAGCCGTTGGGCGTAGGCCAGACTTTTATGCTGGAGCGATACAACCCCCCGGCTCACTCGTTTGAGGGCTTTGGCTGCCTGGATCGCCGGCGCGTGCTGGCCAATGCCGCACAGCTGGCCGACGGGCAGGTCATTATTGCCGGCAACCACTATGCCGACGATGCCATCGCCTGCTACGACGGCCGAAGCCAGGTGCAGCATATAAAAAGCGTGACACAGGGACGTTCCAATCCCTACATCCTCCCAATAGCGGACGACAATGCCGTCATCCTCGGAGCCAACGACCAGTACGACAAACAACCTGACACCGTCTGGGTAGACCGCCTGAAAGGCGACGCTTTCCGTGTGCCGCTGCTGGAACAGTGGCGACTGATGTATACCGACCAGCCCTTCAGCAGTGACGCCTGTGCTGTGAGCAACCTATCATCCCTCATTCCTTCGGACAGCATGAATCTGGCCAGCAGAAACACCTATCTGCTGACGGCTACAGACAAGAGCGGGCAGCTGGCCATCGTCATGATGCGCGACACGATGTTCTCGTTGTTGCCCACTGCCTGCCCCATACCGATGGAGAGTCCTTTCGGCCCTGTCTTCTACAAAGGTCCCGTCGTCGTCGACAGCCTTCGCCATCGGGGCTATGTCATGGGTATCGACAGCATGTACTTCCGCCAATATGTGCTCGCCATAGACTATGCACAGCAACCGGCAGCACTGACGCTCTACTATACCGACTCTTTGGAACAGGCAACTATTACTATCCCCATAGTGACGCCCGACGGCGACCTGATATTGGCAGGCGGCCATCCCAACACCAATTATAAGCCTTTGGCCGAAGTATGGCTCTACCGTTTCGCCACCACGCCGCAAACAGCCGCTACAGGATGGACTCCTTGGGTGTGGACACTGCCGGCAATCCTAATTTCAGCTATACTCGCATACTTATTTATTTATTTACGCCGCAGGAGAAAGCAAACCGCCCTCAGCATTTCAACCCCTGAACCCCTAAACGACCAAACAACCAATCCCCTAAACGACCAAACGACCAATCCCCTAAACGACCAAACGACCAATCCCCTAAACGACCAAACGACCAAACGACCAAACGACCAGTCAGTTGCTGAACTCATGGAGCGCATCTCCCAGCTCATGGCCGAGGAACGGCTTTATCTGCACAGCGATTTGAAACTGCAGGACGTAGCAGTAAGACTCAACACCAACAGCGGCTACGTCAGCGAGTGCATCAACACCATGCGTGGCCTGTCGTTCTCACAGTTTGTGAACACCTACCGTGTGAGCCAAGCGCAGGAACTGCTGCGCCAGCAGCCCGACTTGAAGGCTGCCAACGTAGCCACAGCCTCTGGGTTCAGCACCGAGTCCTCTTTCTTCCGCAACTTCAAGCTCATCACGGGCATGACACCCCGCGAGTGGCTCGGATCATTGTAACAAAGCACATGGTTCTACACACTTACCAACAGTCCCGATGACTTTGTTTCCATTATAATAGATTTTGGAGAATACCCTAATTAGTGGTATCTGCCAACACATCTTTAACAATTGACACACAGAACAGAAAAAGCGGGCGAATCTTTTGGCAGTTCGCCCGCTTTTTCGTAACTTTGCAGCGAGCATTCAAAAGAACAGCTATGGCAATAATAGATATACCCGAAAGAAACTATGCCGTGGGCGTGCAGATGTTCGACCACATACGCGAGAGCAAGGCTCCCTACGTAGACAAGACGGCATACGTCTACCGCATGGTGAAAACCAATGCCGTGAACTTCTTCCTCAGCCGCCCGCGCCGTTTTGGCAAGTCACTGCTGGTGGACACGCTGCGTTGCTATTTTGAGGGGCGCAAGGAGCTGTTTGAAGGGCTGGCCATCTACGACCAGGAGAAGGAGTGGAAGAAATACCCGGTCATACGTCTCGACCTCAGCAATGGCAAATACTATGACGAGAGCCTGGTGCACGGCACTATCAACACCATCCTGAAATACCAGGAGGAGGTATTCGGTATCACCAATCCAGAAGACCCCACAAATTATGATTCACGTCTGACAAATCTCATCAGGGAAGCCTACAAGCAGACGGGTGAAAAGGTGGTAGTGCTCATCGACGAATACGACGCGCCTATGCTCGACAGCATCAACAACCCCGCGCTGCAGGACAGCATCCGCAACAAAATCCGTAATCTCTTCAGCCCGCTGAAAGCCCAGGCGCAATACCTGCGCTTCGTCTTCCTCACAGGCATATCGAAGTTTTCGCAGCTCTCTGTCTTCAGTGAGCTGAACAACCTGCAACAGCTTACCTTCGACCCTGCCTATGAAGCCATCTGCGGCATTACCCACGAGGAACTGCTCACGCAGATGAAGCCCGACGTAGAGCTACTTACAGAAAATCTTAACAAGCTCTATAACCGCTATGGCATACATTACGGTATCCAAGATACCATTGCCCAGCTGAAGCATTGGTACGACGGCTACCATTTCTCCGATAATTTCACGGATGTCTATTGTCCCTGGAGCTTGGTCAACGCCTTTGCCATGGGGCGCATCATGAACTTCTGGTTCTCCACCGGCACACCCACCATGCTCGTCGATGTCATGCGTCAACACCATATCGTCATGCCGCAGCTGGAGGGCTTCAAAACCGGCCTGGAGCGCCTCAACGCCCCTACAGAGCGCATCACCGACCCTATCCCCGTGCTCTATCAGAGTGGATACCTCACGTTGAAGGATTACGACCCCTTCGACAACGAATGGACGCTGGGATTCCCCAACGAGGAGGTCTACCGGGGCTTTGCCCGCTCGTTCTACAATTATTATATGGAGCAGTATGTGGGTAGTCAGGACACTGTGGGCAATGCCTTCAACCGCCTGCGCCGAAAGCAAATCAGCATGGAGCAGTTCATCGAGGTCATCAGAAAATGGTATGCAGGCATCCCCTACAGCATCACCGACAAGATACAAGGCGAGCAGCTATACCAAGTGCTGCTCTACGCTGTGCTCGTGGCCTGCAATGCCGACGTGCACGCGGAGGAACAGACGTCAGACGGCCGTATGGACATCGACCTGAAGCTGGAGGATGCCATTTACATCCTGGAGTTGAAATACGGCAAGACTGCCGATGAGGCCGCCAGCCAAGTCATCGCGAAAGACTATGCCGTGCGCTTCGCTTCCGATTCCCGACCCGTTTACGCCGTAGGTCTGAACATCAGTGCCGACCGCCGCACCATCGACAACTATGAGCTAGTCAAGGTGAAATAGACAGAAAGAAATTTTGTCTGGGGAAAAAACAGAAAAAACGGGCGAATTGTTTGGCAGTTCGCCCGCTTTTGTGTAACTTTGCGGCCAAAACAAAAAGCTGGCACCACCAGTTGCAACCAATAACATTCTTTGTGACAATGACCGACTTACTGCTGTTTATCAACTGGAATCCCTCGCTGGAGGCCTTCCGCCTGGGTCCTTTAGGATTCCGCTGGTATTCTCTGTGCTGGCTCATCGGCCTGGCACTGGCCTACTTTGTGGTGAAGAAGCTGTTCAAAGACCAGAAGATACCCGACGAGAAGTTCGACCCGCTGTTCATCTACTGCTTTCTGGGCATCCTCATCGGTGCCCGTCTGGGTCATTGCATTTTCTATCAGCCGCAGGACTATCTCACCTCCTTGCGGGGCTTCATTGAGATGCTCCTTCCCATACAGTTCACTACGGCCGAGGGCTGGGACTGGAAGATGACGGGCTACGAGGGTCTGGCCAGTCATGGAGGCACGCTTGGCCTGATGCTCGCCCTCTGGCTCTATGTCAAACATACCAAAGTTCCGCTGTGGCAGGTGCTCGACAATATTGCCATCGCCACAGGCATCACCGCTTGCTTCATCCGTCTGGGCAACCTGATGAACTCGGAAATCATCGGCTCGGTGACCAATGTTCCCTGGGGATTCATCTTCGAAAGCCGCATCGCCAGCATCGGCCCGGAGCCGCGCCACCCGGCCCAGCTTTATGAGGCCATAGCCTATCTGCTGCTCTTCCTGTTCATGCTCTGGCTCTACAAGCGGCATAAGAACAAGGTGGGCACAGGCTTCTACTTCGGCCTCTGCCTGACGTGGATCTTCACCTTCCGCTTCTTCGTGGAGTTTGTGAAGAAGACCCAAGTCAGCTTCGAGGACAACATGCCCTTAGATATGGGTCAGCTGCTCAGCATTCCTTTCATCATCATTGGAGTCTACTACATGTGGCGGTCCTTGCGAGCTGAAGGAATGAGTAATAAGAAATGAAAGAACAATGAATAAACTGAACGAAATAAAAGAGAGAAGATGGATGATGGTGATAGTTTTATCATTCGTCATTTGCCATTTACCATTTATCCCTGCGTGGGCGCAAGAATCCAGCCCTGCAGAGGTGCAGTCGCTCTATGAGAAGAACATTAAACTGGGACAGTCTTTTCAGGAAAGCGGAAACCTGCTCATGGCTAAACTCTTCTACCAGAAAGCCTGCGATGACGCTGAAACCGAACAGGAACTGCTGACAGCACGCCTCAGTCTGGCTGACATACAGAAATTCACCGAACCCGTGGAAGCTCAGCGACTGAACGACCTCTGCGACGAAAGCAGCGAAAAATATCCCGGGCTGCGGCAGAAATATCTGGTCACTAACGCCACGGTCAGTTTCCTTCTAAACAATAGAACTGCTTTCAACAAGACCTACAAGGAGTATCAGACCCTCTGCCAGAACTACAATACGCTGTCACAAGAATACGACATCATCCTGAAAGCCATGAACGAGGCATTGGCCGGTTACTATAAGGAAGCACTACGCACCCTCGACAAGCCCGGCATTGGTATTATCATACGCCACACCATGCGCATCCATATCTTTGAAATGAGCGGCAACAAACAGAAAGCTATCGACGAGCTGCGCCATCGTGCCGCCAGCATCGACAGCCTAGGCACCCGTTTCTATGAAAACAACGTCAACGAGTCGAACATCACCGCCAGTATGACACGTGCCCAGGAGCAGGCAGAAAAGAACAGCTCACGCATGACGAAACTTAACATTATTATGCTGGCTGTCATTGTCGCCATGATTTGTTTATGGGTGTTCATGTACCGCAAAGAGCAGAAAAAACTGGAGAAGAAGAACGAGCAGCTTAGGATAGCACTGAAAATGGCCGGCGAATCCGACGAGATGAAAAAGGAATTCGTCAAGCGTATCAGTCATGAGATACGTACCCCACTGAACGCCATTACCGGATTCAACGAAATACTCAACAACTCGGAAATAGAGCTGGGCAAGGAAGAACGCCAAGAATTGATGAACCGCATTAACTTGAATGTAGAAGCCATCACCTCCATTGTCGATGAGCTGCTACAGGTGTCCAATGCCGAGAGCATCGTAGAATATGCCAAAAGCGATACCATTCTCTGCAACAAGTTCTTCAGCGAACTGCTCTACAGCCACAAAAAGGATGTCAGCGCCAGCATCGAGTTGGAATATACTACTCAGGTTCTTAATCGCTACTCCATCCTCAGCAACGAGAATTCCGTAAAGAAAATTGTGGAGCACCTCATCCACAATGCCATCAAGTTCACACAGAAGGGAACCATCACCCTAAACTGCAGCGAGAAGAAAGGAATGGTTTACCTCAGCATCACCGACACGGGCTGTGGCGTCCCTACAGACAAGCAAGACCAAATATTCGAAAAGTTTGTCAAGGCCGATGAGTTCAGGCAAGGCATCGGCCTGGGACTCACCGTGGCCCGCAGTGTGGCACGAAAACTTGGCGGCGACCTGGTGCTCGACAAAGACTATACCGACGGTGCCCGCTTCATACTGACGCTGCCTGAGAATTAGCCATTCATCACCCTTCCTGGGGTTGGGATTAGGTTCCTATTTTCCCGCCACGATACGCTTGATATCGTTCAGCTTGTTCAGCGCCTCCACAGGCGTCAGGTTGTTGATGTCGAGCGTGAGAATTTCGTCGCGCACCTGCAGCAGCACGGGGTCGTCGAGCTGGAAGAAACTGAGCTGCATGCCCTCACGGGTGTCGGCAATTTCGCTGATGGGCTTCCCTGCCTTTCCCACAGAGGCATTCTCTGCCTCCAGCTGTTTCAGGATGACATTCGAGCGCTTCACGATGCTGCGCGGCATGCCTGCTATCTCAGCCACATGGATGCCGAAGGAGTGCTCGCTCCCGCCCCGCTCCAGCTTGCGCAGAAAGATGACCTTGCCGTCCACCTCCTTCACGCTGACATTATAGTTCTTGATGCGCGAAAAATTCTTTTCCATCTCGTTCAGCTCATGGTAGTGGGTGGCGAAGAGCGTGCGGGCACGGGCCTTGGGTGTCTCGTGCAGGTATTCCACAATGGCCCAGGCAATGGAGATGCCGTCGTAGGTAGAAGTGCCACGGCCCAGCTCGTCGAAGAGCACCAGCGAGCGTGGCGTCACATTGTTCAGGATGTTCGAGGCTTCGGTCATCTCCACCATGAACGTCGATTCGCCAAGAGAGATATTGTCGCTGGCACCGACACGGGTGAACACCTTGTCCACCAAACCTATTCTGGCGGCCTCTGCGGGCACGAAACAACCTATCTGGGCCATGAGCACGATGAGCGCCGTCTGGCGCAGCAGCGCCGACTTACCGGCCATGTTAGGACCCGTGATGATGATAATCTGCTGGCGCTCCTGGTCGAGCAGGATGTCGTTAGGAATATATTGCTCGCCGAGAGGCAGCTCCGTCTCGATGACGGGGTGGCGGCCCTGCTTGATGTCTATGACGTCGCTCTGGTCGATGACAGGACGAATATAGCGATGCTCCTCCGCAGTCTTCGCAAAGCTGAGCAGACAGTCAATATGGGCCAGCAGGGAAGCGTTAATCTGAATCTGAGGGATAAATTCCTGCACGGCCAGCACCAGGTCGTTGAACAAGCGGGCCTCCAGCGACAGAATCTTATCCTCGGCACCCAGAATCTTTTCCTCATACTCTTTCAGCTCCTGGGTGATGTAGCGCTCGGCCTGGGCCAGCGTCTGCTTGCGCACCCACTCCTGCGGCACCTTGTCCTTATAGGTGTTGCGCACTTCCAGATAATAGCCGAACACATTGTTATAGCCTATCTTCAAGGACTGTATGCCCGTCAGCTCGGCCTCGCGGTTCTGTATCTGCAACAGATAGTCCTTGCCGCTGTAGGCAATGCGGCGCAGCTCGTCAAGCTCGGCATTCACGCCGTCGCGCATGACGCCGCCTTTCTGCACCATCTGCGGCGGGTCGGCAGTTATCTCGCGGCGGATGCGGTCGCGGATGCTCTCGCAGAGTGAGAGCCGCTCGCCGATAGAATGGATAACGGGATTTCCAGGTTCATCAGAATCAGCGGCGCTTCCTGCCGCCCGCAGACACGCCTCTTTCACTATGGACACAGCCTCCAGAGCCGTCTTCAGCTGTACGATTTCCCTTGGCGACACACGCCCCACTGCCACCTTCGAAATGATGCGCTCCAGGTCTCCCACGCGGTGCAGCTGCTCGTCTATCAACTCGCGGAAAGCAGGCTCACGAAAGATATAGTCCACCACATCCAACCGCTCGTTGATGGGCTTCTCGTCTTTCAACGGGAACACCAGCCAGCGGCGAAGCATACGGCTGCCCATGGGCGACACGGTGCGGTCGATGACATCAAGCAGGCTGCGACCGTCTTCCTGCATGGGCTGAATAAGCTCCAGCGAACGGATGGTGAACTTGTCCAAGCGCACAAATTTCTCTTCTTCTATGCGGCTAATCTGCGTGATGTGGCCTATCTGCGTGTGCTGCGTCTGCTCCAGGTATTGCAGAATGGCACCGGCAGCCGTCGTACCGTTTTTCAGGTGCTCCACACCGAAGCCCTTGAGGTTCTTCACACCGAAATGTTTCAGCAGTTTCTGGTGGGAGGTCTGCTCGGTGTACACCCAGTCATCGAGTTCAAAAGTGAAATAGCGGTTGCCGAAATATTTCTCAAAGTCATGCTTGCGGCCGCGCTCAAACAGCACCTCCTTGGGCTGGAAATTGCCCAGCAGCTTCTCCACGTAATCGTAGGTGCCTTCACCGGTCAGAAATTCGCCGGTCGAGATGTCCAAGAAAGACACACCACAGGCCGATTTCCCGAAATGGACGCTCGCCAGGAAATTGTTCTCCTTGTAGTTCAGCACATTGTCGGTGAGTGCCACACCGGGTGTCACCAGCTCGGTGATGCCGCGCTTCACCAGCTTCTTCGTCAGCTTCGGATCTTCCAGCTGGTCACAGATGGCCACGCGCTTGCCCGCACGTATGAGTTTAGGAAGATAGGTATCGAGGGCATGATGGGGAAAACCGGCCATCTCGTCGCCCTTGTTGTAGCCGTTGTTGCGCTTGGTCAGGGTGATACCCAAAATGCGGGATGCCGTCACAGCATCCTCACAATAGGTCTCATAGAAATCGCCGCAACGGAACAGCAGGACCGCATCGGGATGCTTCGCCTTCAGGTCGAAAAACTGCTTCATCATTGGGGTCAGCTCCCCATCTTTCTTTGCCATGTCTGTATTCTTTCGTTTGAGTGTGCAAAGTTACAAATAAAAAAGCATATTCCTATCGAACTACGCAAAAAAAAGGCTGCGATATTTCAGTTGACCCTAGATAAACTTTGGCAACAATATAGTAGTTGACCTGAATTCGCTTCTCCGGATGGCACTCCCCTCCCCTCAAGGGGAGGGGTAGGGGTGGGGTCTGTAATATCCTTCAGGGAATCTGTTATCGTCTGTGTTTTCTCGGTGGAAAAAGTTAGAGACCCCACCCCTACCCCGGCTTCGCCCCACCGTCGCTTCGCTCCCCAATTGCTCCCTCCTCGCAATTGCCTTGAGGGGAGGGGAGTGGCTACCGCCGGAGAAGAATTCCTGGGTCAACTGCTATGTCGTTGCCTAAACTTTTCCGCAAGCCGCTCTCCTCCCCTCAACGGCAGGGGTAGGGGTGGGGTCTCTAATATCCTTTCAGCGAATCTGTTATCGGCTGTTCTTTCTCCGTGGAAAAAAAATACTGAGAAGTCAGTTATCAGAAAAAAGGCGTTCGCGTTTTCCAGAAAGGCGTTCGCGTTTTCCAAAAAGGCGTTAGCGTTTTCCAAAAAGGCGTTCGCGTTTTTCAAAAAAGCGTTCGCGTTTTTCAAAAAAGCGTTCGTATTTTCCAAAAAAGCGTACGTATTTTCCAAAAAAGCGTTCGTATTTTTTCAAAAGGCGTTCGCATTTTCCAAAAAAGCGTTCGCGTTTTCCAAAAAAGCGTTCTTCATTATACGACTGCTGAGGTTGAAATCTCAAAACTTTCCATTACCTAATAATATAATTAGCTATTTTTGGAGCTACAGGCGCTACTTTGGCATTTAACTTACTGTATATAAGTATTTTATCTGTAGCTACACCTCTAAATTTGGAGCTACTTTAGTAGCTACCAACGTGCTGCCGACAGCGGAACCATCGTTGCACCAGATAAAAAGAAATCACTCATCGTTTTTCACTTCTCACAGCCTGTAGCTACCACAGTAGCTCCTATTTCTGAGGTGTAGCTACAGATAACTAACTACTAATCAGCTTGTTTTGTACCAAAGTAGCTCCTGTAGCGCATTTTTTACGCGCGTATATTACGCGCGCGCGAAGAAGAAACTGGTATTTCCTCCACACAGGTAAAAATTTTATCAAAATGCAAAATTTTTTTCCTTCCTTTTAAACCTTTCCTTAACCACACCGTCAAAAGAACAGAAAACAACAAAACAGGATAACAAATAAACAATATTAATAACAAACAGTAGGGAATGACGCTCATTCAGGATAACATCAGGATAACGACAAAGAGCTGAAATCCCGAGTAAAAAGAAAGGAAACAAAAAATGAAAAAGATGATTCTTACAGTGGTGGCAATGATGTCTTTCACACTTGGCTTTGCCGACAATGGTGCAGAGAAAAACACTGAGACCGAGGCCTTCTGGTCAATGAGAAATGTAAAGAATTATGACATGACATGCGACATGCGACGCCTGGCCGTCAAACTCGATCTGACAGAGAATCAGATGGACGCCGTAGAGGTCATACAGGAAATCTTCAATAGCGATATGCAGAATGCTGCCACCGCAAGAGGCTTTGAGCGCAGGGCAATGGTCCGCGAGGCCGTGAAAAAGGATGCCCACCAAATGAAGCGGGTGCTGAACGACAAGCAATTCGAAACCTACATGATGCTGCTGGGTACCACACTGCGCAACCGGGGTCTCTAAAAAACACAACGAAAAACTAGCTTTCAGCGGCTCTCGCCACATGGCGAGAGCCGCTGAAAGCGTTTATAAAGCATTTTTTTCGCCTTTTATTTTGTGTTTTCCTATTTTTGCCGTATCTTTGCAAGCTAAAGTGAAGAAAAACAATAAGAAAATATGGAATACAACTTCAGAGACATCGAGAAAAAATGGCAGAAGCGATGGGTGGAGAACGGCACCTACCGCGTAGTAGAGGACGAAAAGAAGAAGAAGTTCTACGTGCTGAACATGTTCCCCTATCCCAGCGGGGCAGGTCTGCACGTGGGTCATCCGCTGGGCTATATCGCCAGCGACATCTATGCCCGCTATAAGCGCCTCTGCGGCTACAACGTGCTGAACCCCATGGGCTACGACGCCTACGGACTGCCCGCCGAGCAGTATGCCATCCAGACAGGACAGCATCCCGCCATCACCACCGAGCAGAACATCAACCGCTACCGCGAGCAGCTCGACAAGATAGGCTTCTGCTTCGACTGGGACCGCGAGGTGCGCACCTGCGACCCCGAATACTACCACTGGACACAGTGGGCTTTCCAGCGCATGTTCAAGTCTTACTACAGCATCTCCTCACAGAAGGTGCAGCCCACCATCAAGCTCATCGAGCATTTCGAGCTGATGGGCACAGAGAACTGCGGCGCGCTGGGAACTGAGGAGCTGCACTTCACAGCTTCCGACTGGCACTCGTTCTCGGAGAAGAAAAAGCAGGAAGTGCTGATGAACTACCGCATCGCCTATCTGGCCGACACAATGGTGAATTGGTGCCCGGGTCTGGGTACGGTGCTGGCCAACGACGAGGTGGTGGACGGTGTCTCCGTGCGTGGCGGCTTCCCCGTGGAGCAGAAGAAGATGCGCCAGTGGTGCCTGCGTGTGTCGGCCTTTGCCCAGCGCCTGCTCGACGGTCTGGAAGAGATAGACTGGAGCGATTCTATCAAGGAAGCCCAGCGCAACTGGATTGGACGCTCGGAGGGAGCAGAGATGGAGTTCAAAGTGGCCAAGTCGGAGGACGGCAGCGCTCCCGCCATCGACCATTTCACCATTTTCACCACCCGCGCCGACACCATCTTTGGCGTCACCTTCATGGTGCTGGCTCCTGAAAGCGAACTGGTGGAGCAGCTGACCACACCCGACCAGCAGGCCGCCGTAAACGACTATCTCGCTTACGTGAAGAAACGCACTGAGCGCGAGCGCCAGATCGACCACACCGTAACAGGCGTCTTCTCCGGCTCCTACGCCATCAATCCTTTCACGGGGGAGAAGATTCCCATCTGGATTGCAGAATATGTGCTCGCCGGCTACGGCACAGGTGCCATCATGGCCGTGCCTGCCCACGACAGCCGCGACTATGCCTTTGCCAAGCATTTCAACCTGCCCATCGTCCCGCTCATCGAGGGTGCCGACATCAGCGAGGAAAGCTTCGACGCCAAGGAAGGCATCATGTGCAACAGTCCCGTAGGTAACAACGCAACGACAGACTTCTCCCTGAACGGACTCACCGTCAAGGAGGCTATCGCCGCCACGAAGAAGTACATCACGGAGAAAGGCCTGGGCCGCGTGAAGGTGAACTACCGTCTGCGCGACGCCATCTTCAGCCGCCAGCGCTACTGGGGCGAGCCATTCCCCGTGTACTACAAGGACAACATGCCCTACATGATTCCAAAAGAATGTCTGCCCCTGGAGCTGCCGGAAATAGACGAATATAAACCCACCGAGACAGGAGAGCCGCCACTGGGCCGCGCCAAGATGTGGGCATGGGACACCAAGTTCGACAAAGTGGTCAGCGTGGATGAGATTGACAACAAGACCGTCTTCCCCCTGGAGCTGAACACCATGCCAGGCTTCGCCGGCTCTTCGGCCTATTACATCCGCTATCAAGACCCGCACAACAATAAAGCACTGGTCAACCGCGACATCAACGAATACTGGCGCAACGTAGACCTCTACGTAGGCGGCAGCGAGCATGCCACAGGCCACCTCATCTACAGCCGCTTCTGGAACAAGTTCCTCTATGACTCAGGCTATGTCTGCGAGGACGAGCCTTTCAAGAAGCTCATCAACCAAGGCATGATTCAGGGCCGCTCGAACTTCGTGTACAGGGTGAACCAGGAGGCAGGTGGGGAAACAGCTGGCAACGGACAGCCTACCTTTGTCTCGCTGGGCCTGAAGGACAAGTACGAGGTAACGCCTATCCATGTGGACGTGAACATCGTGCAGAACGACGTGCTCGACATCGAAGCCTTCAAGGCATGGCGTCCGGAATATGAGAACGCCAAGTTCATTCTCGAAGACGGAAAGTACATCTGCGGCTGGGCCATCGAGAAGATGTCGAAGTCGATGTACAACGTGGTGAACCCCGACATGATAGTCGAGAAATACGGTGCCGACACGCTGCGCCTCTTCGAAATGTTCCTCGGCCCCGTGGAGCAGTCGAAGCCCTGGGACACCAACAACATTGAAGGCAGCCACCGCTTCCTGCGTCGCTTCTGGAACCTCGTCAGTTCCGTATGTTGCGATAATATCGCAACAAATGAGACGGCAACCCCCGAAGCGCTGAAGAGCCTGCACAAGCTCATCAAGAAGGTGACGCAGGACATAGAGACCTTCAGCTACAACACCGCCATCTCCGCCTTTATGATCTGCACCAATGAGCTGTCGGCGCTGAAGTGCAAGAACAAGGAGGTCATGAAGACCCTCGTCATTCTCATCGCCCCCTTCGCTCCCCATCTGGCTGAGGAGCTGTGGGAGCAGCTGGGAGGCGAAGGCAGCGTTTGCGATGCCAAGTGGCCCAAGTGGAACGACGAATATCTCGTAGAGAACCAAATCAAGATGGGCGTGCAGTTCAACGGCAAGGTGCGCTTTGAGATGCAGTTCCCAGCCGATGCCGACAACCCGACCATCGAGCAGGCCGTCCGTGCCGACGAGCGCACAGCCAAATATACCGACGGCAAGCAGATTGTGAAGGTTATCATCGTTCCCAAGCGTATGGTGAACATCGTAGTTAAATGAGAAAAGAGGAGTGAGTAGTTTGCTCCTGCTTGAAGAATGACTATCAACCACAAGATGATACTCAAGGAGGTCGAGGATTATGTCTTCATAACCCTCGGCCTCATCTTGTATGCTTTCGGCTTCACCGTCTTCCTCATGCCTTATGAGATAGTGACGGGCGGCGTAGCTGGCATTTCAGCCATTGTGTTCTATGCCACCAGCTTCCCGCTGGAATACACCTACTTTGGCATCAATGTGGTACTGGGCATCGTGGCCTTGCGCATTCTAGGATGGAAATTCCTGTCGAAGACCATCTATGCCTTCACCATGCTCTCGTTCCTTCTGGGACTGTTCCAGTCGCTCATGCCAGTAGACGAGTCAGGACACATCATCAAGATTCTGGGAGAAGGACAAAACTTCATGTCGCTCATATTGGGCTGCACCATGACCGGCTCTGCCCTGGGTATTGTATTCTTGAACAACGGCTCCACTGGCGGCACCGACATCATCGCCGCATCGGTAAACAAATACCGCGACGTCAGCCTTGGCACAGTACTCACCTTTCTCGACCTTGTCATCATAGGCACCTGTCTGCTCATCCCGCAGTTTGGCGACATGCTGCAGCGCGCCTATATGGTGGTCTTCGGTCTCTGCACGATGGTCATCGAGAACTTTATGATTGACTTCCTGATGAACCGGCAGCGGCAGTCAGTGCAGTTTCTCATCTTCTCTGCCAAATGGCAGGAGATAGCCAACGCCATCGGCACGCAGATGGAGCACGGCGTGACCATCCTCGACGGTCACGGCTGGTACACAGGCGAGGAGCGGAAGGTGCTCTGCATACTGGCCAAGAAGAACGAGAGCACCAACATCTTCCGTCTCATCAAGATGATCGACCCACAGGCATTTGTCTCGCAAAGCGCCGTCATCGGTGTCTTCGGCGAAGGCTTCGACCAGATAAAAGTGAAGATAAAAAGCGACCAACTGCCCCTACCGAAAGAAGAAAAAAAAGAATAGTGATTCACATGAAGAAAACAATTGTATTTGCTACCAACAACCAGCATAAACTACAGGAAATCCGTGAAATCCTAGGCGACAGCATAGAGGTGCTCTCGCTGAAAGACATCGGCTGCGACGTGGACATCCCCGAAACAGGCACCACACTGGAAGAAAACGCACGCCTGAAGGCAGAATACGTATGGCAGCACTACCACTGCGATGTCTTTGCCGACGATACCGGTCTGGAAGTGGAAGCCCTCGGTGGAGCACCCGGCGTCTACAGCGCCCGCTACGCCGCCATGCCGCCATCAGCATTCCCGTCTACGTCCCCAGCTGCTGACTCGTCTTCATCAGCTTCTTTTTCTGCCGGAAAAACCCACGACAGCGAAGCCAACATGGCCCGCCTCCTCCACGAATTAGGAAATAATAACCATCGCCACGCACGATTCCGCACCGTTATCGCGTTAATACAAAAGAAAGACGTCTGTCCTTGCGGCTGTACGAGCATCAAGCAGGAATACCTGTTCGAGGGTATCGTAGAAGGAGAGATAACCCGTGAGCGGAGTGGGGTAGGGGGCTTCGGCTACGATCCCATCTTCCGCCCCGACGGCTACGACAAAACTTTCGCTGCCCTGGGCGAGGAAATAAAAAACAAAATCAGCCATCGCGCCCGAGCCACAGCGAAACTGGCAGCGTTTTTGCGGCCTTCGGACTAAATGACAAATGACAAATGACAAATGATAAAGACTATGACATCTATAATTAGAACCTGTAATAAATGGATAAAACAGATAAGTTTGTCATTTATCATTTATCATTTAGCATTTAGCCACGCAGTGGCGCAGACCGCCACCTGGCAGACCTATATGTCGTATGCCGAGCCACAGCAGATAGTGAAAGTCGGCAACCTGCTCTTTGTCCGTGCCTCAAACGACCTCTACAACTACAATCTCAACGACCACAGCATCACCACTTTCGACAAGGTGAATGCCCTCAGCGACACCTACGTCACCCATATCGCCTGGAACGCTGCCGCCGGCCGATTGGCCATCATCTACAAGAACTCCAACATAGACTTGATGGACAGCAACGGCAACGTCACCAACATCAGTGCCCTCTATGCCAAGTCGATGACGCAGGACAAGACGGTGAACTCCCTCTACAGCCACGACATCTTCACCTATCTGGCCACAGGCTTCGGCGTGATGAAGGTGAACATGCAGCGCGCCGAGGTGGCAGAAACCTACATTCTCAACGAGAATATCACTCATGTAGGCATCAGCCAGAACACCCTTTTTGCCAAGACAGCTGGAGGAAAAGTGTTTTCCGGCGACATGAACAAAAACCTCATCGACAGCAAGAACTGGCAACCAGCCACTGCTCCCGACGGCATCTTCGACGAAGACACATCCGACTGGGATAACTACATCAACACCGTAAAAACGCTCCAGCCGGGAGGACCTAAATACAACTTTTTCGGCTACCTGAAAATAAACAACGGACAGCTCTACACCTGCGGAGGAGGCTATTCCGTCGTACAAGACTTGCAGCGCCCTGCTGCCCTCCAGCGGATGAACGGACAGAAAGACTGGACATGGTACCCGGAGAACATGGAGGAGCGCACAGGACACTATTACAGAGACCTGAACTGTCTGGTTATTGATCCAAAGAACGAAAGCCATCTGTTTGCCAGCGGACGAACCGGACTCTATGAGTTCAACGACACGGCTCTCATCAACCATTACAATTTGCATAACAGTCCCATGAAGCCTGTCATTGCCGACAATAAGAACTACGTCATCCTGCAAGGCATCTGCTTCGACAGCCAAGGCAGCCTCTGGTGTCTCAACGGCTACCACAAGGATGTCAATATCCTAGAGCTGAAGCCCGACGGACAATGGACTTCCCACTATCAGGATGTGCTCAATGTCGACAACGAACCACTGCCCAACCTCACCAAGCCCTTCTTCGACTCACGCGGACTGCTCTGGTTTCTCAACGACAGCCACATCCACCCCTCTGTCTGCTGCTATAATCCCCAGACCGACAAAGCCTGGCGCATGGGCGACATTGTCAACCAAGACGGTGTGAAGACGGTGGTGGAATACATCCACGCCATTGTAGAAGACAAGGAGCGCAACATCTGGGTGGGCACCAACAAAGGTCTGTTCGTGGTCTACGAGAGCGACATGGCCAATCTTCCCGACATCACTTTCAATCAGGTGAAAGTACCCCGCAATGATGGTACAAACTATGCCGACTACCTGCTCAACGGAGTAGACATCAGCGACATCTTCATCGACGGCGGCAACCGCAAATGGGTTGTAACGAACGGCAACGGAGCCTATCTCATCAGCGCCGACAATATGGTACAGCTGCAACATTTCACCACCGACAACAGCCTGCTGCTTTCCAACAACATTGAGTCGGTGGCCGTTGATCCCCGGACAGGCGAAGTGTTCTTCGGCACGGAAAACGGACTCTGCTCGTATATGGGCGATGCGACAGAGACCACGATGGAGGCTACCGACAATGACGACATCTACGCCTACCCCAATCCCGCCTCCCACTACGAGGGGCTGATCACCATCCATGGACTCAGCTTCGATGCCGACGTGAAAATAGTCACGTCCAGCGGTAAGCTCGTCGCCCAAGGGCGCAGCAACGGCGGCACCTTCACTTGGGACGGCCGCGACCAGCAAGGCCGCCGAGTGGCCAGCGGCGTCTACACCGCCCTTTCCACCACTCACGACGGCAAAAAGAGCGGCGTCTGCCGCATAGCCGTCATCAACTGAGCTCCAGCATCCGCTCAATAGGCTTCACGGCATCACGGGCTATATCCGGGTCTACCTCCACACTGGGCGCTTCGTTCTTCAGACAGTTGTAGATTTTCTCCAGCGTGTTCATCTTCATGTACTGACACTCGTTGCAGTGGCAGCCAACAGTACCCTCGCTCACTTCCGGCGGAACGGGATAGAGCTGTGTATCCGGGCACTGCCTGCTCATCTCGTGCAAAATGCCGGCCTCTGTAGCCACGATAAATTCCTCGGTGGGGTGTTCCACCACATACTTCAGAAGAACGGCCGTAGAACCCACTACATCGGCTATACGAAGCACTGGCCCCTTGCATTCCGGATGTGCCAGCACCAGCGCCTGCGGATGCTCCTGCTTCAGCTGTACGATAGATTCCACCGAGAAGCGCTCATGCACATGACAGCCACCCTGCCACAGCAGCATGTTCCTTCCAGTAATGGCGTTAATATAAGAGCCCAAGTTGTAGTCTGGTCCGAAGATAATCTTCTCATCCTGCGGGAAGGTGTCCACTATCTGCTTCGCGTTGCCGCTGGTCACCACCACATCGGTCAGTGCCTTCACCGCTGCCGTAGTGTTCACATACGAAACCACCTTATAGCCCGGATGCTCCTCTTTGTAAGCCTTCAAGTCCTCGGCCTTGCAGCTGTCGGCCAGCGAGCACCCTGCCTCCGGGTCGGGACAGAGCACCAGCTTCTCCGGCGACAGTAGCTTGCAGGTCTCAGCCATGAAATGCACACCGGCCATGACAATGATTTTCGCCTCTGTCTGTGCTGCCTTCCGGGCCAGCGCCAGCGAGTCGCCAATGAAGTCGGCCACTTCCTGAATGTCGCCCGTCGTATAGTAATGAGCCAGCACAATAGCATTCTTCTCTTCGCAAAGTTGGCGGATCTTCGCCTGTAAAGTCTCTTTTTTCAACATCACATTATATTATTATTATTTCTTTTTCTTTTTAAAAAATAGAAATGATGTATATGATGGGGCGTTGATATGTTGATAACTTTCCTGCCTTTTTCTTGCTCATTTGTTTTTCCACATCGTGTATCGGGCTATACACAGCCACTGTGAATTATTTCTCTTTGATAATGAACAGACTAATCAACTTATCCACCATTTCCTTTTTCGGTGCAAATTTACGAAGTTTATATCTTTTTTCAGCAAAAAATGGTTGAAAACTTTCATTTTCCCTGTAAATAAACGTGTGGAAACCCACAGCTGCCGTTATCCACTAAGTTTTTCCACACACTTTTCCACAGTTATCCACATACTTATGCACACAAAAAACACCCGCGCCATGACATCGGCGCGGGTGTTTTGTTCATTTGGCAGGATATAGTGTTATTTCACCATGACCTTGCGTGCATTGCCATTGCTGATGATGATGTTCAGACCAGGCTGCAGCTTCTGCTGACGGATGCCGGAGAGGCTGTAGATGCCGTCGGGCACGGTCTGCGTGCTCACGGTGCTGATGCCAGTAGCCAGCGGGCCACCCCATCCGGTGTTGTCGCCCTTGGACAGGAGCGTCAGTGTCCATCCGCCTACTGAATACCAGTTGCCGGCGAACTTCTTCATATAGCCTTCACCCGTGCCGGCCATCGTGCCGATGGTCAGCTCATGGTTGGTAACCTCAATCTTGTCGGAGAGGAGCTGATGCTGCCATCCACGGCCATTGCCGCCGTTAGCATTGTAGGTGTTATACTGCTGGTCGGTGTAGTCGCCATTCTCCACGGCCGTCTTTGCCTCTTCCCACAGCGGACCCCACTGGTCGCTGGCTACAACGATGGTGTCCACACCTTCTTCGGTGACGGTCAAATAGTAGTTCATAGGAATTTCGGAGTAGATGTCGTCCTTCGTCGAAGCAAAGATGTAGGCACCTTCAGCCGGTGTGCGGGTGTAGACTTCCACCTTGTATGTACCGTTGGGCAGATCCTTCACGAGCTGCTTGCCGATGTAGCCTTCCAGTCCGTTGGCATTGTAGCTGTCCATGTAGCGGGTGCCGCTGCCGTCGAACCACTGTCCGCTGGTCGTATTGTTGTTACCGTTGCCCTTGTTAAACTCCCAGCCGGTCTCCGACTCGAGGTTCGGGTTCTGGATGAAGGCGGTGTAGTCGGTGGCATTGTTGTCGTCAACGATAATCTGCTTCTTCACGACGGCAACGACGCGCTTCAGGTCGGCCACGAATTCATTGACGGTATTTGCGTCGCGCATCTCAGCCACGAGCATAGCCTTCTGGGCAGCCATCGTCTCGTTGAGTACCGACTTGCCGGCCTCGGAAGCGATGTTAGCCACGCTGGCAGCGTCGTTGTAGGCGGGCGTGTAGACATTGAGGTAGTTCTTCAGCTGTTCGACAGTAGCGTCAAACTTGGTATAGGTAGCCGTGTCGCAGGCAATCCAGGTCTGCACGTAGTCGTAGGCAAACTGCACGATGTCCTCGGCAGCACCGTAGCCCTCGCCGCCGTTCTTCTTCAGTGTGTACTGTACGGTAGGAATGGTCTTGCCTTCGGTAGTGCCGTCGCTGGGGATGTACTCCTCATACTTGTCGATACTCTTCTGGGCCTCGGCCATAGCCTCTGTCAGGGCGGTCATGGCAGCCACTGCGTCGGCAGCGCCGGTGTTGGCCTCGATGGCGTCGTTCAAAGCCTTCTTGTCCAAGGCGAAGTGAATGTCGTTTGTAAGCTCCTTGGCGTCGACCAGCTTCTGGTCGTAAGCAGCCTTCACAGCCTCGGCGTCAGCCTCGCCCAGATAGTAGAGATGGAAGTTGGTGACGCAGAACCATCCGGCAGCGTCGCTGTTCGAGCCTGTGCCCTCGGCACCGATGGTCAGCTTGCCGTCGACGACGAGCACCTTCTGGCTGGCATTCATGGCCACGGTCTCCCATTCGTTGAAGTCCCAGCCCTCGCTGGTGATAGAGTTCGAAATCTGCTTGCCGGCAATGCTCTTGGCAAAGACATGCTGGTTGGTCATGCAGCCGCTCTGGGTGACGAGGTCGGCAGAAACGGTGTAGTAGCCGTTAGGCAGACCCTCGATGTCCTGAGCCACGGCCAGCGTGTTCGAGAAGTTAGTGTTCCAGGCATTCCAGCAGCTGCGTCCGCGCTGCCAGTTCAGGCGCTGGTCGCCGCCAGAGGCACCGGCGATGTACCAGCCTTCGCTGACGAGGTCGGGACTGCTGGCGCTGCCCTCCACATAGAGGTCGTTGCCCTCTTCGTCATAGCGCTTGGGGAATACCCACTCGCCGTCGACGAGCGACGGCTCGGCATCGGTAGCGATGAACCAGGGATGCTGGATGAAGATAGTGAAATCGGCGGGATTCTCCTCGCTGCCTGTCTGCGTCATGTAGTAAGCCTTGATGGCTGCGGTGACCTCGGCCACGGCATTCATAATCAGGGAAGCGTAGTCGGTATCTTCTTCCATGCCGCCCTCCTTGTACTTCAGAATGTTCTGGTAGGCCTCCTCAAAGGCAGGCTTGCCGGCATAGTCGGTGGTCTGGATGAGGTTGTCCATCTTGGCCAGCAGGGCGTCGAAGGAACCCATGGCGGCAATGGCCTGGCGGAATTTCACCATTTGCTCGTTACCGGCGTTCAGGGCTGCGGCCAGCTCCTCGGCCTCGCTGCCCAGAGCCTCCTCCAGCGTGAACTCATAGTCGCCAATCTGCTCGCCCAGGCCGGAGAAGCCCTCCGACGATGCCTGTGAGCCCAGCTCGCGGCATTCGGCCATCAGCTCGAGAATGTCTGATTCATAGAGCTGCTTAATGTCGGCCTCGCCAATCTTGAAGAGCTTGATACCGTCGAGACAGACGATGGGGTTATTGCCCGAACCGGTGTTGGCCGACTTGAAGCCGAACTCCATCGTGAACTCAGTGGTGGGGGTGAACTCAAACTCGTGCTTCACCCACTCCTTTGAGCTGAGGCCAGTGCCGGCCTCGTCCTTGAACACTTCCTTGCGGCAGGTAATCTGCGTCATGTCCGTTGCCTCGGCGGTGGAGTTCTGGTTGATGTTAATGGTCCAGTACTCCAGACGATAGACAGCGCAAGGCAGCTTCACCGTCTGACGATAGGTGCGTCCGCCGCCCCATCCGGCACGCAGATAGAGCATACCCTTGTTCTCCTCGAAGTTGTAGGGATCGGGCTTCGCAGGGACAGAGAGATAGGTGTTGCCGTCGTCGGCCACGGGGATAGCTTCTGAACCCAGGTCGTAGGGCACGGTGCCGAAGTACACCCATTCACATTTCTTGTCGGCGGGCAGGTCGGTTGTCCATCCGTTGATGACACCGATGAAGCCGTTGGTGGCTTCCAGCGTGCGGCCGTCGGCACGGTTGTTAGGTGTGCTCGGGTTCACCAGGGCATAGAGCGAACCGTCGGCGGCAACGCCGGCCAGACTGCGGTTGCTCAACGTAGTCGACTGGTCGACAATGTCCTTCTTCGAACCGTCGGCCTGCCATGTCAGGTCTTCATCGAAACCTGCGTTCTGGATGTAGTGCGTCACATCCTCTTCCTGTGCGAAGGAGGCCATTGAAAGGAAAATGCCTCCTACGAGTAGTAGAAGTTTCTTCATAATTGATAGTTTAAAAAGTTAGTAAATAGTAATTCGCTACAAATTTAGTGGAAATAGTTCGTTCCAAGAAGAGAAAGACTATTTTTTATAATAATTTAACTTAGAAAGATGACCCGAAGAATGACTTACGCTCCCCACCAGAGCCCTCACCCTCCCCCGCAAATTGCTTTCGGCCTGCGGTTGAAATAAGGGAACAATATAGCAGTTGACCCAGGAACTCTTCTCTGGCGGTAGCCACATTCCCGACCTCCGGTCGCTTGCTACCAAAGGGACGCAAGAATGTGCCATCCGGAAAACAAATTCAGGTCAACTGCTATATCATTACCTGAAATAATTGAACGCAGAGCAACCGTCGATTCTTTTTGACCTGGATATGGTCGAATGCTTTTCTGCCAGTGTCATTTTTGTAGATTTATGTCATCCGGTTCCCCCAAAATCGTCCAAGAATCCCCAATGCAAAGACATTTTTGTAAGATTTTTGAAGATTTTCTTCCTTTCTACAGAAATTCTTCCTATCTTTGCAGCCGACAATTTTTACCACAGTCAGTGAGTGCATCAAACGAAGCGCCCCTCGTAAAAAACAGGATATAAAGGAAATGAAAAAGAACAGCGTACGAATCACGGCAATACGCCAGACCGTCTATCCAGACCTGATGGAGAAATATGAGAACCCCATCGAGCATGCTTGCCTCGTGACGCAGGGCCAGCAATGGATTTCAGAGAACGCTCAGCGTCCCGAGGGCTTATGCCCCTCTGCATGGTCATCAATGCGTGAGTTTGTGGAGTCGCTGGCCAGGGGTGAGGGCCATTTCTTCGCAGAGCGCAGCCTCTCTCCTGACGGCTCCTATGTCTACCACGACGGATGGATGAAAAACCCCATGAGCGCAATGATTAGCTGCAATGACGGCTTCCGCCCGTTTAGCTTTTATTTAGAAGTCATTGAGTAGTTTTTCTGCAGTTGTGGACAGACGCGCGAGCGCGTAATTACATGCGAAGAAAACGCGCTACTCGAGCTACTTTGGTACTAAACGGACTGTGTGACAATTGTTTGTCTGTAGCTACACCCCTTTTTTTGGAGCTACTCTTGTAACTACTGGCCGGGGAAAAGTGATGAGTGAAAAATACTAACGCCGTTTGGAAAAATACTAACGCCATTTGGAAAAATACTAACGCCGTTTGGAAAAATACTAACGCCGTTTGGAAAAATACTAACGCCGTTTGGAAAAATACGAACGCCGTTTGGAAAAATACTAACGCCGTTTGGAAAAATACGAACGCCGTTTGGAAAAAATACGAACGCCGTTTGGAAAGATACGAACGCCGTTTGGATCTGTAGCTACTAGAGTAGCGCCAATTAGAGTCCTGTAGCTACAGACAACGATTTGCATTCCAGCAATTTAGATGTCAAAGTAGCGCTTGTAGCACCAAAAACTGCTTCGCGTGTGCGCGCGTATACGACTCGTTCGCTGTATAGAGTATAAGCATTAACTATGCGAAATGAATCTCCCCTCCTCACAATGGCCTAGAGGAGAAGAGGGGAGTGCCTTTTGCCGTTTCTTCTCCGTCGGTGGTCACTCCCCTCTTGATTGTCTGTCTATATCTGTTGTGTCTATTCCGGGTTACGACTGTCACTCGTCGTCGGGCGTGTGGCGCGGGCATTTTGGTTGCCGTTGCCAAAGTATTTGTAGAGGGTTTCTATGGCGTCGGCGGGTGTGATGTTTCCATCGCCGTTCAAGTCGGCAGCCTGGATCTTGAATCCGTTTTGGTTTACATTGAAGTAGTGGTACAGAATCATGATGGCATCGGCGGGCGTCACCTTTCCGTCTCCGTTCACGTCTCCCTTCATGTAGCTCTTCCTTGTGAAGTAGCCTTGATCTCCGGGTTTGGCGTATTCACCAGAGACGCAGTCCTCATCAAAGTCGAAGCCGCTGCCGCCTACGAGGTTCCAGCAGCCATCAAACATATAATCGCTGAAGATGTCCGGATTATACCAATCGTCGTCACAGTAAATGGTTGTTACGCCACAGCTGCAGAACATATTACTCATGTTAGTGACTTTTGCCGTGTTGAAACCGCTCACGTCCAGACTGGTCAGTTTCCTGCAAAGGTAGAACAT
>JAEEGL014478650.1_pt1 | contig 78038 bp, 68 predicted proteins | sample 9134231 | NCBI WGS metagenome assembly JAEEGL01 (sample SAMN16246548, study PRJNA631951) | gut metagenome | biome: gut microbiome; feature: rumen; material: fiber-attached | host: Bos | place: Iran: Karaj | collected 2018-10 | reverse complement strand
TTGCCGACGACACGCGCCGCAAATATTTGCCGACAAACCGTTGGCGCAGCGAAAAAGAAATGGCGGAATTGTTTGCCGATATTCCGGAAGCTATTGAAAATACAGTAAAAATTGCTGAAAGATGTAATTATTTATCGCAAAAAGTCGAGCCGCTGTTGCCGATATTTATCTGTCCGGATAACAAAACTCAGGATGAATTTATTACCGAGGAGGCTTATAAGGGACTGCATGAACGCATGATAGCCCAGGTTTATACGCCGGAAATGACGCCGGAAGAGCGGTTGGCGATTGATGAAGAATATTATGCGCGGCTGGAGTATGAGCTTAGTGTTATTAAAAAGATGGGATTTCCCGGCTATTTTCTTATCGTGTCGGACTTCATTCGTTGGTCCAAAACGCACGGCGTTCCGATTGGGCCGGGGCGCGGTTCGGGTGCCGGCTCGATTGTGGCCTGGTCACTTAAAATTACCGACTTGGACCCGATTCGGCTGGATTTGCTGTTTGAGCGTTTCTTGAATCCGGAACGTGTCAACATGCCGGATTTCGACGTTGACTTATGCCAGGAAAATCGCCATAAAACCATTGAATATGTGCAAGAAAAATACGGCCACGAAAAAGTGGCGCAAATCATAACTTACGGCAAATTGCAATCCAAGGCGGTGATTCGCGATGTGGCGCGTGTTCTGCAAATGCCGTACAGCCAGGCCGATAAAATCTCCAAAATGATACCTCCGGGCTCCGGCGGCAAAAATCCGACCTTGCCGCAATCGTTGGAAATGGTACCGGAATTGCGTGAAATGCGCGATACCGACCCGCAAATCAATAAGTTGTTTGAAATTGCCATAAAACTCGAGGGGTTGTATCGCAACTCCGGCATGCATGCGGCCGGCGTGGTTATCGGCGACCGTCCGCTGGATGAACTGGTGCCGCTGTATAAAGATCCGCGCGCCGATATGCCGGTAACCCAATATGATATGAAGTATGTGGAAGAAACCGGCCTGATTAAGTTCGACTTTTTGGGCTTGAAAACGCTGACTGTGATTGAACGGGCGGTTGAGTGGGTCAAAAAGATTCACGGGGTTGAACTCAAAATGGCCGAGGTGCCGTTGGATGATGCCGAAACATACAAAATTCTGCAGGAAGGCAATACCAGCGCGGTGTTTCAGTTTGAATCCGCCGGTATGCGCGATGTGATGAAACAAATCAAGCCGGACCGTTTTGAAGATTTAATCGCGGTTATTTCGCTTTATCGACCGGGGCCGATGGCCAACATTCCGACCTTTATCAACCGCAAGCACGGCTTGGAAAAAATCGAGTATCTGCATCCGGATTTGGCACCGATTCTTGATGAAACCTACGGTATTATGGTGTATCAGGAACAGGTTATGAAAATTGCGCAGGTGCTCGGCGGATATACGCTCGGCGGTGCCGATAAACTGCGTAAGGTTATGGGTAAGAAAATGGTGGCGGAAATTCCGCATCAGCGTGAAATGTTTACCGAAGGCGCTACCAAAAAAGGCATTGACCCAAAAATTTCCGGTGCGATTTTTGACCAGATGGCTAAGTTTGCCGAATACGGTTTCAACAAATCTCACGCCGCCGCATATTCGCTGATTTCATATCAAACGGCATATTTAAAGGCGCATTATCCGGTGGAATTTATGTGCGCGGTGATGGATTTTGATATTACCAACACCGATAAAATATCGTTCTATACCGACGAAGTGCGCAAGATGGGATTTAAAGTTTTGCCGCCGGATATCAACCATTCCGACGCTTTGTTCAAGGTGGAAAACGGCAATATCCGCTTTGCCCTGGCCGGCGTTAAGAATGTGGGCGAGGCCAATATGAATGCCATTGTGGAAGAACGGGAAAAGAACGGTGTATTTAAAAGCCTTTCCGATTTTATTCATCGGGTTGATATCAAACAAATCAACCGTCGGCAGATGGAACAATTAGTCAAGGCCGGAGCCTTTGACGGTTTAGAGCCTAATCGCGCTAAACTGTATAATAATATTGAAACGGTTTTACGCCATATTGCTGCGGCGTGCGAAACCAAAAACAGCGCACAAACTTCGTTGTTCGGAAATCAGGAACTGGCAGCGGAAGTTAAGTTGGAAAATGCCGGCGGTTGGTCGGATTTGGAAAAACTGCAATATGAGGCGGAGGCCGTCGGATTCTACTTGTCGGCACATCCGCTCGATGTTTATAAAGACAGCGTTGAAAGATTGGGTATCAAAAAATATATGGATGCAATTAAAGGTATTAAAAACGGCGATAAAGTTCTGGTTAACTTGGCCGGATGCGTACAGAGTTTGCAAAAGCGCATCGGCAAAACCGGCAAAGAATACGGAATATTGCGGGTAAGTGATACTTCTTCGGCGTTTGACGGCTTTGTGTGGAGCGATATGCTACCGGCGGCAAAAGAGGCGGTGGCACAAGGTGTTCCGCTGTTTTTGAGCGCCAAAATCGAGAAAAAAGATGATGATTCGCTGCGCATAAATTTTGATGTTGTGCGTACGCTCGACGAACAGATTACCTTTAACTCCAAAGGTTTGGTAATCGGTATATCCGATGTGGCGGCGGTGCGTCCAATCAGAGAAATGCTGTCGCACGAAGATTACGGACCGTATAAAATATATATAGAGCCGGAATTGCCGGATTGGGATGTCAGAATTCAGCTGAAAAACAGTTATGCGCTGGATAACGGCAAGCTGATGACCAATATCCGCGCGGTTTCCGGCGTAACCTTGGTAAAGGAATTGTAAAATGCGTAAAAACAAGTATACATTTTTCGGAGTTTTGCAAACGTGGGGACAACTGTTGGTGCGCGCTTGCCGCCAGTGGAGAATTTTCGGAGCCTATGCCGCCGTAATAACGATTACGGATGCGCTGTTCGGGAACTGGTCTTATTCTTGCCGCGGCGACGAACCGGAATTCTGGTGTGTTACTTTGCCTGACAACAAATATGTGGTAATTGTTGCCATGTGCATATTTTATTTGTTGCTGACTTATCTTATTTGCGCATTTACGACGGATTTGCATAATGCGTTGTTCAAGAACAGTGTATTTAAATCGCGGGACGTGTTTGCCGTCAGCAAACAAAAACTCAATATAACCGTAATTCTGGCCGGATTTTTTGTGGGGGCGGCAATTTCTTTGCTGGTGGCATATTATATCATTCAGCGTCCGGCCGAACCGGATTTTGAAATTGAGTTCGGATATTTTCTGATAGTGTTCGTATTGCTGATGATACCGTTGATGATGATACGGTGCGCGGCGTGTTTTGCTTATTATATGAATACCGGCGGTTTTGCTTTGGGTAAGGTGTATAACCATACGAGCGGTCGTTCGTATATCAGCGTGATGATGTTCTTGCTGCTGGCGATAATGTTGTTGATTATAAGCATGAACGCTTACGGATTTTTCAGCCGTGTTGCCTTCGAATACGACACTCTTACGACGGCGGTGGCAACCGATTTTGCCGACAATCTGCTTAAACTGATAATCGTAACGGTGTTTTATCTGTTTGCGCAGGCGCAATATATTCGTATGGAAGAAACGGAGCAACTGCATCGGGAGCTTGCCGCGGCCGAAATTAATGCTCATTTGGAAAGAGAAATTCCGGCGGAGGCGGAGGAAACACCTGCAAATCTGACCGCCAAAGCCGCCAAAAAGAAAAAGAACCAACGTAAATCATCTAAGGTGTCCGCACCTGCAACCAAGAGGAAATCAAGTAAGTGAAGTACATAATTTCGATATTGTTCGGTTTGCTTTTATGGCCGGTATCCGTCAGCGTTGCCGCTCCGAGCGTTGCCGACGTTGAAGCCGCCGTAAAAAAGAACGATGTGGCCGCGCTGGAAAAAATGACGGCGGAAGGGCTTGATGTGAATATGCATGATTCGCATAATCGGCCGTTGTTTTATTTTGCGCTTACTTCGGCGCGTGTGCCGCAGGTGTTGCGTTTTTTGGCGGATAACGGGGCCGATTTGAATACGCCGGTGCCGCCGACCGGAGAAACTCCGTTGATTTATGCCGTTACGGCGGCGGATCGCATACAGGTCGAGGCCGCGAGAGTTTTTATCGGCGAACTGTCACCGCGCGACCGTGAAAAAATGGCGGACGACTTCAAAAAAGCCGCGGCCAAAGAAATGAAATATGCCGTGGAAACGGTGCGTTTGCTCATAGATTTGGGCGCGGATATAAACCAGGAAACTCCGCTCGGTACTCCGCTGATGAAGGCCGCCACTAATGCGTGGAACGGCGAGATTGTAGCTATTTTGCTTGAGGCCGGTGCCGACGTAAACCAGGAAGATCAAAACGGCCGCACCGCTTTGTTTTATGCCGAAGCCTACGGTAATTCCGACATTTCGTTGCAGCTTATTGCCGCCGGCGCCGACGTTTATCATACCGACGTTAACGGCAAAACATACATCGAAGCCGAGAAAAAAGACCTGCAGCCCGAAGAAATTATCCACGATATGTAAAATTTTATCATAAAGATAGTGAAAAGTATTTTTTTATGCTTTAGTATACACTCAACCGGTCAGGGTAATAAGATTACTTTGGCCAAAGTTTAATTTTAAAAAGGAAGGAAAAATGTTTAGCAAAGCAAAGATTTGTAAGGTTGCATTATCAGCCTTGACTATATTGTTTTCTGCTATAAACGTTGCATCCGCCTCGGAACTGGATTTGGTTATTCCTGATCTGGGCGTTGCGACTTATAGCATTTTCGGTCATGATACGATTTTCGGCTATCCTATCACCGGCAATTTGTTACTTTTGTGCGGTATGGGTATCTGCCTCTTGGGTATGATTTTCGGTTTGTGGGAATTTTTGAGCATTAAGAAAATGCCGGCTCACGACGCAATGCTCAAGGTATCGGAAACCATTTACGCCACCTGCACTACATATATGAAACAGCAAGCCAAACTGTTGTTTGTTTTGGAACTGTTTATCGGTGCGTGCATCGTTTATTATTTCGCAGGCTTAAACGCTACTCCGTTGCCGCAGGTTGCCATTATTCTGTTGTGGTCGATCCTGGGTATTTTGGGTTCGTTTACGGTAGCATGGTTCGGTATGCGTATTAACACTTATGCCAACTCTCGCACTTCTTTTGCCTCGCTTAAGGGTAATGCTTATCCGGTTATGCACCTGCCGCTGCGCTCCGGTATGTCCATCGGTGTATTGCTGATTTGCGTTGAATTGATTATGATGATGTTCATTTTGGTGTTTGTTCCGCGTGAAACCGCCGGCGCTTGCTTTATCGGCTTTGCCATCGGTGAATCCTTGGGCGCTTCGGCCCTGCGTATTTGCGGCGGTATCTTTACCAAAATCGCCGATATCGGTGCCGACCTGATGAAGATTATCTTCAAAATTGACGAAGACGACGCACGTAATCCGGGCGTTATTGCCGACTGCACCGGCGACAATGCCGGCGATTCCTGCGGCCCGACCGCCGACGGTTTTGAAACCTACGGCGTTACCGGTGTTGCCTTAATCAGCTTCATTGTTTTGGCTGCCGGCCACTTCTTTACGGCTGACGGTTCTTTGGCTGCCGACATCAATGCTCCGCAACTGCAGGCTCGTTTGATTGCCTGGATTTTCGTAATGCGTATTTTGATGATTATCACTTCGGTATTCTCTTATGCCATTAACGGATTCTTCGCCAAATTAATTTACGGCAAGTCCAGAGAATTTGACTTTGAAAAACCGTTGACCAGCCTGATTTGGATTACGTCGCTGATTTCGATTGCCGTTACCTTCGGTGCTTCTTATCTGATGTTGCCGCCAAAGAACTTCGGTCCGTACATCTGGTGGGAAATGTCGGTAATCATCAGCTGCGGTACTTTGGCTGCGGCGATTATTCCGGAATTTACCAAAATCTTTACATCTTCCAAGTCTAAGCACGTACAAGAAGTTGTAAATGCCAGTCGCGAAGCCGGTGCTTCGTTGAACATTCTGTCCGGTATCGTATCCGGTAACTTCTCCGGTTTCTGGCAGGGTGTGGTTATCGCCGGTTTGATGGCTTTGGCTTATGCTACTGCCTCCGGCCATGTTGCCGAATGGTTGAGCATCTGGCTCGGTTACGAGATTTTGCCGCAAGCTCACATCGGCGCAATCATGATTTATCCGACGGTATTTGCCTTCGGTTTGGTTGCTTTCGGTATGCTCGGCATGGGCCCGGTGACGATTGCCGTAGACAGCTACGGTCCGGTTACCGACAATGCGCAATCGGTATTTGAATTGTCGCAGATTGAGAGCATCAAAGGCATCAAAAAAGAAATCAAGAAGGATTATGATTTTGAGCCGGACTTTGAACACGGTAAACACTTGCTCGAAGCCAACGATTCGGCCGGTAATACCTTTAAGGCAACTTCCAAGCCGGTATTAATCGGTACGGCCGTAATCGGTGCAACCACCATGATTTTCTCAATCATTTTGTTGTTGAATCTGCAGTTGAACCTGATTGACGCGCGCGTATTAATCGGTATGATTTTGGGCGGCGCTGTGATTTATTGGTTCTCCGGTGCGGCGATTCAAGCCGTTTCCACCGGTGCTTATCGTGCCGTAAACTACATTAAAGAGCACATTAAGCTTGATACCAAGAAAGCTGCTTCGGTTGAAGATTCCAAGACGGTGGTGAAGATTTGCACACAATATGCGCAAAAAGGTATGTTCAATATCTTTATCGTGATTTTCTCGTTCGCAATCGCGTTTGCTTTCTTCGGTCCGGAATTGTTCGCCAGCTATCTGGTTTCCATCGCCATTTTCGGCTTGTATCAGGCATTGTATATGGCTAATGCCGGCGGTGCTTGGGATAACGCCAAGAAGGTGGTTGAAGTTGACTTAAACGAAAAAGGTACGGCTTTGCATGATGCTTCGGTTGTCGGCGACACGGTGGGCGATCCGTACAAAGATACGGCTTCGGTTGCCTTGAACCCGATTATTAAATTTACCACTCTGTTCGGTTTGCTCGCTGCGGAAATGTCGGCAAAAGTATCGGAAGAAAATCCGAACCTTGCCCTGGGCATTGCCTGCACCTTCTTAGCCATCGGTTTGGTATTTGTATGGCGTTCTTTCTACGCTATGCGCATTGAAGCCAAAAAAATGGATTAAGTTATTGACTAATTCGTTTTAGTTTGTTAGAACGGCGGCATTGTTTCAATGCCGCTGTTTTTTTGGGGAGATATACAATGTTTTGGGATTTTATAAAAACCTTTAACATAACGCAATTTACCGGTGCGTTTATTGTTTTGTTTGCCATTATCGATATTATCGGCACTTTGCCGATTGTGATGAATTTGCAACGCAACGGCCGCATTGTCAGCGCCCCTCGCGCCAGTATCATATCGTTTGTTTTATTTGTCGGGTTTATGTATATGGGTGAAGCCTTTTTGGGGTTGTTCAGCCTTGATTTATCTTCATTTGCGGTTGCCGGTTCTATAATCATTTTTGTGATTGCGATGGAGATGGTGTTGGACTTGGAGATTTTTCGTTCCAATAATGCTACCGGAAACGATGCTACCTTTACACCGGTGGTGTTTCCGCTGATAGCAGGTGCCGGTTCTTTTACGACCTTATTATCGATTCGTTCGCAGTATTCGGATTTTAATATTTTGTTGGCGGTGTTGGCAAACGTAATCATTGTTTATTTTGCGCTAAAATCATCGCAAAAGCTTGAAAAAATATTGTCCCCGGGCGTTATTTGCATCTTTCAGAAGGCCTTTGGCATTATCTTGCTTTCAATCTCGGTTAAGCTGTTTACTTCCAATTTAACCATGATTGTCGGCAGTATTTCCCATAATTGCGCCGGTTGATATCAAAATAAAAGAAAAGCCTCGTCATAAGCGAGGCTTTTATCATAAATAAAGCGGTTTTTAAGCCTGTGGAGCGTCCATCTCAAAACCTTCGCTGTCATCCTCCTCGGCGTTGTATTCAATGCCCAATTTGGCCAGCATATCGTCATTGATGTCTTCACGTTGTGCCACCACCCAATCCGGCACGTTGGCGCACGGCGGGAGCTTAGCCAACTTGGTCATTCCCTTATCCAAATACCAACGCGGTGAGTCGGCAATAATCGGACGGTCGATATGGCTTTGCATCAATACCACTTGCTTTAACATCGGCAAACTCAACAGCTGGGTCGAGCTGATAACCGGAATACCTTGCAGTTGGTAGTTAACGTTTTTAGCCAGCGGGTTAAAGTCTTTACCCAAAGAACCTTCCGTACGTGAGAACGAAGAAATACGTACCGTTTTGTTACCGATCATCTTGGAGAAACGTTGTGCCGTAACCTCGTTGTTTTGCGACAGAATAACTTTGCAGGCGGTAGTAGAAATCACCGTTTCCAAGTCATCTTTACCGTATTTACCGGAAATTTGGCCCAAGTCTTGTCCGATAAGGAGGTACGACACTTTTTGACCACGACCTACGGCCGTTCCGTCAATAATAGCTTTCATCTTCGGCATTTGCGGAAACTCGTCGAGCACGAACAGGGCAGGGAAAGGCCCCATCTTGCCGTCGGTACGGTTGACGTGGTTAGGCGGGTTGGAAATCAGGTAAGAACTCATCAACTCAATAAAGGTCGAACTGATAACGCCCAGAGCGCGCGCATCAACCTGGTTAACCGACAAATAAACCGAAATTGGCTTCCATTCGCCGGTAATCGGGTCTTTCATACCGCGCAAATCCTTAAACTGCAAATCGGAAAAACTGGTACGTGCTTTAACCGCTTGGTTCTTAAATATGTTAATACCGGCGAATGCGGTAGAAAGAATGGAACCGCGCTCTTTATCCGGGGTATTACTCAAGGTACTCAATTCGGTAACGCAACGCTGAGCATATCCGTAATTACGTGCTTCTTTAATGGCTTCTTCCAACATATCGTGGGTCGGGTCGGCCATCGCTGCCATTTGGTCGCCCTCATCCAGACGACGCTGAATTTCTTGTGCGGCGTTGATTTGCGCCTCGGTAATCCATTCCATAATCATGGCAATACAGGCTTCACGCCCCATCCACCGTGCTGGCAACAAATTCCAAGTACCGATAGGCAGATAGTTTTCCATGGTTAAAGTGCCGTTTTTAAGGTTTTGGATGGCGCGCGGAGCTCCCGGATCACGCATATCCTGATAATAACCCTCCAGAACTTCCTTATCTTTTTCATCGAGTTTGCCTTCATAAATACGGCCGATGAAATAGTCGTTGGCACGGGCGCGGTCACACTTTGAAACCACAAATTGAATAAATCCGGTTAATGCGGCACGGCCGGTTTGCGACCAGTGCGGGTCGGCGCCGCCTTTCGGGTCTTCCACCAAAATATTGCACATGGAGTCAACATACATGTCGCGATCCGGACCTTGTTCCGGAATACAGTTCGGTGACAACGGGTTCCAACTCGGATAATAAATACCTTCGCTCGGGTTATCTTCCGCACCCCAGTTAATAATGAACACCGGTCCCACTTTCGCGCGTGCACCGGAAGTTTTATAACAAAGTTCCGGTTTCGGGTCATTAATCACCAAACTCAGACCATCGGAGTGGAAAATCGTCGGCATCACCACACCCACGGTTTTACCGGTACCAGGAGGTGCGCAGCACAGGGTTGCCAGCGTTTCTTTCAACAACAGGAACTTGCCGTCAAATTTTCCTACCACTTGGCAGAAACCGTCAAAACCCAACAACGGCATGTGTTTAATATCGCGCAAATCGGCAATTTTGGCCTGACCTTGATAGTTGACCTGGAATTTATACGGGCTGAACAATGCGCTGATTATAATGCCGAGCGGTATGGTAATAAACGGCAATATCGGAATCCACAAACTGAGCGAAAACGGACCACGGTGGTTCCATAACTGTCGCCACCATTTGCCGTACATGGTAAACAAATGGTCAGGATGCTGCCATACCAACGATAAAAACTTTTGCACCACGGTAGTTGACGATTTGGATACGCCGTGTCCGACAATGTATGACAACGGCAGGCTGAAAACAAAGAAGATGACGCTCAATACAACGCAGATAAGCAGCGTAATCAGCATCCACCTGACGGCTTTGTCATATTCTTTCCATTCCTCGCCACGATCATTTGCCATTTTTTATCACCTCATAAGTTATTTTATGTTTTTCAATAATTTACGTAAATTATCCAATTCTCTCTTAGAAACCTTGCCGTCGGCCTCATTCAAAAGCTTGGAGAACAGTTTGATTTCCTTCGGCGCGCCCCGATTGATGCGGGTGACTTCTATCCCCATTTCATTCCAGATGTCAAACATATCGTCGGCATTGATGATGTTCGCCATCTGAATAATCACACACGGAATGATTTTTTGCTCGAATCCGCCGTCATCCAACGCGCTTTCAATCTGCTTTTTAACGCTGTTTAATTTGCATACCGGAGAAACGCGGTGGCTGCTTTCCGAGAACCACAGCGGCTCTTCACCGTTAAACATTTCTTCGTCGGCAAGCCAATCGCCGCTTTCTTTATCAACCAAACACAGATAAATATCGTTTTCCGAAACACCGACAAAGTCGATAACGGTATTATTGACCGTAACGTTACTGATAATTTCATAATTCTTCTGAGCCAAAGCATCGTATACCGGGCCCTGAGATGCCTCGGATGCTCTGTTTTCGCTTGTTCTGCCGCGGCGGCTGCCCTCTCCCTCATCTTCGGTATTGCGTTGCGAGCGGGTACTGCGTTTAGGAGTATCCTCGGATTTACGGGAAGATTTGCGGCTTTCTTTTTCCTTGCTTTCACGGCGACTTGATACCGGCTTTTCAAATTTAGCCTCGGTCTCATCATCTTCATCATCGTCGTCGTCAAAATCATACTTCGGTTTAGCCCGTTTGGAACGTGTAAACTCCTCGTCATCGTCATCGTCGAATGAGCGTTTTTTGGCCTTGCTTTCGCTACTCTTTTTCTTGCTTAAATCGGCTTTTTCAAACGAATCTATATCCAAATCGAAATCGTCATCGTCGTCATCGTCAAATTTGAATAATGCGTGGTCGATTGTGGCGGCAACATCGGTCTTTTTCTTAGCCGTAGCCGGTGCCGGAGCGGCAGACGCGGCCGGAGCGGAATACGGCGAAGAATAGGAAGAACCGGCGGTCGGCGCCAACGGAGCGGAGGAGCTTGAGCTGCCGTAATCGGAAATCGGTACGCGCAGAGTATTGATTCCTGCCGGGCGAATCAGCTTATAAGACTTGCGTTTAACCACACCGTAGCGGTTGTTTGCGGCAATCGGGGTCGGAGCGGATTTGCTGATGTATTTGGTATACAGCGTATACGGCAATTTCAATATTTTCCAAATAATTTCTTCCCAGGCGACCATGCACAAAGTCCACCAGCCGGTAATCAACATTGGGAAGAAAACGATAATCAGCATAATAAAGGCCCATTCTTTCGGCGCTCGCGGGAACCAACCGGCTCTCCAGGCGGTTGCAAACTGATGCCAGTGATCAGGCCAGAAAATATCAAAATGCCAGTTGCACAGCATGATAACGCGGATGCCCTCGGTGAAGACAATACCCCACAGGCAACCGACAATCAAAATTCTGAGAAATACCAATACCGATTTCAACCGTGCACTCCGTAATCTTATAAACGTACCCACAATATTAATAACATGTAAATGTTAAAAAAGTGAATATATTTTTTTATTTTTCTGACTTTTGTATTTTTTCAATAATTTCTTTCCTGAAATCAGTTGCGCCGGCGGTTTGTGTTTTCTTCTTTTCCACATCGAGCCGTTCTTTAATAAACTGATCCAGGGTTTTCTTTTCCTCAATCTTTAAGTTCTTGATGTTTACGTCCGGCGCAACGTAATTATTGAATCCGCTGTTGAAGATTTTGTTCAGCGGCACCGTCAGCAACTTCATATACTTAAAATGATAGAGGCGGTACACCCCGTAAAAACAGAGCGGTACCAACAGTATAATTGTCGTAATAAAAATTAAATCCCGACCGTGAATGATATTACCCTGGTCCCAGAAAAGAGCCAGTTTTTGATAAAATATCAACGGTGTGGTATGATATATCAGCATAATGGCATACGATACCAAACCGGCCAGCAAAGCAACCCATAAGCCGGAAGCGATAATCACGCAAACGTAGTGGAAAAACTTTTTAATCATTCACGTGATCCCTGATTTTTCTGCATCCTGGCCTGTTTCGTCTGATATTTGCCTTCCATGCGCCGCTTAAAGTCTTTTACTTTTACTTTGCGTTGAGCATTTTTGCCTCTTTCGGCCTCGTTCTGCGCTTTTTTGGCACCGATATCGCCTTCCCAAGTTTGCTGCTTTCTCTCACCGGCCTGTTCGGCATTAGCCGCTTCCACTATATCCATCGGTCCGGTTTTGGCCTTTTTGCGGGTTTCGGTAGGCTGCACATCATCATCCGGCGAACGATATTTGTTGTAAATCTTATCAAATTCGGCCGCCTTTATGCGAATTTCCTGCTCCAGCAGTTTTTTCTGGGTGGCATCGGTCGCGGCGTGATGTTCACACAGCTGTAGCGTCAAATCGCCGCCGGCGCGACACATTTTTTCAAAATAGCCCTTCATTTCAACGGAAGCATTCTCGGCAACGGTCTTTAACTGTTCCTTAGAAAGCTCGGCATCCGGACGCAAATTGTTGTTGTGCTTGAACTTTATTTCTTCTTCGTGGAGAATATGCGCGGCGGTTTCCGTCATATCTTTGAACTTGATCAACGTGTCTTTACGGATTTTTTCCGCCGCTTCGGCATTGCCGTCCAATTCTTTGCCCGGATGTTTCCGAATATAGTCGATGGTGGCTAAAGCCGCACACATTCTGAGTTTATCTTTGGAGAAAAGTTCGGATAAAATTTTCGGATTTTTCATCAAGGTCGCTAAATTGCCGCGGAACAGGGCTTTGTTGGCAAAAAACGATTTATTCAGACTTGCCGCAAATTCCAAATGATTATGCGGATTAAATCCGTCAACCGCTGTCCACAGGTGCACACCTTTGCCGATATTGTTCTGAATGCACTCAAGAACGGCCTTGAGCGTCTTAGCATCTTTCATAACCTTGCTGAATTCGTTGAGATTGTTATCTCTGGCCAGATCAATCATGCGAGCCATTTGCTTGTTGAACTTCATCGCTTCCGGACTAAACTCAAAACCGTTGCGACCGCCGTTATTCGGCCCCGCAGGTGGTGTTTGCTGGGCTCCGTTTGCCTGATTGCGCGTTGCGATGGCGGATCTTACCGGTGCCTTGCCGCTGTCACCGCACAGATAATCGATGGCGCCGTCAAGCCCCTGAAATGTCTTTTTAAGCGTCCAGTTAATCAGGCCCAGGAACCAAACGTTGTAGAGATATTTAATCAAATCCTGTTCGGATACCGGCTTAAAATCAAACTGTGATTTGCCGCGCTTGGAATCTCTCTTGGAGTCTTCCAACTGAGCCGGATTTTCCTGAGTATCGCCTTCCGTGTTTTGTGGCGGCGGAGGAGGCGGGGTATTGGTCGAAACGTTCAAATTATTAGGTTGCGCCGAAAAGGTCAGCGTATCCGAATTTTCCGGCATACCGCCGAAACGGACCGGTTCTTCCGCCGGAGTATTTTCCGTTTGCGTGCGCTCCGGTTCGGCCTGATGCTGAGCGGCATAGCGCTCGGCTTTTTCAAAAGCGTCCTTCATCATAAACGACTTTTTGGCCAAATCGCTGTACTTAAAGTTTCTGCCGGTATGGTTATCTTCTTTGTTGAACACTTCATACAACAGCTCTCCGTCAAGTTTGCCGAGAGTATTTTGAATTTCCATTGCCGTTTCGGAATTTTTATATAATTTCTCGCGTAATTTAGTTAAATCGCTGCGCAAATCATCGCTGATGCCTTCTTCTTTCAACTTCTTGTCAAATCGGGCATCTTTGAACTCTATGGCATACGTGTTCAGCGCAACTTCGGCCAACAGTGTTTTGCCGTAGCGATAGCTGATTTCTCCGTTTTCATCTTTGTGCTCAATCCGTTGCGGTTCGGTTAAAAAGGCTGACATATCTTCTTTGCTGATGGCTCCGCCGGCATACAAATCCTGCATAATGTGCAGAGTGTGATTGATTTTATCCAGATTTTTGAACCCGAGCTTTTCGGAGTCTTTCTTGCCGCGCGGAGTCGGCTTCGGAAATATCGCTGCCTGAAACATCGCTTTTTGCGAATCACTCAGTTGCGAAAAGCCGTACTTCATTATACCGGCCTTGATTTTATCAGGGTCCGGCGACGATTTTTTCAATTCGCTGCAAAAAGCCTTAAAATCCGCATCAATAGTATCAGCCATCAGAATATCTCCTCTAAAGCAATTCAATTTAATATGATAATATCATAAAAAAACATTTTTGTCCACATTTATTTTTTTTGCCTAAACCTTTACCTTTTTCATAAATTTGCCGATTTCCATATTGACGCGAATACCGTCTTTAGGCGTAACTTTTACCAACCCGAAAAAGCGCGGTTTGATTTTGGCAAAATCAATCGGCGCAAAAATTGCCGGATTAGTCGTAAGTGCCGTAAATGCACCGTCAATATCTTTTTGCGCCACCCGGAAATAGTTGCTGATTAAGCGCTCGGCATCAATCGGAAAATTCTTCTTTTTAACCGCCTCGACAAAGCGTTTTTGGCGCTCTTTGCGCTCCAAATATTCTTCATACAACAGGCGTTTGATGTGTTTTTCCTGATATTTCAGCAGTTTTGCTTGATAAGTCAGTTCGCAACTTTCCATATCTATCAGAATTTCCACATAAGAAATAACCGCCAGCTGTAGGTTTTGGTCGCGCAACGTTTCGGCAAAGTTCAAAAACTCCTCATCCGTTGACGAAACCCGGAAGCGTCCGATGGTATCCGGGAAAATTTCTTGCAAAATGTTCCAGCCGGCAATCAAATCTCCGGCCAGCAAATGCCCTACGCTCGGCTTGTAATTAGGGTACAGATAATCGATTTCAAACTGCCAGTTATACGGAGGAATCTGCTTGTTTTTGCAAATTTTATCTATGGAGCTTTTATAATTTATGAAAGCCTGAGCCAGTTCCGATTCTTCTCCCTTTAATTCCGGACTTTGGTCCTCTTCTTCAATTGCGGTGCGCGCGGCATCAAAAGTTTCGGCAACTTCTTTTTCAAATTCTTCGGCCGCTTCTTCGTTTTCGCTTTGTCCCTGCGGGCTCAGTTGCAGCTCGTCTTCATTTTCATCCTCATCCTCAACTGGCGGAAAATCTTCCTTATCGTCGTCATCTTTCGGGTTTTTAGCATCTTTTTTATCGTCATCGTCGTCATCATCAAAGTCATCTACTTTGGAATTGATGAAGCTGTTCAAGAGTCTTTCAAAATCGTCGCCGTCGCTAAAAGTATCTTCATCGCTCATAAAATCAGCACTCCCTTTAAACTTTTCTTGCAATTAAGTATATCAACCCTTATTATAAAAGAAAAGTAAAATCGTAAAATATAATAAAAAAAGCTTAAAATGGATACGGAAAACCTGATTATAACGCCGGAAGTCGGTGCGGCAGAAGCCAAAATGCGCTTGGATAAATATCTGGCGCAGCAAATGCCGGATATATCGCGCTCGCGAATCCAAAAATTAATCGCAACCGGCATGGTAACTTGCGAAGATGTAATTATTACCGATAATTCTTTTGCGGTGCGGGCGGGAGATTCGTTTCAGGTTACCCTACCGCCGCCGCAAGAGGCCGAGCCGGTTGCCGAGAATATTGCATTAGATGTGGTCTTTGAAGATGATGACTTAATCGTGATAAACAAGCCGGCCGGAATGACGGTGCATCCGGCGGCCGGCGCATACAGCGGGACATTGGTTAATGCGCTTTTGTACCATTGTCGCGATAATTTATCGGGAATCGGCGGGGTCAAGCGTCCCGGTATTGTGCACCGCATAGATAAAGAAACCAGCGGTTTGTTGGTTGCCGCCAAAAATGATTACGCTCATAATTTTTTGAGCGAACAATTTGCCGAACACTCCATCGAGCGCACGTATCTGGCGGTGGTTTACGGAGTGCTTAATCCTTTGAGCGGGCGGATAGAGGGCAACATCGGTCGCAGCAAATTCGACCGCAAGAAAATGGCCTTAGTGGAAAGCGGCGGAAAATTTGCCGCCACCAATTACAAAACCCTGCAAGCATTCGGCAAGGCGGCGTCCTTGGTGCAGTGTAATCTTGAAACCGGTCGCACTCATCAGATTCGCGTACACTTAAGCAGCAAAGGTAATGCGCTTATCGGCGACAAGGTTTATGTTAAAAGCAAAAAATCCGAATTGGCATTACCGACCGATTTAAAAAACTATGTCAACACTTTTCCGCGGCAAGCGTTGCATGCCAAGAGTTTGGGCTTTGTTCATCCGCGCAGCAAACAATTTATGCAGTTCGATTCGGAGTTGCCGGCGGATATGGCGGAATTATTGGCAAAATTGGCGGCGATTTCTTAAATTAATATAACCCTTTATATGTTTTTAAATCTAAAGTTCAGGTTGTGAAACTTTCGGTTCGTTCTTATCATTTGGAACGGTCAACAGAAAGGAGGACGACATGGAAACTGCTCTTACCGGACTGGACTTTTCGCCCGACACCAATTTGTCGCGCTATTTGCAGAACATTCGCAAATACCCGTTGCTCTCGCAGGAAGAAGAATACGAGCTGGCGGTAAAATATAAACAAACACAGGATAAAGATATTGCCTATAAATTGATAACCTCGCATTTGCGTCTGGTTATTAAAGTTGTTTCAAAATATAAAGGTTACGGTTTACCGATAAACGAGATGATTTCGGAAGGTAACATAGGTTTATTGTATGCTATCAACAAATTTGAGCCGGATAAAGGGTTTCGTTTTTCTACTTATGCTTTGTGGTGGATTAAGGCCGCGGTGCAAAAATACATCCTCAATTCGTGGTCGCTGGTCAAACTCGGCACGACCGCCGCGCAGAAAAAGCTGTTTTTCAATCTGCGCAAAATAAAAAACAGCCTGAACTTAACCGACGACCGCGAGCTTTCCGACCGCATAATACAGGATATTGCCGATTCGCTTGATGTCAGCGCTCAAGAGGTTACCGATATGAATACGCGGCTGAAGGCGCATGACGGTTCGCTTAATATCGTGATAGATAATCAAAGCTCGGACGGCGGGGCCGAATGGATAGATTTTATCTATGACACCAAACCTAATCAGGAAGAACAATTAGCCTACCGCGAAACCATGAATTATCGCCGCAAGCTGTTTAACCGAGCCATCACGGTTTTGAACCCGCGCGAAAAAGATATTTTATACAAACGCCGCCTGAGCGAAGAAAATATTACTTTGGATGATTTGAGTCGTACTTACCACATTTCAAAAGAACGAGTGCGCCAAATTGAGCTTAACTCGATTCGCAAAATTGCCAAAGCCGTGGAAGTAATGCAATAGCCGGCTCTTGAAAACACGGTTTTGCGGCATATTTTAGCAGATGACAATCCGGAGGATATCATGAAAGAAAACCATAAAAAAATAATCGGACGTGTTGCGGCGGTTATATTGCTTGTGCTCGGGCTCAACGGCGGCTATTGGCTGTATCATCACCGCCATTCGCCCATAACAATCAAGGCGGAAGATTTGCCGCAGATAAATGCAGTCAAACCGCAGGCGCGCGAAATTACCGTAACCGACAACTATATCGGGCAGGTAGATGCCATAAATCAGGCGCAGATTGTGCCGTATATCAGCGGATACGTTGTCAGCGTCGTCGCCGAGGGCGGTAAATTTGTGCAAAAAGGCGAAGTTCTGGCTACCATCAAGCAGGAGCAATATATTGCCGCACTGGCTCAGGCCGAAGCCGACGTATCGGCCGCGCGCGCCGATTTATTTAATGCCAAAACCAAATACGAGCGCATGCAAAAAGCCGGGGACAAGGCTGTTTCACCGGCAGAAATGGATAGTGCCGAGGCCGATTATCTGACGGCGGTTGCCGCCTTAAAAAAGGCGCTGGCCGGACGGGAAACCGCGCAAACCGAGTATGATTATACCTATCTGACCGCACCTTTTGACGGGGTTTTGGGCAATATCAACGTATCGGTCGGCGAATATGTGTCGCCGCAGAGCCGTAACTTGATGGAAATCGTGCAATATAACCCGATTCGCGTGGTATTTTCCGTATCTGACAAGGAATATTTAAATCATTTCAAAAATTTCGAGCCGCAGAATTTGGTCATAAGGCTTAAACTGGCCAACGGCGAAATGTTTGAACAAACCGGCAATATCGAATATGCCGCTAACATCGTAAACGAGCAGACCGGCTCGGTGGCGGTGTATGCCGAATTTGCCAACCCCGACCGCAAGCTGATGCCCAATGCTTTTGTAGAGGTTTTGCTGGAGCGAACTTACGACAAGGTGTTGCTTTGGCCCAAAAACTATGTGGATATGCGGCCGGACGGAGATTATATAAACGTGGTGCAAAACGGGGTGTTGCAAACGCAAAAAATCCGGATATACGGCACGCATAACAATCAATATGTCATCGGCGACGAATTTTCCGCCGATACTTATTTAGTCAGCGAAAGCGTTGAGCCGCGCCTCATTAATCAAAAAGTTACGGTCAAAACCCCGCAGGCGGAGCAAGATTGATGTTTTCGGCATTTTTTATCAATCGGCCGCGTTTTGCCATTGTGGTCTCCGTTGTAATGGTTATGCTCGGGCTTTTGGCGGTGGCGGTGTTGCCGGTGGCGCAATATCCGGAAATTACCCCGCCGCAAATTGTTGTTTCTACCACCTATATCGGCGCCAATGCCGAAGTTTTGGCCGATACGGTGGCGGTGCCGGTAGAAAACGAAGTCAACGGCGTCGATAATATGCTTTATATGTCGTCTTCTTCCGATGACAACGGCTCGTATAAACTGACGGTAACTTTTGAGGTGGGAACCGATGCCGATATTGCTCAGGTTAAGGTGCAAAACCGCTTGCAACAGGTAATGTCGGAATTGCCGCAGGAAGTTACGCAATACGGAATGGACGTCAAAACGCAGAATTCCAATATTTTGGCGATGTTGGTGTTGCGCTCGCCGAACCATACGCACGACGATTTATTTTTGAGCAACTATGCCTATACCAACCTGAAAAACGAGCTTTCCCGCGTCAAAGGGGTGGGCGATGTGCAAATATTCGGCCCGCAATACAGTATGCGAATCTGGCTCAACAGCGACAAGCTGTATTCGATGGGGCTGACGGCGACCGATGTGATGAATGCGGTTAAAAACCAAAACGTACAAGCCTCGGTCGGCAGCATCGGGGCGGCACCGAGTGATCGCACCAACAAAATAGTGCTTGCGTTGACCGCTAAGGGTTTGTTGCAAACGGTGGAAGATTTTGAAAATATCGTAATCACTTCTTCTGCCGGCGGAGGTATTGTCTATCTCAAAGACGTGGCGCATATTGAGCTCGGTGCCGATACTTATAACTTAAAATCGGCCTATAACGATTCGCCGGCTCTGATAATGGCCGTTAATCAAACGCCGAATACCAACTCGCTGCAAATTATGAAAGACATTCGCAAAAAAATGGCGGAAATGACGGCAAAATTGCCGGCTGATACGGAGTTTCGCGTTTTATACGATTCTACCGATTATGTGCGGGCCTCCATCAAAGGCATTTTGGATACGCTCCTGATAACGTTTATTTTGGTGGTTTTGGTAACTTATGTGTTTTTGCAAAAAATCACCACCACTTTGATACCGTTGCTGACCATTCCCGTTTCGTTGATTGCCACTTTTGCCGTGATTTATGTGCTGGGATATAACATCAATATTCTGACTTTGTTTGCGATGATTTTAGCCATCGGTTTGGTGGTTGACGACGCGATTATCGTGGTGGAACGGGTGCAATATTTAATCGGCAAAAACAATATGAATGCGCACGAGGCCGCGCTAACGGCGATGCGCGAAATCGGCAGTGCGGTTGTGGCCACGACTTTTGTGTTGCTGGCAATTTTTATTCCGGTTGGTATGATGGCCGGCATAACCGGTAAAATCTATCAGCAGTTTGCCGTTACCATTGCCACGGCGGTAAGCTTTTCTTCCATAAACGCGCTGAGCTTAAGCCCGGCCTTGTGCGCTATTTTTCTCAAAGACGAAAAAACGCAAAAAGTCGGCATATTCTTTCAAAAGTTTGACGAGTTGCTGGCCTGGAGCCAAAAACATTATCTGCGCTTTGTCGGCTATTTTGCCGAGCGTTTGCGACTGACGGCGCTGATTATTGCGGCTGTGACGGTAGCCATCGGTCTGATGTTTTGGCGAACTCCGACCTCGTTTTTGCCGGAAGAAGACCAGGGGATTTTGTTTGCCGATGTGCAGCTCTCCGATATTTCCGGCATAAATCGCACCAACGAAGTTATCAGCGAAATGAATAAGCGGATTTTGCCGACGCCGGGAGTCAAATATTTTATGACGGTTGCCGGATACAGTATGCTCGGCGGCGGTGGCGAAAACGTGGCCTTCGGGGTTATCGGGTTGGAGCCGTGGGATGAGCGTGACGCCAAAAATTTGTCGGTTGAGGCGATTCGTCAGACTTTAAGTCAAAAATTTGCCGATTTTAATGAGGCCGAAATTAACTTTTTTGCGCCGCCGGCTATTGTCGGGGTGGGACAAAGCAACGGCATTTCGTTTGAATATCTGGCAACCGACAATCGAATATCGGCTTCGGAATTGGCCGCTTCTCTCAACAAATATCTGCTTAAAGTGAATCAATCGCCGGATTTCAGTTATGCTTTTTCTAATTTTACCGCCGATACGCCGCATGTATATTTGGATATCGATCGCCGCAAAGCCGAATATTATAAGGTTAATGTGGCTGATTTGTTTGCGGTATTGCAAAATAATCTGGGCTCACGCTATATTAACAATATTACCTTGAGCGGGCAGGTAAACAAAGTTATTTTGCAGGCCGATTATGCGTATCGCGGCAACATTGAAGATATTGGTCGTTTGCAGGTGCGCTCGCAAGACGGCAAGCTGATTCGCCTTGACAGTTTTGCTAAAGTGCAGACCGAACTTTCGCCGAAAACCGTTTATCGCTTTAATCAATATACTGCGGCCGGAGTCACGGCTATGTCGCGCGAGGGCGTCAGTAGCGGTACGGCCCTGGATGAGCTGGAAGAATTGCAACGGGAAGCCGGCAAAGATTTCGCCGTTTCGTGGACCGGATTAAGTCTGCAAGAGGTTGAAAACCGAGGGGTTGCCGGCTTTCTCATCGCTTTGGCGGCAGTATTTTGCTATTTGTTTTTGGTGGCATTGTACGAAAGCTGGTGTTTGGCTCTGTCGGTAATTTTTTCAACGGTATTTGCCATATCGGGCGCATTAATCGGCCTGTTTTTTATGGGCGAGTCGCTGAGTATTTATGCGCAGCTCGGTCTGGTTATGCTTATCGGATTGGCGGCCAAAAACGCAATTCTGATTGTGGAATTTACCAAAATGTATCGCGAGCAGGGTTTCAGTATTGTTGAAGCCGCCGCAAAGGGTGCCGCGGAGCGGTATCGCGCGGTGTTGATGACGGCATTTACCTTTATTTTGGGAGTGTTTCCGATGATTATCGCCAAAGGCGCGGGCGCCGGTTCGCAAATTGCCATCGGCTCGGCGGTGTTTTTCGGTATGATTTTTGCCACCGTCATCGGCATAGTATTTATTCCGGCGCTGTTTGCGATTTTTGAGACTCTTAAAGAGCATTTTCAGCCGCCGGCCAAGGAGAAAGCAAATGCGTAATATTTCAGGTTGCATATTGATTTTGCTTTGCGTCGCCTGTAATGTCGGGCCCGATTACGTGCGGCCGGATTTTTATGACGAAGCGACAATGGCGCGGGAGTTGCATCTTAAAGAAAATCGTCCTTTGCCCGAAAAATGGTATCGTCGGCTCGGATATTTGCAACTCGACGATTTGGTGGAAAAAGGCTTGCAAAACAACACCGACATTCATGCGGCAATCGAGCGGCTCTATCGGGCTCGCGCCGCCTTGCGCATAAATCAAGCCGAATACTTGCCGCAAGTCGGTTTCAAGGGCGGGTATGATTATGAAAAATACGGCAAAAACAGCGATGCCGTCGATTCGCATTATTATTCCGCCGGATTTGACGCTTCGTGGGAGCTTGATTTGTGGGGCAAAGGCCGGCGACAAACCGAGGCGGACGAAGCTGCCGCCTTGGCGGCCGAATACACTTTGCAAGATGTCCGTAACGTGATTGCCGCCGAAATTGCCGCCGATTATATCGGCTTGTTGCAAAACACGGAAAATCTGCGCTTTGCCGAACAAAATGCCCGCTTGCAACAAGAAATTTTTGCTACGGTAAGTGCCAAATATAAAAGCGGATTGAGTAACGAAACAAGCTATCGCGAAGCACAATATCTGCTGGAAAATACGCGGGCGCAAATTCCGCAATATCGGGCGGAGATTGAAAAATATAAAAACGCGTTGGCCGCAATTATCGGCATATTGCCGGCGGAATCGGATACGGTAAAGTTGCCGCAAAAATTATCGTTGCCGGCGGTGGCTGAGGCGGAATTGTTTGATTTCCCGCTGTGTGTGGTGCGGTTGCGGCCCGATGTGGCGGCGGCCGAACAAAAGCTGGCGGCGCAAAATGCACTGGTCGGGGCGGCGGTGGCGGAGCTTTATCCCGATGTCAGTATCAGCGGTTTGTGGGGCTATGCGGCGTCAAGCGGCGGCAAACTGCTTCGCTCAAGCAATCGAAATTATAATTATGCGCCGCTGCTGACTCTGCCGCTGTTGGATTGGAATAAGCTGCAAAATAACGTAAAATTGCAGGAATCGGCTCGCCGCGAAACTTTGGAAAATTATAAGCAGGCGGTGTTGAATGCCATAACCGAGATTCGCAATGCTCAAACGGCTTATGAAGCGAGCAAAACCGTGGCGCGTAATCAATACGCGGCGTGGCACAATATGCAAACCGCGGCGGAGTTAACTCAGAAAAAATATGCTCAAGGCTTGGCGGAATTTGCCGATGTAATGCGCACACAGCAAAATCTGGTGGCGGCACAGCGGGAATATGTTGCGGCCGTGGCGCAAACCATACAAAACCTCATTGCTTTTTATAAAGCAATCGGCGCACCGGTATAATTGCGGTTTATTAATAGTTCAAATCTTCAAACGGTATGCGGTCGGACGGTTTTTGCGGCGTATACACGAATACGTTGGTCACGGTCGGAATATTGTATTTGCGATGCCAATATCCCTTCTTTTCCATACACAGACGATAGTCTTTCGGATTAGATTCGGCTGAGTCGCGAATAGAATTTACCAACAGCGGCGAAGCACCGCGATACGGTACGTAACTCGCCCAAATACCTTTTTCTTTATGCCAATCGACATGAATATTGTAGCGATATTCTTCGGAATAGAACCAGTTGGTAAAATTAGGCCAATGGAACCAGCCTTCAGCCTGTTTTAAGCACTCCGAATGGTCGCGCGAGAATTTTGCCACACCGGTATTTTCCCTCTCCCAGTGATAAATCACCTGTCCCTTGCCTCCGTAAGTGGAAGAGCAGGCGCCTAAAAACAAACTGAATAAAAACAATAAATATCTCATGTTAAAAATCCAAATTGGTATAATGGGTTGACGGATATATATTTTTGATACGGTCGTTTAAAATTTCTTTAAAGCTCGGCCGCGACTTGATTTGCGAATACCACTGTTTGGCATTTTTAAAATCTTCCCACGGCACATCGCCCAAATAATCTATAATGGAAAGTTGTGCCGCCGCGCTGATATCGGCCATGGAAAATCCGCCGCTGACCAGATAATTGTTGCGCTCGACCATCCAATCGATATATTCCAGATGAAAGCGCAAATTGTTTATACCGGTCTGAATGCGTTTGGATTCCGGCGGTTGATGCAGGGCAAACCTTTTATATATTTTTTCGCCGACGATGTATTGATAAACTTCCCGATGGAACTTATTATCAAACCAATCAACCAACCGGCGGGTTTCGGCACGCTCTTTATTGTTGCCGTTAATCAGGCGATTCTGGGTATAGGTTTCTTCCAAAAATTCGGTAATGGCATAATTGCCGGCAATAATGTTGCCGTCAAAGATAAACACCGGCAGTTCTCCGGCCGGATTGATTTTTTTGATATCCGTAGACAAGGCCCATGGAGTTTCTTCTTTCAAAACATACAGCATTCTCTTTTCGGCCATTAATATCCGAATCTTGCGGCATTGCGGTAAAATATTGCTATGTACCAAAAGAACCATAAAACCTCCTAATAAATTCCCTCAATAACCTCGTCTATCGATTTTTCCTCGACTTTTTGTTCAATCACATGACCGCCTTTGTCGGTTAAATCATCTTCAACTTCCAAAAAGTCTTTCGGCTCGTCTTCGGTATCGTATTGTACAAACGACGGCGGCACCGTACCTTCGTAGCGCCGTTCTTCTTCGCTGACAATACGGATAATTTCTTCTTTAACCGCGGTGGCATACTCCGGCTTGGCAAATTCTTCCTGGAAAACTTCCATATATTGCGAAAGTCGCGGTGTAACTTTAGATATAGCAATAAATACCGGGATTTTAAACAGCGGTTTTTGCGAATAAGACAGGAAACTGCTCACGCCGTAATGGCTTGATATCATGCGGTTATAATACAGCCCGCCTACCATATAATCGGCTTTTCCCAATATAAGTTTTTCGTAACATTCATACGGCGTATCCAAAAATTCTACACCCATTTCGGCAACTTTGCGGACGATAAAGTCGCTTAAGAGCTCGGTTTTTGACATAACCCCGCGCATATTTTTCAAATCGTCGAAGCTGGAGATTTGCGTCATGCTGTCCGCAGAAGTAATCACGTGAATCGGGTTAGAAACGCTGGCCGGAAAAATCATTTGTAAGCCGCTGTAAAGCTGGGTGTTTGAATATGCGCCGATAAACACTTTATGCTTGCCGCTTCTGACGTCGAGCAACATTAGTTTCAAATCCAACTCGTTGCTGAAAAGTTCCACCGGAACAAGGTTTATACCGTGTTTGCCCATAACGTCCATCGTCGGCTTCAGAAATGCACTCTCCAACTCCATCAGATTCTTTTTGCCGACTTTTTGTGAAGGCACATAGCGGGAAAACGGCGGATAATCAATCCATCCCACGGTGTTAAGAGGGGTGTCGAAATAATTTTCCACATCAACCATACTGGTAGAATCTTCGGCCGCATAAGAAGCAGCGATGCCTAATGCCCAAAAAAATACAAAAATCCGCAAAAGTCTCATAGCTTTATATCCCGTTTTCTTATGCCGTCAATGCCGTTATTTATCATATCAAGCATAAATAAATTGTGTTAAAAAGATTTTAACCGATTGCATAAAAGCAATAATTCTGTAACATATTACAAAAGAAAATTGAAAAGTACAAGATGGTAAATATAAATAAAAACTTATTTTTGCAACGAAACAGCAATATCATTGCCATAACGTCGGGTGTCGGCAGCATGGGTAAAACTTGGTTGACGCTTACGTTGTCGCATGCTTTGAATATTTTGCAACAATCGGTGTTGTTGTTTGATGCCGATAACGGGTTGTTAAATGTTGCGGCACAAACGGATGTTTCGTCTTTGTACTCGCTCAATGATGTTTTAACTTCGGATATTACGCTCAATCAGGTCGTAACGCCGCTTAATCGGCGCAAATTTGATACGATTTTCGGCGCCACCGGCAGCAATATTTTGGAAAGCACTCCGGTCGGCCGTCTGCAGATATTGCGCGATGATTTGTTGCTGACGGCTCAGGATTATGATTATCTGTTGATAGATTTGCCGGCTTCGGAGAAAATTTCGCTCAATATTTTGCCCGACGAGTGCAATTTGATTTTGGTTTGTACCAACGAACCGTCAAATTTGGTTTCTACCTATAGATTCTTACAGGATACGGCCGCCACCGAGCGCTATAAAAATATGCAGATCGTGGTAAATCACGCGCAATCGTATGAAGAAGGGTTGCAAACCTATAACACCTTGCGCCACGCCTGTGAAGAATATATTACCAAAACACCGGCGTTGCTGGGGGTGGTGCGGCGCGATACCAGAGTGCGTGACGCCATTCGCAACCGCTTTTTACTTCTTAATCGCTATCCCAATTCGGAAGCAGCGGAAGATATTATGCAAATTGCCCGCAAAATTTTGCAAAAAGGAGAAGAATAATGCCTAAATACGACTCTCTCGGATATTATGCAATTTTGGAGGTTCATCCCGAAGCGGATATTTCTCAGATAAAGCGCCAGTATTATCAAAAAGCCAAATACTGGCATCCGGACCATAACACTCGTCCCGAAGCGCAGGATATGTTTCAAACAACGTCGATTGCCTACGGTGTTATGCAAAATCCGCGCACCCGGCTGATTTATGACCTGCTGTCGTGCGTTTATGAGAGCAGAGATTTTCCGCCGATGGGTTCGTTGAAGATATATAAAAATCAGTCCAATAAAGACGATAAGGCGCTGCGGGTATTAAAACAACGGCTTTGCACCAACAAAGGCGTGCGCGAAAGCAAAGATGTCTGCAATATCCGCGAGGCCGGCAATATGGTACTCTCAACCGCAATTTCCAACTGGTTGAAAGGTTGGTGGCAAAAAGACGGATTCAATCGCACTCTGTCGGCCATTCGCTTCAATATGGAAAATATCTATGCCGACGATGCCGATAACTTAAAACTGCTGATACATAATGCCGTGGCTTATGAACAGGAAAATAACAAAGAAATGGCGTGGATTTATGCCAAGCAGGCCGAGTTGATGGAAGTTGCCGACGAACATACCGCAGAATATCTGCGACGCTTTATCGAGATGCTGGATTTTCATCCGGAAAAGAAGGTGGTTTTGCCATATTGGAACGCGGCAGAACTGAAGCGGAAACAACAGCTTTTTCCGCTGACGGCGCTTTTGATTGCGGTGCTTATCGGGGTGGCCGTGCTGGCCCGTAACGGCGTTTTTTCGGGCGGAGGTGCACAAGATAACAGTTATTACGAAGTGCGTAAAATCGGCGATAATTTGGTGCCGTCCGATATGATTGAGGCGCGTATCATGAAAAACGACAGCACGCCGCAAGATAAGGATGCCATCGCTCATCTGGCAGCGGACAGCGTTATTTATTACGGGCCGGATACCCGTTATTCGCCGTTGCGTAAAGGAGTTAAGGGACAGACGGTACGTATTACCGGCTATACGGTTGATAAAAAATGGTATCAAATTATTTTGGACGATGGTATAATAGGATATATCCGCAACAAAGATTTACGGGAAGGCTTCGGAAATCCGGTTCCGGAAGGAAGCAGTGTTTATAAGGGGTAACAATGGGATTAAAATTCGAAATAGATAAAAAATCAGGTAAAAGCCGTTTGGGCAGATTAATTACCAAACACGGCACGGTAAACACGCCGGCGTTTATGCCGGTGGGAACTTGCGCCACGGTAAAAGCGATGATGCCGGAGAGCGTGGCGGCAACCGGTGCCGAAATTTTGCTCGGCAACACTTATCATCTGATGTTGCGTCCGGGCGCCGATTTGGTTGAAAAAATGGGCGGATTGCATAAATTTATGAACTGGGATAAGCCGATTTTGACCGATTCCGGCGGTTTTCAGGTTATGAGTCTGAGCGGGTTGCGCAAATTGAAGGAAGAAGGCGTTACTTTCCGTTCGCACGTTGACGGCAAGCAGTTTTTCTTGAGCCCGGAAGAATCCATGAAAATCCAGCACAAGCTCGATTCGAATATCACCATGTGCTTGGATGAATGCACTCCGTATCCGTCAACATACGAAGACAGCGCCAAATCGATGCGGATGTCGATGCGCTGGGCCAAACGCAGTAAAGACGCGTTTATCGACCGCGACGGTTACGGCATTTTCGGTATTCAGCAGGGGAATGTGTTTAAAGATTTGCGTGAGGAATCTGCCGAAGCGTTGAAAAAAATCGGATTCGACGGTTATGCCATCGGCGGGCTGGCCATCGGCGAAGGACAGGAAAAAATGTTTGAAGTTCTGGACTATGCGCCGGATATGTTGCCGGAAGACAAACCGCGTTATTTAATGGGAGTAGGGCGTCCTGATGATATTGTCGGCGCGGTGTTGCGCGGGGTTGATATGTTCGATTGCGTGATGCCGACTCGTTCCGGTCGTACGGCACAGGCCTTTACCAAATACGGAGCGATTAACGTACGCAATGCCCGTCATCGCGAAGATTATCGACCGTTGGAAGAAGGTTGCGATTGTCCGCTTTGCGCGCATTATTCGCGCGCCTATCTCCACCATTTGCATAAATGTAACGAAATTTTAGGTGTTATGCTGTTAACCTGGCACAATATCAGATATTATGAACGCCTGATGCAGGGCTTGCGTAATGCCATAAAAAATGACACATTGGATGCGTTTGTTGCACAGTTTTACGAAGACCAGAAACGCGGAGACATAGAGGAGCTTTAATATGAGCAAAGAAGCCGAAGTTAACGATAAAGTTTTGGAAAGCTTTAAAAAGGAAAACAAAAAAGCGGGTATCAGAGTTTTTGTGGCCGGCGGTTCGCGTTCCGGCAACGAAAAGCAATATGCGCAAGAGGCATATATTTTGGGGCGCAAAATTATCGAAATGGAGTTTAAACTCGACTTCGGACTCTCCAACAGAGGCATTATGGGCGCGGTGGCTCGCGGTGTTATCGACGGTTGGAACGACAAACAGGAGGGAAAAGGCGAGTTCCCGATTCAGGGTATTACCACTAAAAAATATTTTGATTTATATCCGAGCGACGACGAGCTGATTCGCAAAATGGATATTGTGGTGGCGCGCACACTTGAGGAACGTAAACGTAAATTATTGAAAGCCGATTTTGTGGTGTTTACGCCGGGCGGTGTCGGCACGTTGGACGAACTGGCTTATGACTGCGTGGCCATGCAGGACGAAATGTTGCCGATAAAGCCTTTCATCATTTATAACATCAACGGCTTTTTCCACCATTTGCTTGAATTTTTGAAACATATTGCGCAGGAAGGATTCGCCGACCCGGTACCGTTTATTGTGGTGGATAACCCTGAAGAACTGGAAATCGCTTTCCGCTGGCTGAAGCTGAAAAAGATTGATTACAGCAGCAGTAAAGAGGTGTTTGTAATGTCGCGTAAGCTGATTTATGAACTGCCTTATTACAGCAAACAAAAAGAAAATTACAACATGGATGTTGAAGTTTGCGCCGAGCGGATGGATTTTATCAAAGAACACGGCAGCGATTTTGACCGACAGGTGTTGCAAGACGAGGTTCGCACCGCCTATTTTGAAAACGAAATCGAAAAAATGTATAACCGTTTGGCGCAGGCCGGACGCGATACCGGTGTTGTCAGCGAAAAACTGGCCGCCTTGAAAAAACGCCGGAAAGAGATGATGGAATGAACGTATTTGCCTTTATCCTGAAATATTTGCGCAAAACCAAGGTTATGGCCGGAGTGATTTTGTTTGCGATTATCGCTCGCAGCGTAGCCGACCGCGGCGAAGTTTATTCTATGGCGCAGGTAATCGGTTTATTGCCGCAATATGCCGGAGATAAGGCAATATTGAATAAAATAATTTTCTATATCGTACTTTTGGCGGCATTTTTGGTATTTGAGGGTATATCCACTTATATCTGGCGCTACATGGGCGGTAAGTTCATGCCGTATTTTTCCAGTTTGGTATACAGAGATATTTTTGCGGCGGTTCATCACCAGTCTGTCAGTTTTTTTAATGTGGAAATGTCCGGCAAAGTGGCCTCAAAAACCAAAAATATTGTTTCCGGCATTCAGGAAATTTATTTTCAGGTGGTGTTCGGCCTGATCCGTCCTATCAGCGGCATACTGGTCAGCTTGTTCCTGATTTGTCGCGCCGACTTGCTGATGGGCTTTTGTATTACGCTGTTTAATTTGCTTTTTATGGCGGCGATTATTTTTATTCGGCGCCGTATCGGTTCGTTTGCCGAAAAACGGGCGCGTTTTAAGGCCGAAACCGACGGGGTGTTTATCGATACGGTAACCAACTCCGATTTGGTAAAGAGCTTTGCCAATTATTTTTATGAAAAAAGCAAATTTTATCGGGTGTTGCGCACGGCCGTACGCTCCGAGCAGGAGGAGCGTACCAAAGACGCATGGTTTGATTTGCAGGGGCGGATTGTGTTTTATCTGATGTATTTGTCGTCATGTGTCTGCGTGTTTTATTTTTGGTATCTGGGACGCTTGGAACTGGCGGATGTGGTAATGTGCACCTCGCTGATGCACGGTTTGATGATGGAAGTCAACAGCATCGGCTTTTTTGCCGGCGAATTTGCGCAGGCTTACGGACAGGTTAAGGACGGTCTGACGCTCGTGTTTAAGCCGTATCAGGTAAAAGATAAAGAAAACGCACACAATATCAAAATGCGCGGTAGTGCCATCAACTTCAAGGATATTGTTTATCATTACGAGGGCAAAGGAAATCTGTTCGATAAGTTCAATTTGCGGATTAAATCCGGCGAGAAAGTCGGGCTGGTCGGCCATTCTGGTAGCGGTAAATCTACTTTGATTAAGCTGCTGGTACGCTATTATGACGTTGACGGCGGCAAAATTACCATCGGCGGCGAAAATATTGCCGATGTGCGGCAAAACAGCCTGCGCGCGCAAATTGCCGTAATTCCGCAAGATACGACGCTGTTTAATCGTACCATTATGGAGAATATCCGCTACGGCAACGTTAAAGCCACCGATGAGGAAGTGATAGCTGCCGCCAAAGCCGCCTATGCCGATGAATTTATCCGACAGCTTCCGAACGGTTATGAGAGCAAAGTCGGGGAACGCGGGGTTATGCTTTCCGGCGGCGAGAGGCAGCGCATCGCTATTGCCCGGGCCATTTTGAAAGACGCGCCGATTCTGATTTTGGACGAGGCAACCTCGGCGCTCGACAGCGAAAGCGAACAATATATTCAAAAGTCGCTCAAAAAACTGATGAAAGGCAAGACCGTAATCGCTATTGCCCACCGGCTTTCTACTTTGCGTGAGATGGACAGGTTGACGGTTATGGATAACGGTAAAATCGTCGAAGAGGGCAGTCATGACGAATTGTTGAAGCGCGAGGGCGCCTATTACGAATTTTATCGTATTCAAAGTTTGAACAAATAAAATAAAAAACACTTGATTTTTGCGACAAATTGCATATTATAGGCTCAATATGTTGCGGCTGCGAAGTGATTCTGCAGTCGGCTTTTTTAACCTTAAAAAATATACCTATATCGTAAGTATAGGTGTTTTTTGTTTGATTTTTTGGAGGATGAAATGGAAAAGTTTCCGTTGACGAAGACAGGCTACGCCATGTTGGAGCAGGAATTGAAAAGACGTAAAGGCGAAGATCGCCCGAGCATTATCGAAGAAATTGCCGAAGCACGCGCTAAAGGCGATTTGTCGGAGAATGCCGAATATTCCGCGGCCAAAGAAAAACAGAGTTTTAACGAAGGACGCATTCAGGAACTGGAGGCGGTTATCAGCCGCGCTCAAGTGATTGATCCGACACAGATGAGCGGTAATATCGTCCGTTTCGGCGCCACGGTTTTGTTGGCCAATATCGATACCGATGAAGAACGCGAATATCAGATTGTCGGCGATTATGAGGCCGATATCGAAAAGAACAAAATTTCGCTGTCTTCGCCGCTCGCTAAAGCCTTAATCGGCAAAGAAATCGGCGATATTGCCGAATATCTGGCACCGTCAGGCAAACGTTCGTACGAAATTTTGCAAGTTAAATGGTTGTAAAACAAAGGCCCTCATCCGAGGGCTTTTTTATTGGCCGTAATTCGGGCTGATGTACTAAATCTTAAATAATGCTTGCAAAAAAAGTCAAATGGCATATATTCAAGCCAGATAAATTTTAATTTTTATGGGAGATAAAAATGGCTTTAGTTTCTATGCGTCAGATTCTTGACGATGCGGCCGAGCACAATTACGGTGTTCCGGCATTTAATATCAATAATATGGAGCAAATTATCGCCGTAATGCAGGCGGCGCAAAAAGTAAACGCTCCGGTGATTATGCAAACTTCGACCGGTGCGCGCAAATATGCCGGCGACCCGATGATTCGTCATATGATGGCTGCAGCTATTGAAATGTTTCCGAATATTCCGGTATGCGTTCACCAAGATCACGGCACATCGGTCGATATCTGCCAATCGGCAATCGTTAACGGTTATTCGTCTGTTATGATGGACGGTTCACTTGAAACTGACGGTAAAACACCGGCTTCTTTTGAATATAACGTTCGCGTAACTCAAGAAGTTGTTGCTCGTGCACACGCCGTCGGCGCTTCGGTGGAAGGCGAGCTCGGTGTTATCGGTTCGCTCGAAACCGGTAAAGCAGATAAAGAAGACGGTATCGGTGCTGAAGGTAAGCTCGACCGCAAGCGTTTGGTAACCGATCCGGATGAGGCGGCCGAATTTGTGGCTCTTACTCATCTTGACGCTTTGGCGGTGGCTGTCGGTACTTCGCACGGTGCTTACAAATTTACGCGCAAGCCGGACGGTGAAATTCTGGCGATTGATGTGATTGAAAAAATTCATGCCAAGTTGCCGAATACCCACCTGGTGATGCACGGTTCTTCATCGGTTCCGCAGGAATTACAGGATCTGATTAACGCGTATGGCGGCCAAATTCCGCAGACTTACGGCGTACCGATGGAGGAAATCGTTCGCGGCATTAAATCGGGCGTGAGAAAAGTAAACGTTGATACCGATTCGCGCATGGCAATTACCGGTGCGATTCGTAAGGTTTATGCCGAAAAACCGTCGGAATTTGACCCGCGTAAATATTTGAAACCGGCAATCGAAGAAATGCAAAAGGTTTGCGAAGAGCGTTATATTGCCTTCGGTGCGGCCGGCTACGGCGATAAAATTAAGCCGATTAAGCTTTCGGATATGGCTAAGCGTTACGCTGCCGGCGAAATTTAATCGTTGTTATAATGAAAAAACCCGTCGAATTGCTTCGGCGGGTTTTATTTTTTGTGTTTATCAATTATGACGCAAATTTATCCAATTCGGCGATGGCTTCATCAATAAGCGCACTCTTGTCGGTTTTTTGCAAATAACGATTAATGGTTTTTTGCGCCAATTCAACCGAAGCCTTACTGGCCGAAAGATTGATTTCATCCTGCGCCTTTTGCGTTGAGGCTCTGATACGGCGTTCCGCTTCTTTTTCTTTATCTTTCAAATCGTTTTTCAAGTTGCTTAACTCGCGCTTTTTCAGATTTTCCAGAGTGTTTTTGGCCTTCTGCATAATCTGCGAGGCTTCTTTTTGCGCGTCAACATACTTGCGCTCATAGTCAGCCAACAGAACTTGGGCATCATCCCGCAACTTAGCGGCATCGTCGATATCTTGCACCACTTTATCGATTCGCTTATGCAGGCCCGAAAGAATGGCACTTGTCAGCGGTTTAAGCAAAATGCAGACGGACAGCACAAAAGCCACGGCAATCCAGAATTCCACCTCGGAATAGAACGGCACTTCGTGAATTTCGGTTGCCGCGGTTTTGCCGGCGGCAATCACCTCAGACACGTTCTCCGCCGCACCCATAATCATATTCTGCGTTGCATCGATTATCTCCTGACCGGCAGAAGTGGCGGCGGTTGCGGCGTCTTGCGTTTCCATCATAAGTTCTTCATTCATGCGCTTTTTCCTTTACGGCCAAGGCAGAAACATCTTTTCTGCTGATTTGCTTAAAGCCGAGTTTTTGCACGATTTCATACGCCAAATCAACGGCAATCGTTTCGATTTGTTGCATGGTGTCTTTCTTTTCTTTGGCCAGCGTAAATTCATTGTCGGCAATTTTTCGATTCAGCTTTTTGGATAAATCGGCCTCGGTGTTTTTCAGATATTTCTGCAATTCATCGCGGCCCTTTTGAATTTCGGCCTGCGATGTTTGCTCGGCCTCATTTAAAATCGCATGATATTTATCAATCGATTCTTTGGCCTGCTGATTGAGTGCATCGGCTTTTTGAATATACTCGTCGATTTTGCGCTTACGCTGCTCCATGGCGTCGGCGATTTTCGGAATCACAAACGTCGAAAGCAACGCCCATAAGCAACAAAAGCAAACGAGCATCCAAAACAGTTGAGAAAAGTATGACGACGTATCTAATTGCGGCATAACCTGTTCCCCGATTTGTTATTACAGAATCATCAACAATGCGATAACCAGAATATACAAAGCGATGGATTCGATGGTACCCATACCAAGGAAACCGAATACCGTAACATCTTTCTTAACTTGCGGATTGCGGCCGACCGTTTCAATCAAAGAGGTCCACAACTTGGTCAAACCCCAAGCGGCAACGCTCATGCCAAGAGCGCAGATACCGGCAGCAATAAAAGCTAAAGATTTGTCTTGTAAGATTTCGTTTTCCATTTTTTTATCCTTTCGTAGATTTAAGTTAATTTTATTCTTCGTTACTTATCGCCTGACTTAGGTATACGCAACTTAAAATCGTATAGATGTAAGCTTGCAATAAAGCGATAAACATTTCAAACATAATGATACACATATCCGCAACTAACGGGATAAAACCGAAAAATTGCATTGCAATAATAAATGTACCCAAAACTTTTAACATAATGTGTCCGACCGACATATTGATGGCCAAACGCAAGGTCAGGCTGAACGGTTTTGCCAGCAAAGACAGCGTTTCTACCGGTATAATCAGCGGCGCCATAAATATCGGCAACCCCTCCGGGCAGAAAGTATGAAAATAAGAAAGACCGCGGTGCTTAATCCCCAAAATGATGTTCAATATAAAGCAGAACAGCGAGAGCGTGCCCACGGCGGCAATATGCGACGTAAAGGTAAAGCTGTACGGAAACAGGCCGAGCAAGTTACCGAAAGACACAAATACGAACAGCGTAAACACAAAGGCCACGAATTTGAAGCCCTCTTTACCCAAAGTTTCGCCGATTATGTCCTGCACAAATTCATAAATCGATTCCGCAAAAGCCTGCCCCATGGTCGGGATAATGCCGCACTTTCTTAAACTTAAGCACAAACCGAGAAAAACCACAACAACCGTGATAACCATACATAAGGACGAATTGGTAAAAGATATATCAATCCCGTTGATGTCCAGCGGCAATATCTTTTTAATTTCAAATTGTTCCAAAGGATTTTCCATCCCGATTACTCCTTATCCATATCTTTATCAATCTGTTGCGCGGCCCGATACAAATTCAACGTTCCGGCGGCAACCCCGAAAATCGCCAAAACCAACATAATTATCGGCTTGGTGTGCAACAGTCTGTCCAAAACATAACCGATGCACAAACCGATGATTACCGGTGCGGCAAACTCGGCTGCCATCCGAAAGGCATATTCCATAAAAATACGTAGCCGCGACCGACTTTTATGTTGCGTCGCCGCCCTTTTATTCTGCATTTTACGGATTCTCAAATCCATATCGCGAATGTCCGACGGCAGCTTATTCATTTTTCCGATCCTTAATGTTGCAACCGTGCCAAACGGCTGTCCAAATATTCTTTGAACGAAGAATAAGTTACAACGCCGTAAACAATTTCATTGCCGTCCGGACCGACCACCAAAAAGGCCGGTGTACCTTTGATATCAAGCTGTTTGAATGCTTCGTATCTGGTGGTGGCGATATCGGTTGCTTTTTTCTTGTCTTTCAGGCAGGAAATCGCTTCGTCGTAGTCCACGCCGAACTCCGCCGCATAGCGAAGAAGACGCTCTGAGCCTTTATCCATCCACCACGAACGCTGCTCATAAAACAATTTATTGATGAAAGGCGCATAATTATCATAAGTCATACATTCCGACAACAGCGCGGCTTTCATGGCATTTTTATCCAGCGGGTAATTAACAAAAACCACGCGCAACAACCCCGTTGCAACATATTCGTGCTCAATCAACGGCATGGTATCGAGATGAAAGTCGGCACAATGCGGACAGGTAAGCGACGAATATTCAAACAAAGTTAACGGCGCCTTGGCGGAACCGACGGCATATTTTTGCGAAGCGTTAATCGCTATATCTGCCGGCAAAACGGTGGCAATTCCGTTATATTCGGCCGCAACCGCCGTTTGTTCGCGCAAATAGATTTTGCCGTTTTCATAAACAAAGCCTTTATAATTAAAATAAATTACGGCCGAAAAACAAAACATTACAATCAACGAGAGCGCGTTGCTTATTTTCTTTATTATTTCATCCACTAATATCACTCCTGACGGTTATTATCTGCATATACGGCACGTCCCAATCTTTCGACGGCTTCTCGAAGATCGTCACGCTCGATATCTTTAACTAACTCCGTAATATAAGATTCTTCCTCGGCAGATACAACAGTTTTTTTAACTTTATTAATCGGTTTTTTCTTGATTAAAAAGTCTTCGCTGTTGCCGTTTTGCAAAATTTTGATTTTGGTTACCGCCGGATAGCCGAAAAAAGTATTGATTTGCGTTATGATTTTGGCTTCGTTTTGCTTGATTTCCATGGCAAAGGCGCCGGTCGGCACCATAATCGTCAAACAGCCGTTGCTGCGTTCGTTTTTCGGAAAAACCAGTTTTTGCGGCAGGCTGTATTGGGCCAGATTTTTCCCGACAATCGTTTCCCACGACGAGAGTAACTCGATATGCGTAAACCCGTGTTGTCCCAAAAGCTGTTGCGCCAACGGCAAGGCGGTCTGGGCAATACCGGTCAGCCCGTTCAGCGTGTGTTCTTTATTGATTTTTAAGCCGCGTGCCATTTTACCCCTCATCTTTGTTTGCGTATTTTGCCAACGGATGTTTTTGACACACGGTGTCGAGAAGTTTTTGCGATGTTATGTGAGTATATATCTCCGTTGTGGTAATATTTTCGTGGCCGAGCATTTTTTGCACCGAGCGCAAATCGGCATCGTTATTTAATAAATGCGTGGCAAACGAGTGGCGCAGAACGTGCGGTGAAATGCGCGACGGATAAATGCCGCATTCCGCCGCCAGTTTTTTCAAATCCTTAAAAAAGGCATCGCGGGTTAAATGCCCGTCAACCGCCGTCAGCGAAGGGAACAGATAATTGGAATGAGCATTCTTTTTTATAAATTCCTGCCGCAACTCGGCATATTTCTGCAGAGTTTTGCCGGCGCGTTCGGCCATCGGCACGATGCGCTCCTTACTGCCTTTACCGAAAATCGTCACCTGATTCTTATCAAAATTTACGGCCGTTACCGGTAGCGCCACCAACTCGGAAACCCGCATTCCGGTTGCATACATCAACTCAATCATTACGGCGATTCGCTGGATTCGGTAATCTTCACTGGCTGCCGCTGTTTCGATTAAATTGTTTATTTCTTCGGCGCTCAAAAATTTCGGCAACGGTTTTTCCTGTTTAGGCGTTAAAATATTTTGCGCCGGATTGTCGTTAATAACTTTTTCCGAATACAAAAACTTGCAAAATTCTTTAATTACCGAGAGTTTGCGGGCGATTGTTTTGGGCGCGAAATGCCGCGAATGTAAGTCTTGCAAAAATGATTCTACCGCCTGTTTGCTGATATCGACGGCTTCGGTAAAGTTACCGAATATAATGAACTGTTGCAAATCGCTTTCGTAGGCGCTGATGGAATTTTGGGCAGAACCCTTTTCCGCCGCCATCATTTGCAAAAAATTATCAACTTCGCGGCCGAGCATCTTTATTTTTCGAGTTTCAATTCAACATCTTGCGAAACATGTTCCGTCGGTGCCTGAATATCCTGCATGGCCACAACGCCGATACCGATAACAAGCGCGAACAACACGGCATAAACAATGATTTTTGAGTTATTTTGTTTGGAATAAGAGCTTCTCATTTTATTTTTTCCCATAAGTGTTAAAAGATATTGATTATATATTAACAAGGTTATATGCTGAGGTCAATAGTTAAGAATACAAAGAAATGAAAATGCCTAAAATTAATAAAATAATATTATTGGTCGGGTTGATGGGAAGCGGAAAAACGAGCGTGGGCAAGCGATTGGCGCGCCGATTGTCTTTGCCGTTTGTCGACGGCGACCAGGAAATCGAAAAAGCTGCCGGACTTTCGTTGGTTGACGTGCTGAAATGCTTCGGCGAAAAAGAATATCGCGCCGGCGAAGAACGGGTGATGAAGCGTTTGCTCAAAGGCGCGCCGTGCGTGTTGGCTTCCGGCGGCGGTTCGTTTGTGGCGGAAACAACCCGCGAATTGGCTAAGGAATACGCTCTGACCATCTGGCTTAAGGCCGATATAAATACGCTGTATCATCGCACCGCCGGCCGTACGCGTCGTCCGTTTTTGCTCGGCGATAACGAAACGGTTAAAAACAAACTTCAGGAATATATAACCGAGGAATATCCGTATTATTCCGAAGCCGATATTGTAGTCGAAACGCGCGATGAACGGGTGGAAAATACCGTGCGTCACGTGATTGCGGCCATCAACAGATTTTATAAACAAACCAAACAACAAAGGAAAGAGAATGCGTCCGAATAATCGTACGGCCGAACAGATGCGTCCGTTGGAAATCATTACCGACGTTAACGCGTACGCCGAAGGTTCTTGCTTAATCAAGGCGGGGAACACCCATGTTATGTGCACCGCCAGCATTGACCGCAACGTGCCGGCCTGGCTCAAAGGACAAAATCGCGGCTGGATTACCGCCGAATATTCTTTGTTGCCGCGGGCAACGCAAACAAGAGTTTCTCGCGAAACCAAAGGGGTGGGCGGTCGCACTCACGAAATTCAACGCCTCATCGGCCGTTCACTCAGGGCGGTTACCGACCTGACGGCAATGCCGGAAATTTGTGTGCAAATAGATTGCGATGTGTTGCAAGCGGACGGCGGAACACGAACTGCGTCAATTTCCGGCGCATTTGTGGCTTTATATAAAGCGATGCAAAAGCTGGTAAAGGACGGTGAGTTGCCGCGCAACCCGATTCGCGAATATGCCGCGGCCGTTTCTTGTGGAATATACGAGGGCGAGCCGATTCTCGATTTGGAATATGCCGAAGATTCGCATGCCGATGCCGATACCAATTTTGTGCTGACCGAAAGCGGCCGGATTATTGAAATTCAGGCCACTGCCGAGGGTGCAACTTTCAGCGAGGCGGAATTTAACGAATTGCTGCGTTTGGCAAAATCGGGAATTCACCAAATTATCCGCGCGCAGAAAAAAGTTTTGGAGGAATAAATGAAAATCAGCGAAATTTTGTTTGCCAGTCATAATGCCGGAAAAATCAAGGAAATCAGGCAAATGCTGGAGCCGCTGGGAATCGCTGTAAAAACGGCGGAAGATATGAATTTACCAGATGTGGAAGAAACCGGTACGACCTTTGCCGAAAATTCGTTGCTGAAATCGCAGACAATGGCAAAGGCGGCGGGAATTCCGTGTATTGCCGACGATTCGGGACTGTGTGTCGATGCGCTTGACGGTGCTCCGGGGGTATATTCGGCGCGCTATGCTCCTAATCGCGATTTTGATAAAGGGATGGATAAATTGCTACAGGCTATGGCGCAAAGCAACAATAAAAGTCGCAAAGCACATTTTTCGTGTGTTGTATCTTTATCTTTTCCGGACGGTAAATACGAGTTGTTTGAAGGGCGGGTTGACGGCACGATTGCCGAACAAAAAACGGAAGGTGCCGAAGGCTTCGGTTATGATCCGCTGTTTATTCCCGACGGGTACGACATCAGTTTTGCGCAAATGGCCAAGGCCGATAAAAACAAAATATCTCATCGCGGCCGCGCCATGCAAAAATTCAAAGAATATCTGACTTCATTATAAGGAGTTTGCCATGCAACAAAAAATTTTCAACATCAGCGCCGGCGATTCGTTTGTTGATGTGTTGGCCGCGCGTTACTTGGAACTCTACGAAACAAATCCGGAAGGTTTGGCACGGGTTTTGTTTTTATTGCCTAACCGTCGAGCCTGCCAAAGTTTGGCCGATGCATTCGTGCGTAAGCGCGGGTTAACTCCGACGATTCTGCCGCAAATGAAACCGTTGGCGGAGGCGGACGAAGACGAGGTATTGCTCACTTCCGATGCGTCGGTACTGAAAGATTTGCCGCCGGCGATTGATGATACCGATAAAATTATGCAATTTACCAAAATGATTTTGAAAAAAACGAGTTTGGGGCTGGATTCGATATCGTTGGCACAGGCTTATGCTTTGGCCCGCAATCTTTCGGCGCTCAGGGATATGGTTTATAACGAGGGCCTGAGTTTTGATAAAATCGCTGATTTGGTGTCGTCGGAATATGCGGAACATTGGCAACAAACCATTAAATTGCTTGAAATCATAACCGAATATTGGCCGCAGATTTTGGCCGACCAGGGGAAAATAGACGAAGCCGAACGCCGCAATTTGTTGTTAAGGGGCGAAATCGAATTTTGGAAAAAAACACAAACCGAGCAACATATCGTGGTGGCCGGAACCACGGCGGCTTTCCCGATTTTGAAAGAGTTGGTTAAAACGGTTACGGAGTTGCCGCACGGCGAAGTTTATTTATACGGTCTGGATCGATATTTAAGCGATGACGAATGGGCAAAAATCGACGAGAATCATCCGCAATACGAGCTGAAAGAGCTTTTGGATTATTTGCAAATTTCCCGCGATTCGGTCAAAAATATCGGCACGGAAGTGTTCTCCGTGCGGGAAAAAATCGTGGCGGAAACTTTCCGTCCGGCCGAAACATCTGCCGCGTGGCGCGATTTAACCGCGCATCCTTTGCCCGAAGATGCCTTTGCGCAAATCAAGCTGATAAGTTGCGACGATATGCGGCAGGAGGCTCAGGCTGTTGCCCTGATTATGCGCCATACTTTGGAAACTCCGGGCAAAACGGCCGCGTTGGTAACCATGGACCGTAACCTGTCGCGCCGAGTGGTATCGGAGTTGCAAAAATGGAATATTGCCGCCGACGATTCGGCCGGAAAACCGCTGAGTTTGACCCCGCCGGGAATTTATCTGCAACTTATTTGCGAATATGTGAGCAGCGCCACCGATACGGCTTTGATTACTTTGTTGAAACACCCGTTTACTTCGTGCGGGTTGGATACTTCTACCTTTCACCGGCGCATAAAATCGCTGGAGTATGCTTTGCGCAAAGGGTGGGATTTTGATGATGATACCCAAGCTTTTTATGATGATTTTTGTGAGCGAATTCGGCCGTTGCGTGATTTATACGAGCAGCCGGCGGTTGATTTGCAAACGATTTTCCGTACCCATATCGTTGTGGCCGAAAATTTGGCCGATACCGACCTTAAAACCGGCGCACAGATAATTTGGAAAAACGATGCCGGTAAGGTTGCCGCCGGATGGGTAAGCGATTTTGCAGCCAAAAGCGGCAATATGGGGACGATAAAAACCGCGGAGTATGCGGCATTTTTGGCGACGCTGCTGGCCGAGCAGAGCGTGCGTGCGCGTTACGGCACTCATCCGCGCGTCAAAATTTTGGGCCCGATTGAAGCCAGATTGACACAGTATGATGTGACGATAATCGGCGGTGCAAACGAAGGTACGTGGCCGAAAATTCCGGAAGCCGATATGTGGATGTCGCGGCCGATGAAAAAAGAATTCGGGTTGTCGCAACCGGAAAGACAAATCGGGGTGGCGGCCGCGGACTTTGCGCACCTGATGAATGCGCCCGAGGTATATATCACCCGCTCCAAAAAAGTAGGAAAAGACCCGACCAGCAAATCGCGGTGGTGGTTGCGCTTTGAAACCGTGCTCGAGGCCAATTTCGGTACCGAGCTTGCCAAGCGGGCCTTTATTTATACTCAGCCGTATGCTTATTGGGCCAAAACGGCGGACCGTACCGGCGGATATCATCCGATTACGGCGCCGCATCCGTGTCCGAAGGTGTCGCGGCGGCCGGATAATTTATCTGCCACCAACATCGAAAAATTAATGCGCAACCCGTATGAAATTTATGCCAAATATATTTTGGGTCTGCGCCCGCTGGAGGCTTTGGATGCGGAAAAACAATCGTATGATTACGGCATTATCGTGCACGAAATTTTGAAAGATTTTAACAACGAATACAATAAGGATTTTTACCCGCCGGCAGACGAGGCACGCTCCATGCTGCTGGAACGCGGGCGTACGGCGTTTAACAATGCGGGTGTCCCGCCGGAAAAATTGGCTTTTTGGTGGCCCAATTACGTAAAACAAATCGAATGGGTCGTTGCCGAGGAGCAAAAACGCCGCGCCGCAATCAAACAGTTGTATAACGAGACGGACGGCGAAACCTATTTGCCGAGTCCGCTCGGAAAATTTAAAATCTTTTCTTCGGCCGACCGTATTGAAGAATTGAAAGACGGTACGTTGAACATTGTTGATTATAAAACCGGCGCCGCGCGTTCGCTTAAAGAAATCAAAGCCGGTAAGGCTCCGCAGCTGCCGGTAGAGGGGCTGATTGCCGAGGCCGGCGGTTTCAAAGACGTGGCGGCGGCCACGGTGAGCGGTATGCAGTATTGGGCGTTTAAAGACGAGCAAGTCAAAGGCATTAAAGGTGCCGACAGCGCCGGAGCGTTGGCGGTTACCAGGGAAATCGTGCAGAATCTTATTAATGCGTATGCCGATGAAAAACATCCGTATCTGGTAAAGCCGCGTCCTTCCGATGTCGGCAACAGCTCGGATTATGACCATCTGTCGCGCTTGGACGAGTGGTGTGTTCACGTTAACAATAAGGCGGAGGAATAGGCTATGACGGATTTTGTATCGGAAAAAGAAAAATTGGAAAAAATGGCTACCGAGCAACAGCGTGATGCCGCAAATCCGGAGCAATCGGTATGGGTTGAAGCTTCGGCCGGTACCGGCAAAACTCAGGTGCTTACCGACCGGGTTTTGCGGTTGCTGTTAAATGAGGTTAATCCGGCTCGCTTATTATGTCTGACTTATACCAAAGCGGCGGCGGTGGAAATGCTGACGCGTATCTCGCAGCGGTTGAGCGAGTGGGCGGTGGAAGAAGAAAGTAAGTTGGAAGAAAAACTGGCCAAACTGCTCGGAGACGAATATAACTCGGTCGATGCGGCACGTCGTTATCGGCAAAAAGCCCGTACTTTGTTTGCCAAACTGTTGGACACTCCCGGTGGCATAAAAGTGCAGACTCTGCACAGTTTTTGTACCGATGTTTTGAAGCGTTTTCCGCTTGAAGCCGGTGTTTCGCCGTATTTTACCGTTTTGGAAGATGAGGAGGTGCAAAAGGCCTTAAAGCAAATCAAGGCGGAAATCGTGCAGGATGACGGTCCGGACGATAATCCGTCGTTGACGTTTGCCCGTGCTTATCTGATAAATAACGCGACGGAGTTTACATTTAGCGGTACGGTGCAAAAAATTATCGGCAATCGGCGCAAAATGGCAAAAATTATGACCGATTGCGGCGGGTTAAACGGCTTTTTGGAAAAACTCTCCGCCAAATTGGGAATAAAAGACAGCGATACGCAAGAAAGTTTGAAAGCCGAATTTATGGATGCGGTTCGGGCTCGAATTAATGAGATTAAAGCCATTATTGAAGCATGGGGACACGGCGCTCCGTCAGACGTAGCCAAGGCCGATAAATTACAAAAGCTGTTGGAAAGAGGTTTTATCGGTCAAGATTATGATGACTATAAAAGCTGTTATTTTGCTAAAACCACAAATGCATTGAATCAGGGTAGAAGTTTAGCCACCAACGATGCCAAAGAATTTGACCCGTTGCTTTTGGACCGATTATATTTTGAAGGTGATTTGTTGCAACAGACCGAAGAAAAATTGCTGCGCCAAAAACTTTATCAATCCACCAAAGCGGCCTTTATTTTGGCAGAAGAAATCAATAGCCGCTACGAGGCATATAAACAAGCGCAGGCGTGTATGGATTTTGATGATTTGATTTATCACACGCGCAATTTGTTGAATGATTCGGGCTCCCGCCAATGGGTGCTGTATAAATTGGACGGCGGCATTGACCATATTTTGGTGGATGAAGCGCAGGATACATCGCCGGAACAATGGGATATCATCGCCCATCTGAGCGAAGATTTTTTCAGCGGCGAAGGACAAAGCGAAGTTAATCGTACGCTGTTTGTGGTCGGCGATCGTAAGCAATCGATTTTCAGTTTTCAGGGAGCAGACCCGGATAAATTTGATAAAATGGCAAAAAAGTTCAAAGAAAAAGCTGCCATAGCGCATAAAAAATTCCAAAAAGTGAATTTGGATATTTCTTTCCGCTCGGCTCCGGCAATTATGGATTCGGTCAATAAAATATTTGCTACCGATAAGGCCGCCGACGGGGTGGTTATTGACGATGAAAAAGTCGAACATAAGCCCAGCCGTGTCGGACAATTTGCCAAGGTAACGATTATGCCGCTGATGGAGCCGGAAGAAGGGGAGGATATCCATAAAGAGGACGAATATCTGCGGCCGCCGACGGAACGGGTTTATAAAACCGCGCTGGTTACCAAAATGGCCGAAGCTACGGCGCGGCGGATTCGGCAGCTGATGGATGCCCGTGCCAAAACCGATAAGCCGCTGCATTATCGCGATATTATGGTTTTGGTGCGCACTCGCAACGATTTTGTGGAAGAATTTATACGTGCCTGCGAAAAAGAAAATGTGGCGGTTTCCGGTGCCGATAAAATGGTGCTTTCCGAGCAAATTGCCATTCAGGATTTGGTGTCACTCGGCAAATTTTTGCTGTTTCCGCAAGATAACCTGTCTTTGGCCGAAGTTCTGACTTCTCCGCTGTTCTCCATTGATGAAAAACTGCTTGAAGATTTATGCTACGGCCGCGAAAAGGGCGAAACGTTGTGGGACAGAATGGGGCATGAGCCGCGTTGTGCCGAAATTTACGGCCGGCTGGTAACATTGTTGAATAATTTGGATTATATTCGTCCGTTTGAACTGTTCAATTTTGTACTTTCAACCATGGGCGGTCGCCGCAAATTTGTTTCGCGCATGGGGCAAGAGGTTGAAGATGCTTTGGATGAATTCTTGAATTTGGCGCTGGATTATGAACAGCACCAGATTCCGAGTTTGCAGGGATTTATTTCCTGGTTTGAACAAAGCAACCGTGTCATTAAACGCGAAAGCGACGACCCGGAAACCGATGCGGTGCGGCTGTTCACCGTGCACCATTCTAAAGGTTTGCAAGCGCCGATAGTGTTTTTGCCTGATACAGGTACCTTGCCGAAAGTTTCCAAAGGAAATACCTTTTTGCAAGATGAAAAACTCGGTTATTATCCGTTGAATGCGAGTTATTTTGACGAATATTGCAACGAGCTCAATCAGGAAAGAGCCGTCAAATCGGCTCAGGAATACCATCGCTTGTTGTATGTGGCCTTAACTCGCGCCGAAGACGAGCTTTACATCGGAGCTTACGGCGAGCGCAATGCCGATTCGTGGTATGAAATATGCCGCAGAGCTTTTGATACCGACGACAGCAGAAAGAATGTCGAGATAGAGGAAATCTCGGAGGAATACGTGGCAAAAGAGCAAAAGAAGAAGGATGTTCTCTCTATCGGAGAATTTGCTTTTGCGCCGTGGATAGAAGCAAATCTGGAACCGGAAAAAGCCTTAGCCAAGCCGTATACGCCGTCTAAGGAAGAAACCGACGAGGAGCCGGATTCGGCTTCTCCGTTGGCTGATAACGAAAAATTCTATCGCCGCGGTACGCTGATTCACCGTTTGTTGCAATTTTTGCCGCATAATGCCGGCAATCAGGAAGAGGCCGTCGATATTTATCTGCAAAAATATGCAACAGACTTTTCCGCCGCGGAATGTCAACAGATAAAATCGGAGGTTATTCGCCTGATAAAAACTTCGGAATTCGCCGAAATTTTCGGTCCGTTTTCCCGGGCAGAAGTGCCGGTTATGGGCGTGGTTGAAGGCAAGATTATCTCGGCGCAAATCGACCGCCTGGTGGTGCTGCCGGATAAAATAAAAATCGTTGACTTCAAAACCAACCGTCCGGCCTATAAAAGCGTTGAGCAAACGCCGAGCGTATATCTCAATCAGCTCGATACGTATGCCAAGCTGGTGGCGCTGATTTATCCGGATAAACCGATTGAAACCTATATTTTATGGACCAACGAAACGCGGTTGATGCGGATTGCGTAAAAAAAGTGTTGTAATTATTTTGTTTATCTTTAATATGAAAGCAAACAGATTATATTTACGGCACAATTAATAACATGAGGAGAAAAATATGACTCAACCTTTAACAGACAGCCAGTTCGATGAGAACGTATTAAAAGCCAAAGGTTTGGTATTGGTGGATTTTTGGGCGGAATGGTGCGGACCATGCCGTCAGCTCGGCCCGATTTTGGAAGCGATTGATAATGAAATCGGCAGCGATGTGAAAATCTATAAAATGAACGTAGACGATTCGCCGGAAATTGCCGGACAGCTCGGGATTCGCAGTATTCCGACCATGTATCTGTTTAAGGACGGAAAACAGGTTGATTTCAAAGTCGGCCTGAATACTCAATCCACTATTCAGGATTGGATTCAATCACATAAATAATATTTTTGCTTAAAAGCTAATAAAAAAGCCGTTCACTTAAGAACGGTTTTTTTATTGCATTATATTTTATCAGATTATTCTTCGCCAACATACATTCCGATATTGTGCGCGGCTTTTACATACGGGCTGTGCGCGTCCAAACCGGTGGTCCCGGCCGCTACAACTTCCTCCAAAGCAAACGAGGTAACCTTGCCGCCGGAAAGCGCCACCATTCTGTCGGTATGCCCTTCAGAGAGCAGACGCACCGCTTCCGAACCGAGAATTACGCCCAAACTGCGGTCAAACATCGTCGGGTTACCCGAGCGTTGAACGTGTCCGAGCTTGGTAACACGGGTCTGAAAACCTTTATAATTGGCATTAATCAGCTTGCTCAAATATTCGCCGATACCGCCGTTGATTTTTTCGCCGACCATATTAACCGCATCGGTTACCGCTTCGCCGTTTTCGGTTTTAACCCCCTCGGATACCACAATCAGCGCATGGCGGCGGCCGCTTTTTTTGATTTCTTCCAATTTATTGATAATACCCTGCAAGGTATACGGAATTTCCGGCACCAGGCAAATATCGGCGAATCCGGCAACCGCGGCGTGAATAGCCAAGTGTCCGGCATCGCGGCCCATAACTTCCAAAATCAGCGCCCGATGATGCGAACGAGCGGTTAAGAGCAAATCGTCGAGAGCGTTGGTACAAGCCTGACAAGCCGTGTTAAAGCCGACGGAGAACTCGGTCAGCGGCGTATCGTTATCAATGGTCTTCGGAATACCGATCATCTTTACACCGGCCATTTTGCAATAGTTGCTGACGATATTCATACTGCCGTCGCCGCCCACAACCAAAATTGCGTCCAGCCCCAGCTCCTTAACCCCTTCGCCGAAGCGTTTGGCAAGCACTTCCGGAGCTTCTTTGACCCCGGTATTAAGCGAACCGAGATAAGAGCCGGAAAGACGCGGCCACGGAGAGTTCGAAAAATTCGATTCGGTCAGAACTTCATAAGAAAGCGGGCGGTTGGTTAAACCGTCGGTACCGTCATGAATTCCGTATACTTCCCAGCCGAAACGGGTTGCCGCATTGACAACCGAAAAAATCACGGCATTCAGTCCGGCGCAGTCGCCGCCGCTGGTCAAAATACCTATCTTTTTAATTTTTTTCATCAACTCTCTCCGTTTTTTGTAGTTGCATTTATACTAAAAATGATGTATACTCTTTACAACTTTGATATAAAATTTCCACTAAAAAAGTAAAGTTTATGACAACTTTATTTTAAAGAAAGGACTAACGACCCGATGACTATGAACGATAAAACGGCTAAATTACAGCTCTTGCTTTGCGAATTGAAGTTAGAGCAACGCCATGTTAATACGGATATGTCCCGTTTGCTCAAACAAGGAAAAACCATCGATTTTTTTCAGGCGCGCCGTTTAAGCTCTCAAAAAAGCGGATTAGCTAAAAAGATAAATAAAGTGGAATCCAGTATCAATCCGAACATTATTGCATAACAAAAAAATATTTTTTGCTTGCAAAATAAAAAATCATGTGCTACACAAAAGCACAATTTAACAATATACTAAACCGAAAGGGGTGATTTAAGTGGTTCAGGTTACGGTTATCGGCAACGATGTAAACCAATCTTTGAAAATCTTGAAGAAGAAAATGCAAAGAGAAGGCGTTTTCCGCGAAATGAAGTTGCGCCGTTGTCATGAAAAGAATTGCGAGAAAAAAGCTCGTCGTAAGGCTGAGGCAGTACGTCGTGCTCGCAAACAAATGCGTAAGCGCTTAGATACCGAAGGTTTCTAGAAATTTGAGACTATCGTCGGACGTCTTGCTTGAAATGAGCAAGGCGTCTTTTTTTATGCGATAATTTTGTTTTTCTTTGTGGCGATAAGCCGTGATTTAGCTTGACAATCGTTAAAAATTAATTAAGTTATAGCCAACACTTAATATATTACATAGGAGAAAAAAATGAGTGCTATTGTTGATATTCATGCAAGAGAAATTTTAGATTCGCGCGGTACGCCGACGGTTGAAGCCGAAGTTGTTTTACAATCCGGAGCTTTTGGCAGAGCTGCCGTTCCGAGCGGTGCTTCCACCGGTGTACACGAAGCGGTTGAACTGCGTGACGGTGATAAATCCCGTTTTGGCGGCAAGGGCGTTTTGAAGGCCGTTGAAAACGTTAATGAAGAAATTTTTGATGCTTTGGTCGGTTATGAAGCCGAAGATCAAATTGATATCGATACCAAAATGATTGAACTCGACGGCACCGAAAACAAGGGTAAGCTCGGCGCAAACGCCATCCTTTCCGTTTCTTTGGCCGTAGCTAAGGCTCAGGCTGAGGAAGCCGCTTTACCGCTCTATCGCTATTTGGGCGGCACCATGGCTCGCACTTTGCCGGTTCCGATGATGAATATTTTGAACGGCGGTAAACATGCCGATAATCCGATTGATATTCAAGAATTTATGATTATGCCGGTATCCGCAAACTCGATTCGCGAGGCGATTCGTATGGGCGCCGAAATCTTCCAGGTTTTGAAGAAAAATCTGAAGGCTGCCGGTCAGAACACCAACGTTGGTGATGAAGGCGGTTTTGCTCCGAATTTGCAATCTGCCGATGAGGCTCTGACTTTCATCGTTAATGCCATCAAAGATGCCGGATATAAACCGGGTGAAGACGTTGTTTTGGCTCTTGATGCCGCTTCTTCCGAATTCTATAAGAACGGTAAGTACGAAATGGAAGGCGAGGGCAAGTCTTATACTAATGCACAGATGGTTGAATATTACAAAGGTTTGTGCGATAAGTTCCCGATTTTCTCGATTGAAGACGGTATGGCCGAAGATGACTTTGAAGGTTGGAAGTTGTTGACCGACGCTTTGGGCGGCAAAATTCAACTCGTCGGCGATGACTTGTTTGTTACCAATCCGGCTCGTTTGCAGATGGGCTTTGACAAAGGTATTGCCAACTCGATTTTGATTAAGGTTAACCAAATCGGCACCTTAACCGAAACCATGAAGGCGGTTGATATGGCTCAACGTCACGGTTATACGGCTGTATTGTCGCACCGTTCCGGCGAAACCGAGGATACTACCATTGCCGATATTGCGGTGGCTACCAACTGCGGCCAAATCAAGACCGGTTCAATGTCCCGTACCGACCGTATGGCTAAATACAATCAGCTGATTCGCATTGAGGAAGAACTCGGCGATATGGCTGTTTATGCCGGTAAGTCGATTTTGAAGAACAAATAATTCAAACAAAATCAAATAAAAAAAAGGTTGCCTTGTGAGGGGCAGCCTTTTTTTGATATAATTTACATATGATAAGTACTACTCGTACTCGGCATCTTGTGAGAACTGGGGCGATAATTATCGTACTCAGTTTTCTGTTTGGTCGGATGATAATGGCGAGGTTTCGGAGTACACTGAAAAGCGCAATAAGCTACTATCACCATGAACACTAATATAAACAATGCAAATATAGCGTCCTTGCTCATAATAAACAGGATTTTTAACGAGGCTTAATTTCTTCCTGACCTCCAAAAATAACTTATATATAATTCTTTTCTGCGCTCATTGTAACATTTTTATGGACAAAGTCAAGATTTTTTTGACAAATACATAAATGCAATATAAAAAAGCGCCGCTTCATTATGAGGCGGCGTTTTTTGATAAATCAAAATATAATTAATAGAACACCCAAAGAATCTTATTATCTGTGGCGCTGTTACAGTTAGTTGCCGCCTTGGCAATACCCACCGGATTCTTTTTATCATCAGTGGCATCTGCCTGATGAACCACCGTGCCGTTAATGCTGATGGAATACAATCCCGAAGTTTTGCCCTGGCCCCATTCTTTGGTTGCCAACTCAATGCAAGATGATTGCGGTATCATCGCAAAATAAACGGAAAAGGCCTTATCCGTGCGGCTTCCTTTGTTTGCCTTATTGAGCAATACCTCACCGCCGTAAACATTTTCTATAGTGTTGCCATTAATCATATCGTCAGGCACCAAATGAGCCTTTTTAATCAGATCCATATTCGGCTTATTGCTTTTGGTTAAAGAGGTGTATAATTTGTGTCCGGCAAACAGCGACCGCGTGCTGGCCACAATTTGCATCAGTTGGTCTACGGACTTATTCACCCGATATACGTTCATAGCCTTGGAATATCCGGCAATGCCGCCTACCGATAAAACCCCGATAATGGCCAACACGCCGAGCATTTCAATCATTGAACGACCGGTTTCGTTTGTTTTCATGATAAATCTCCTTGCAGTTACTTTTCACTAAATATAGCAGAATATATACTATCCGTCAATTACGAAAAATGATATATGACATGAGTTAATTTCAGATTAAAAAAAGAGGGAACAAGTCAATGTTCCCCCTTTTTTTTATGCAACCGGAATCCGTTGATAAATTTGTTTGTTGACGAGCTTCAAAAAATCGGCAACAATCTGCGAGCTCTTGAAGTCTTCCAGGTCTTTAGCCAAATCCATCAGCTTCGGCAGGTCAAACTGTTTCAGGTAATACTCGACCTTAGCCGGATTTTCCTGCATCATTTTGAAGAAGTTCAGCGGTTTGCTGCCGCGGTGTTTCAATTCGTCCTCAACGCTTTGCAGGGCTTCCTTAACTGCGGCCTTCTGATCTTCATCAAAGGTGGCAAAAAAGTACTCGTCGTCCATACAAACCGTCAACGCGGCCCACAATTCGGAAAGTTCTTCCAAATCAAAATCTCTCAAGTTGCCGACTTCGACTACCGCGACAATCAGCAAAATTTCGAATTTTTCCATAATAAGAGGATTAATAGTTATAATTTATGTCCAAAGTATACGAAATTAATCGCAAAATTGCAAGTCAAAATAACGGTATTTGCGGTATAAATGTATGTAGCAATCAGCGGCCGGCTTGGAGAGTTTGCGCCTGTGCCACGGTATTGTCGACGGTTCGCGCTTTAGTCTTGGTCTTTTTGCGGGATTTTTTCGATTCGCCGCTCAGATTCGGGTTATTACCCATGCGCAAATTTTCGTTTATAAATTCATGCTTTTCCTGCGGCGACATATCTTTTACTTTTTTGCCGGCAGGTTGAGCCTCGGCAACCGCTTGTTGCGGTGCCGGTTGTGCTTGTTGCGGCTGAGCGGTTTGCGCTTGTTGTGTTACTTCCTGAGAAGCCGGAGCAACGGTCGGCGCGTCAATGGTCTGCTCGGCTTGCAAAGCTTCGGCCTGCAACGATTCCGGGCTTTGGTAGCGACCGCTTCTGCCGCTCAAGGCAGCGATTTTCGCTTTATCATCGGCGGGTATTTCCGCCGGACCGGCTGCGGATACGCCGGTGTTCGTTGTCGTATTGACACCCAGCTCCGTGCCGTCTCCGGCGTTTTGTTGTTGCTTGGCTCCGATTTTTTTGAGAGAATAACTTCCGTCGGCACCGCGATGTTCTTCCAACCCGTCGGCATAAACAATAGTGCCTTTGTCAGGCGATTCGAGATTGAGTAAAAGCTCTTTCAAATCTTTATCGTATTCTCCGTTGCGAAGTACCATTTTATCAAAATTTTCCTGCAGGTACGCCAATTTTTCTTCATCCGTTTTCAGGCCTTTGGTTTCCAAATAAGCAGAAATTTTTTCGGCATTTTTAAACGTTACACCGGATTGATAGCTCGTCAGCTGATTTCCCGTAAGCTCCAAAGCCTGTTCGTTTGTCATGTCATCCAACAAATCGCGGCAATGCGATAAATCGATATTGGTATTGTTGCCGATGTATACGTCTTTCAACATACTTTTGGCGGTGGCATCATACACTTTTTCATCCGATTTCAGCGCATCAAAAATATTTGCCGCACCGTTTCTGGTTACGGAGGATATCAAATGTTGTGACGTATATCCCTGTTCGCGCTTTTCATTCCACCAATTACTGGCAATCTCGGTAACGGCCCGCACGTCTTTTTTGTTGTTCGGCGAATAACCGTTTTGCGTCACGTATTCTTTTAAGCCTTCAAAAGGTTCTAAAATGCTTTCAATCGGCTTGGTTTCACCATTTACGGAAATTTGGGTTACATTTTGGTCTTTCAGAATGGTGTAGAGTTGAGCGGCATTATTGTATTGTACCGCCGTAGCCACTTTTTCACTCAACCGACTGCCTTTGATTATATCAACCGGATGTTTGAAATCGTCGCTGTTGTCATATTCAAAATGTTTGTAGTGAGTCAACTCGTGGTAGGCAACCGAAAGCTTGGCTATCGTATTACCCTTTTGATATTCTTTACCCAACAAATCATCATCACGGAGCTCTCCTTGATAATCTTGAAGAACAATCTTTCCGTCCTTTGACGAACAGTAAGCTAATGCGTTTGGGGAATAATCTTTATCTCCGGGTTTAGCTTCGGATATCATTCCCGGTTTAAGTAAATCCTTAGGTTGAGTTATATCCGGCTTGATTATGTTTGCTTTTACGTCTTCTTTGGAAAGTGACATCGTAGCCATACGCTTTAAACAACCGACTCTGCTTTTGTTAACAAAAGTGTCGATAGTTTCCATATCTCCGTCTTTTAACTCAACCGCTTGGCCAAGTTGTGCGGCAAGTTGTGCATCGGCCGTATTTTGCGGGGCCTCTGCCTGTTTATCTTCCGGAGCTGCACCTTCGCCAAAGGCAGCCATCAACTCATCATCTGTCATCGATTTACTCCTTTACTTGTTTTTCAAGCATAACACAGCCGACAGCCAAAGGCAAATAAAAAAATAAACGCAAAAAAAAACAGCGTCTTCAATCAAGAAGACGCTGTTCTTTTAATATGCAGGTAATTACTTTTTGCCCTTATAGCTAGCCAACTTTCTACCATCGCGGTAGATCGTCAATACACTCTTGTCGCTATTCAGCTCTACCGATATTTTCTCTGTGAAGACAGTCGGATGTCCGCCGGACGTATGACCATCATCCCAGCCCCACATGGTAGCGGTTGAATAGATCAGGATACCCATGGTCTCGCCATTTGCATCCCTCCAAGCCATGTGCTTTGACTCATCGCTGGCAACAGCGTTATGCCAAGTACCGTTGATGTAGTAAGCACCATTCAGATTCGAATTGGTAGACGATGTCTTGTAGCTCATGTTGATTGCATCCGGAGCACTTGCATTCTGACGAATCAGAATGGGGAAGGTGCCGTCGGTACAATGTACACTCACTGCATACATCCAAGTCTTATGGTTCTCATCCATGGTGGCGGTTACCTTTGCATCGGTGAACTTGACATTGATGTCGGGAGTCCAAGGAGTAGATACCGTAATCTTACCGGGTGCCGATGAGTTGAAGCTGTCCGAACCGTAAGAAACCGAAATGTTGTCGGTATAACCGTAAACTGTTTCGGCGTCGGTCGAACTGGTCTTCTTCACGTTGGCACCGGTCTCGGTGGCGGAGAAATTCAGCGTACCGAAGTCATGTGTCTTACCTTCACGGCTGTACACAATCTTGTTCGGGTCAACCGATTGCCACTTGTTCTCCTGGCTTGAGCTCTTAAGACGAGCTGTGGTGCTGATGTCTCGGGTTTCCTTGACATAGCTCCAGTATCCGTCCGTCTTGCTCTCGGAACCGGAGAGGTTCACGCTTGCCGAGCCGGTAGTCTGCGAATTGTCATCCTCACGAGAAGACCAGTTGCTCAAAACCTTGAAGCTGCGCGGGAACGACTTGTTCACTGCCTCAGTCTTCTGAGTTCCGTCGGAATACTTGATAACCCATGTCAGAGACGTGGTCACATTATCCCGATTAACGGTAATCTGCGGATTCTCAATCGCATAGTCGGTAACGGTCACTTCCTTCTTCACCGTGATGGTACCGGGTGCCGATGAGTTGAAGCTGTTGGAACCGTAGGAAACCGAAATGTTATCGGTATATCCGTAAACGGTCTCGGTTGCACTCGAACTCTTCTGCTGCACGTTGGCGCCGGTCTCGGTGGCGGAGAAATTCAGCGTACCGAAGTCGTGTGACTTACCCTCGCGGGAGTACACAATCTTGTTCGGGTCAACGCTTTCCCACTTGTTCTCCTGGCTTGAGCCCTTAAGACGAGCTGTGGTGCTGATGTTTCGGGTTTCCTTAACATAGCTCCAGTTGCCGTCTGTCTTGCTCTCGGAGCCGTTGAGCTTGACGCTGGCTGCGGATGTCGACTGCGTGTTATCATCCTCCTTAGAAGACCAGTTGCTCAAAACCTTGAAGCTGCGCGGGAACGACTTGTTCACTGCCTCAGTCTTCTTAGTTCCGTCAGAATACTTGGTAACCCATGTCAGCGACGTGGTCACATCATTCTGATTGACGGTAATCTTCGGGTCGGTAATCTCGTAGTCGGTAATCGTTACCTCCTTCTTGACCGTGATGGTACCCGGTGCCGATGACGACTTGGTGTTGCTACCGTAAGTTACGTTGATCTTATCGCTGTAAGCATAGGTAGAAGACGTTGCCGTCTCGCCGGAGAGATTCACGGAATGACCTGCCTCTAAGGCACTGAAGTTAATCTTATTAAACTTGTACTGCTCACCGTCGCGGGTGTATACAAAGCTGTTGGGATCAACCGAGGTCCAACCGTTGGTCTGCTCACTGCCGGCTAACTTAGCCTTGGTCGTGATGTCACGTGTTTCGGCAACAAAGCTCCAATAACCGTCCGTCTTGTTCTCGGAGTTGGTGAGGTTTACGTTGGCGGAACCGGTGGTTTCGTTGGCGTTGGTCTCACTTGATGTCCAAGAAGTGTACGGGTTGAGAATACGATTCACCTTCAGATTTGAAGTTTCCTTCTCCTCTGTGCCATCGCTGAACTTGGTGACATAAGTAATCTTAGCGAGTACATAGTCATTTTCAACGGTGAGGGATGGATCGCGGAACTCATGTCCGGTAATGGTTCTTGCCTTCTGCACGATAATCTTACCCGGTGCGGTGCTGTTCTGGAGGTCGCTTGTCGCCGAGTTACCGTAACGTACGCTGATGATATTGGCGTAATCGTAGGTTTCCGTCTGAGCGGTGCTCTCCTTCAGAGTAGCTGCACTTGATACCTTGTTGGTCGTGAACGTTAATGTACCGAAGTCTGCCGTGATGCCCTGACGGGTGAACACGATGTTATTCGGATCCACGCTTGTCCAGCCGTTGGTCTGCTGGCTTGAAGCCAACGTAACCTTAGCCGTAATGTTGCGTGTTTCCTCCTTCCACTTCCACTCGCCTTCTTCCTTATTGTTGGTTGAAGCCAACGTAAAGGTCGGAGCTGCGGTGCTTTCGGTAGCTGCGTTCTCGTTTGCGGTCCAGTTAGTCGTAACGATGAGGCTACGTGGGAATTCCTTGGTGACGGGATCCTTGCTCTCGGTACCGTTGACGAACTTCGTGATAAAGTCGAGAGAAACCACGACTTTGGTCGGAGTAATGCTCAACTGCTTGTTGCGGATTTCATAACCTTCAACAGTGTTATTGCTGATTTTTATCAATCCGGGTGCAACGGAGCGCTGAGTATTGTTTCCGTAAATCACGTCGATGGCGTCGCCGTACTTATGCAAAGAGAAACCGTCCTTCTCGCCGGCTGCAGTGAGTGAGCCACCCATCTGCTTGACGTTGAAAGCGATGTTGTCAAACGTATAAGTCTTACCCTCGCGGGTATAAACAAATCCGTTTGGTACAACGGCTTCCCACTCGTTTGGCATAACCGAGCCGTCGTACAACGTAGCATCGGAAGCAAGCTTCCTGGTCTGCTTGGTGTACTTCCAGTAGCCGTTCTTAACTTCGTCGCCTGAGAGCAGATTAACTCTTACATCGTCGCTTGTAATCTGTGATGCCATCTTCTGAGAAGATTCCCAGTTGGTAAGACATCTCAAAGAACGTGCGGCCTTGATGTGGTCGTGAATCTTGTCCTTGGTGCCGTCATCGTAGATAATGATGAAATCAATATCGGCGGTTACGGAGTCGTTATAGACCGTTACTTTCGGATTTTCAAACTTGTAGTCGTCAGCCTTCTTGTCAGCCTTGTAGAGATAAACCTGCTCATTGACCTGTTGCTTGTAGCTGATATAGGTCGTGTTGATGCGGTTATCGAACAAAGCCTCGGTGTAGCCTTGGCGGTCGGAATTCATCGGAGTCACATTGGTAGCAAGCTCATCCACGCGATAATCCTCATAGTCGAACTCAACCTCAAGATAGTCATCTTTATAGATTGTACGCTCGTGCATAAGAGAATAGTCGGTAGTAATCTTGTCGGCAGCTACACCGTTTGAGTGGTCAGCTGAATAGGTATCGGTTTTGCGCCATACCTTCCAGTAGCCCTCGGTGCGGTTTTCTGCTTCGCTGCCCGGCTTGATGCCGTTCACCTGTGCCAGCTGATAGTTGAAATTCTTGACGTCCTTCTTATACGGGGCAATCTTGTCCACCTTGTGCTGAAGGATGATTTCAATCTTCTCCCGAGTCGTTTCACCCGATTTCCAAGTTGTGACTCTCTCAAACGAGCATCTTTCCCTTAAGCTGTCGAGCAGCTCGCGGGTCTTGTTCTCGGCCACCACTTTCTCAATGGCATCCTCATCAAGTACGCTTCTCGTAGTGTTCGCATACAACGGCAGTACGAAGGTTTTGGGATCGTTCACTTTGGTTTCGCGAAGATAGAGATTAATCTTGTATTCGGTGTTATAAACACCTGCAACATAAGACGCACGGGTGCGTGCCTTAGAGTTAATCTCCTTGTTCTTCAACCAAACAAACTCAGCCCTTTCCAATGTCACCGACGGGTAGTAGTACACCACATTATCGTACTCAACGGTCTTGCTGGTAATCTTTACCGGATAACTTGCAATCTGCATGTCCGGATAGTAGTGCCAGACGGTGTCCAGCTCCAGTCTATTACCATCGTTGTCTCTGCCCTCGTCGCGAGAAATGTTCTCGGATGAGGGACGGATGTCCAACTGAGCGCGCGTGATGTTATAGTCCTCACGTGCCAGATGGGAGTAGGCTTCCATCAAGGGGTACTCCTTGTTGTCGAACAGCTTTTCGGCCTTCTGTCCGTCCTCGGTTCTCCAAATCGTCAGCCCGGCGGTCATGTGGTCGCTGACCTTGACCTTCAAGGCTGTATCGATGGAATGAGCCAAGGAGTTCTCGTACGTAATTCCTCCGACGGGTATGACCGGCTCGTCTTCGGACTTGGTTGAAACATTGCTTTCGAGTTTCTCGCAAGCAGTGAAAAACATGACAGCGGCGAATAATGCCACCATCCAACGGAATGCTCTTGTTAAACCATTCTTTTCCATGACTTGAAATTTTTTGTTTGATGTATGATTTTTTTGTTTGCTAATATCTAGAGCCGTAAAACAACGTGGTTGTTTTAGGAAAAAACGAACATAAAATCACCTGCGAAAAGAAGTAAAATAAGCACTTCTTCTCTAAATAATATCTTAATAGGTAATTTTGCAAAACTGATATTAACATAACTTTTACTAATTTGCAAGCAAAATTTTATACAAAAAAACGTCCAAAATCAATCGGACGTTTTTTGTGGCTGATATTAAGCAAAATCTATTCGAAGCGACGACTTTCCGCCGGTGCATAATCACTCAGGCTGTTCGGGTCGCTCGGAGCTGTTTTGTCAACTTTCTTACCCGACGGCAGAGGGAACACTTTGGCACCGCCGAAATCAATGGCTTCCTGTTCCATTTTCTTTCTTCTTTCCAGCTCGTGACGCATGTGTTCTTTGGTTTTGGCGTCTTTTTCCGCTCTGATGCGAGCCAATTCCTGCGCCTCGTCGTACTGTTTGGCCGGATGATTATATTTGATTATCGACTTAACATTCGGAGCCGGAACATGATTCGGATCAATTACCGGAGCTGTTGCTGGCATCATCTGGGCCGTCGGTATCATCGGAGCAGCCGTCGGAGTTGTATACGGTGCGGTCGGCAGCGGGATAAACTGTCCGGTGTACGCATTATATATGTATTGTCCCATTGCCGCCTGCGGCTGCGGAGTCGGAGCGACCGGTTGCGGAGCCGGAGCGGTTAATTGCGGCATACTGACTGCCGGAGCAACCGCTTGCGGCGCAAACGGATTATTGTCTTCGGCCGGAGTTGTCACCGGAAAATCTTTAGCCTCAATCGTCACATCATTCGGCAAACGCAACATCATATAGCCGTTGCCGCCGCCGAAAGCCGGACCGGATAAGCCGATGGAATAAAATCCGCCGATATAGCCGTAGTCCATATCAATATAATCAACGGCAAACACCGTTTGAATCGTGGTGGTGCCGATGGTGGTCATGCGGCAGGTATAGCCGTTATCCTGAATCAGAACATTGTTTACGTTTTTGACATGAAGCAGGGTTTTGCTCGGACGGCAGGTAGGAGTTTGTCCGTTATAAGTAACATTCCAACTCAAAACCAGGTTCAGGGCCATGGTATTTTGCGGATTTATCGAAACATCGGTAATTTTTACGCTGTCGATATACATATACGCCGGTGTTACGCCCACCGTAATCGGCACGGAAACATATTCTTCGGTGCAAGCGTGAGTTTGCGAATTTCCCTCGCAAGCCAGTGCTTTTTGTCTGGCGTTGCTGTCAAACATGTGCAGAAGGGTGTTGAAAATATATTCTTTTGATTGCGACAACTTGGCCGGAGCGCATTGTTTGGAACGACAAACAATGATTGAAGACGGCATTTGCACCTTTGGCTGCGTCTTTTGATTTTGTTGTGCATTCGGTTGCGGCTGTGCGTATTGCTGCGGCTGCGCATATTGCATATCCATCGTCGGATCAACATAAGTCTGCGCCGAAACTGCCCGTGCGCCAAACGCGAACAGACCGAACATTGAGAGGAATCCTATTTGTTTTAACATCGCGATACCTTTATCAAAATAAGCTTATAGTTCTTTAGGCTACAATAACAGGATAATATGAACGAAAAGTAAATAAATTTATGATTGAACAAAAAAAAATTATGCGTTAATATGAAGAACATGAAAAAGATCAAAGTATTTTGTATGTTTACGGGACTTTTGTTTGCGGCAACCGATGTTTTGGCCGCATCGTCGGCATATACGGCTGTTGACGGCGATTCGCTGGCGCAAGGCGAAAGACGTATCAGATTGGACGGCATAGACGCACCGGAGTTTGTGCAGGTCTGCTACGATGCCGATAATCGGGAATATCCGTGCGGGGTCGATGCTTTGCATTATCTCGAAAATTTGCTCAAAGATGCCGAAGTCAGGTGTGATTGCCTGGAAAATAAAGATAAATACGACCGCGAAATTTGCGAATGTTTTGCCGATGACGTTTCGCTGAACAAAACGATGATTTTTACCGGCTATGCCGTAACTTATCGCAGCGACAAATACATTGCCGACGAGCAAAACGCCAAAGAACACAAACGCGGAATCTGGCGCGGTAAGTTTATGCGTCCGGCCCTGTATCGCGCTTTGGAACGCATGCAAAATAAAGACGCCGCAGAAAAATAATCCGCGGCGCCCAAAGCTTATGAATATCTGTCTATTTTATCATATACGTAAATAAAGCGTAGCAAGCGGCAATGCCGATAATGATTTGTATAATCGGCACCAAAATCGGGAAAAATCCGAATACGAAAGTCACCAAATCAAATCTGAACGCACCGACCAGGCCCCAGTTAATACCGCCGAGCAGTGCCAAAAACAATGCGATTCTTTTCAAAGCCATTTTTTTGTTCTCCTTAATTTTATCATGACCGCAGTATAGCGTGCAAAGTTTAACTTTGTGTAAAAAAATATAATATCGTTGCGCGCCGATACAACCTTGGTTATAAATATTTCATACTGAAAGGATTAAAAAATGTCGGAAAAACTTGCGTTGATTATTGCCACCTATTTTGGCTTGGGATTGTCGCCGAAAGCTCCGGGGACGGTCGGTTCAATCGGCACTTTGCCGCTGGCTTTTTTGTTATGTTATTTCTTCGGTACACCGGGGATTATCGTTGCGGCGATTCCGATTGCGATTGTCGGTATTTATGCTACCGATGTGCTGATTCGCGATAAAGAAGAAAAGGACCCGGGTAAAGTGGTGGTGGACGAAGTTGTCGGACAGTTGCTGGCCTTTTTGTTTGTGGCCGATGCTCTGCGGGGTAATACGACCGATTGGTGGTTGTATCTTGTCGGTTTGGCCGCTTTTCGCTTTTTTGATATTAAGAAAATGGGACCGGTTAAGTGGTTCGATTCCAAAATGAAAAATGCCGTCGGGGTGATGATGGACGATGTTTGCGCCGGTTTGTTGGCGGCGGTGGTCGTCTGGGGTGTCAGAACCTACGTTTATGCCGGCTGAATAAAAAGTTTACAAATCGGCAAATGTATAGTATAATCCGCACAGAGGTAAGATTATGACTGATGTGCAAATCGGCTTGAGGTGCCAAAAATCGGAGCAATATCCCCACGGCTGGAAAAAGGTTGATGCCGTTCCGGCCGATGAAGTGTGCGTGGTTTATTTGGGTGGCGACGGCTCCGTGACCGACAAAGAGGCCAACGGCTACACCAAAATTGCCGAAAAAGACATTACTCAAGCGTTAGGACACGGTGTTCCCGTATATGGTGCAACTTACGACTTTGGCGAGGCGGATACGGATTTGGCGCGAAAACTGCAGTTTTTAAAGCACCGCGCGGCGACTTTATTGCCGGAAAAAAGAGCGCAGCGAATCATAAGCGATGCCGCTGAGGAAAATCCGGACGAGACCTATATCGATAAGTTATATAAAAATATTGTGGAGCCGCGTGTGGTTTCGGCGCAAAAGGGTATTCGTTTTTCGGCGGAGGAAATTGCGCAAAACATTCGCAAAATTACCTTTATATCGCACTGTCACGGCGGTTATGTGGCCTACGGGTTGGAACAAAGAATGAAAGCACAGCTCAAAGATTTAGGCTATTCTTTGGCCGAGCGCAAAAACATTTTATCGCAAATGTTGGTGGTGGCACACGCGCCGGCCTGTCCGCTCGGTGTGCAACAATCGTCGTTTTATGCGTTTCGCTCGGCTTATGACGGGGAGGGGGATACCGGCTGGAATCTGCTTCCGGATTATATCCGCCGCCGCAAGCGTGAAGAAAGAATGCGTTTTGCCGGAGAACAAGCGGCCGACCGAGCCAAAATCGAGCAAAATCGCTGGTTTGAGCTGCCGGCAACTTATTTGGAGAAAAAACGCCTGTTTCTGATTAAGCAAAAACATCCGTGGGTCAACGAAGAAGACGGTCCGTTTATGGCAAATCCGGCGGAACACGGCGATTTGGCTTACGGCGGTCCGCAACAAACCGACGACGGCAAGGGGTTAATGATGCTTGCACGCAATGTTTTGGTCGGTGGGGTCGTAAATTCGCAGGCTAATAAGGAAAAATTTACGCCGTTGCCGCCGATTGAAGAGTTGATTTTGTATCACGATACGGGGCGCGATGCCGAAAAATTCCGCGGCTATAACGGCAAACTGCGCGAAATTTTCAAAAAAATGAAAGAAAACGGCAAAAAACTGATTGCCGACGTGATTAACTGTTACAAATCCGGCGGACGGTAAGTTATCGGCTTGGGCAAATATTCTCGGACAGCCACCCGGCAACGGCGGAATCCTCTGTTTTTGCAAAAACTTCGTTCAAATAAGCTTCTATCAAAATTTGGCGCGCTTCGTCCAGCGGTATGCCGCGCGCTTGCATATAAAACAGTTGCTCGGCATCCAAGTCGCCGCTGGCGGCACCGTGCGAACATTTAACGTCATCGGCAAAAATTTCCAGCTCCGGCTTGCAATCGACCTCGGCCGCATCACTCAACACCAGCGCGCGATGAAGCTGGTAGCCCGTGGTTTGCTGGGCATCCGGCGCAATATGAATCTGCCCCTGAAATACGCCTTTGGCCGCACCGTCAAGCACTCCCTTAACCAGCTGGTCGGAAGCGGTGTGCTGCGCCAGGTGGCGGATGTTGGTGGTAATATCGCTCACGCCGTTGTGCGTCAAACGATACGCGCCGTTGATTTCAGCACCTGCGTTTTCCTGCAGTAAACGCACATAACTTTCGCTGCGTGCCAGGGCACATTCGCCGTGAACAATAAGGCTGTTGTAGTGCCCGCCGGCCTTAACTTGTACGCTGTTTAAGGCAGTATGGTGCGCTTTTGACGCCTCGTCTTGCCGCTTATAATGTCGTAAAATCGCGCCGGTGCCGACATAAATTTCGTTGACGATATTATTAAAATATTGTGCGTTGCTTTCGCCGTCAAAATGCTCGATAATCGTGGCTTTTGCCCCTTTTTCGCAAACAATGACGTTGCGGATGTTACACAGGCGATTCATCCCGGCGTGCTGATGATAATGCAGATAAATCGGCATGTTCGCCATTGTGTCAGCGGTAATTATAATAAGCAGACCTTCGTCCAAAAATGCCGTATTGAGTGCGGCAAACGGAAATTCGTTCAAATCAAAAGATTTATTGAGATAAGGTTTGATTTCACCGTCGGTAATTGCTTCATACAGCGGGCGAATTATCACGCCGCGCGGCAAATCGCGGGCAATATGCGTCAGCTTGCCGTTGCAATATTTTATCTCAATCGCCGCAAACGGTAAATTCTCCGATTCGCCGCAATGCCCGTCGCATTCATGCGGAGTGTCGTCAATTTGCGGTGCGCCGAGTTCTTCTTCTTTAAAATAAGAGTATTTCCAAGCCTCGGTTTTGGCATTCGGTAAACCGCAACGCTCAAAAGCGGCGCGAGCTTTTTCCCGCAAGCCCTCAAGCCACGGAATATCCGCGCCGAACAACGTTATGTTTTGCTTGAAAAAACTCATTGGGCCTCGTCCAGATAATTTTTGTAGCCGCCGGTTTCCAGTTCTTCGGCTAATGCCATATCGCCGGTTTTGACAATGCGTCCGTCCGCGTAAATATGCACGAAATCCGGCTTAATCTGCCGCAACAAATCGATATGGTGTGTAATAATCAAAAGCGCGTTATCGGCGGCGCGCCATTGATTGACGCCGTTTGCCACGATTTTGAGTGCGTCGATATCGAGCCCCGAATCCGCTTCATCCAAAATTGCCAATTTCGGTTGCAACAGGCTGAGCTGCAAGATTTCCAGGCGCTTTTTTTCGCCGCCGGAAAAACCGACGTTGATTTCGCGCTTGAGCATTTCGGCACTTACTTCAAACTCTTTGGCTTTTGTGCGTAACAGCTTCAAAAACTCGGCGGCATCCAACTCCGGCAGATTATTGTATTTGCGCACGGCATTAACGGCGTGCTTCAAAAAATTCTGGGTGGTAACTCCCGGAATTTCCACCGGTGCCTGCATACTCAAAAAAATACCGAGCGCGGCGCGTTCTTCCGGCTTGAGCGAGGTCAAATCATGCCCGCAAAAGTGCATGGTGCCGCCGGTAACGACATAATCAGGTTTGCCGGTCAAAACATACGAAAGGGTAGATTTTCCGGCACCGTTCGGCCCCATAATCGCATGAGTTTCGCCGGCCTTAACGCTTAAATCAAGGCCTTTGATGATTTCTTTGCCGCCCTCGGCGACACCGGCGCATAAACCCTTTATTTCAAGCAACTTTTCCGTCATTTTTCTTTTCCTTTTGTTCCCAATCATCGAGCCGTTGTTCGATAACTTTCAGTTTTTCGGCCTTATAAGCGCGGATTTTATCGCTGATTCCGTAGCAACATTTAAGCTGTCCGAGCATAATTTCCACATCGGCCGCTTCTTCAATAATTTCATCAATATTGTCCTTTTTGCGGTTGACGTTTTTCAAAATCTCTTTAATCAGCTCGCTCATCTCTTCGATAACCTGGAGCATTTGCGGTTCTTTTCCCCAAACCCGCAAGGCCCGTTTATACAATTCTTCTTCATTGATTTCTTTCATTATCCGACACTCCCTTCCAAGCTGATATTAATGAGTTTTCCGGCCTCGATGGCAAATTCCATCGGCAGTTTTTGCATAACTTCTTTGCAAAATCCGTTCACGATAAGTCCGACCGCTTCTTCTTCTTTTATACCGCGTTGTTGGCAATAAAACAGCTGTTCGGCGCTGATTTTTGAGGTGGTGGCCTCGTGCTCCAAAACCGCCGATTTGCTGCGATTGCGGATATACGGCACCGTATGCGAGCCGCAGGTCGAACCGATAAGCAGGCTGTCGCATTGCGAATAATTGCGGGCGTTCCGGGCATTTTGCGCAATATCAACCAAACCGCGATACGTTTGGTTGGAAAAACCCGCGGAAATGCCTTTGGAAATGATTTTGGAACGCGTGTTTTTGCCCAAATGAATCATTTTGGTACCGGTGTCGGCCTGCTGACGGTTATTGGTAATTGCCACCGAATAAAACTCGCCGACCGAATTATCACCCTGCAAAATGCACGACGGATATTTCCAGGTTACGGCCGAACCGGTTTCTACCTGTGTCCACGAAATTTTGGAATTAATACCGCGACAAGCCGCCCGTTTGGTTACAAAGTTATATACGCCGCCTTTGCCGTCTTTATCGCCCGGATACCAGTTTTGCACGGTAGAATACTTAACTTCGGCATTGTTCATTACCACAATTTCGACAATCGCCGCGTGGAGCTGATTTTCATCGCGTTGCGGCGCGGTACACCCTTCCAAATACGAAACATAACTGTCGTCTTCCGCCACAATCAACGTGCGCTCGAATTGTCCGGTGTTTTGCGCATTAATGCGAAAATAGGTCGAAAGTTCCATCGGTGCTTTGACGCCTTTAGGGATATATACAAACGAACCGTCGGTAAACACTGCGGAATTGAGGCAGGCATAGAAATTGTCTGTATAAGGCACCACCGAGCCTAAATATTTTTGCACCAAATCGGGATGATTTTGTACCGCTTCGGAGATTGAGCAGAAAATAATGCCTTGTTCGGCCAGTTTGGCTCGATATGTTGTTGCCACCGAAACGCTGTCAAAAACCGCATCAACCGCCACCACTCCGGCAAGGGCTTCCTGTTCCTTGAGCGGAATTCCGAGTTTGTTATAGGTTTCGAGTAATTTTTCATCAACCTCTTTAAGGCTTTGCGGCCGCACTTTTTGCTTTGGCGCGGCATAGTAGCTTAAGGCTTGAAAATCCACGGCATCGTATTGCAGTTTGGCCCAATGCGGCTCTTTCATCGTCAACCAATGACGATAAGCCTTAAGCCGGCGTTCCAACAGCCAATCCGGCTCCTTTTTTTTGGCGGAAATCAGGCGGATGATATCTTCATTTAAACCGCACGGCACGGTATCGGCTTCAATTTCGGTAGTAAAGCCGTATTTGTATTTGTCACCGCTGGAGTCCGTAATTTCCGGTTTTTGCGCCATAAAATCCTCTTTTTTGTAGGGGCATAATAGCAATATGCATTAAAAAATCAAGAATAATGTGTGAAGAGTCACGAAAATTTAACAAAAATGTCACACAAATTTAAAAAAAAGTGTGTTACACTATATCTACATTATTCTATAGAATAAGGAGGACGTCATGTTATCTATAGCTAAAACAATCAAGAGATGTGCGTACGTGTGTATGCTCTCATGTATAATTCACGTGTCGCCGTCTTGGGCAGACATCTGTTTTTTGCCGACAGGTGCCTGTGAACAAGGATCTGCGGCAAAAATATCAGCAAAAAGAACCTGTGAAGACTACGTTCGAGAAGGAATATATTACTCCCAAAAACAAGAAAATATGAGTTGTTCGTTGGCGAATATTCCGGGATGTAGTAACTTGTATGAATGTACGGTGAAATCTTGCGAAGCCAGCGGCTTCAAACTCGGACCTACCAACAAGAAAACTATTTTGCCTTTAGGTTATTCGAGCGCAGCCTGGAAATGCGAGAGTTGCGACCAGGGTAGTAAGTTTTTCTGGAAGTGCACGCCTGAACCGTGCGCTCCGGGATATGTAACTTCGAAAGAGTGCTCAGATACGGAAACTTTCGTTGACCCTGAGACCCCTACGCACAAGTCCGGTGTGGAAATGTGCGGTACGTGTGTACCTAATGCGGAGATTCAATGTCCGGAAGGTACCGAATCCAGCATCACTCCGGGATGTTATGAATGTTCCCACGCCGGCAATACCGGCTACGGCGGCAGCCAGTGCTACAGGTGTAAATCAATGGGATCTGACTATTACCCTGAGGCCGAGTTCCTGGCAGTTCATGATTCTTCGTGCTACGACTTTAAAACAAAGCGTGCTGCCGACGGCGGATTATGCTATAAAGGGGTAAAGATAACCTGTAATGAAGAAAGTGATCAATACCTTTCCGAAGAAGAAGTAAACGGCAAAACCCTGTGTAAGTGCCGCGACTATAAGTATACGTTTGAAGTAGAACCGCAGTTGGTATCATTTGATGCGGCCGGCGGCTCGAAAGAATTTAAAGTAACTTCGCTTCGTATCGGTACCGAATCGGAGCCGTGGGATTATGATATATCCTTGCCGGCTTGTCCGTGTTCGGCCGCAAAAGCTGCGGATAAAGTTACGATTACCTGCCCGCCGAATATGAGCGAAAGCAACGTTGGTTGTGCCATGACGCTGGTTCAAACGCGCAAAGACGCGAGTATTGACACCAAGACCGTAGGTATTCGCGTATATCCGGATAGCTGCGAAGTCGGCCAGTTATCAACCGCTTGTGCCGACAGCAAGTGTGTTGCTCAGCCGAACGGCAAAACTTCGATTGCGGGCCAAACCTGCTATAACTGTAACAATAATGATTGCGGTGCCGGTTGGACACCGGGCGAAGCACCTGCCCCTGAAGGATATGACGTCAAAGTGCTCGAATCCGGTGCAAAATGCCACAAAGCAATTGAAATTGAACCGGATGCGGAAACCTGCCCTGCCGGTTACAGCGAAAACAAACAGGAATGTATGGCCGGATACAGAGAAGAAAAAACTGCCAAGAGTGACGGCACCGAATGCTTCAAGTGTGTTTCCGAAGATTGCCCTCCGGGCAAAGATTGTACCGATGATCCGGTTTGCCCGAGCGGCAGAGTTTGTCCGGATAAGGTAGATTGCGACAGCAAACAAGTCGGTAATGATACCAAGTACTTCGATTGTAAGTGCAAGCCTTCGACAATTAACTGCAACGACGGTTTCGTTGTGGATGAAGAAAACTGCAATTGCACTTCCAAAGATTGCGAAACCGGTTATGACAAGGGCGTAACTTCGTGCGAAGAAGGCTATAAGCTTGAAACATCGAACAGCAAATCCGGTGATGAAGTTTGCGGTCGTTGCGTCAAAGAAACATGTCCGAGCGGCAAAACCTGCACGCCGTGGATTCAATGCGATGACGGTACGAATTGCGAGCCGAACCCGGATATCAAATGCGATAAGATTAAGCTCGGTTCGGAAACAATGTATACCGATTGCGAGTGCAAGATTACCGCAAGTTCGTGCCAAGAAGGCCAAGTATTTGACAAGAATCGTTGTCAATGTCGTGCTGAAGATTGCCCGGTCGGATATGATACGAAAGTAACTTCGTGTTCTGACGGATATGACTTCAGCAAATCGGGTAAATCCGGCGATAAGGATTGCGGCAAATGTACGGCGAAAACCTGTCCTACAGGTCAGACCTGTACCGATGGACCGATTTGTCCGAACGGTTCGTCTTGCTCTAACAATCCGGATGTTGAATGCCAAAACATTAAGTTGGGCGAAAACAACAAAGTAACCAACTGTCGTTGTACCTTGAGCGGCACCAAAGACGGTTATACTTTGGATACTGGTAACTGTAAATGGGTAAAGAAAGAGTGCCCGGCCGGTACATCAACCGATATGTCGGAAGCTGTTTGCCCGACCGGCACCAATGGCGGCTACCATATTACCGATACCGGTGATAAAGCCGGCGACAAGACTTGTAAGCGTTGCGATGAAAACACCTGTCCGAGCGGCAAAACATGTACTCCGTCTCCGGTTAATCCGGGTAACGGTGGTGATGGTACCGGTAATCCGTATGTAAATTGCCAGAAGATTAAGCTCGGTGCAAAATGGGCTTATTATGATTGCACCTGCAAAATCAGCGACCAAGCTTGCGGCTCCGGCAAAAAAGCCAATACCACGGCTTGCGCTTGCGAAACCTGCGAAGGTAAATTGCAATCCGAGCTGAACGGAGCGATGACTTGCGAAAAGATTACCTGTAACGGTCAAACACGCTATAAAAACTGTGTTCCGTGGGGTAGCCAATGGCAGACCACGTCTAACAGTTCATGCAACGAATCCAAAGTTTCGGATGATGGAAGGACCTATTTCGACACCAGCAAAGTTTGCCAGTGCGATAAAGGCAGTGCTTCCAGCAATTGTTCCGGCCAGTGCACGTCTACACAAAAATGTGTGTCCAGCGGCTCTTCAACAAAGGACGGTTCGAGTTGCTATCAATGTAAGAATGATACATGCCCTTCGGGACAGACCAAGGACCCGAACGATTGCGTGAGTATCAGCAAAACAAGCGGTACCCAAGATCCGTCAAGCATGTATTACACTTATAAGGCGGCTGGAACCACGGATGCCGGATCCACGTGCTATACGTGTAGCTCTAGCTGCACTCCGAAAGCTTGCTCCGGATATACTTATACCGAATCTAACTTTATCAAGAGCTCAACCAGCTTCTATGAAGAATGTGATCCGGGTTGCGGAGAAGCCAAGAAGTATAAATGTAAAGACGGCGCAGTTCCGTCCGAGCAGCCGAACGGCAAGACCGTATGCGTATCCAGCGGTACCGGCGGCAGCTCAACCGATAAGAAGGCTAATTGCGATAAGCAATACTCTTCTTCTTCCGGTTGGGAGTATTTGGGCGCCGATTACCAAGGTAGTGCAGCCGCACGTGAATATATGGATAAGTATAAATGGCCTTCATATCATTACGAAATCAAGAGTTGCACTACCGGCAGTAATACCTATATGTACGGCCGTAAATACAACACGGTATGCAACATATACAACTACTGCAATAATATGAGTACTAACAGACAGTGCTACCAAACCACTCAGGTTAGTAACATGGAGAGCATGGGATACTGTTGTGCTACCAGCGGCTCAAAGAGCGATGTCTACGGAAGTTACGGGGTAATTACCTCTACTGACGAGTATTGCTGCTATGCGGGTGAAGGTTGTCCGATAAGCAGAGTAGGTAACGGCACCGTCATCGAGGCACCTGCAAGTAAGTGCCCGAGCGGTGAGACGGAAGTTGCCAAGAGCAATATGGCTCAATACACCAAGGCTTGCGGTGACAGCAAGAGAGTACCGAATTGTACATCTCCGTCCAGTACAGCGGACTATGTATGCTGTACTTGCAACGCGAGACCAAGTTAAGTTGAACACTTAAAAATAAAAGGGCGGTGGAATTATCCGCCCTTAATTTTTTTGCGGTTGCCAACAAAAAAAGTTGACAAAATAACTGAATATGCTAACATAAAGGCACTGTTTACACAATGAGGAGGAAACCGATGTCGATAACAACAATAAGAAGATTAACTTCAATGGGTATATTGTTATGTATACTGACGGCAGCGTGGCCTTCTCGGGCAGATGTTTGTTTTTTGCCGACCGGAGAATGCGAACAGGGCAACAGCGCCAAAAAGATGGCGGTAAAAACTTGTGCCGACTATATGAAAGACGGAGGATATTATACCTCAGAACAGGAAAATATGAGATGCACTCCAGCATATATTCAGGGTTGTAATTTATTTAACTGCGCACCTTTAACCTGCGAAGAACGCGGCTTTAATCTTGAATCCGCAAGCAATAGCGCATCTTTACCGGAGGGTTATTCCAACAGCGATTGGAATTGTGAATCGTGCAAACTGGGAGGTAAAACCAAGTGGAAATGCTTGCCGCGTCCGTGTGAAAACGGCTATAAAACACCGAGCGAATGTATCGGTACGGATACCTGGGTTGCCGCAACGAACGCTACTCATAAATCAGGTGAGAGTAAGTGCGGTTTATGCAAAAACGTTGACGAAATGTCATGCCCTAACGGCACAACGGAAATCATTCCGTCGGGATGTTTTATTTGCGAACACGTGTACGCCATCGCCGGCGGTGCCAAAAACTGCTACAGATGCCACGATATGTTAGGATATATCAGAGAAAGCGAATATTCTTCCAAATACAATAACTCCTGCTACGAAACCAGAACCAAACAAGCCGCCGACGGAACAACCTGCTACAGACCGGTAGAAGTTTCGTGCGGATTCGACAGATACAAAAAAGAAGAAGTAATCAACGGCAAATATTTTTGCAGCTGTGTCAACAATGTGTACGAATTTTCGGCCGATGAAACCTCTTTGCAATATTCGGCGGCCGGCGGTGGTGACGTGATTAACATTATATCGCAGCGAATCGGCACAGAAGTTGAAGAATGGCCTTATGCGATGGTGTCATCGAGCGGTTTTTGCCAAGTTTCCGAAGCATTGAATAAGGTTATCGTAAGATGCGACGAAAATCCGAGCGATGAGGTCAAAAGTCATACGATTAAGCTGGAACAAACGGAAGAAGACGGCCGCAAAAATTATATTACGATCAATGTTACTGTCGAAGCCGACAAATGTGAAGTCGGCAGTTTAGAGAGCGCCTGCATCAGCAGAGGTTGCGGTTATGAAGAAAACGGCCATAAATCCGCGGCCGGCCAACAATGCTATGACTGCAACGAATGCCGCTCCGGTGTCAGAGCCGCCTTCAAGTCAATGGTTAAAGACGGTTTTGATTCATTCAAAAGTTTGTTTGAATAACCGAAATTAACATAATCTTTAAGCGACCCGCCGGACATATCTGAGCGGGTTGTTTTTTTACGTCGTCGCCGCATATTTGTTCGCGCTTAATCAAAAATAAATAATTATCGGCTAAAATGGGCGCATAAACGGAGTGCATTGTGAAAAAGTTTTTGGGCATATTGATATTGTTTTGCGGTTTGTGCGGTTGTTCCGCCCTCAACTGGTGGGGCGGTTCCGGCAGCAGCGTAACCGTGCAGAAAGGCGATACGTTATACAGTATTTCGCGCCGCTACAATGTGCCGATAAAAGACTTAATCAACATCAATCACTTATCTTCGCCGTATACCCTTTATGTCGGGCAAAAAATAGCGTTGCCGACCAAGCAATATCACGTGGTGCAGCGCGGCGAAAGTTTATACAGTATTGCGCGTATGCATAATGTTGACGTGACTTCGCTGAGCAAAGTCAATAATCTTTCCACCCCGTATGCGTTACACGTGGGGCAAAAGTTATTGCTTCCGGGGTCGGTTTCTTCCGCTTCGGCAGCAACGAGCAAAACGGCACCGGCTCCGGCACCTAAAACCGCCGTTGCCTCAAGTTCGGCCAAACAGCCGCAGGTATATGTACCGACAACACCGCCGGCTAAAAATCGCTCGGCTAAATTCTTGTGGCCGGTACAAGGTACGGTTATTTCCGGATTCGGTAACCTCGGCAAAGGACGCAAAAATGACGGCATCAACATTAAGGCTCCGCTCGGCACCGCGGTAAAAGCGGCCGATGCCGGCACCGTGGCTTATGCGGGAAGCGAGCTCAAAGGCTTCGGTAATTTGATTTTAATCAAGCATAATGACGGCTGGATAACCGCCTATGCCCACAACGATAAAATGTTTGTTAAAAAAGGCCAGAAAGTTGTCCGCGGCGAAAAAATTTCCACCGTCGGCAGTACCGGCAGCGTAACCGCTCCGCAACTGCATTTTGAAGTGCGCAACGGTAAAAAAGCGGTAAACCCGCGGCTGTATCTGCCATAAATAAAAAGCTATTTTTCCAGATAAATTCGGCTGTTTTTGTAGTGCTCAATCATGTAGCGCAACAATACGCCGATAATGGCGGCAACCGGCACGGCAATAATCATTCCCAAAAGTCCGAGCAAAACTCCGCCGGCCAGCAAGGCAAACATTACCCATACCGGATGCAAACCGATGTTTTCGCCGACCAACTTCGGGGTTAAAAAATTACCTTCCAAAAATTGTCCGATTAAAAATACGGCAACAACTTCCAATATTTTCGGCAGAGTTCCGTATTGCGTCACCACCAGCACAATGGCCATCAAAAAGCCGGAAATCGAGCCTACGTAAGGGATAAACGAAATCAGACCGGCAATAAAGCCGACCAATATACCTAAGTGCAAATCCACCAACCATAAACCGAAAGAATAAAACGAGCCCAAAATCACGCAAACCAGGGCCTGTCCGCGCAAATATCCGGAAATAATCCGGTCCACGGCTTTGGCGCCGTCAATAACGTTTTGCTTGTTTTTCTGCGGTATCAAATCATAAATTTTGCCGGTAAAATTATGCCAATCGCGCAACATATAGAAGGCCACAATCGGCGAAATCAGCAACAGCGAAACAACGTTAACCAACGCAAAGCCGTTGGAAATGATTTTTTGCAGCAGTTTAACCAGAGGTTTGGCCGATTCGCCGAAGTTGCGCATAATATCCGCGCGGTTATCCGGAATCACGGACGGGAAATGAGTTTGAACCTGCGCTATCCATATTTTGATTTTAGCCCCGAAGCTCTCGATATAATCCGGCAAATTAAGCAGAAAATCACTGACTTGCGAAACTGCCATCATGCCCAGCAAAATCAAAATCGGCAACAGAATCAATAAAAAAGATACCAACACGATGCTGGTGGCGGCGGAACGGGATATTTTGGGATTACGCGTAAGGCGGTTGACCGCCGGGTCGAGAAAATAAGCGACGACAATACCGACAACAAACGGCAATAACACCGAGCGCAACGCATACATTAAACTGCCGATAATCAGCAGAACCGCCAATATCAGCATATATCTCTGGGTATTTACTTCGGATTTGTTCATGATTTTTACCTTATAATGTAGTAATTATCGGATGCTTCGTGGCTGAAACCGTTTTCTTGCATGGTGTTCCACAAATCTTGCAACGAGCCGGTATAGCGAATGGAAAAATTGACCTTACCGCCGCCGAAGCTCTTGGTATCAACCCCTTCAACCATCGGTAGTTCGGCGAGTACCTTATTTTTCATCAGCCAGTCCTTCATATCCTGATAGATATACACCGCATTCAAAATATGTTCGGTGTTTTCGGAGGCATTGTTTTTAGATTCTCTTTCCATGTTGGAAATAACCATCACGCTCTTTTCGATGGCCTTATCAAAAACATCGGATTTTCCGTCGTTATAAACGGTAAAGCTGTCCTCGGCCTTGTTATATTCGTTTTTGAGAGTGATTTTCAAATCGCCGTTTTCCAGCACTTCGGCATAAACCACATAGATTTTTTCCGATTCGCTTAAGGCGATGATTTGTTCGTAAATGCTGTTCGGCATATACAGCGCATTTTGCGCGCTCAAATCTTCTATGTTGCGGAACTGGTCGCCGATGGTACGCATTTCGATGGCGCCGAATTTTACCAAACCTTTGGAACGCCAGTTTTGCCGCCACAAATTATCTTCTTCCCACAACATGGGATATGCGTTTTTGTGCGGCATAAAAACCGGAATAATCAGCAGTTGCTCGGCTTCCAATTTAATCATATCGTTTTCGGCCAGATATTCTTTCAACAACTGTTCGTTAATTTGTACCGTCAAATCGGCCTTGTATTTGGTACCGCCGGCTTTTTCGTTATCTACGCTGACGGCGCGGATAAAATATTGAATGGAATCATCGGAAAGTTTGCTTAATTTTTCTACATTTTCGGCCGAAACGAGCTTGCCCGCAATTTCCAAAAAAGCCTGACGCTGTGCCTCAAGCATGGCATTATCTTTGGCTACAACGGAATTTTCCGCCTCAGTATCAACCGGAATAACCGTGCTGTAATTTATTTTGGCCGCTGCCGGCATACTCAAAAGCCACAAAGCGATAAACAAAAATAACTTTTTCATAATCTTCCCTCTAAAATTTTCGTAAAGCATATTACAAATGAGTCTAAAAAGCAAAACTTTTTTATGGACTTTTTAAAATATCCGTTGTTTATTAGTAATAATTTTTTTAACCGGTTTAAAGGATTGATAAAATGGTAAAAAGTAAATACATAAATTCGCTGATGGCACGTGCCAAGAAAAACGTTAAAACCATCGTGCTGCCGGAAGGCGAAGATTTGCGCGTGTTGGAAGCTGCACATATTGTCAGCGAAGAAGGCGTGGCTAAACTGATTGTGTTGGGCAATGTTGCGGAAATGCAAGCGCATTTTGCCGCCAAGGGCTGGAGAACCGACGGTATTGAGTTTATAAATCCGGAAGAATCGCCGCGTTTGCGCGAATATGCCGATTTGTTGTACGAATTGCGCAAAGAAAAAGGCCTGAGCCGTGATGATGCCGATAAGCTGGCGCTCAACCACAATTATTTCGGTACGTTGATGATTAAGTCCGGCCATGCCGACGGTATGGTTTCCGGCGCCAATCACTCCACGGCCGACACGGTACGTCCGGCGTTGCAAATCATTAAGGCTGCCAAAAAGGGTGCCAGCGCTTCGTCTTTCTTTATTATGATTTCGCATGACGAGCCGTATATTTTCTCCGATTGCGGCGTTATCATCAATCCGACCGACAAAGAATTGGCCGATATTGCCCTGAATGCGGCGCAAACTGCCATATTGCTCGGAATTGAGCCGAATGTGGCGATGCTTTCGTTTTCTACCAAAGGCTCGGCCAAAGGCGATGAAGTCGATAAAGTAACCCGCGCTACCAAAATGGCTCAGGAAGCTCTGTTGACCGATGAATATAAAAATTTAGGGATTAAAATCGACGGTGAATTGCAGGCCGATGCCGCACTCGACAGCGTTGTGGCCGCCAAAAAAGCTCCGGGCAGCGAAGTTGCCGGTAAGGCGCGCGTGTTGATTTTCCCGAATCTCGAAGCCGGTAATATCTGCTACAAACTGCTGCAACGTTTGGGCGATTGCGAAGCCTACGGCCCGATTTTGCAGGGCTTAAACGCACCGGTAAATGATTTATCTCGCGGTTGTTTTGCCGAAGACGTGGTCGGCGCAATCGTCATAACCTGTATACAAGCAACAAAATAAGGAACTTTACAAATGAAAAAAATTCTCGTAATTAACTGCGGTTCGTCTTCTTTGAAGTTTCAACTTTATAACGTTGAAGGCGAAGAATACACCGTGATTTCCAAGGGTATTGCCGAGCGTATCGGCGCGGATAATTCCGTTATTAAAATTCAATACGGCGATTCGCCGAAGCAACAGCATCCGATTCCGATGCCGACGCATTCCGAGGCTATTCGCAACGTGTTCAAACTGCTTTTGAACGGCGCTTTGAACTCGATGGATGAGTTGAGCGCGGTCGGTCACCGTGTGGCTCAGGGCGGCGATATCTTCAGCGAGTCGGTGTTGGTTACCGATAAAGTTATCGAGGATATTGCCAGCTTATCTGATATTGCTCCGTTGCATAATCCGGCACACGTTTTGGGCCTCAAAGCCGTTAAAGAAATTTTGCCGAACATTCCGCAGGTGGTGGTGTTTGATACTTCTTTCCACCAAACCATGAAGCCGGAAGCATATCGTTATGCCATCCCGGAAGATCAATATGTTCGCAACAAAATTCGTCGTTACGGTTTTCACGGTACTTCGCATAAATACGTGGCTGACGAATGCGCCAAACTCATCGGCAAAAAGGGCAAAATCATTACCTGCCACTTGGGTAACGGTGCGTCGCTTTCGGCGATTGAAGACGGCAAATGCGTTGATACTTCCATGGGCTTTACTCCGCTGGCCGGTACCATTATGGGTACCCGCTGCGGCGATATCGACCCGTATATTCCGCTGTATATTATGAAAAAGGACGGCTTAACGGTTGACCAGGTTAACGATATGCTCAACAAGCAGAGCGGTATGTATGCTTTGTGCGGCCGCGCCGATAACCGAGATGTTGAAAATGGTATTTTTGAAGGCGACGAGAAGTGCATTTTAGCCACCGATTGTTATGTTCACTCGCTTTTGAAAATCATCGGCGGCTATATTGCCGTGTTGGGCGGGGTTGACGCGATTGTGTTTACCGCCGGCGTGGGCGAAAACGGTTGGGTTTTGCGCAAACAACTGATTGAGCGTTTGGGCTATTTAGGCATTAAACTTGACGAAAAGAATAACCGTGTTCGCGGCGAAACGATTATGATTTCAACCCCGGATTCGAAGGTTAAGGTTTATATCATTCCGACCGACGAAGAATCCGTGATTGCGCACGATACGGTTCGTCTGGCCAAGTTATAATTTATTGCAAAATTATAAAGAGAATGCCGCCGATTTAATGTCGGCGGTGTTTTTTTATCATAAACTTTCCGCGGCCAATAGTGCCGCACCGATAATACCGGCATCGGTGCCGCAAATTGCCGGCTTTACGACGGCCGGATTGTGCGGTTGCAACAGCGCCAGCGTGGTCGTAACTTTTGCATAATCCACTATTTTGGAAAGACTTCCGGAGAGCACAAACACTTCGGTATCAAGCAGGGCATTGAGCATTTTTAAGCCGGAAATCAGATTTTCTTCCCACTCGTGATAGGCCGCGCGTGCTGTCGCCTCTCCCCGTTGCGCCGCCGCATAAATTGCAAAACAATCGCTCAAATCCGAGCCGTGTTCCGCCGCCAGACGCTTTAAACTGCGGCCGGAGAAGGGGAAACTGTACTCGCCGACGGCGCCGCATTTGCCGTGCAAAATCTTGCCGTCGCTGATAATTCCGCAGCCGGTATCGGTGCCGAGTGTCAGCATAATGCCGTTTTTAACCCCGCGTAAGTTGCCGATTTTATATTCCGTATACATTGCCGCATTGGCGTCGTTTTCAACGATGTACGGCGCTTTAAACACCTTTGCGAAGTCAATCGCGTCATACCCTTTAGGCAAGTTATTCGGTTTGCCCTGCAATTTATGTTCAAACACCACACCGGCGGTGGCCAAAGCGCAGGCATCATAATCATACTGTGCCGTCGCATTTTGCAGAATATGCTCGATTTCCTCCGCCGTTTGCGGTGTCGGCACGGTTTGTACCGGCTTTAATATTTTGCCGTTTTCATCAACCAAAGCGTAGGCGATTTTGCTACCGCCGATGTCAAAAGAAAGTATTTGCATATTCCCTCCGTTTGCCTTTTATATATGCGTTTATTAAATAAAAAAAATAGTCTGTCGTCAAGACAAACTATTTTTTTAACAAACATCATTCCGCCTTTTTGATTTCCAGCATGCCGTCAACATAGCGCAGCTTGTAGGAGTGGAACTGGGACCACTCGGCGCTAAAAGGAACACACATCTTGAGCACTTTTGCTCCGAAGTCCAGCGGATAATTTGCAATCCAACCGGTAGAAAGAACCATAAACCCGAGCAGGGATGAATCCTTCTTCTTGTCAATCCTCCAGCCGACACTACCGGACTTCATTCCGTAGCTTCCGGCAAACACGCAGGGAGTGCAGACAACTTCGGTCTCAAAATACTTCTGTGCTTTTTGGCAGACACTCTCAACGGACAGAAGATCATTATCAATCTTCACATCCAACCCCGACAGGGTCACAAAATCTGTGGTACTCATATATATAATAATTGTTGGTGAATTTTTCCAAGAAAAGAGAGCATGGGTATCTTTCCTGTCAGAATACCGATGCTCTCCGCTGTAACCTTTGCCTTGGCGACTACTGTGCAAAACAGTTATACTGTTTCCCTTAGTGCTTCATT
>JAEEGL015226093.1_pt1 | contig 78070 bp, 65 predicted proteins | sample 9134231 | NCBI WGS metagenome assembly JAEEGL01 (sample SAMN16246548, study PRJNA631951) | gut metagenome | biome: gut microbiome; feature: rumen; material: fiber-attached | host: Bos | place: Iran: Karaj | collected 2018-10 | reverse complement strand
TGTCTTCGTCTCGCCGTCTGCTGCAGCTGCCGTTACATTCTTCTTGCCGAACGTGGTGTCAGCCGCCTGCGGATTAACTTCGATCTCTTCTACAGCGTAAGCGTTGGTGATCGTTGCGGTTTCGACTTCCGCACTCAGCGTGCCGTTATGGTTGTTGGTAATGGTCACTGTCACCGTCGCCGGGTTGTTGCCGTCAGTCCAGCCGTCGCCCGGATCAACCTCAGTGATCGTGTACTTGTAAGTACCCGCCGCCGTATAGGTGATATTGGTGAACGGGATCTTCTTTTCACCGGTTTCTTCCGATGCGTAGTCCAGGGTAACCGTTGCAGGGTTCGGCAACGGTGCGCCTTCTGTTATAGCAGCCAGCGTGAAGCTGAACGTCTTCGTCTCTCCGTCAGCTGCAGCTGCCGTTACATTCTTTTTGCCGAATGTGGTCGCATCCGCCTGCGGATTAACTTCGATCGGTCTCGTGTAATAAACAATGATTACATTGTCTGCGTCAGCAGTGATCGTAATAGTTTCACTGGGATCAAACTGAGTAAAGTATACATCTTTATAATTATCGTATAATGCTTCCGCATTTGCTTGGTATGCGGTTGCTTTCAACGATTCATCAACTGTTTTACTGCCAGTCTGATCGTCAGCAACTTTAGTGTCTGTGCCATCCAGATAATGATGAATCGTATACTCAGCTTCATTCAGTTTGAAATGAGCATAATAGGTATGAGCCTCATATGCACCATTGTTCTTTGAAGGTGTGAAATGCGCCGCAGTTCCGACGTGATCAGTACCTTCATCACATGTCCAGTAATCGATAATATACTTGCTGGTAGTACAGGAAGCAGTGGATCCCGCAGGAGTTCCAGTGTCAGCTTTGATGGTTTCAGTCGTAAGAGAAACTGACACGCCTTCGAAATCTTCGGAATCTTCAGCGACCGCATACTTGATAGTCACATCGTTTTCTTCCCATACCGCAAACAGATCCTCATACGGCTTTCTTTCATCTGCAGCAACGTGGGTCGCAGCTGCTCCGTTATGTGTGTAGCCAGAGCCGGTCCAAACAAGGAAGTCAGCAGTTGTGCCGCCTTTGGTCTTCGTCCAGCCTTTGAAAGTATAACCTGCACGGGTCTGAGCTCCAAGGATAGCAACTGATTCGTTGATCTTGATTCCGGTATCCGAGCGATACAACGTTCCTTTGCCATCGTTCTCAGAGCCGTAGTTGCTGTACCAGTCTATATGTGTTGGGGTCTCAACTTCTTTATTTACATATATAGCCTTAAGCTGAACTGTGTACTTGTACGTGCCGATAGGTGCATCGGGATCAGTTTCAGATTCAGGAATGACTTCTCCGCTACTGTTCGTGATTTTGGCATCGGACTTTTTAACTTCGAAAGTCGCGCCGGCCAGAACAGTAGTATCAGTATCCACAAAAGCGCTACCATTCCAGTGCTGCAGGATCCAATGAGAAAACTCCAATGTTTCATCGGGTGCAGTTGCGGCGGGGCCGGCTGTTGCCAGCGACTGGTCAACATACCATCCGTCATCAGTATAAGAGTATGTTCCGCCATTTGCGTCGTACTCTAAATTAATTCCTTTTGCTCCGGCAAGAACACTGCGCCATTTTGCGTACAGGTTCAATTGTCTTGTGATCCAGGGACGATTGACGTCGGAACCGCTGGTAGGCGTATATGCTTCATCGACTGTAGTATCATTCAGAACCTGAACATCGCAGTTCCAGGATTTGCTGTAGTCCAAACTGCTGCTTGCGGTCCCCTTGAACCATCCGATCAGAGTAAAGCCTTGCCGTTCAACACCAGGATTTTCGACTTTCGCGCCGTAACTGACACGGAAGTCCGCAGCCTGTCCTTCGACGAACGTTCCTCCTTCGGGATGCAGGAACACACGGTACTGGATCTGACGCCATTTTGCATAAACCGTCAGACCGCCTTCTGGCATCGTCGTAAATGTAAATGGCTGTTGACAGTTATCATCGATATACCAGCCTTCAAATACAAAGCCTGTAGGTCTCTTATCGTCACCGGGCTTATAGTTGTTGTAACTGCTTACATCGGACTGATAAGCAATTCCGCTCTCTTCGCCGATTTCTCCCTGTGAACTATGCTCTAACTTGTTGCCATTGCCGTCAAAATATGCTCCATCCATGAAGAGAATGGAATACTCTTGCCGAGTATAATAAAACCGAATTGTGCCGCCGCCGGCAACTTCAGCTCGCCCGTTAACAAAAGCGGGGTCGGAACCGTATTTCACAAATCCGGTCAGATCCAGGAAGTCTTCCGCTTCAGTGAAGAAGTTATATCTTGCCGGTATCGTATTTCCATGTTTAACAAAACTCATTCCACGCCATGTTCTATCTGCAGCCTGCCCGGGAAGCGCTTCCACATAGAATTCCATGTACTTAGTGCTGTAATTCGCTGCATTGCGATAGAACGTCACATTTTCGGCAGGCATTATGTCGACATACACAAGCACCTGGTTGAATGTACTGCTGTTCTGTGGAGCCCATCTGTTCTCAGTATTTCCATTGACTGAAATCGGGAAATTACCTCCAATAGGCTGCTGATAAAGAGCTGTAATTGTTTTGTATACCGTACCGTTCCAGCTTTCTCTGAACGTTAATGTGTACTCTGTCCGGTTATAGTAAATATTGACAACAGAGTTGCCTTCAGGATTGACATTAACGTTCTGATCGAAATGATCCAGATGGAATCCGGTGTATTGATAGTTTGTTCCGTTCACACGGGCATACGCGTTATCTCCGGTTCCCTGCTGCGAAACAGTATTAACAGGAGCATTCGTCGTGCCGGTCAAGGAGATGGACCGTTCGAAATCATATCCATCAGCAGCAAGATTCTGCTTCCAGATCAAAACGGTGTAGCCGGCAGTCGATACCGGTGTCCACTTTGCATAAACACGAGTTGTTTCAGTCAGTGTCTGATTAAAGGTAAACGCAGTCGTGCAAGCTTCGTCAGTATACCAGCCGCCGAATTCGTAGCCCAGCCGAATCGGATCAGCGGGTTTAGTGGTCGTGTTGCCAGTCTCTACAAACTGCGGCGCTGTATAACTTACTCCGTCTCCATTCTCAGCGAAAGTCAGCCACTTGCCAAGAGGAGCATAAGCTGCAACAATGAGATTCTTTTCGAGCGTTATCGTTTCGCCATTCTGATGAATCGTGCCGTATTGACCGCCCTCGAGCACTTCAGCCCAGCCCAGGAATGCCTGGTCTGCTGTTTCAGGGTCATAAGACAGATCAAACTCGAATGTCGGATTGTCGCCCGACGACATGAAAATCTTCTCAACAGATGTAATGACTACACCTTTTTCATCAAGGTAGGTAACAGTAAATACCTTGAAGATCATCGGATAATAATGAACTTCCGCTCCGTCGTTAAAGCCGCCTGCAATTAATGTTGCTTTGACTTCATCGCGGACGCCTGCGATTGTAAGACCGTTTTTAGCGTCATCGACAGTATAGTTTTCTTTGGTCGTCCAGCCGCGGAACACCACGCCTGACTGTAGTTCGCCTACGCCTGGATCATACATTACCAGCTCATAATGAGCTATAGGATCCAAGTCGTTTTTCTTGACCTGAATTGTTACAGGGGTTGTACCATCCGCCTGGTGGAAGATGACTTTCAGGCGCGCATCATCACCGGACTCCACAACTACATACACTGAAAAGTGACTGGCTGTGAAGCTGATGGTGTTGTTTGAAGAAACCGGCCTTCCAACAAGTTCTCTCCCGTTTTCACCTTCATAGTAAACTTTTAAAGCCTTGCCATCTCCGAAGGATTCATCCGTAATAGATACGGTAACGGGTTCTGTGATATCATATTTCTCACCGTTCTCGTCATAAATCTTGATATCATAAGAAACAAGATCTCTTTCTGCAGGTGCTGTGCTGCCGCCTTTCGCATCGACGCTCTGTGCAGAAGCAGATTTAACGCCTCTTACAGATTTCCGCAGAGAAACTCCAACAGGACCACCTTCAGCGACAATACTTCCGCCGACAGGCAGAATACCATTGATGCTGACTGCACCGGACTTCATGGAAAGCTGATCAGTCACAATGACAGGTTCTTCTTCAACCTCTTCGATCGCTTCTTCCTTTGCAGGTTCTTCGATTGCTTTGTCCTCAGTAGGAACTTCGATTACTTCGTCCTCAGCAGGCTGCTCGATTACTGCGTCTTCATCAGGTTCTTCGACCACTTCATCCTCGACAGGTTTCTCGATTACTTCTACAGGAAGTTTATCTCCATCAACAGCCTCAGCTTCTTCTGCGGGCAAGATGGCTTCGCTGTCTTCTGTTACAGTTTCTTCCTGTGCCACAGGCGAAGCGGAAGAAGCAAAGACATCCATATCCGAAAGAACGATCGTTTCCGGTGTGAACGGAATCACATTGTACTCGGCATCCCTGTAATACCAGCCCGAATAAGCGATCCCATCTTTAACCCAACTGTAAGGAAGGTTAACAACGCTGGAGCCCTTTGCTATCTTCGTATATCCAATATACGTCAGCTTGGATTCATCAGGCCAAAAGATAACCGTGAATTCTTCAGGCACTTCTTCAGGCGTATCTTCAGCAGCAGGCTCTTCCTTCGCCGGTTCTTCAGCAGCAGGCTCTTCCTTCGTCGGTTCTTCAGCAGCAGGCTCTTCCTTCGCCGGTTCTTCGGCAGCGGGTTCTTCCTTCGCCGGTTCTTCGGCAGCGGGTTCTTCCTTCGCCGGTTCTTCGGCAGCGGGTTCTTCCTTCGCCGGTTCTTCGGCCGCGGGTTCTTCCTTCGCCGGTTCTTCGGCCGCGGGTTCTTCCTTCGCCGGTTCTTCAGCAGCAACTTCCTGCTCAGGCTGCTTCGCCTGTTCATCTACAGCAGGAGTTTCTTCATTATTATTAGAATCTGTAATTTCCTCCTGGAGCGAGGCATCAACCGGTGCTTCTCCCGTTTCCTCATTTAAAGGATCTTCGGAAGAATCCGATTCTGATACTTCGACAACTTCCGTTGCCGGCGTTTCGTCATTGAATGACTCTGCAAACTCTTCCGCGAACGATACCGGGATGAGTGTGAAGATCATTGCAAATGCCAGCAGGAACGATAATGTCCTTCTCAGTACAGACTGCATGTTCTTTTTCTCCTTTTGACGTTATTTTGATTAATACACTTTTGATACGTTCGCAATCGGTCAGTATATGAAACTGCGAACATATCATTCCTATTTAACAACATTAATATAAAACAAAACTTCTCAGAAATCAACATTTTTTTCAAATTAAGTTTTCATTTTTACCTCCTCGGGACACTCTAAAACAATGTTTTTTCAGCGGTTTACGGATAGATAATATCATGCAATCGTCTAAAATACCGTCAAAGAACATGTTTGTTTTGTCGTATTATGTTATTTTTTTTGATTTTTTTGAGATAATAATTTATCTCATTGGGAAGGCCTTTAACCATCCGGTGTATCCGCTCATTCAGATCTGATGAGCTGCAGAGTTTCCAAACTTCAAAACAGTCATGAAACAAGTTCCTTAAAAACATTATAATAATATATACATATTTTATTCATATTTTATTTATATATTGATAATATTTTTGACTATTTGTAATTTGGTGCGATTTGTTCATATTGTTTATGATATTTCGTTCATTCAAGTGCTTCTATATATTAAGGCATTAAACGTTTGATTCTTCGGAACATAATACAAAAACCCCGCGCTAGGAGTTACAATTCTCCCTAAGCGCGGGGCAGTATTATCCGTAAATAATCTTATCTTTTCAATGGAATGAATTACCAGTACTTTTTATACTTCTCTACGTTTGCCTCATGCTCTTCATAAGTAATACTGAACAGCAGGGAACTGGTCTCATTCGGATTTGCATTGCAGAAATACAAGTATTCATCATCTACATATTCTTCATTCGGATACAGAGCTGCAAGAATCGCGGCTTCTCCGGGGTTGCAGATCGGACCGATCGGCAGACCTGTATTCAAATATGTGTTGTATGGGGAAACGATTGCCATTTCATCATCAGTGAATGACAGGCGGTTCGTTCCTGTTGCATAGGACAGCGTCGCGCACGATTCCAGTTTCATTCCAAGTGCAATACGGTTGTGAAAGACCGCTGATACCTTTGCAAAGTCCTCGGGATCTCTCGCCTCGCGTTCAATGATAGAGGCAAGGATCATGATTTGGTCACGTGTGTATCCTAATTCATTCGCCCGCGCGACATACTCGCCAGAATACATCTCATAGTAGCGTGTCAGCATACGGTCAATAACTTCTTCCGCAGAGGAGTTTTCGTAAAACTCATAAGTATCCGGGAACAGATATCCTTCGAGAGCATAAATGCGGTCCTTTTCCCCTGTCAGTTCGGTCAGGAACGGGTACTTACTGAAGGCATTGCTCGTCTTGCACAGGGTCTTGAACGAGGAAGATTCTGACAAAACACCTTCCCGAGCGAGCAGATCCGCAATCGCGTTGACGGTATATCCCTCAGGAATTGTTACACGTTTTGCCGCGCGTGCCGGTACGCCTTCAGCAAGAATGTTTACGATTTCCTTGATTGTCATGTTCTTAGACAGGATATAAGTCCCTGCTTTCAGACTGTTCGCTTTTCCGACGAAGTCAACATACACTTTAAAGGAAGCAGTCGATACGATCAGGCCGTCCTTCCCTTCACCGCAGGCGTTGTAGAGGATGCCGGCAATGGAACTGGCAGAAGAGTTCTGCGGTATCGTGATCTCATATGGAGTCGGATCATCCGGATCGACTGCTGAAACATAGTGCGAGATCACATAATTGATTCCGAGAGACATGACGATCACAACGATCGCTATGCTCGCGCCCCAGATTGCAAAAGGCCGGGCATAGCGCCAGAAGGTACGCCACCTTCTCTGTACCGGTGTCAGTTCCGTATCTTTTGCCATATCCGTTCTCTCCCGTTATGCTTCCAATGCCGACAGATCGATATCGATTGCTTCAGCGAGAATCTTATAGACATCACCGACCATTGTGTTGAGTCGGTATTCTGCCATCAGGAAATCTGCTGCATTCCGATCGAACTGCAGGATCTCTCCGAGCTTCTGTAGTTTTGCCATAAGCTCCGGGTCCTGCTCTCCCGTGATCGCGTTTGCCTGTGCCTTCATCTGCAGCTTATGAAACTCTCCGATCAGATTCTTCGTCGATTCATTCTGAAAAGCTCTTTCGCGCGCATCGCAGTAAGTGCGGTATTCTTCGCTCGAACGCATTTCTTCCGCAAGTTTTTTCGCATTATCGTAAATCATGGTTTCCTCCTGCTGCATTGTCACGTACTGTATTCTTTAGATTTCGATCGTGATCGGAAGAATCATCGGCGTACGGTGCGTTCTCGTGTACAGGTAATTTTTCAGCTTCGATTTGACAGTGTTCTTGATCGTCGAGTATTCACTTTTATGTGCGCCTTCAAATGCTCTCGCTTCTTCTGTGACGAGATGTGTGGATTCGTCGATCAGTTCTCCGGCGTCTCTCATTAAAATAAACCCTCTTGAGATGATCTCGACCGGTGCGCAGAGTCTCCCGGTTTCTCCATCCATCGTGATGATAACGACAACGAGTCCCTCCTCACTGAGGATCTTACGGTCTTTCAGAACCGCGTCTTCGATTCCTGCAAGTCCATCCACCATAACCCCGCCGCAGGGGACTGTTCCTGTTCGCTTCGCGCTGCGGGATGTGATCTCAATCACTCCGCCAAGTTCCGGAATAAAAATGTTCTCCTTTTTCACTCCCATCAGCTCACCAAGCTCCGCGTGTACGGAAAGATGTCTCGACTCACCGTGTACCGGAATAAAATACTTTGGTTTCGTGATGGCAAGCATCATCTTGAGTTCTTCCTGGCAGGCATGTCCTGAAACATGAACGTCCGCCATTTGATCATATACAACTTCTGCGCCTTTGTCATAGAGCTGATTGATCACACGCGCGACACCGAGTTCATTGCCTGGAATCGCTGATGCAGAGATAATGACCGTATCACCCGCACCGATGTTCAGCCGATGCGTAGCATTTGCCATCCTGAACAGGCCGCTCATAGGTTCTCCCTGGCTCCCGGTCGTCATCACGCAGATCTGCTCGGGAGGATAATCTGAAAGCTGATCTACCCGCACGATCTTATTGTCCGGTATATGCATATATCCTAATTCATGCGCGATCTTAACGACCTGTTCCATGCTTCTGCCCTGGAAGCAGATGATTCTTCCGTGCGCGATTGCAACGTCAGCAACCTGCTGCATTCGATAAACGTTCGAAGCAAACGTCGATACGATTACTCTTCCTTTCGCATTGTTGAAAACTTGCTCAAACGTCTTTCCGATTTCCCGTTCGGATGGAGTTACACCGGTCCTCTCTGCATTCGTGCTGTCAGACAGAAGGGCAAGCACGCCCCTCATTCCGTAATGTGCGAAGCGGTTGATGTTGATCGGCTCACCGTCCATCGGTGTCAGATCGATTTTGAAATCACCGGTATGAATGACTGTGCCAAGAGGAGTCGAGATGGCAAGCGCACATGCGCCTGCAATGGAATGACTTGTTTTTATAAACTCGGTCTTGAACGGACCAAGAGTAACGGTATCTCCCGGAACTACGTCAATGAGTTCTGCGTTTTCGATCCGGTGTTCCTCCAGTTTATGCCGGATCAGTGCATTCGTGAATTTGGTTCCGTAAATCGGGCAGCGGAACTTCCGCATGGCATATGGGATCGCGCCGATATGGTCTTCATGCCCGTGCGTGATCAGCATGCCGAGGATCCGATCCTTATATGTTTCCAAATAGGTCATATCAGGTATGACCGCATCGATGCCCGGCATCTCGTCATCCGGAAAACTCAGACCACAGTCGATGATAATAATATTTCCATCATATTCCAGTACGGTCATGTTTTTCCCGATCTCGCCGATTCCGCCGAGCGGTATGATTTTCAGTTTATGCTGCATGTATGATTCGTTATTTCCTAAAGGGAATTCCCCTTCCTTTTCTGATTTAATTCTTCCCGTATTTCCGACGGGGACTGTGACTAGTTCATCACAGTATGTATTTATGGATATTGTCTTCCGTCCATTCCGCAGACAGATGCGAATCCACATATTCTCCATCGATCGTAACGTCGATCATCGGGTGCTGTCCGTTCGCATTGAAGGAGATATCGTTGAGCAGATTTTCCATAACGGTATGCAGCCTTCTTGCGCCGATATTCTCGTTCTGCTCGTTCGCCCGGAATGCAAACTTTGCAATCTCCCTGAGTGCGTCCTCAGTAAAGGACAGGTTCACGTTGTCAGGTCTTAAAAGCGCTGCATACTGTTTTGTCACAGCATTGTCGGGCTGGGTCAGGATGTTATAAAAATCCTCTTCCGTAAGATCTTTCAGCGTCACCCGGATCGGGAAACGTCCCTGCAGTTCCGGTATCAGATCGCTGACCTTGGAGATATGGAATGCACCTGCACCGATGAACAGAATGAAATCCGTCTTGATCGGTCCGTACTTTGTCGAGACCGTCGTACCCTCTACGATCGGCAGGATATCGCGCTGCACGCCTTCTCTTGAGACATCCGCTCCTCCACGGTTGGCTGTCCCGGCAATCTTATCGATCTCATCCAGGAAAATGATGCCGTTCTGTTCCGCATTGATCAGGGCGACCCGGTTCACATCATCCATGTCGATCCGCTTTTCACTCTCCTGCTGGAGAAGGATCGGCCTGGCCTGACAGACAGGCATCTTCTTCAGTTTCCGCTTTTTCGGAAGCATGTCGCCGAGTACAGAGCCCAGATCCATATCGACTCCCATTGCCAGAATCGGACTTGATGAGCTTTCTTCAACTTCGATCTCGATGATTTCGTTCTCCAGCCTGCCTGCGCGAAGATCCGACAAGGTTTTTTCTCGGAGCGTGCGATGTTTCTCCTGTTCCTCCTCGGAGAGCTTCGGTTCCTCCTGCTGCGGAGCGGAGCCTGCTCCTAGCAGGTACTGGAGAGGGTTCATCTGCTGCTGTTTTTGCTTTTTTGCGTGCGGAAGCAGAAGATCAACGATCCTGGCTTCTGTTGCCGCTTCTGCCGCAGGTTTTACATCATTCATCCGAAGTGTTTTGGTAAGCCGGATCGATTCCTCTACGAGATCGCGGATCATGCTCTCAACATCTTTCCCGACATAGCCGACTTCCGTGAATTTTGTTGCTTCGACTTTGATAAATGGAGCATCGACGAGCTTCGCGAGTCTTCTCGCAATCTCTGTCTTTCCGACGCCGGTCGGTCCAAGCATGATAATGTTTTTCGGTGTGATCTCCTCGCGGAGTTCCTCACTCAGGCATGATCTTCTGTAACGGTTTCTAAGTGCGATCGCAACTGCCCTCTTCGCTTCATCCTGTCCGATGATGTATCGGTCCAGCGCATCGACGATCTGTCTCGGTGTCATCATGGCTTATACCTCCTCGATCGAAAGCTGGTCGTTTGTGAACACGCAGATCTGTCCTGCAATCTCAAGTCCTTTTCTCGCAATCTCCTTTGCGGAAAGATCCGTATTCTGTATGAGAGCTTTCGCGGCAGCCAGCGCGTACAGCCCGCCGGATCCGATCGCAGCGATCCCGTCATCAGGCTCTATGACTTCTCCTGTACCGGAGATGATCAGCAGCGCTTCCTTATCCGCTACGATCATCATGGCCTCCAGTTTCCGCATGACTTTATCATTCCGCCAGTCCTGGGCAAGCGCGACTGCCGCTCGTGCCAGTGAGCCGCCGTACATCTGCATCTTTTCCTCAAAACGGTCGCACAGACTGAACGCGTCTGCGACAGATCCTGCAAATCCTACAACGACCCGGTCGTGAAAGATCCTGCGAACCTTTTTCGCGGATGCCTTCATGATCGCCTGCTGACCCATCGTAACCTGTCCGTCGCCGCACACTGCTGTTTTGCCGTCCCGGCGTACTGCGAGGATTGTTGTACCCTGTAAATCCATATCTTACCTGCTTTCCGCGGCGGCAAAAGTCAATCCGCGCCGCATACTTTCCATCTTATTCTGATATATGCTGTACGTTTTTGAAGTGATCGATCAGAGCAAGAGACCGCTCCGCGATTTTATGGTACCGTTCCGGTTTTGAGCGGATCCGTTCCGGCCAGCTTTCCATAATCCCGAAAGTAACGTTCATCGGCTGAAAATCTTTTCCCTGATAATCAGAAACATAATGCCCGAGAGATCCGATCGCTGTCCGCCTGGTTAGGTCGAGTGATTTCTGACCTCTTAGTTTTCTAGCAAGGCTGATTCCGGCGGTCATGCCGCTTGCCGCCGATTCCACATATCCCTCGACGCCTGTCATCTGACCCGCGAAATAAAGCATCGGATCGTCTTTCACTGAGAAGTCAAAGTTGAGAATTCCCGGTGAATTCAGATATGTGTTTCGATGCATGACACCGTATCTGACAAATTCTGCATGTTCCAGCCCGGGAATCATTCCGAAGACGCGCTTCTGTTCCCCGAACTTCAGGTTTGTCTGAAATCCGACAATATTGTAGAGCGTATCCTCCTGATTGTCTCTGCGAAGCTGAACGACCGCGAACGGCCGTTTTCCGTCAACTTCAAGACCGACAGGCTTTAATGGCCCGTAAGCCAGTGTCATTTCTCCGCGTTTCGCCATTATTTCGACCGGCATGCAGCCCTCAAACACTCTGGGCGTTTCAAACGAATGGAGCGGAGCAGTCTCTGCTTTTACCAGTTCTCGGACAAACGCAAAGTATTCCTCACGGTTCATCGGGCAGTTCAGATAGTCTTCTCCCCTGCCGTAGCGGGATGCACAGAATACCTTATCAAAATTGAGGGATTCCTTCGTCACGATCGGCGCGGCAGCGTCATAAAAATGAAGCCCCTGGCCAAGCTTGGTCTCGATTGATTGAACAAGAGCGTCGCTTGTTAACGGACCCGTCGCAATGATGCAGGGTGAATCCGGGATCTGTGTCACTTCTCCATTCTCGACTGTCAGGTTCGGGAATGATCTGAGCCGCTCTGTGACAAGTTCCGAAAAGCCATTCCGGTCGACTGCCAATGCTCCGCCGGCAGGGACTCTCGTCTCGTCTGCGCAGGAAAGAATCAGGGAATCCAGCTCCCTCAGCTCCTGCTTCAACAGGCCGACTGCGTTCTCTATCCGGTCAGACCGGAGCGAATTTGAGCATACAAGTTCCGCAAATGTTTCTAATTGATGCGCAGGGGAAAACCTCTTTGGTTTCATTTCAAAAAGCGTGACGGAAAAGCCTCTCTTTAAAAGCTGGTACGCAGCCTCACTTCCGGCCAGACCGGCGCCTACGACAGTTGCGTGCTCATTCATCTTCTTTGCGCCCGCGTCGGAGTACATATCCGCATTTCTGATCGGAGCAGGCGATAAATGTGCCGTTGGTTCCGCGTTTCTGCACCATATAGGAACCGCATTTCGGGCACTTTTGGTTGACCGGGAGGTTACCGCTGATAAAGTCGCATTCCGGATATCGTTCGCACCCGTAGAACAGTTTGCCTTTCTTATTCTTACGGCGGATCAGCGCCGCGCCGCACTTCGGACATGGAACATCGATCTTCTCGATGATTGCCTTCGTGTTCCGGCAAGCCGGGAAGTTCGGACAGGCCAGGAATTTACCGAACCGGCCGTTTTTGTACACCATCAGTGCGCCGCACTTATCGCAGACTACGTCGGAAACTTCATCCGGAACCTTGATCTTCTCAACTTCCGAATCCGCTTTCTTGACGGTCTCCATGAACGGTCCGTAGAAGTCTGACATCAGGCCAGCCCAATTGACTTTTCCTTCCTCAACTCCGTCAAGTTCCTCCTCCATATTTGCGGTGAAAGCGATATCCACAATGTCCGGAAAGCTCTTCTTCATGAGGTTCGTCACGATGAAACCGAGTTCCGTCGGAACAAGCACCTTTTTGTCGCGTACGACATATCCGCGGTCAATGACCGTCGAGATCGTAGGCGCGTAGGTTGACGGACGTCCGATGCCTTTCTCTTCCAGTGTCTTCACCAGCGTTGCTTCCGTATAACGGGGAGGTGGCTGTGTGAACCGCTGCTGTGCATCAACAGAATCCGCCGTGAAGGAAGAATCCGGTTTGATCGCTGGAAGCGCGGTCTCATCCTCATCGCTGTCATCCTTAGCTTCGGTATAAACAGCGGCGTAACCGTCGAACAGCGTTCTCGCGCCGCTTGCCTTGAAAGTTGCCCCGTTTGCGTCAAGTGTCACGTTCGTTACTTCAAGGACAGCTTCGCTCATCTGGCTCGCGAGGAAGCGCTCGTAAATCAGTTTATAGAGTTTGTACTGTTCCGCGGAAAGGTACTGCTTAACTGATTTGGGAGTCAGGGTAACGTCTGTCGGGCGGATCGCCTCATGCGCATCCTGTGCGTTCCGACGTCCTCTGTATACGTTCGGGCGTTCCGGAACATATCGGTCGCCATAGGTTTCGCCGATAAATCCTCGCGCTGCAGTCTGTGCTTCTTCCGAGATACGGACTGAGTCGGTACGGATATAGGAGATAAGGCCGACCGGGCCCTGTTTCCCGAGTTCCACGCCTTCGTAGAGCTGCTGTGCGACCATCATGGTCCTCTTTGTCGAGAAGTTCAGTTTCCTGGACGCATCCTGCTGAAGACCTGAGGTCGTGAACGGTGCCGGAGCATGCTTGCGCTTTTCGCTCTGCTTGAGTTCCGTCACAAAGAACTTCGCGCCGGATACGCGGTTTTTGATCTCGTCCGCTTCCTCGGCGGTATGGATCTCCCGCTTTTTTCCGTTGTCGCCGAAGTATTTGACTTCAAACGGCCTGGAAGCGTTCAGTTTCGCCGTGATCGTCCAGAACTCTTCGGGAACAAACTCGTTGATCTCCTCCTCACGGTCACAGATGATCCTTGTCGCGACAGACTGAACACGTCCCGCGGAAAGGCCCTTCTGCACCTTATGCCACAGGATCGGGCTGATCTTATAGCCGACTAGACGGTCGAGCACACGGCGCGCCTGCTGCGCATCGACCAGATCCATATTGATCTTTCTCGGCGATTTGATCGAACCGCGGACGGCGTTCTGTGTGATTTCGTTGAATTCGATCCGGCATTTATCGTTCAGATCCATATTCAGCACCTGGGCGAGATGCCAGGAAATCGCTTCTCCCTCGCGATCAGGGTCGGTCGCGAGAAGGACTTTTTTGGATTCCTTCGCCTCTCTCCGGATCGTTTCCAGAATGTCACCGCGCCCGCGTAGCGTGATGTATTTCGGCGCAAAGCTATGTTCCACATCCACGCCGAGGCTGGATTTGGGAAGATCGCGGATATGTCCGTTGCTGGCAACGACTTTATACCGGCTTCCCAGAAACTTTCCGATCGTTTTCGCCTTTGCGGGCGACTCCACTATGACAAGGGTATCTGCCATGGTTTGTTTTCTCCTTTGTCCTTGAAAAGGTTCTTGTTTTCGTTATATGTTACAAGGGTTAAATTCCCTTATCCTTCAAATGTAATCTGTATCCTGCGCTCGTCGAGCACGAGTTTCCCCTTCAGAATTCTTAGCGCTCCCATGCGGATCAGACTGTTGCCGGCATCAGCGATCTCTTCCGGAGTGAGCCCCAGCACTGACGGGAGCATGTTCACTTCAGGTTCCGAGATCCTCGCCGCCATATAGATCTGCTGTTCATTATCCGTAAGTCCGGAGAACGGAACCTTCTTCCGCTCATCCTGTTCTTCCGGTTCCAGATCAAACTGTTCCTGCATATCATCCGCGTGACGCGACGATCCGTCCGAAAGGATCTTTGCGATCCGGAATGCTTTTTCCACCGTATCCGGCGACTCGGCAGTTTTCGGAAGGAACGGAGTCAGGACAGCTCCGCGCTTTAAAATCTCAGCAAGCTCCTTTTCGGATAACGCGTCCTTCAGCCGGTCGATTCCCACAGGCAGAACCGCGATGACGGGGCCGTCCGGAACAGAATCTGTTACCCGTCCGTTTTCCGCGGTAAACGCGGAGCATCTTCCCTCCGGAACCGTTCCGATCGCGAACAGAACGGGCGGCGGATCGTCCTCCGATTCCAGTGAGACCGGATAGATATCATCGTATGGTGTCAGGATCCGGATCCCGTTTTTCGTGAGCCAGCCGGCATACCGTTCCAGAAAACCTTCTTCCGAAGCTTGGACAAGACGTTCATACGCTCTGTCCGGAACCGGTTCGAACGCCTGCCGCTGTCTGTTCCCTGCTGCTTCGAAAGCCTCTTCCAGGTCGACAAATCTCGATAGGATATCATAGAACAGAGTATCGTCTCCGTCGGTTCCGTAGCTCAGCCACAGAAGCAGCCGCTGTTCACGCGTCAGCATGTTCATCCTCCGTTTTTCCGTCCCGTTTGAAAACGAACAGTTTGTTCCCGAGAAAGTTCGCGATGAGCGCGATCCCGGACGAGAGAACCGTGCAGAAGAAATCTCCGCTGATGATCTTCCCAGGGAGCGATCCGGCAAATACCGAATTCCACCAGCCGGCAAGTCCCAGACCGTTCCGGAACAGCCACATGAGAAGCAGCGAGAGTCCGAGCGTGATCAGATTTACCGCAAGAAACGAAACGATTTCCCTCAGGTCCCGTTTCCGTTCCTCCCGGAATGTCCAGCTCGAATTCAGCAGGTAACTGTTCAGTACGCCGCACCCGTATCCGATGACCTTCGGGATATAATAAGTCAGGATCACGGCAGCTGTCAAGAGCGCGAATCCGCGCTGTAAAAGCCCGGTCACAACCAGATCGACCAGCGTGTTCAATACGCCCACGATCCCGAATTTGATCAGCTGTACCAGACTCTTTTTATCAAACGTCGACATAATACACCTTACCGAAAAGCGTCAGCACGTGCTCGATGAATCCGGCGTACCCCCAGGAGCAGGGTGTCCCGCTGATCGCGGGATACATCAGAATGAAGAATAGCGCCGCAAAGCCGAGCCAGACCCATTTGACCGGCCGGAGCTCGGGGATCTTCTGTTCGAATCCGTACAAAAGCGCGACCGCGGCAAGCATGACAAACGGCAGCGCCGAGAAGTAATGGTACAGGAAAACGCATCGCGTGACAAGCGCCCACGGCAGCAGTCCCGCGAGGATTCCGACGAACACAACCGTCATCTCCTTCGTCCTGCGGGTCCTGTCAAAGCACCACTCGACTGCCATAAGCACGGCGCCAAAAGCGGATACATACCACACCGCGGGATTGCCCGTGCTGGATATATTCGACAGTTTTCCGTCGGGATATCCCGAATAGAACCAGACGGATTTTTCCGCGAGCGGCCACTCATACCAGGCTGACTGACATGGATGCGTGGCATCCAGACCCGCGTGATAGCGGTACATGCTGAGCTGCTTGTCCCAGAGACATCGGATCTGGTCATGCAGCGTGTTCCGGTTTTCCGAAAGATAGAAACTGTAGGAGCACGCATAGTAGATGATGACCGGGATCAGGATGAAGAATACACAGCAGAGAACGAGCGTCTGGAGCTGTTCGTTGACGCGCTGGTCCAGATCCTTTCCTCTGCAGAGAATCCGGTAAACGAACGCAGACCCGATCGAAAGCACGACGAGGATCAGCATCGGGATCCAGTACGCTTCTGAAAGGAACATATCATACCATTCCATGTCGTACTTGATCCGCTGAAGGAGGACGTTCTGCCAGGATCCCATATTCGCCGCAGCATACAGGAAGGCGGTTCCGAGCGTATAGAGTACCGGAAGCGCAGGGATGGGATTGACCGCGATCCGCTTCGGTTTTCTTCCTGCCTTCCTTTCCGCGTTCCGTTCCTTCGCTATGTCAGCGCACCGGAGAATAAAGGAGCCGAAGAACAGGACCGCAAGCCCGGCGCCTGAATAGAAACAGGTCCACTTGCTGGCGGCGCCGAGTCCGAACGAAAGGCCGGAAAGTCCGAGCGGGATCATCTTTTTCAGAAATGGCGCGTCTGTCCGGTTGAGCTCTAGATAATCGAGCATGAACAGAAACATCAGAAGTGTGAAGAACAGCGCGTATACGTCGATCGTCGCGATCCGCGTCTGGGAGTAATGCATGCAGTCAAACGCGAACAGACCGCTGGTTATCAGTGCGAAGTCCGTGCGTTTAAAGATCCTTTTTGCAAAGATATACAGTACCCACAAGATCAGAACGCCGAACAGAGTCCCTGTGAAGCGCCATCCGAACGGATTCATGCCGAACAGACGGATACCTGCCGCGATCAGCACCTTGCCGAGCTGCGGATGCGTCCATTCATAGATCGCATATCCGTTCCGCTGGACATAGCTGAAATCCTTCACGCCTACATTCCTGCCCTCGAAATACAAATCAGTATCAAGGACAATCTCATAAGCTGTTCGCGCATGATAGATCTCGTCAAAGTACATGCCGTTCAGATAACTCGGCGCATCCGGGACGGTATTCTGTTCATCTAAGAGACGCTGCTGGGAAGGAAACATATCGTTCCCGTTCGCGTCTTCCTGAACATACACATACGCGTCGATCCGGTCGCCGTCCTCATCGAACAGCGCGATCTCATTGAACGCTGCTTCTCCATCGGAAACGAGCAGCCGTACATATTCGGTCTCCATCGACACGCTTTTGGTATGCCATTCGAACATGTCGCCGTAGTCCTGCTCAAACTCGACAAAATTATCGTCGTCGTCATAGATATCGACCGTGCCTTCCGCTATATTTCCGTTGAACCAGATCTCGGAAACGCGGGTAACTCCGCCGAGGTCAATAATCGCCGTCTCCCCGTACTCCCCTTTCCATGCTTTGGACGGAAACACGGTCGTTCCGAGATTGAGAAACGCCATCAGAGAATAGACTGCAAGAAGAAGAATCAGGACGATCCGGTCCAGTCTTGTCAGCGTTCTGCCGGAAGGAGCGCTCATTCTCTGGACAAACTTTCTCATGCGCGTTCTCCTCCCTTCTTCTGAAGATGACGGATCACGGTTCCGGTCAGATACATCGCGGAGCCGACTTCGATCATGGAGCAGACTGCAATGAACCGGTTATGCGTAACGCCGCCCCGGATCGCCTTGATCGCCCCGTCGGAAACGACATACATCGCTACGGTTTCATTGAGAAACGTCGATACCGTCAGAAGCAGCGCTCCGAGAAGGATCTTCGGATTTCCGTCTGCCGCGTATGCGAACAGAAGCAAGATCAGAACCGGAAGCACATACCGCTCGTGCATATACTGACCGTATGTGAAGACCCACAGCATGAACATGGCGGAAACAAGATACAGCAGTTCCGGATCTCTTGTTTTCAGTCTTCCCATCTTCAGATAACGGAAAAGCATCCAGAAAGCGCCGGCAAGCGATACCAGAATCATGAGCGTTCCGAACGTCTTGAACGACAGGGAAGCTCCGAAGAGCTTCATAACGAGCCACCAGGAAAGTAGAAACGTCATGGGAACCGCGCAAAGAATGCCGGTCAGAAGCATTCCCTTTGTCTCCTCTGATGAACAGACCGCGGATTTCAGATCCCGCCGCTCTTCATACAGCTGAGCGATCCATCCTGCCGCACCGAGCAGGCCGGCAAGCCCGTACAGAGCCCATGCAAGACGGTCCAGTTTCGGAACAAGGAACGTGAAGACCTTTACAAACGCGGACAGGATCAGCGCGGTGAGAAGCGCGTATCCAGCAGCAATCCTTGTCCGGTGACGGATCTCCCTGACCGCTGCAGCGGAAAGAAAAGCCAGGATGACCGGGAAGATCAGCTTCCCGAACGTGTTGAGAACAAGAAGCAGTGCTTCGCCGATGCCGCCGTTCTGGAACACATCCAGTTTCGCGTCTCTCCAGTTCGCCCCGAGAAGCGCAAAGAAGTTATATCCTTCCACAGTCGCATAGTCGTATCCCGAGGATGCTTTCAGGAACCGGTTGACGATCCAAAACGAACCCATGCTGCCCTTGAAAGGCAGTGATACGGCAAAGATGATCAGAACAGCGGCAAGGACCGCCGCAATTGTGCGTAAAACGCCACCGATCCAAGCTCTCTTCTCTGTTTCGGTGGCGAGAGTACCGATATATACGAGCGCAAGAACGGGCCCGTAGATCAGCGCCTGCCACTTTGTGAGAATCGCAAGCGCATAGAATACACCGCACAGGATCCTTCTGTCCTTCTGAAACGAGCGGAATGCTAGAAGCAGAAGCAGTGTCAGGATTGAGTCGATCTGTCCCCATGCGCCAGACAGATATACCATCGCCGGATTCAAAACAACCAGTGAACCGAGTAGCAGAGCTTCTGCGTCGGAGCGGTTCTGTTCTTTCGCGAAGCGTATGAGGATCCATCCGCAACCGATATCCGCACAGAATGCGGGAAGCATATACCAGAACGTCTGCAGACTCTGGGGCCACAGGGAGACTCTGAGAAGACGCATCACGTGCGTCATCCCTCCGAGAACAAGCATATAGAGAGGCGGATAGTCATACCATGTCCCGTCGTAGAACGTGGAAAGCTGGCCGTCTGCGATCTGATTCCCCCAGCCGATCCAGCAGCCCAGATCGGTCGCGTGTCCGCCGAATGTCCTGCAAAGAAACAAGCGAATCAAAAGTCCGATCAGACAGATGCACAGAAACATGCTTCTGCTTCGCTTTTCACCGATATCCATGCTCTCCAGGGTCTCCCGCCGCTGGTAGACGCCGAACAGGAGAACCGCCGCGGCACACACAGTCATCCAGAACAGCATCGAGAAGAACCCTTCATACTCGCTGTCCGTTTTGCTTTGCTTCTCTTCCAAAGACGTGTTTCTCGGAACCAGCCTCTGAAAATTGACGGAGGCGGAGCCGGTCTCCATAAAAGATACGTTCCGGAATCGGACTGTTCCACTCGATACGTTCGAGTATCCGCCAAGTCTTAAAGCGAGGATCACGGACTCCTGAGACTCGTCCGTCTCAAACGCGAGTTCAACTTTCGACCAGCCGCTAGTCCCGAACACAGGTTTTGAGTAGAGATAGCTTCCGTCCACACTGAAATTGTCGATCGACAGAGAAGCGCCTCCACCTCCATGTACGTTTTCCGTACTGATTTCAGCTGAGAATACGTACTTTTCCCCGCCTGAAACCGCTACGGTCCTTGTGAGCCGGAGATCATCCTCAATATCGCTTGAAAGCGTTACAACGCCATCGGAGCATTCCGTTCCGCATTGATTTTCATAGGATACGACCGACCATCCGAACGGAAGTCCGTAAGATGAGAGATCGGTAAAATCAAAGGAAAGATCCTCCGCTCCTCCGCTCTTCTTCGCGCACGCGAAAGAGCCCGCAGCGATCAGTGCCGCGAGCACAATGAGAAGAAAACGGTACCTTTTTTTCAAAGACAACTCCTTCCGGAACGGAATCGGATTCCGTTCCGTCCTTTCCTTATTCGCCGCCGAAGAGCTTTTTCAAAAACGATCTCCGGTGGATCGGGGTCATTCCATACGTCTTCAGCGCATCCAAATGCTCCTTCGTACCGTAACCCTTGTTCTTCGCAAACCCGTATTGCGGATAAATCCGATCCATTTCAATCATGTATCGGTCGCGCTCAACTTTCGCGACAATCGATGCAGCAGCGATCGAATAGCAGAGCGCGTCCCCATGGATCAATGGATGCTGCCTGGCAGGGATATCGAGGCCGGTCAGCGCATCGATCATGACATCGGTGATCGGTGTTTCCATGGAACGGAACGCGTCACGGAACGCCAGTTTCGTCGCTTCCAGGATATTGATCGAATCGATCACGTCCGGCCAGATCCAGGCGGTTCTCGCTTCGACCGCAGTGGACAGGATCTGATTGTACAGCATCTCCCTCCGCTTCTCGGTCACCTTTTTGGAATCATTCACATATCTCAGAAGCGGGTCCTTCGGCATGACCACGCATCCTACAACGACCGGTCCCGCAAGAGGCCCTCTTCCAACTTCGTCCATGCCCGCAAGAATCACATGATCCTGCTCCCAGTATATCCGGTCCGGTGTGGAAAGCATGATGAGACGTTCGGTTTCGTCGATCTTCGTCATACGGATGCCTCCTGTGCAGTTGAGCTTTCTGTACAAGGTTGTTCCAGCGTTACTCGTGCGATTTTTCCCGCCCGGAACTCATCTAGAAGCACCCGGGCTGTCCGTTCCGTATCCGGTACGCCGCCCTTTAAGAGAAATCCGCGTGAAAATGCTGCGGCTTCCAGCAGTTCTTCCTCCGGCGTATCCGTCGTAACTTTCCTGTAGCGTTCGAATACCGCTTCCGGGCAAATCCTTAACAGATCCCGGATCAGTTCCCATGCCAGCTCTTCGATCTCGAGAATATCGTCGTTGATGGAACCCAGGTAGGCGAGATGCTTCGCGTACGTCTGATCCTCGAGTTTCGGCCACAGAAGACCAGGAGTGTCCAGAAGTTCAAGATACGGGGTGATGCGGACCCACTGTTTTCCTTTCGTCACACCGGGCTTATCCCCCGTCTTCGCGCGTGCTTCGCCCGCAATCGCGTTGATAAAAGTAGATTTCCCAACGTTCGGTATCCCGACAACAAGTGCGCGGACGGTTTTTTTCACACCTTTCGCCTTCATGCGTTCCACGCTTTCCCTTGCGGCGTCGGAGATCAGTTTCACGGCTTCATTCCGTCCGCTTCTGGTGGAAACGATGGCTGCTGCCGCGATGCCATCTCTCTGATAACAGCGGATCCATTCCGCCGTCGCTTCCGGAGATGCGAGGTCCGCTTTGTTCAGAAGGATCACGCGGTTCTTCGAGGCGAGCAGTTCGGAAAGATCCGGGTTCCGCGAGGCAACAGGAGCCCGCGCGTCCGCGATCTCCACGGCCACGTCGATCATCTTCAGGCTTTCGATCAGTTCCCGCCTGGCCTTCGCCATGTGTCCGGGATACCAGTTGATTTTCTGCAAATACGTCTCCTTGCCGGCGCGAACTACATAAAAAAGAGGTTCGACGCCTGTTCCTTGGGAGTTCTTTCCTATAATATGCACTAAGGTATTCCAAAATGCAATAGCGAATTGTTACGAAACTGCGGAAAAAACGTAAAATCAAACCAGCCGCTGAAACAGAGTACTGAAAGCAATCCATTAAAAATCGAAATAAATTATTTCATGAAATACCTTGACAGATGAGGTATCTCGTCTTATAATGAGCACATCAAACGAAAAGGAGGCGGTCGGATGTCGATTGCTGCGGATCTGATCCGCGGACATACGGAAACGATCATCCTGTCGCAGCTGCTCCTCCATGACAGCTACGGCTACGAGATCAATAAGACGATCCGTATGCTTTCCGGCGGAGAGTTCGAACTGAAGGAAGCAACGCTGTATACGGCGTTCCGGAGGCTCGAGGAAACCGGACTCATTTCAGCGTACTGGGGCGGTGAAGCGACCGGCGCAAGGCGCAGGTATTACCGGATCACAGACAAAGGAAAAAAGGCCCATGCCGAGCAGATCACGGCATGGAACGAAGCCAAGACGATCATAGATAAACTGATGGTTACCGGAGGGTCAGCCAATGCGTGAACAACTGAAGCAATACATCGACCATCTCTTCGCCGCGACAGACGGCTCGCAGAAAGCGAGAGATTTCCATGACGAGATCCTGCAGAATACGCTCGACCGGTTTGACGAGGAGCGTGCGGCAGGAAAAACCGAGCAGGAAGCATACCGGATCGCGGTCCTGTCGCTCGGAAACACGGAGGAGCTCCTCCGTCCCTTCTATCCGAAGCATGAGAATACCGGAGCGCTGCGCGCAATCGGAATCGTGCTGTACTGCACATGCTTCATTCCGGTGATCTTCTGCGGCGTGGCAGGGATCCTTCCTTCCACCCTTGGCGTCACGCTCATGTTCGTCATGATCGGTGTCGCGACGTGCCTTATGGTGCTGTCCCAGAGGTCTCACCCGTCAAAAGGCGGCAGACAGGCACAGATCCTGCGAGCAGTCGGTGTCGGCCTGATCGTATCCAGCGTCGGTGCTCTGCTGTTCGGTGCCGGATATGACCAGATCCGCATGTGGCGGCTCCTGCCCGTCGGAGGCGCAGTCCTGGGTCTTTGCGCGATGTTTATGATGATCGCAGCCGGTATCGCGCTTCTTGTCCTGGCAGGACAGAAAAAGCGGGATGCGACGATTCCGGTTGTTCCGCAGGAACCAGAAGCCTATCCCGTTTTCGATCCCTCTCGGAATCAGAGGCAGGACACGCAAAGTAACGAGCAGCCTGTCGCGCAGGTCCGTATGGAACCTGCCGTTCCGAAAGCACTTCGTATCGCTGCCGGTATCATCACCGCGATCTACTGGATCAGCGTTGTGTTCCTTTATATCAATATCAGCGTCACGACCGGAGCGTGGCTGTTTACCTGGCTGATCTTTGTAGCTGCGTCCGGCGTATACGACATTGCGAAGTCAATCGTCTACCTCTGCTGCGGGCTACCCTGGCTCAGCAGGTTTCTGGGCGGCATCATCAGCCTTGCTGCCTGCGTCGTCTATTATTATCTCACTGCAACGACCGGATTGTGGCTAGTCACCTGGCTTGTATTCCTGATGGCAGGATGCATACACGGTATCATCAACGGAATCATCACACTTGCCAAATCGTCCGGAAAGGAGTCATAAATCATGAAAAAGAAAGCTATCGGGCAGATCATCGTATGCAGTATCTTTGCTGTCATCCTGACAGCTGTTCTCCTGACATCGGTCATCCTGTTCCGCGGGTACAACGGTACCCTCCCGCTCAGCGGAAAAATCTCTGAATTCGTCCGGAACGACGAACTGATCCAAGACGCGATAAAAGCCGCGGATAATGCGTTTCATTCTCTACCGGCTCCGAGGCTCCGCTTCTTCGGGTGTGCGCCTGTTATCACATTCTCAAACAGTGACTCAGATACTGTCTTTGCGGAAGGAACGGTACCTTCCGGATATCTTCCCGGCGCGGTCTCCTATAGCGATACGCCCGACCGGATCAAGATCGAATGGGCATCCGGACGGATCTATGTCCGTATGAAAGATCCCGGTGTTTCGGGTGCTGAGAACGGAGTTGAGATTCATGAATACACGGGTTCCGTTCTGTTGAACAGTTTTCAGGAGCTTCCCGTTTCAGATGTTACCGAGGATCGTGCCCTGATCAGCAAAATGGATGGAAGATCGCTGACGATCCAGGAGTTCAAAAAAGGAATCTCTTTTACCGGCATCACGGACAATGCCGAGAAAACGCTCGTCGTCCTTGTTCCCTCAGATAGAGTGTCTGAAATCGAGATCGAGTGCGCCTCGGCGGCTGTCACTTTGGATAACCTCGTGATCGGAACGCTGGACATCGATTCCGCTTCCGCCGACATCGAAGTATCCTCCTGCTCGATCGACAGCCTCGATGTCGATTCCGCGTCTAACAGAGGAAACTTCTCCTCCTGCCGGATCCGGAAGATCGATATCGACTCAGCAAGCGGAAGCTTCCGCCTGGAACTTATGAGCACACCTGAAATCATCGATGTTGACGCCATGAGCGGAAAATACGAGTTTATTCTTCCGAGCGATTCCTCCTTCTCCGTCGATATGGATTCCCTGTCCGCTTCTCTCTCCATGCCTGGATTCTCCTCGAATCTCTTCGGACACAATACGATCGTCGGATCAGGTGATTCCAGATTCAACTTCGACCTGGTCAGCGGAGAGATTATCATCCGTGCTGCTGACGGATCGGAAGGCACATCCTTCTGACTGCGTGAAAACTAGTATTCATGATTCCTGCCTTTCGAAAATACGTAGGGCAGGAATCATTTGTCAATATGCATATTCTCCGGATCTTTCCGAATTATCAAAGCAGAAGCGGCAGGGTTTTGCCCTGCCGCTCCGAGTTGATACAACAACCAATTATATTAGTTTCCCTTTTCAATAATTGTGATACGGCCCTGTCCGTATGGATCCACATATTCGCCGCCAACCGTTCCGCCAAGAACATCTACGATGTAATTGATAAGGACCTGATTATCCAGCATGACACAGTCGCGCAGCACTTTGTTGTCCTGGAACATGGTGTAGCCGTCACCTGCATTCTTGAGCAGGTAGTCGTGGCATGCTACAGTATACGTCTTTTCAGGATCGATCGGCGCATAGGTTCCATCCGCCTGGAGAACCTGTACATCCTTAACTCTGCGATCACCTGTGACCTGTACGAACAGGTTCTTCTCATCCTTCTCTACAGTGGAATCCACATTCAGATCAATCGTGAATTTAAGTCCGGACACCTGTAGGAATCCGCCGTACTCTGCAGGCAGGCTGGCTACGGAGAGTTCGAGCGCGTCCAATACTTCCTGGCCGGTCGCTTCGACTACGCACATAGCATTGCCGAAAGGATGGACTTTGATAATCTGGCCGAACGTAACGTCTCCCGCAGGAATAGCATCGCGGACGCCGCCGCCATTGACAAAGGCGATATCAGCTTCACCCATTGCGCGGTATGCATCGGCACACAGGTCGCCAAGGTTGGTTTCCTGGCTGCGAACAATACGGACGTCAGCTACAGGATCCTTGATGATCAGGTTCACATCGGTCTTCGCAACGACTGTATTCACCAGTTCCTCGTTTGCCTTGAGCGCGGCACCAACCACATCGGCTGCGCCGTTGTCTTCTTTCAGCAAACCTACGGAATCCATGAACTTCAGAGCGGAAGTGTCAAGCAGCATAGTGGACATTTTGCCTTCCCCGTCAATGGTGAGCACACCCAGATATGCGAGTTTGGTCTCAGTGGATGTCCAGATAACATCATTTCCGTCTTTGTTCTTTACCGTAGCGCCGGATTCTTTGGTATGCGAGTGTCCATCCAATACCACATCGATACCGCTCGTATTCACAATGACTTCATTGGATGTCCAAGGAGAGCTGGAGAAGTCAACGCCCAAATGTGCCAGAGCGATGACATAATCGGCACCTTCCGCACGTGCTGCATCTACGGTTTCCTGAACTCTGTCATACAGATCTTGGCCATTGTTGCCCTCGCAGAAGCTGTAGATCCAGTTGCCGTTTTCGTCCTGGAAATAGGTAGGCGTGGAGGAAACGAAAGTCTGAGGAGTATCGATTCCTACGAAAGCGATTTTTTTACCGGCCTTCTCGATGATCGTATAAGGCTTCAGTACCGTCTCGCCCTTACTGTTGACGAAGTTGCAGCAAACATACTGGAACTTGGCTAAAGACACGTTCTTGTTGAACTGTTCCATTCCGTAATCAAACTCATGATTGCCGATCGTAGCTACATCATAACCGATATCGTTCATGAGTCCGACAATTGCCTCGCCCTTGCTCAGCGTGCCGATCGTGTCGCCCTGTACAGCGTCACCGTTATCAACCAGAATGACTTCTTTTCCGGCTGCTTCAAGAGCTGCTTTGACTCGGGCTACACCGACATAACCGATTCCGTCCGTGACGCCGCAGTGTACATCGTTGGTGTAAAGGATCACGATTTCTTTTGCTGGCTCTTCTGTTTCTTCCGCCTTAGCGGTACAAGGCACAAAAATCGTGCCAAGCAGCATTACGGCAGCCAACAGACAAGCAAATACCTTCTTGTTCATAGTTTTCCTCCCTGTTATTTTTGTGTTTCCACAACTGTTTTCATTTTAGCACGATTCATCCATTTCTTCAACTGGAATCGATCCAATCTGCCATCAAAATAAATATGAAAAACCTCTCCCGCTGAGGGAGAGGCCTGTTTCGTCTCTTTGTTTACTTGCTGGTGTCGATGCGCTCGCGGATCTTGGCAGCTTTGCCGCTGCGGTCGCGGAGGTAATACAGCTTCGCTCTGCGGACAACGCCGTGACGGAGCACTTCGATGCGGCCGATACGGGGGCTGTTGTACGGGAACGTACGCTCGACGCCGATGCCGTAGGACATACGGCGGACGGTAAAGGACTTGCGGATTCCGCCGCCCTGAATTTTGATCACGATGCCTTCAAAGTTCTGAAGACGCTCACGGTTTCCTTCGACGACCTTCACGAATACACGGACGGTATCGCCGACTTCGAGCTCCGGCAGATCGGTGCGGAGCTGCTCTTTTTCGAGTTCACGAATGATGTCGGACATGTTTGATTTTCTCCTTTTGAATTTTGAATTCACAGACGTTCACAAATGCTCGATTTGGCGGACCGCCCGATGTCGCAAGCGAGATTTTACCATACTATCCCGCCGTTTGCAAGTGTTTTTTCAGTTTCCGTCAGCAAAGTTTCCGTAAGATTACCGTATGCTCTGTACGTCGGAAGATGTCACCTGTCCGTACGCTTGCCGAATCTTCCGAGAAGCGTCGGACGCATCTGCTTCGTCTTGAGAAGCGCCTGTTCACGCCGCCATTTCTCGATGTTCGCATGATGCCCGTTCAGCAGGATCTCCGGTACGTCCATACCGCGGAAACTGGCCGGACGCGTGTACTGGGGATACTCCAAAAGTCCGTCCGCATGGGATTCATCGGAGGCGCTTTCCTCGCTTCCGAGCACGCCGGGGACGAAACGGGCGACACAGTCGACCAGCACCATGGCGGGAAGTTCCCCTCCCGTCAGCACATAATCGCCGATTGAAAGCTCTTCGTCGATGATCGCTCCGACCCGCTCATCAACACCTTCGTAATGCCCGCACAGCAGTACGATCCGGTCCAGTTTTGAAAGCTGCTGCGCGCGCTCCGGTGTCAGAAGCCTTCCTCTTGGCGTTAAAAGGATCCTGTGCACCCTGGAACCTTCCGTAACGGCATCCATGCAGTCATAGATCGGCTGCGCCATCATGACCATGCCGGCACCGCCCCCGAACGGATAATCGTCGGTCTTTCTGTGCTTGTTATCCGTATAATCGCGGATATTGTGAAGGCGGAAGTCCAGAAGTCCGTTCTCTCTTGCTCTTCCGAGCATGCTGCAGGACAGTACGCTTTCGAACATTTCCGGAAAAAGCGTCAGAATATCAATCCTCAAAAAGGCCGACCTCCTTCAAAACGTCCGCTTTCAGCACGATTTGTTTCTGATCGGTATCCACGCTGGAAAGCACCTTTTTCAGTGCAGGCACAAGCAGTCTGCCTCTATCGATCTCGTAAACATCGTTCGCTCCGGTCTCGAGCACATCCGTCAGCTTTCCGTAGGCGTTTCCATCGGTATCCGTCACTTCACAGCCTACAAGGTCTGCTACAAAATAAGTATCCTTCGGCAGCTTCACGGCATGCTGTCTGTCGACGCAAAGATATTTCCCCCTCAGAAGCTGCGCTTGTTCCGGCGTGTCGTATCCATCGATCTTCACAATGACCGCTTTTTCAGAGATGGAAGACACGCAAATCTGCACGGGAAGGTACTCCCCGTGCAGTTCCAGATATGCTTCCTTCAAGCCGCGAAAACGGCCCGCGTCGTCAGTTGTCGGGTTGAGTTTCACTTCCCCGTGCACGCCGTGCGGCCGTGCGATCTCTCCGACGCGGTAATAGATCCTGCTCACAGGATATCGACAACAACGCGTTTTTCGCTGTTGACGGACGCCGCCTTGACGACAGTGCGGATCGCTTTCGCGATACGGCCGTTCCTGCCGATGACTTTACCGGTGTCGGATGGATCGACGGAAAGCTCAATCACGATGCGATCGCTCTCCTCCCGCTTCACCGTTTTCACTTCATCGGGATGATCGACAAGGCTTTTTGCGATCATTTCTACCAGTTTATCCATGACGGCCTCAAAATCAGTCGATCGCGCCGGCTTTCTTCAGCAGTCCACGGACGGTATCGGTCGGCTGTGCGCCGTTCTTCATCCAGGTCTTTGCGCGGTCGGCGTCGACTCTCAGTTCTGCCGGTTCCGTAGTGGGATTGTAATAACCGATCTCCTCGACGAACGCTCCGTCGCGGGGCGCGCGGGAATCCGCGATAACAATACGATAGAAAGGCTGTTTCTTGGCGCCCATTCTTCTGAGTCTGATCTTCAACATGATTTGTTTTCCTCCGTTATATAATCTGTTTATTGTTTATCTGCAAAAACGGCATATGCCGTGATCTGCCTTAGAACTTGAAGGGGAATCCGCTGCCGCGGCGCTTCATTTTCTTGCCGAACTTACCGCCGGTCAGTTGCTTCATCAGTTTCCGGCTTTGTTCAAACTGATTGATAAGGCGGTTGACGTCCTGAATCTGGGTGCCGCTTCCGCGCGCAATCCTTCGCCGTCTGGACGCGTTCAGAATATCCGGGTTCTCCCGCTCCTTTGGAGTCATCGCCTGGATAATCGCCTTCGTGCGTCCCATCGCCTTCTCATCGATCGTAAGATTTCCCATCTTTGCTCCCATGCCGGGAAGCATTCCCAAAATGTCTTCCATGGAGCCCATTTCCTTCATCTGCTCCATCTGATCGAGAAAATCTTCGAGGGTGAAGGTGTCCGTACGCATCTTTTTCTCGAGTTCCTTCGCTTTCTTTTCATCGAAAGCTTTTTCCGCCTTTTCGATCAGCGTCAGAACATCGCCCATTCCGAGTATGCGGCTTGCCATGCGGTCGGGATGGAACGGTTCGAGATCCGTAAGTTTTTCGCCGGTACCGGCAAACTTGATGGGCTTTCCCGTGACTGCGCGGACCGACAGCGCTGCTCCTCCGCGCGTATCGCCGTCAAGTTTCGTGATGATCACGCCTGTGAGCGGAACAGTCTCGTCAAAAGCTTTCGCAGCATTGACGGCATCCTGTCCGGTCATCGCATCGATGACAAGAAGTATCTCGCAGGGATTGCACGCGTCACGGACTCGCTGCAGTTCCTGCATCATGTCCTCATCGATATGCAGGCGTCCCGCCGTATCAACGATCACAACATCCATGAAGCGGGAAGACGCGAATTCAATTGCCTCAATGACCGTTTTCTCCGGCTTCTGTGTTCCTCGTTCGAAAACAGGACATTCTGCTTTGGCGCCGACGACTTTCAGCTGCTCGATCGCGGCCGGGCGGTAGATGTCGCACGCACAGAGCAGAACAGATTTCCCGTACTGTTTCTTGATCAGTGCACCAAGTTTGCCGCACATGGTCGTCTTTCCGGCGCCCTGCAGACCTGCCATTAGGATTACTGCAGGTTTCTTTGATCCGAACTCCAGTTTCGCGTTCGTACTGCCCATCAGCGAGGTCATTTCCTCGTTGACGATCTTAATGATCATCTGACCGGGGGTCAGGCTCTCCAGAACGTCAGTTCCGACCGCGCGTGTTTCGACCGATTTGATAAAATCCTTCACGACACGGAAGTTGACGTCAGCTTCCAGCAGGGCGAGTTTCACTTCGCGCATCGCTTCGCGAACGTCTTTTTCCGAAAGGCGCCCGCGGCCGGTCAGCTTTTTAAAGATGTTCTGGAGTTTTGAGGAGATTCCTTCAAACGCCATGTTAATCCTCCCATAGTTCACGGAGCGTGACGAGATATCCGTCGAAGGAATCCCGGTCCGCAGGCATCAGTTCCACGTCGTGGAACCGTCTTTCCATTGATGTCAGGATCGAATAGTAAGCCTCAAGCTTCCGCGCAAGATGGAGCCCCTTCTCGTATTCTTTCAGCGTGCCTTCGGCACGGATCAGAATGTCCCGCACAGCCTGTCGGGTGACGCCTTCCCTTTCAGCAATCTCCGCAAGCGAAAGATTTTCATCCGCGTACTGTTCCGCGACAGATCTCTGACGGTCCGTCAGCAGTTCTCCGTACGTATCAAGCAATGTGCCCAGTTCAAAGATCCGATCCATAAAAAAGCTCCAGGGTGTAAAGTATTTTTGCTTTACACCCTGTCTATTATACTGAATATGTCTGCCGTGTCAAGCGTTTTTCGCAAAATTACAGCAACGCTTTTGCGAATTCATCCGCATCAAAACGCTGGAGATCATCGATCCCCTCCCCCACGCCGATAAACCGTACCGGAACATTCAGCATATCGTGAATCTGAACCGTTACGCCGCCTTTCGCTGTCCCGTCCAGTTTCGTGAGCACGACACCGGAAAGGTCGGTCACTTCCATGAACGCCTTTGCCTGTGCAACAGCATTCTGGCCGGTCGTCGCGTCCAGTACGAGCAGTACCTCACATGGGATACTGGGAAGCTCTCTGGAAATCACGCGCCTGATCTTGCCGAGCTCGTTCATAAGGTTCTTTTTGTTATGTAGCCGACCGGCGGTGTCAACAAGAAGCAGGTCGCATCCTTTCGACCGGAAGCTCGCTGCCGCGTCATAAACGACTGCCGCAGGGTCGGCGCCTTCCTGATGCCGTATCATGGGGCAATCCGCCCGCTGCGCCCATTCGCCGAGCTGTTCGGCTGCTGCCGCCCGGAATGTATCCGCTGCTGCGATCATGGGTTTTCTGCCAGTCTGCTTGTAAAGGGAAGCCAGTTTCCCGATGGTCGTAGTCTTTCCGACCCCGTTCACGCCGACAATCAGAATTGTGCAGGGACCGTTGTCCGCCTGAAAAGGAACCTCGTGTTTCAGTGTCTCCGCAATCAGTTGTTCAAGTGCGTGCCGTGCTTCGTCGCGCGCGCTGAGTTTTTCCGTTTTAACTTTCTGTTTTAAACCATCCAGAAGCTTTTCAGCGGTTTCCATTCCCATATCAGCGAGGATCATCGCTTCTTCCAGTTCGTCGTAGAACTCCTCATTGATGCGATCGGCCCCGAACAGCCCGGAAAACCAGCTGTTGGTTTTTCCGAGTCCTTCCTTCAGCCTTGTAAACCAGCTTTTCTTTTTCTCCATAAAACCTCCTTTAACGATTCTGCCCTTATTTTGGCAGAACCGCCCTGTATTCCGTAACGTTCAGCACGGTCTCACCATCGATCTGTGCGGCGCACGGACGTGAGAATCTGACATGTATGTTATTGCCCGTGAAGACATCTACCATATCCTTCTTCGCGATATGTTCCCCCTTGAAAATGGACGGGAATGAGATCAACGCTTTGAGTTTCGAACGGCAGTGATACACTACGACCGAAAGCCTGTCGGAAAACCGGTCCTGATCCGGTGCCATCTGCATGCCTCCGCCATAATAGCGGCCTTTCATGGTCGGCGCGATCCATACATGATCGAATGTATGAGTCGCACCGTCAACCGTCACTTCAGCGCTGCATGGCTGAAAATGGAACAGCAGCCCTTTGACAGCGATCCCGCTGTAATCGATCTTCTGCATCGGGTCCTTCTCTTTGATACGATCAGCGACTTCGCAGCAGTATCCGTCAATGCCGAATCCCATATTATTGATAAAGAGTTTTTCCATTCCGTTCACGAATACAGTCGGAAGATTGGTCAGATACGGGTTGATCTGCACCTCTTCTCCCGGCTGTTTTCCAATGTCGGCAAGGAAGTCGTTTCCCGTACCGCTTCCGATCAGGTAAATACGATTCCTGATCTTTATATCCTTAACCGCGTTGATAAAATAGTTCAGTGTTCCGTCTCCTCCGAGAAGCACCACCTCGTCATCCGGTGCGAGACTGTTCATGTACGACGCATAATCCAGCCCTACCGCATCCACCAGCTCCGTACCGGGTTTCAATTCCGGCCGTATCCCGTTGTTGGCAAGCGGGTTATACAGATAGTATTTCATTGTTCCCTTCGTTTTACTCCTTCCTGAAATATACCGTTCGGTTCTTAGAGCAGCCCCAGAACGATCAGAAGCTCCCCGAGCGAGTATGTCAGCATTACCATGAAATGAGACTTCATTCGCGATCTCTTGTGGAAACGCACTATGAACAGTGTAGCGTCCGATATGAAAAACAGCAGCGCTCCGAGCGCCGTCAGAACCGTCATAAGGTTTGGCACACTTACACAGCGGTATACTGCAAAGCAGTTCATCGCGCCGTTCAATAGCAGATACAGGAACATCGGAGCGGCAAGTCCTCCCGGAAGATGCTTTGTCAGTTTTGAGAATACCATGATGACAGACGCCGTGAACAGAACTGCAAAACATATGATCAGCAGGATCGGAACCCTTCCAAAGTCGATATCCTGCATATATCTTGCGATAAAGAACACGTGGCTCATCATGAAAGCAATGCCTCCTGATATGAACCACTTCACTCCACGGCGCATCAGCAGAATATCCCCGATCCAGCTGAACAGAAGTGCAAGCAGAGCCGTCCAGGAGAAACTGCGTGCAGCAAATATGTAGAATCCCATCAGCGATAACAGAATCATGGGTTTTGTAATGTTCCGAATCCGCTGATCCTTTCTGATGGATGCATAAAGATGGACAGATGTGGATATTATAAAGAAAACAAGAAATACATATGTCATTTCGGGCACCTGCCTGCCTATCGGGTCATGCTGTCAGTTCAATGTCCAAGAACCGGGTCTGTTTTTAAGAAGTATACCATACGATTTCCTTATTCACAACAGAATGCGAGAAAAAGTCAGTTATACGCTACCCGTTCATATGAGCGATTTTTCGCTTGACGAAAATAAAAAAAAGTGTTAGAAGTAGAATTAGTCAATCAGTGAAAGGGGAATATGATATGGTAAGAATTTTTGACATCAGCGGACAGACCGCAATCGTTACGGGATGCTCGACAGGACTCGGTGTTCAGATGGCGCATGCCCTCGCAAACCAGGGGTGCAACATTGTCGCAATCGCAAGGCGTCTTGACAAGCTGGAAGAAGTCTGCAGAGACATTTCCGATAAGCACGGTGTGAGAACGCTTCCGATCAAATGCGACATCACCGACACCGAACAGGTGGAAGCTGCTGTCCATAAAGCACTTGAAGTCTTCGGCAGCGTGGAGATCCTGGTCAACAACGCCGGTACCGGCGCTGTGGCGCATGCGGAGAATATTACGGACGAACAGTTCCAGAAGGAATTCGACATCGACCTGTTCGGTACATTTAAATTCGCCCGCGCCGTCGCAAATCAGGCTATGATCCCCGCCCATTACGGCAGAATCATCAACATCTCCTCCATGTACGGTCTCGTCGGCAACAAGATCGCCGGTTCCGCTCCGTATCATGCCGCAAAAGGCGGTGTTGTGAACCTCACCCGTGCGCTTGCGGCTGAATGGGCCGTTTACGGCATCACTGTAAACACCATCTGCCCGGGTTATTTCTACACGCCGCTTACAGAAGACACGCTGAATTCCGAGTTCTTCCAGAAGCACGCGAAAGAAACGATCCCGATGGAGCGTTACGGTCATGAGGGTGAGCTCGATACAAGCATCGTATACCTCTGCTCTCCGCTGTCCACATACGTCACCGGCATCGCGCTTCCGGTTGACGGCGGTTATACCTGCATTTGATCCTTTCCTTTATAACAGCGGCCGCTGCGATTTCGCAGCGGCCTTATTTATTTCTGCTGATATTGTGAGAATGTCACGCAGGCTCGACAAACCGTGCGGATACGATCGACGAAACACCCTTTTCCTCCATTGCGACACCATACAGCGTATCGCAGACCTCCATGCTTCCTTTTCTGTGTGTGATCAGGATGAACTGGGTCTCATCGGAATATCGGGTCAGATACTCTGCGAATTTCGTGACATTTTCCTCATCCAGTGAAGTCTCGATCTCGTCAAGTACGCAGAATGCCGGTGCCTTGATGCGCAGCATTGCGAACAAAAGCGCGATCGCCGTGAGAGCGCGCTCACCCCCGGACAGCAGCGAAAGAAGCTGCAGTTTTTTTCCAGGCGGCTGAGCAATGATCTCGATCTCACAGTTGAGTACATCGTTTTTATCGGTCAGTCTGAGTTCTGCATGACCGCCGCCGAACAGCTGTTCAAATACGATCCCGAAATTCTCCTGGATCTTTTTGAACTCTTCCGTGAAAGTCGTCTCCATCTGCTTCGTGATCTTTCCGATCAGCGAATACAGGTCATCCTTTGCCTTTTCCAGGTCCTCATACTGTGTCTTGAGCGTCGCATGCCGTTCCGAAACATTCTGATAATCCTCGATCGCTGACATGTTGATCGGGCCGAGTGCGCGGATCTCATTTCTCAGTTCCCCGATGCGCGCATTGCTCGCTCCGATCGGGATATCGTGCCTGAGCGGAAGCGCGTTCTCATAGGTCAGGTCATAATCATTGAAGATCCGGTCCGCCATCTGCCTAAGGTCGGATTCGATCCTCTCGATGGAAACGGCTGTACGATGTTTCCGTTCGTCTGTCTGCCGGTAGGTCTCTCCGAGATCATCTCTCCTTCTACGGAATTGGGAAAGCAGTTCGCTGAGACGCTGACGCTCTTTTTCGAGACGCTGCTGTTCTTTCTTCGCCTGATCGAGATCAGCCTGTTCTCCGGCGATCCCTTTTTCCATCTCAGATAGACGTTCATCTGCTTCGCTGACACGCGCCGCAAGCGATTCGAGCTCTTTATCGTAGTCACCGGCACGCTGGCTGTCAAGCGCAATGTCGCGTTCGATCCTCTTCCGGTCGGCGTCACGTGCATCATCTTCCTTTTGAAGAGCAGTCCGCGCAATACGGATCCGGGTAAGCGTCTCGTTTTCCTTTTCCCGTAAGGAGCGCAGCTCAGTAAGTTTTTTCTGATCCTCCACGATCTGTGAGCGCGATCTGAGGTTTTTTTCCTCGATATCAGACTGAATCATGCGGGAGTTTTCCCTGCGCTGTTCTATCTCCTTGAGACTGCTAAGAATATCCGTACGTTCATCGTGCAGCGCCTGCAGATCCGCCTTTGCCTCCTCCAGATCCCGCGCGATAATATCACGCTGTTCCTTCTGCTTTACGATCATCAGTTCTGCCGTATGTGACTCGCGCAGGAAAGCATCCGTCTGCGTATCAGCAAGGAGAATGTTCTTTTTCAGTTCTTCGATCTGCTGCTGTTTCTTTTCGGTTTCAGCTTCTGCCGCCTTCCGTTTCGCCGCCGTTTCCTCGATTTCCCGCTCGCGGCTGAGCAGAGAATAACTGGATTTTTTGACGCTTCCGCCGGTCATAGTACCCCCGGTCGCGAGAAAATCTCCGAGCAGCGTCGCGATATGAAACGCGTTTTTCGAGTGTTTCTTCAGCTCGATCGCGCTGTCGAGATCTCTTACGATCACAGTCCGGCCGAGAAGATATTCCGTGACAGGTTCCAGTTTCCTGTCGCATGCGACCAGCTCGCTCGCAAGTCCGATCACACCGTCATGCGAGAGAAACCTGCGTTCCTTCTCATCGAGCGGATTCGGCGTCAGCATGGACAACGGTAAAAGAGTGACTCTTCCAAAGTCGTTCTTCCTCACATACTCGATCACTGCCTTGCCGTCTTCTGCAGTCTCTGTGACAATATTCTGCATAGCGCCGCCGAGGCTCATGCCGATCGCAGTTTCATATTCTTTCGGAACTTCTATCAATTCCGCTACCGGTCCGATCATACGTTTTTTCAGCGTGTGATCTCTCTGAGCCGCCTGCATAAGCATCTTGACGCTGTTCTGATATCCCTCATATGAACGCATCATGTCACGAAGGACATTTTCACGGCTTCTCAGAGCGCCTGCGTTCTGTTCCAGGATTCTCAGTTCCTCTTGAGCCGCAAGGAAGTCACTCTCAAGCTGCATCCGGTTTCTCTGCGCATCTTTATGGGCAGCAATATGCCTGTTATACTGGTCCTGTGTGTCAGAAAGTTTCCGGTCCGCTTCAGCAAGTTCATCCCGAAGCGATTCGCCCTTTTCTCCAGCTTCACTTTCTTCTCCGTCAAGAGAAACGAGACGCTCCCTGAGTGCTGCGGTCATGGTCTCAAACCGGCTGAGATCGCTTTTGGCGTCAACAAGACGGTTCATAGCCTCCATCATCGCATTCTTTTCGGTTTCAAGCGCGATTTCTTTCTCGCTCAGTTCCTGATCGAGCGCAGAAACCTTCCTGGTTCCCTCCTCGATTCCGGCGTCAAGCTCCTGGCGTCTGCAGAGTTCTTCCTCTGTGAGTGCAAGAGACCGGAGAAGTTCTTCAGCGGACCTCACTGACTCCAAAAGGCATTCCCGTTCCTGCCGGATCCGTTCAGTTTCTTTCTTCGCATGCTCTCTGCGTTCAAGTAGAAGATTGCTTTCACCGACGTGGGCCTCTACCCCGGAAAGCATTTCGATCAGTTTTTTCTGCTGCTCCGACAGTTTGTCATCGAGCTCCCGTGTCTGTTCCTCTAGATCTTCGGATTGTTCCGAAAGCCTCTTGTCGCTCTCCGCGCTGAGCATCAGTTCATGCTCAATCTGTGCAAGCGTTTCCCGAAGACCTGTCAGTTTTTCGGTCTGTCGATCCGTCTGATACAAGAACATGTTGACCTCAAGGTCCTTCAGTTCGTCACGGAGTTTCAGAAACGTCCGAGCAGTCGCGCTTTGTTCCTCGAGTGGTCCCAGACGGTCTCCGAGTTCACCGAGAAGGTCCAGGAGACGTTCCATGTTTTTCTCGGTGTTCTCAAGTTTCCTTTCCGCTTCCTCCTTGCGCGCGCGGTAACGCGTAACGCCCGCTGCTTCCTCAAGAGCTTCTCTGCGGTCACTCGATTTGTTCGAAAGAATCTCGTCGACCTTTCCCTGGGAAATGATCGAATACCCGTCCTTCCCGATACCGGTGTCACGGAACAGATCCATGATATCTTTGAGCCTGCAGTTCTTTCCGTTCAGAATATACTCGCTCTCTCCGGAACGGTACATTCTTCTTGAAACCTCAACTTCCGAATAATCGATTGGAAGCTTCCGGTCGGTATTGTCGAAAGTCAGAGTAACTTCACACATGGACTGCGGTCTTCTTTTCTGCGTCCCGTTGAAGATGACATCTTCCATCTTTGTTCCGCGGAGCGCTTTCGCACTCTGCTCTCCCAGCACCCACCGCACTGCATCGGAAATATTGCTTTTTCCGCTGCCGTTCGGCCCGATGACCGCTGTGATTCCTGCCCCGAATTGCAATTCGGTTCGCTTCGCAAAAGATTTGAAACCCGATATATCCAGCCGTGTGAGTCTCATACCAGTTCTCCCATGCTCATCAGCGCGTTTCGCGCAGCCTCTTGGCCTGCGCTTTGTTTGGAGTTTCCTTCACCGGAACCCAGCATATCATCATTGAGGTAAACTGCCATCCGGAAGGTCTTTCTGTGATCAGGCCCTTCAGCGCTGAGCATTCTGTATTCGACCTGTGCTCCATGCGTTTTCCTGTGCACCAGTTCCTGAAGCCTTGTTTTATAGTCTTTTTCCGATAATGTCTTCCCTTCAAAATCCAGCATCGGCAATACTCGTGTTTCGATAAACTGTTTCGCCTCTGAAAATCCGCCGTCAAGATAAATGCCGGCGATCAACGCTTCAAATGCATCAGAAAGAATGGATGGCTTCTGTGCGCCCCCGCCGATCTCTTCCCCATGCCCGAGAAGCAGATAGGAACCGAGCCCTATAGCTCGCGCAGCCTGAGCAAGTGCGTTCTCACAAACGATTCCTGCGCGTGCTTTGCTCAGCTGTCCTTCACGCATATCCGGAAAGCGTCCAAAAAGTTCCTCGGAAACGCATAATTCCAGTACAGCGTCACCCAGGAATTCCATCCTTTCATTATCGAGCGGTTGAGTATGCTTATCTTTTTTCACATAAGAGGAGTGTGTCAGCGCACGGCGCAGGATCCCCTGGTCGCGGAATGTGTATCCGATTGCCTGTTCCAGACCGGAACGATCATACTCTTTCATACGAACCTTTCAATCTCGTTTCCAAGCCATTCGCATTGTGAACAGTTTGGGAACGCTACTTAAAAATACAGCCCGCACACTGTGCGGGCGATCCGACGTTCGCACGTCGGTGTGTTACTTCTGAAGAAAACGGACAATATCGCCGACTGTCTGGACTTTTGGAAGATCCTCGTCCGGAATCTCGATATCAAACTCCTGCTCCATATCCATAACAAGCTCAACGATGTCCAAAGAATCCGCACGCAGATCCTCAATCAGATTGCTTTCCATGGTAATCTCGCTCGGATCCAGATCCAGTTGATTTGCGATAATCTTGCAAACCCTTTCAAATTCCATAATTATACTCCTATTCCCCCATACGGGACCTTAGTTACCCGTGTATTGTACTGAAAATGCCCCTGTTTGTCAACATTTCTTCCTTAATCTTTACCATACTGTGAAACGGACGGCTATCAACCGTCCGTCCCGCTGTCATGATTCCGTATTCCCGTCTGTGTTTCTCATGCTTTGCCTATCATGCTGTCCAGCCTCGCTCCGATATCGAGATACAGCGGGTCCTTCGTCGCACGAAGCACCTCTACCTCCGTTACTGCGAATACTACACGTTTTCCGGCATCATCCAGAAGATTATAGCGTTCCAGCAGCGTTCTGCTTTCTCTGTCGAGAAAGAGACCGGTCTCGCCAAGGACAGGTTTTATGCCGAGCACTTTGCAGATTGTCATAATCGTGGAGAAAGAAGTGCCTCCGATCCCCTTCTGCAGGGCTGTAACGATGGTCGACTGAGGAATTCCGATCGCCATTGAAAACTGGCGGACACTGCGGTACTGCCGCTTGATTTCTTTTTTGATCAACAGGGTCAGCTCATCCATATGGCATCCTCATTTCGCGGACGGTTGGGATTTCTTAATATATCCGCAAAATTTTAATATATGATATCAAGGTTTCCATTCTTCGTCAATAAAAAAATCTTTGTATTCTTGATATTTTTTATGAGTTTTATTTTAGATTTCAGGACCTTATCATATAAGCAATAGGCATCTGGATACTTTTGTCCTATGGTCTTTTGTTGACGATAATGCTTTTTTCGAGTATACTTACTGCAAATCTTGGAAAGAGGAAGGAATCATATGACGACATCCATCCAGTTCTGGGACAGTGAGGTGTGGAGTTTTCTGGTCACGCTCTCGATACTGTTTGCAGCGATGCTCGCTGCGAACGGTCTCCGGCGCACAATCCCTTTTCTGAAAAAATCTCTGATCCCCAGTTCCGTAATCGGCGGCTTTCTCGTACTGATCTTTGCTTCGATCTATCGCGCTGTCTCCGGCTCTCTTCCGTTCAGCGCTGTTTCGATCGAATCGCTTACCTATCACGCGCTTGGACTCGGTGTTGTCGCAATGACGTTCCAGAGCGCGGACAAACGTTCAGGCAAGGAAGCCCGAAGAGATGTTTTCAACTCCTCTCTGACCACCGTATCGACATATCTCGTTCAGGCGATTGTTGGACTTTCGATCACAGTCGCTCTGTCTTTCCTGATCGGGAACTGGGCGCAGTCCGGCATCTTGCTTCCGATGGGGTACGGCCAGGGTCCGGGTCAGGCGTTCAACTGGGGCACGACTTACATGAATTCCTACGGGTTCGAGCACGGTTCTTCATTCGGTCTGTCCGTAGCAGCCTGCGGATTCCTGTCTGCCAGTATCGGCGGCGTGATTTATCTCAACATCGCCGCTAAAAAAGGTCTCAAGCGTGATGAGAACGCAGAAGAAAAAGAAGACCTGACTGCCGCTGTGATCACGACCCGCGGCGAGATTCCTCTGTCGGAATCGCTTGACAAGCTCACCGTTCAGTTTGCGCTTGTCTTTATTTCCTACGGAATCGGATTCGCGGTTATGTACGGGCTCAGCAAGCTCTGCGATCTTTCAGGTGTCGGCATCCTGATTAATACCGTAAAGCCGCTGATCTGGGGGTTCAACTTCCTGTTCGGCATGCTTGCTGCTTCCCTCGTCAAAGCGTACTTCCGGATCGGCAGGAAAGCCGGCTTTGTGCACCGCTCCTATACGAACGATTTTCTCCTCACTCGGGTCTCCGGTCTGATGTTCGACCTTATGGTCGTGGCGAGCATCGCATCCATTGATCTGTCCGCATTCCGGTATCCGGAGTTCTGGCTCCCTCTCCTTCTTGTTTGCATCGCAGGCGGCGTGATCAGCTATTTCTATGTACGCTTTATCAGCCGCAGGTTCTTTGCATCTTATTCCGATGAGCAGTTTCTTGTCATGTACGGAATGTTAACCGGTACAGTCAGCACCGGACTGATCCTTCTCCGTGAGATCGACCCGCTCTTTAAAACTCCCGCAGCGAACAATGTGATCTACCAGAATCTCTGGTCCATAATTCTCGGTGCTCCTATGCTGCTCCTTCTGGGGCTTGTACCGCAGTCAATGACGATGACATGGATTTCCCTCGGAATCCTTGCCGCGCTTCTGGCGTTCATGATCGTCTTGCTCTGGAGAGCTTCGATCTTCAAAAAAGCTGCAAAATCAAAATAACGGTTTTACCCCTTGTCACAGCAAATAAAAAACTTCCCGCGTCGATGCGGGAAGTTTTATTATGCAAACAGATTCATTTCCACAGTTCTTCCGGATACAGTCCTTCGTCCTGCATTTTTTTGATCGCGGCGAGCAGGATCGGAAGATCCGGGCGGTTCGTGACGCCATGCCATTTTGCTGTCGTCGTAAGCATCTCGATTGTGATCATGCCCTCCTTCATCATTTCATCGAGCACGCGAGGAAGAAGATACTCGCACTTGAGCGGATTGACCGGCACACTTGCATCAAGCCATGCCGGGAACCGTCTCTCAAATTCATCAAGAACAGACTTCTGCAGGCCGAATAAGTTCATCGATACCGGCGTATCGAATGCGAGCGGCTCCCATGTCGCTCCGTCGTCTTCCGTGAATGCTGCGTCTTTTCCCTGCTTAATGATCTTCAGCCGTTCGGTCAGTGTCCTGAGTTTTCCGTCTTCCCCGACTTCACACACGCCGCGCGCAACCGAGCCGTAATCGGAGAGCGTATTTCCGAGCTGATAAGCGACCATCGCGCATTCGGACTCATCGCGGTCCTCTTTCAGAAAATCATAGATTTTCTTGAAAGCGTCGGCGCCGTAAAAATCATCGGCGTTCAAGACCGCGAAAGGCGCGTCCAGAAAGTCTTTCGCACAAAGGATCGCATGAGCAGTGCCCCAGGGTTTGATACGCCCTTCCGGTATCTCATATCCTTCCGGCAGTTTGTCCGGGGTCTGGTACGCGTATACCAGATCCACATACGGCCGGATGCGTTTCCCGATACGGTTTTCAAAGTCAGCCTCGATCTCCGGCTTGATGATGCAAACAATCTTTTCGAAGCCCGCACGTTTCGCGTCGAAAATGGAATAGTCAATGATCACATGTCCCTGACTGTCTATCGGCTCAATCTGCTTGAGTCCGCCGAAACGGCTTCCCATCCCCGCCGCCATGATCAGGAGAATCGGTTTTTTCATAATTTTGTTTCCTTTCTCAATCGCTTATCGTGATCAAATATTTTTCAATCAGTTCTCTCGGTTTATACTGCAGTTTGGAATAGCGAAGTCCGTCATCCCCGCCGTCGTCTTCGCGGTTTACGGTATGAACATCCGGAAACAGCCTGACGAACGATTGTGCCATAGCAGGATACGCGCCGGGCACTTCCTTCAGAGCTTTCTCCACGTGTACGTAGAGCGTTCCGTATTTGACCTCTCCGATCGACAGTCCAACGACACGCCCCTCAGCGGTAATGCACGCAGCTGTCTGACCGAGTCTTTCCCGGTTTTTCAACAGTTCCCTGGCTCCGTTCAGTTCGTTCTGCTCCAACTCGCTCAGTTCCGGATGTTCCGCTCTGAAACGGTCCAGGAACGCATACACTGCAGACTCCGTTTCCGTATCCAGGATCAATCGCGTTTCCGCTTCCGGGTGCTCTCTGAAAAAGCGGTTCACATGATTTTTCTGTGTGTGCAGATGCTTTCCGGCATAAGTACGGAACGCATCCGCGTCATACACGTAATCCGCCCAGTCGCGGACGCTCTCAATCACGAGCTTATCACCGTAGCGGTTTCTCAGAACCGGTATCGCCTCCTGCGGTACGACGCAGAAGCGTACCGGAAGATTCCGTTTTCCGGCATCGCACTCGATCCGGCGGAAAGCCGTATCGATATCGCCCGCTCCGATCGGGACAGTATAGCAATCCTGTTCTCCACCGTAACGGATGCACAGAAATCCTCCGGCTTCGGCGAAATAGGTCGCGTAGATATCACGCCACTGGTACACAGCGCCGATCGTATTGTCACAGATACCATAGGCATAGGATTGGAAATAAGGCTGGAGGGAAAGAACATTCTCCTCAGTCAGCCGCTCAAATGCGCAGTCTTGAGTATTCATATTTTCAGTATACCACAGAAATCCGATTTGCAAATACCGATTTCGCGGAGGCAACAGCTTATATTATATATAAAATCATGGTAAATTGAATTGACTTTGCGTCTTCTGAGTGCTAAAGTGTGTGCATCGCGTACGGGAAGGTCTGCATATGTCGTATATTTATGCATTCGAATTTGACTTCTACTTTAGCTGCTGTCACGCAGCTGTTTGTGTTACAGACCGCCGATAACACGATTCGACGCTGGCCGCACAAATAGCTGTGCGGCTTTTTCTTTACCCTTTTGAACCGATTAGGAGGCAATCTATGAAAAAACGTATCCTTTCCAAAATTCTACCCATAGTCATCTCTGTTCTGCTTCTTACGGCGTTCGGATGCCAGTCAGGAACAGCTTCAGTTTCCGGATCCGCTGTTTCGTCCGAAAAGACTTATACGATCGGCATCTGCCAGCTAGTTAAGCATGAGGCTCTTGACGCAGCAACAATGGGCTTCCGGGATGCCATGACGGAAGCGCTTGGTGACAGAGTTGTTTTTATCGAGCAGATTGCAGCGGGCGATCCTGCGACGTGCTCCGTGATCTGTAACCAATTCGTAGGTGATGAAGTGGATCTCATCATGGCAAACGCGACTCCGGCGCTTCAAGCAGCCCAATCCGCGACGAACACGATTCCGATCCTTGCGACTTCGATCACGGACTATGCATCCGCTCTCGGACTGGAAGGTGTCGATGATGCGACCCATACGAATATCTCGGGAACCAGCGACCGTGTCCTAGAATCGGAACAGGTCAAGATCCTTAAGGATCTCTTCCCCGGAGCGAATAAAGTCGGTATTCTTTATTGCTCCAGCGAGGCAAACTCAAAAGTGCAGGCAGATGCGTTCCGTGAAGCGGCAGAAGCGCTTGGTTATTCCGTTTCCGATTATAAATTTGCTGATTCAAACGATGTGGCACAGGTCACAAAGGGAGCCTGCGATGAATGCGATGTTCTTTATATACCGACTGACAATACGGCTGCTTCCAACGCAGAGCTGATCAACAATGTCGCCCTGAATGCGAAGACTCCGATTGTAGCCGGTGAAGAAGGCATTTGCCGCGCGTGCGGTGTCGCAACACTCACGATCTCCTATTATGAACTCGGAAAAAAGACCGGCATGATGGCTGTCGATATTCTTGAGAACGGTACAGACGTTTCTGAGATGCCTATCGCTTATGCTGCCTTTGAAAAAAAATACAATCCGTCCCTCTGCACCGAATACGGAATCACCGTTTCCGGCGACTATCTCCCGCTGGAATGACCGTCACGAATACTTCTGACGGAAGGAGACTGATACTATGGAAGCGTACTTCGCTTCATTGAGCCTATTGAAGCTGCTGAAGAATATGCCGGGCGGTGTTGCACAGGGATTGATCTGGGGTATCATGGCGCTCGGAGTCTACATCAGTTTCCGGCTTCTGGACATAGCCGATCTGACCGTAGACGGTTCATTCACGACCGGCGGAGCATGCGCCGCGATGATGATCCTGGCCGGATATCCCGCCTGGCTTGCAGTGCTTGTCGCAACCGTGGCCGGCGTTGCGGCAGGATTTGTGACCGGAATGCTCCACACACGACTCGGAATTCCTGCGATCCTATCCGGTATATTGACCCAGTTCGCCCTGTATTCTGTCAATCTTCATATCATGGGTATGTCCGCGAACAAGGCGATCAGCGTAGACCGGTTCCGTCTGATCCTGTCCTCCCGTCATATTCCGTCATCGATCCTGGTCGGTGCGGTCATTGCCCTGATCGTGATCAGTCTGATGTACTGGTACTTCGGTACGGAGCAGGGCTCCGCGATCCGGGCGACCGGCTCGAATCCCTCTCTCAGCAAGGCGCTTGGCATCAACATAGACAATATCAAAGTACTCGGGCTCTCACTCAGTAACGGACTGATCGCTTTGTCAGGAAGTCTTCTCGCACAGTACCAGGGATTTGCAGATATCAACATGGGACGCGGTGCGATCGTGATTGGACTGGCCGCTGTCATCATAGGCGAAGTGATCGGACGCGGCATTATGGGTAAGCATCTGAACTTCTTTGCGACGCTCCTGTTCATCGTGATCGGCGGCGTGATCTACTACCTTGTTGTCGTTATCGTGCTCTGGCTGAAACTGGATTCCAATGATCTGAAGCTGTTTACCGCAGTGATAGTCACGATCTTCCTAGCCGTGCCCTACTTCCGCGACAAATCCAAAAGCAGTTTCCGAAAAAACCGGAAAGCAATGGAGGTGAAGGAACATGCTTGACCTCAGTCAGGTCTGCAAAACATTCAATCCCGGCACGATCCATGAAAAAAAAGCTCTGGTTGACTTTTCTCTTCATTTGAATCCCGGCGATTTCGTTAGCGTGATAGGGGGCAATGGCGCAGGTAAATCCACATTCCTGAACGCGGTCGCCGGTGTCTGGCCTGTCGACAGCGGAAGGATCCTGCTCGACGGCGAGGACATTACGCCTCTTCCGGAGCATAAGCGTGCTGTTCATATCGGAAGAGTCTTTCAGGACCCCATTCTCGGTACCGCGCCAAACATGCAAATCGAGGAAAACCTGGCTCTTGCTTTCCGCCGTGGGCAGAAACGCGGTCTTCGCTGGGGAATCACCCAGAAAGAACGGGAACTGTACCGTGAAAAGCTGAAAACGCTTGGTCTCGGTCTGGAAGACCGGATGACAGTCAAGGTGGGTCTTCTCTCCGGAGGTCAGCGTCAGGCTCTCACTCTTCTGATGGCTTCTCTGAAAAAGCCGAAGCTGCTGCTGCTTGACGAACATACGGCGGCGCTTGATCCCGTTACCGCAGCGAAAGTGCTCGAACTCTCCGACCGGATCATTTCAGAAAACAACCTGACTGCTGTCATGATCACGCACAATATGAAAGATGCGATCCGTCATGGAAACCGTCTGATCATGATGGACCAGGGGCATATTATTCTGGATATTTCCGGTGAGGACAAAACGAAACTTACAAAGCAGGATCTCATGGACCGGTTCGCATCGATCGCCGGATATACGCTGGAAAATGATCAGACGCTTCTGACAAAATGAATCCTTTCTGATTTCTATCCGGGCGCTCCGAAGCGTCCGGTTTTCTTTTTTTACACGCAGCATCCCTGCAGCCCGGAATATTGACGATTCGCATCAAAACGCATAAAATGAAGCTATAAGGAAGGATTACCATGATCAAAGCTGTTTTTTTTGATTTAGACGGAACGCTGTGTGACACGCTTCCCGATCTGACGGCATCACTGAATTATGCTCTGAGAACGTTCGATCTTCCGGTATACAGTCCGGATCGTGTCCGCGATATGATCGGAAACGGCATCAGCCGTCTATGTTCCCGTGCACTTCCTGCAGAGAGGCAGGATCTGCATCCCCAGATTCTCGCGTTGTTCCGAGCGCACTATGCCGCGCACTGTACGGATCAGACGAGCCCCTTCCCCGGAATTTCGGAGACTCTGTCGGTACTCTCTGATCGCGGAATCCTTCTGGGAGTCATCTCGAACAAGCCGCAGCTCATGACCGAACGTGTTGTAGCCGGATGCTTCGAAAAGGTATTTTTCAAGGATGTGCTCGGCCAGTCGGAACGGCTGCCTTTGAAGCCCGACCCTGCGCTGTTCACTGAAACGATGCAGCGTCACGGTCTTCTGCCCTCCGAAGTCGTATACGCCGGTGATTCGGATACCGATCTGATGTTTGCGGGTAACGCAGGCGTCGCTGCAGTCGGTTGCTCCTGGGGATACCGCGGGAGGCAGTTTCTTGCGGACCACGGAGCAAGAAACATAATCGATTCTCCGAAGGATCTTCTCGGATTTGTTTTCAGTCAGGAAGGATAAGGTTATGCCAAAAAAGGATGATATAAAGAAATCGCGTGCAGAACGCTTCTGGAAAACTTGGCGAATCCCGGTCAAATGGATTATGAGGCTGAGGTTCGGTTATACCTGTATCACGGAGGACCTGCCGAAAGGTGCTTTTCTCGTCTATGCGAACCATGTGACCGATCTCGACCCTGTTTTCGTCGGTTGTTCCTTCCCCCGCCCGTTGACTTTTGTCGCCGGAGAAGCGATCCACAGGATGGGCCTTCTCTCCAAAGTAGTCCGCCGCTATGCAAATACCATTGACCGTTTCAAAGGTTCTACCGATTCCGCATGTGCGCTTCAGATTCTCAGAACACTCCGCAGCGGAACTCCGGTATGCATGTTTCCTTCCGGCGAACGGTCGTATACCGGGAAATCGACGGACATTTTTCCTGTTTCTGCTAAACTAGCAAAAAGTGCGCGCGTGCCGCTGATCACCTACCGCATATCCGGCGGATATCTGACCTCGCCGAGATGGGCAGATACGATGCGCAGGGGAAAGATGCACGGAGAGATCGTGCGCGTCTATACGCCGCAGGAACTGTCGATCCTCAGCGCCGACGAACTGCTGTCCAGTATTACCCGCGACCTTTATGAAGACGCCTACGCCGCCGAGCCGGTTCGTTACAAAGGAAAGCGTCTCGCTGAGCGGCTGGAAACGATGCTGTATCTTTGTCCGAAATGCGGCCGTGCAGACACGCTGAAAAGCGCAGATAACCATTTTTCATGTTCATGCGGTCTTTCCGTCATGCTGAACGAATACGGCCGATTTGAAGGCGACAGCGTTCCGTTTCAGCATCCCGGTGCGTGGGATGACTGGCAGCAGGGAGTTATGAAGTCGATCGCCTCCTCCGCTGCCGAAAAACCGGTTTTCACAGATGTCGGACAGCAGCTTTATAAACTTGGACAGGATCATGAACTGATTCCGGTCTCTGCCGGCAGCCTTTCGATGTCCGGAACCATGATCTCGCTCGGTTCATTCTCGATGCCGCTGCAGAAACTGGAGGGCTTCGCAATGACCCAGCAGGATAAACTGTCCTTCTCCGCAGCCGGTGACAATTACGTGATCCGATCCGACCACCCCCGATGCGGGAAGAAATACGTTGATCTTTACCGTTATCTGAAATCCGGCCCCGCACTCGGCTAATCGGAAGTCATATCAATTTCACAGTTGCGTAAAGCCCGCTGCCGTTGATCCGGCTAGCGGGCTTTGTATCAATATAGCGATAATAGATACCGTGAAACGCCGGTAATCTTTTATACATTAAAGAAGAACTCGACGATGTCGCCGTCCTGCATCACATAATCCTTGCCTTCCGAACGGATCAGGCCTTTTTCCCGGCAGCCCGCCATCGATCCGACACTGACCAGTGTGTCGAACGGAACGACCGCCGCACGAATGAATCCCCGCTCGAAATCGGAATGGATCTTTCCGGCTGCCTGCGGCGCCTTCGTACCCTTCGCGATCGTCCACGCCCGTACCTCCTTCGGCCCTGCCGTCAGGAAGCTGATCAGACCGAGCAGGCTGTAGCATGCCTGTACCAGCTGGTCAAGGCCAGACTGACCGATCCCCATCTCCTCAAGAAACGCCTTCTTCTCATTCGGGTCCAGTTCGGAGATCTCTTCTTCGATCTTCGCGCAGATCGTCAGCGCTTTAGCGCCTTCCTTTTCCGCAACGGCATACAGGCGTTTCACATAATCGTTCGGTTCCATGCCGAGATCACCCTCGGCAATGTTTGCGACATAGATGACCGGCTTTGAAGTCAGAAGGAACAGGGTCCGGATTGTCTCCTTCTCTTCCTTGTCCGCCTCCATCGTACGGACCGGTTGTCCGCTCTCCAAATGCGCGTAGATCCTTTGCAGAAGGTCTATCTCCGCGAGGAGCGACTTATCGCCTTTTGCGAGACGCTGCGTACGGTCGATCCGCTTTTCGACGGTTTCCATATCCGCGAAGATCAGTTCCAGGTTGATCGTTTCGGAATCGCGGACTGGATCGATGCTCCCGTCAACATGTACGATGTTATCATCATCGAAGCATCTTACAACGTGTACGACTGCATCCACTTCGCGGATATGGGACAGGAACTTGTTTCCCAGTCCCTCCCCCCTTGATGCGCCGCGGACAAGTCCTGCGATATCAACGAATTCGATCGTTGCCGGTGTGTACTTTTCGGGATGGTGCATGTCCGACAGATAATCAAGTCTGCTGTCCGGTACGGCCACTACGCCGACATTCGGCTCGATGGTGCAGAAAGGATAATTGGCTGCCTGCGCGCCTGCCTGCGTGATTGCGTTGAACAGCGTGCTTTTTCCGACATTCGGAAGACCGATAACTCCAAGTTTCATATGGAACCTCTGTCAATACTCTATTGTTCAGAGTTTGTCGCGCCCGGATCTCAGGCGTTTCATGGACTCTTCCCGTCCGAGGAGAATGGCGATCTCGATTGCCCCTCCCGGCGTAACCTGCTTTCCTGCCAGCGCGATCCGCACAGGCCACAGCATGGTGCCGTTTTTCATGCCATTCCGCTCCGCCAGCCCGATCAGGGTATCATGTATCTTCTGCTCTTCCCACGCATCGAGTGCCGTTAGCGCATCAATCGCCATGTCCAGGACTCGCGCTGCAACTTCCGGATTTGTTTTCGATTTCTTGTTGGTAAACAGTTCCGCATCGTACTCAGGCAGTTTCGCAAGAAAATCGATCATATCGGGGATCTGAGAGAACATTTCGGTCCTCGGCTGGAGGATCCGGCAAAGAACATCCGTATGCTCTGTCCTGACCCCGGCTTTTTCATAGTAAGGCAGCGCATATTCCGTGAACTGTTCCGGAGTGAGACGCCGGATATACTCTGCATTCATCCATGTCAGCTTGTTAACGTCGAAGATGGCCGGCGACTTGCTCATTCCTTCAATCGAGAAAGCCTGAATCAGCTCATCCATGGTGAAGAACTCCCGCTCATCACCCGGGTTCCATCCAAGGAGCGCCACATAATTGACGATCGCTTCCTTGAGATAACCCTTTGCGGTATAGTCCTCGAAATAAGCGTCACCGTCGCGCTTTGAAAGCTTATGCGTTGCGTCGCGCATGATCGGAGTCATATGAATATAGGTCGGTTTTTCCCATCCGAAAGCGTCATACAGCAGATTGTATTTCGGCGTAGAGGAAAGATACTCGTTTCCTCGCATAACATGCGTGATCCCCATCGTATGATCATCGATGACATTCGCAAAGTTATAGGTCGGCATACCGTCCGCCTTGATCAGAATCATGTCATCCAGATCGGCGCAGTCAACCGCGATATGCCCGTAGATCGCGTCATCAAAGGAGGCTTCGCCGTGCTCCGGCACATTCTGCCGAATGACGTAGGGTACGCCCGCATCCAGACGTTTCTGCACTTCCTCCTCGGAAAGATGCAGACAATGTTTATCGTATTTGAACGTCTCTCCGCGCGCCGCAGCCGCATCTCTGCGTTCCTGCAGCTCCTCTTCTGTACAGAAGCAGTAGTAGGCCTTTTTCTTTCTGATCAGTTCCTTCGCGTAAGGAAGATACAAATCTTTTCTCTCACTCTGCACATACGGACCGTAATCTCCGCCGACGTCAGGTCCTTCGTCCCAGTTCATGCCGATGCTTTTCAGTGTACGGTAGATCACATCGACCGCTCCCTCCACATAACGGTCACGGTCGGTATCCTCGATTCGGAGGATGAACCTCCCCTTGTTCGCTCGCGCATACAGGAACGTATAAAGCGCGCTCCTGAGGTTGCCCAAATGCATATATCCCGTCGGGCTCGGGGCAAATCTTGTTCTGACCATCTTATCTTACTCCAGTATTGCTACACATTATGAAATCTTAAAGGAATCCTTCAGTCCGACAATCCGGTTAAACACCGGTTTATCCTCCGTTCCGTCCGGATCCGCGCAGTAGTAGCCCATGCGGATGAACTGGAACTGTTTCCCGTCAGGCGCTTTGGCAGCTTCCGGCTCAGCATAGCCCCATTTGACTTCCAGCGAGTCAGGATTAAGCAGTTCGGTGAAATCCGAGATCTCCTCCTCATCCCCTGCCGTGCGCATAAGCACGTCATAATGGCGGAATTCGGTTCTCACGCAGTCGTTCACATTCAGCCAATGGATCGTTCCTTTGACTTTCCGTTCGCACGTTCCGCTTCTCGTTTCGGGATCATACGTGCAGTGTACGCAAGTCACATTGCCTTTTTCATCAGTTTCCCAGGAAACGCATTTTACGATATAGGCGCCTTTCAAACGGACCTCGCCTTCCGGTTTCAGGCGGAAATACTTTTTGACCGGCTCAGCCATGAAGTCGCTCTGTTCGATCCAGAGCTCTTTGCCGAAGCAAACCGTCCGTGTTCCGAATGTAACATCGTTCGGCATGTTCTCAAGTTCGATCTCCTCCGTTTTCCCATCTTCCCAGTTGTCGATGATGAGCTTCAGCGGTTCGATCACAGCCATATACCGTGGTGCAGTCATGTTCAGATTCTCTCGAACACAATGCTCAAGCATCGCGTAATCAACTACGGAATCAGCCTTCGCTACGCCGATACGATTCAAAAAATCGCGAATCGCTGCAGCTGGGAAGCCACGTCTGCGCATCGCGCAGAGTGTCGGCATTCTGGGATCGTCCCATCCTGAGACAAAGTGCTCCTCCACCAAGCGCCTCAGATACCGCTTGGACATGATCGTGTTTGTCAGGTTCAGTCTGGCGAATTCGATCTGGCGCGGTTTATGTTCGAACTCGCACGCGTTGACGACCCAGTCATACAGGGGCCGATGCGCCTCGTATTCCAGAGAGCACAGAGAGTGTGTCACACCTTCGATCGCGTCTTGAATCGGGTGAGCAAAGTCGTACATCGGATAAATGCACCACTTGTTGCCTGTCTGATGATGAGATACATGTTTGATTCGATACATGGCAGGATCGCGCATATTGATGTTTGGTGATGCCATGTCGATCTTTGCGCGAAGCGTTTTTGCGCCGTCTTCGAACTCGCCGTTCTTCATCCGTTCAAACAGGTCCAGATTCTCTTCCACGCTGCGGTCACGGAACGGGCTGTTCTTCCCTGGCTCTGTCAGAGTACCACGGTATTCACGCATCTCATCCTTGGAAAGGTCGTCAACATACGCCATGCCTTTTTTGATCAGTTTGACCGCAAGCTCATAGCATTTGTCGAAATAAGAGGATCCGAACAGGAGCTGATCCCACTGAAAACCGAGCCACCGAATATCCTCTTCGATAGCTTCCACGTATTCAACGTCTTCCTTCGTCGGGTTCGTATCATCAAAGCGCAGATTGCAGGTCCCGCCGTACTGTTCCGCCATTCCGAAATCAACCGCCAGAGCTTTGGCGTGTCCGATATGCAGATATCCGTTTGGTTCCGGGGGAAAACGTGTTTTTACACGCGGTTCCTTGTTTTTCAGGTCTTCTTCGATCGCTTCTTCGATGAAATTCTTGCTTCTTTCTTCCATTCGGTTTCCTTTCCGCATGTTCAGCGTTTCAGATTAGAACATTATAACGCATGCATGAATAACGCACAAGATGCGATCTCTTCCGAGAAGACCGCACCCTGCAATTCCGTACATAATCTTTACAATGGCTCCTTACTCAAGCGAAAGCATAATCTGTACTCCCGGTTCCGTGTATCGGATTAGTTTTGTTCCATCAGAAAGCGTCAAAACTGTTTCGGTACCTCCGTCGACCGGAGTTACGATTGCGTTTTCCGCGATTGATTGCGCTTCTTTAAGCTCATCCAGAATCGGAAAGAAATCCTCCGCTGAATCAGAACCATCAATGTTTTCAAACAGTGCTGTAGTTACGGAATAGACATCATTTGTCCTGGAATCAAGTTCTGCGGACAGGCAGTACACTCTTCCGTCTGCTGCCGTATAATATGCCTGCGTGCTCCAGATTGCAAGACGTGCGGTGTGCTCCGAGTCGAAATAGTCGCGCAGTTTTGTGCTGTAACGTGAGTTCCTGACAACCCGGTCCACACTTTCTCCGGTTCTCAGTGTCTTTCCGTCAGGAGAAAGATAGATGAGTGTCTTGCTCCAGAGCGTCTGCACCTGTGCAAGAGCGTCCGCAGATGTACGCTCTTCCGGCAGAGGCGCGCGTTCGCTTCCCTCGGTTCTGCAGGTTCTATACAGGCTGACACGGATCTGACGCGGAAGAGGAACCGAGAATGCGGATACTGAAACGCTCGGGATTCTATCGTATGTTTCTCTCTCGAAGAGACCGTTTTCGATCAGGGAAAAGATGCCGATGTTGGCAAGAACCATCAGGAGCGCCACCAAAACCGTTCCGATCGATAAAACAAGGTATACCGTTCGTGAACGTTTGCTGCGGTCTTCCATAAGCCGATACCGCACGCTCTTGTACGCGATCCTGACTCGTTTGATGAATCGGTTGCAATGATATCGAACGTTTTTCCAGATCTTCAGGAGAAAGCCTTTCATTCGCCTTCCCTCCCTTGTCCGTTTCCTGTCAGCGGGACGTCAAACCAGACGGTAGTTCCATTCCCTGGTTCGCTCTCAAAGTGAAGGGTGCTTCCATGAACTTCGGCAATCCGGTTCGCGATCGCAAGGCCCAGACCTGCGCCGTGCATTGCTCTCGCGCGCGATTTATCTACCATGTAGAATGCTTCCGTAATGCGCGACAGTTCCTCCTTTGGTATGCCGATTCCTTCATCACGTACGGTGATGCGGTATCTGCCGCTTGCTCTCTTTCCCGTAAGCCAAACGCGCTTACCTGAGCTGGAGGCTTTTCTTGCATTATCAATTAGGTTCGTGACGAGCATCGGCAGGAGATCTCTTTCATAGTAGATGATCTGCTGGTCAATCTCAAAAAGGAATTCCAGTTCCGCCTTCTCGAGCATCGGTGTAACGACCGCTACCACATGACCGAGCGCTTTTCGTGCATATCCGCGTGACAACTGATAATCCTGTTTATCAAGAACAACAAGATCCATCAGCTTCAGGGACAGGGCTTCAAGGCGCTTTCCCTCGCTGTAAATAAAATTGGCTGCCATAAAGGCATCTTCCTTGTCAAGTTCCTGCCTCCGCAGCATGTCTGCATAACCTATGATCGATGTCATGGGTGTCTTGATCTCATGTGAAAAACTTGCTACAAAATCTTTCTGCTGCTTTGCGTTGTTTTCAAGCGCAGCGACCGTATGCTCGATCGAACCGGTCATTTCATTGAACGCTACCGTCAGATCACCGATTTCGTCCAGTGTCGTTACTTTTGCCCTTCTTGAATAGTTTCCTTCCCCGATGACTGCCGCGAATCTGCGCAGTCGTACAAGCGGTCTGGAAACGAAGACGGATACAGTCAGCATAACAAGCGTGCAGAATGTGACCGTGATCAGGTGCAGAATGGTAACGGAGCGAATCTGATCCCTCCGGAAGGACATCAGATCGTCAGCAGGATAATTGACAGATAGAAAGCACTGAGTACCTCCAACAGATACACCCGCTGATGTCTTCAGCCAGACAGATCCGTCAACTCTCTCCAGTTTGTAGGAAAATCTCCCCTGCCGCACGTTCTCAAATTCAAGCTGATTTGATAAGCCGCTTTCTGTTGATACGACTAAATTCCGTTCCGAATCATAGATCGCGCACGGAGCAACGATATTCTGATTTCGACACGCCCGTTTCAGAATCTCATCATACATCTCCCTGGAGATATCATTATAATACAGTCTTATGCCGTATATCTCCGCTTCCAAAGAGGATCCCAAAGCAGAAAACTCCGCCTCCGCCATGCGGACGCGGAATTTCAAAGCAGCGTCGAAACTCTGCGCTACCAGGATCTGACCGGCAACGCCGAACAGAAGCGTTACAATCAGAATAGTATATAGGCAGATTTTCAGAGCAAACTTCATTCTTTATTTTGATAACTGATCCATCGGGATCTCAAGGCGATACCCGACTTTATAAACTGTTTTAATATAGTCATACCAACCAAGCTTGCGTCTTAGTCGCTGGATGTGCGTGTCAAGCGTTCTCGTTTCTCCCATAAAATCACTGCCCCATATCCTTTCAAACAGTTCTTCCCGGAAAAGCGCAGTATTAGGGTTCTGACACAGCATCACCAGCAGATCAAACTCTTTCGGTGTCATATCGAGCCGGTTTCCGTTTTGGATCACGGTATGGCCATCGAAATCGATGTCGATATCAAGGATGTGCATATCATTTGTCAGTTTCTTATAACGTCTTAGTACGACTTCGACACGTGCAATCAGTTCTGCGATCTCAAACGGCTTTACAATATAATCCTCAGCGCCGAGTTGCAGTCCTTTTACGCGATCCTCGAGGTCTCCTTTCGCAGTCAGAAATATGACCGGAATATTCATAGGCCGGATAAAGGACAAAAGTTCATACCCGTTGTATTTCGGGAGCATGATATCAAGGAGCACAAGATCGTAAACGTTTCTTTCCAGCTCATCAGCGGCTTCCTTCCCGTCGTAAGCGCAGGTACACTCGTACCCCTGACGGATCAGATTCATACGGATCAGGTTTGCGATCGGTTTCTCATCATCTACTACCAGGATTCTGGTCATATTGCACCTCACAATTGAATTCTTGGAACACAGATATGTTTCCTCTTTTCTTTGTGCCTTTGCTCTGAATCTTTTATGATGCGGCTTTATACAAGTCACGCCGCTTAGGAAATAGGTTCAAAAAACCGGCATTTTCAAGCTGTACAAGGACAGCGCAGCACATTGGAAGCCCGAACAGCCCGATGCCTCCGAACAGTTTCACGCCGACATACATCGCAATCAACGTGATGAGCGGATGCAGTCCCACATGCTCTCCGACGATTTTTGGTTCGATGAACTGCCGCACGACAACAACAATGACATAAACGACAAACATAATTGCCCCGCGTCTGATATCCCCCGTCAGCAGCAGGACTAGAGACCATGGGAGAAGTATCATAGAACTCCCGAGAATCGGCAGGATATCAAAGATCGCGACAAGAAGAGCATACAATGCGAACCGTTTAATCCCTGCGACAAAGAATCCGAGGGTCAGTTCCAGGAACATGATCAGCATGATCAGCATATATGCGCGGATATATCTGCCCAAAGTGGTTTTGAGGCTTAGATATGCAGCGGAAAGCGTTTTGTAAGTATCCTCACTCTGCCTCGTTGCAATAAACTCTCTGATCCGGTCGGTATCGGTCGCCATAAAATAAGTCGCAACTACAGAAAAAATCACGCTGATTGCGAATGCGGGCAGCGACCCTGCGATGCTGGAGAGTATTCCTGCGGAAACAGATGAGACCTTTGCTCCGATCGTTGAAATCAGACTGTCGCGCATCGTCTGCAGATACGGTACCAGATCGGAATCGATTCCCTTCAGCCACACAGAAAGATTTTTCGAAATCTTCAGCACATCCGGGACAAATACGGTCTGGAACCATCCGTCCGCGTTCGATGCCCAGCGGTACACTCCGTTTCCGATTAATGTAACAATTCCCGCAAGGGCGAGATAAGACAGCGTCACCAGAATTACTGAACTCACCTTTTTGGGAATGTGGAATTTTCTGTTCAGCAGATCGATTAACGGACTGATCAGAGCGGTCACAACGAATGCAAACAAAAACGGTGCGAGCAGCGGGATGCAGTACTGAAACAGCAGATAGATGATCCCCGCGATACTTGCCGCAAACAGGCAATCGACCAGAAAACGTTTTTTACTAGACTCATTCATCATTAGAAGTATAACACTCACCGTTAAACTCGTCAAAGGATTCTTAACGTCAATATCTTGCATCCTGCTTCTCGACAAACCGTCTTAGGATGTGTATAATATCGCTTATGAGAGTTTATCATCATTCACGCATCGTACAGTACCGTGATCCGCAGGGAGCAGTTCCCTGCGGAACTTCCGTGACTCTGTCCTGTGACTTCATACCTGATGCGAACGAACAGCCGCATCTGTACTGGTGTGATACCGGCGGCACCAGAGTACTTCCCATGTTACTGAACGGAACAAGGGCATCCGTAACATTTACGGTGCCCTATCATCCCCAGCGTGCCGGCTACTGTTTCTGCTGGTTCAGAGAGGACGGAAACGCCTGTTTCTATGGCGGAGAATCCGGTGAGGGACGTTTTTCCGATGTTCCGGTACTGTACGGTGTCACGCTGTATGACAAATCCTTTGAAACTCCCGAATGGTTCCGTCATGGAGTCGCGTATCAGATCTTTCCGGATCGCTTCTTCTGCTCCGACCATGACCGGTTCCGTCTCCGCGTTCAGAATTATCGCCGCACAGGCCGCGCAATCACAGTTCACGAAGACTGGAACGAAGACCCTCTCTATCTCCCGCATGACGGTTCGGACACCTACCAGCCGGACGACTATTTTGGAGGCGATCTGGAAGGAATCCGTTTCAAGCTTCCCTATCTAGTATCGCGCGGCGTGACATGTCTGTACCTGAACCCCATATTCTCGGCGCACAGCAATCATCGCTATAATACCGCGGATTACATGACTGTTGATCCCCTTCTCGGGACAAACCTTGATTTTTATCGGCTATGCTCCGAAGCCCGTTCCTATGGGATCCGAGTCATTCTTGACGGCGTGTTTTCCCATACCGGCGATGACAGCATCTATTTCGATCATTATCGACGCTACGGAAATGGCGCCTACAGCGACAAAGACTCCCCGTACCGGGAATGGTATCGTTTCCGCAGCTATCCGGACGATTATGAATGCTGGTGGAATTTCCGTTCCCTCCCTGACGTAGAAGAGCTGACACCGAGTTATCAGGAGTTTATACAGGGTGAAAACGGAGTTCTCCGTACCTGGCTGAGACGCGGCGCAAGCGGCTGGCGTCTCGATGTAGCGGATGAACTTCCCGATGAGTTTATCCGGGGAACCCGGCGGGCTGTCAAATATCAGGACAGAAACGCGCTCCTGCTCGGAGAGGTCTGGGAAGACTGTTCTACGAAGCAGGGACCGGAAGGCCGCCGCGGCTACTGCAACGGTGATGAACTGGACTCTGCGATGAATTACCCCTTCCTTCGTGCTGTTCGAGGCTTCTTTCTTAAGAGATATGACGCATACGAGATGTCCGAGACCCTGCAGCGGATCCGTGAAAACTATCCGAAGCCGTTCTATGAAAGCTGTCTGAATCTGTTAGGCTCCCACGATATCGGCCGTGCGATTTCCGCCTACGCAGGCGCTCCTGACTCTGAAACAACAGCTCGCGAAGTTCAGCTTGCGTTCGATCCGGATGAAGATGCCATCCGAAAAGCCAAAGTCCGGTACGTGTCTTCTGTTGCTCTTGCCGTCGCACTGCCTGGCGTTCCATGCATCTATTACGGAGACGAAGCAGGCCAGACAGGTCTCAGGGATCCCATGAACCGTAAGACCTATCCCTGGAACCATCAGGACAAGAAACTGATCGGTGATGTGGCTTACCTTTGCAATCTCCGGAAAAAGCATTCCGCCCTTCGGGATGGATATCTCCGGATGGGTGCTGTCGGAAAAGATCTGTTTGCGGTAATCCGGTACAATAAAGAGGAGGTCGTTCTCCTTTGCGTCAATCGGAGCGATACGAAACAAGATGCAATCCTGTTTTCTTCCGCGCTTGCCGAAGGTCCGGACGGAAATAAGCCGGTTACCCTTGCCGGACGGTATCTTTCGGAAGACGGTACATTCTATACCGCCGGCGCTTCGATCCGCTTTTCTGTTCCCGCAAATGGATACCGGATGCTGATCAAGCGTGAGTTTTAATCCCTACCTAATAAGTCGGATTTTGAAAAAAGCGTGAAATTCTGAAGGTTTCTGTTGCATTCCGATTCCTTCGGGATTATACTTTGAGCGATAAATGAAAAGGAGACAATACCATGATCACCAAAGATATGACCATCCAGAGCGTTCTTGCCGTCGATCCGGATCTTGCCGGACTTCTGATGGCAAGCGGAATGCACTGCCTCGGCTGCATAATGGCCCATACAGAGAATCTTGAGGAAGCTTGCGCAGTGCACGGCATTGATGCAGATGATCTCTGTGATGCGCTGAATACCTATCTTGAAAGCAAATAAGTTCACGCACTGAATAACGCCCTGTCCTTCTCGGACAGGGCGTTTTCTGTTTTTGGCTCAGAATTCCTGCACAAGGTTGTTGACCCAGCCCTGCCTTTTCAGCAGGATGACACCCAGCACCACTTTAATCAGTTCAATGCACTGAACCGCGGTAAAGATCGGAAGGATCTTGAGACCCGTCGCATACGTCAATATCATAGCGACCGGGACATTAACCGTCCAGATGAATGCACTGTCGAACAGGAACGTGATCAGCGTTCTGCCTCCGGACCGCAGCGTAAAATAACTCCCGTTTGTAAACGCATGGAACGGCATCAGGAGGGCAACTACAGTCAGGAACTGTGTCGCAAGCATTCTGACTTCTTCCTGCGTATTATACAGCTTCGGAATCACCGGAGCGAGCAATGCCATCAATGCGCCGAAAACGGTAGAAAGCGCAACCGCGAAGGCGAGAAGTTTCCGGTCTTCGTCAACAGCCCGCTCCAGCTCTCCCGCTCCGAGCAGCTGGCCGATCATAATCGCGATCGTGGAACCGGTTGCGAAGAAAGCACAGAAAAACAGATTGGAAACAGTGGAAGAAATATTGATCGCCGAAACGACCTCGAGTCCGCGGACCGAATAGCACTGATTCAGAACTGTCATCCCCGACGACCAAAGCACCTCATTCATCAGGAGCGGGGCACCCTTGACGGCCACTCTCTTAATCAGCGGCGCAGGGATGCGGAACGTCCGGTACAAACCTTTCAGATAAGAATGTTCATCTGTATGAAGATGCGCCCAGAAAACGACGATCGCGCATTCTACAAAACGTGCGATCACAGTCGCCGTTGCAGCTCCCACAACTCCAAGAGCCGGAAAGCCGAGCTTTCCGAAAATCAGGATATAATTGAGTCCGAGGTTGATGAATATCGCCGCAATGCCTGCTTTCATCGGCACAAGTGTCTCACCGCACTCCCGCAAAGTGCTCGAATAGACCTGCATAAGGGCAAACGGGATCATCTGCAGAAGCATCACGGCAAGATACTCCCTCCCGAATGCGAGCGTTTTCTCAAGATTCAGCCCAACTTCCCCCTCATGAAGGAACAGACGGATCAACGGATCGCCGAAAAGCAGAAAAATTGTCCCGAACACCGCAACGGATAATACGCCGATATACAGTTTGATCCGGACCGTATCCGCAACGCCTTTTTCATCGCCCCTTCCGAAAAACTGCGCAGTAAAGATCCCTGCTCCTGAAAGGCCGCCAAAAATGCACAGATTGAATACAAATAGAAGCTGATTGACAATTGCAACACCGGACATAGACTCTGTCCCAATCCGTCCTACCATGATGTTGTCAAGCAGAGAAACAAAGTTTGTGACGACATTCTGGATGAGTACAGGCAGAAGAATCGCGAGGAGTCTTCGGTAAAAATCCCTGTTGCCTATGAATTTTTTTGAAAAACTGTTTTTCATAATAAAAGGGAAGGAGCGGACAGCTGCCTTCCCGTACAGAATCGTTCGCTAGTGTATATTGACCTTACCGCCTGTCCTGATTCCGTCATTATAAATCGGATCTGTAAGCAGCGGGCACTGTTCAGTATAACCCCACATAAGTCCGTCCGGCAGGTTTCTCTGTTTGCTCTTATCTTTAATATCCATATGCGTATTCAGCTGTTCGCCCATGAATACCATTGCCGCTGATACACCGCCGTCCAGATTGTAAGCCTCCGTACAGCCCTGTTCTACGAAAAGATTCGCGAAGTTGCTGAGATTCAATCCCATGCTGCGGTCTTCCTGCCGTCCGTCGGCAACAATGATGACAAGATGCCCGGGTTCGATCATGCCGACACCTGTTCGAGGATTCCGTTTATACAGACTCGATTTGGCAAGTTCAGGGTTCTTGACACTTTCATGAATCAGCCATGGACCGAAAGAATGCACGTCCTCGACGCCCAGTTCGCGGAAATCCGTCGTCGTGACAGTATTCTTCAGATGAACGCCGATCATCCGGGTAACAGGATCCCATGACATCATTTCCGTTTTGGGATCGGACTTGTAGATTTTGCCGTCACGCATCAGGATGCCTTTCAGTTCAACATCCATATTCAGCATATTGTCGCCTGTAATGAGAAGAACTGCCTTATAACGGCGTGCCATCTTCCACGGACTGTCGCTCGTCCTGCCGGTCCTTCCTTCGTTTCCGAAGCCGGAACGGTACTGATCTGTCCGCATGCGGACATGCGCCGCATAGTAAATCAAAGGGGCTTCTTTTTTCTGATCTTCTTCATGGACAGTTGTTATCGTCTCATCGATCAGAATCGACAGCTCATCAGTCCGGTATTCCCAATGTCCGTTCGCTTTATCAGCAGAAATATATTCCTCATCCGAGCGATACGTCCAGACACCATCTTCCTTGCTGCCGGAAAAGCCATATGAGCCGGCATCTGTATGGTCCAGAAAATACTCGCTCCAATCGCTTCGCTCTTCCGGTTCTGCGGTTGGTTCCTCAGTCGGTTCCGGTGTTGGAATCGGAGTCGCTGCTTTCGTCGGTTCCGGTGTTGGAATCGGAGTCGCTGCTTTCGTCGGTTCCGGTGTAGGAACACGCGTAAGTTGTGCAGTGGGTACCGAAGTTGCAATAGCTGTAACAGAGGTAGCGTCATTCGCATCCGCTGATACAGTTTGATTCTCAACTGCCTGCGCGCCGCAGGAAAAGAGTCCTTTTTTCGGCGCCTGCGTCATCTCAGCCGCAGGGGTCGTTACGACCTGAACCTGTACGCTTTCACCGACTGTCACGTTGACAGACAGTGCTTCCTTTGTCGGTGCAGGCGAAGATTCCTCTGCGCTCTCAATCACAGGTTCATCCGTCGGCGCCGGTGTCGGACTCGGTGTCGCGGTCGGTTCCGGAGTCGGCGATACGGTCGCCATAGGATTTGCTACAATCTTCAAATTATCAAAAAGAGTCGATCCTCTGTCATCTCCGACATGAGTCTCCGTCAGCGTGAAAGATGCATCGGGATTTGCTTTATACCGGAATTTACGCAGTGATGTGAAAGAGTCCAGCAGTGACTGTGCCGCTTCCTGTGCGCTCATTCCGTTCATAGACGGGATGCAGTCGGAATATGAAACTCTGGTCGCATGGGCTGATGTTCCGTGTGTATAGTATTTCTGAACGTTCTTTCCCTTATCCTCTTTGACAGCTTCCGATACGATCTCAAAAGTCAGCTGTGCGGCTGCATCATTGCATTCATCCTTGGCGCATGATATAACGACCTGCGGCCTCAGCTGAGAGAAAACTTTTTTGAGAGTTTTGCCTGCCTCCGTTGTTGACCACATCTTCTTCAGGTACTTATACTCGAGGCTGCGGCTCTCGTCGCATGAAACAAATACAGGATACGTGTCCAGTCCCAAACTCCAGCGCGCTGCCAATGCCTCTTCTACGCGTCTCCTGCTGTAGTCGCCGAGATAGCACACATTATAGGAAATGCCGTCCTGCAGGAACGTGGTGAGAAGGCCGCCGAAATACCGGAATTCATCCCCAGGGAATGGAACGATAATCAAAACATCGCATTGAGAAGCAGGTTTCCAGTCCTGAACAGAATCAGGAAGTACTCCTTCCGTATATGCCGTTACATCTGACAGTTCGATGTCGTTGGTAATACCAGCACTGAACTCCACGCCGGTCGTTCCTTCCGGCACATGAAGAACGGAGTTCAACATGCCCGTGTCAGGATCCGTGGAGGAAAGCACGCTTCCCTCTGACAAAAACCGGATCGTCGCATCAGTGGGGCGCCTATGCCAGCGGATAGAAAGAACATCAACGTCTTCGGCGTTGATTGTAAGAGAAAGGCCTGCTTCGATGCGGACAAATGTGTCTGCGCGATCATCCGTAAGAAGTGCTTCCTTCCCGTCTTTCCCCTTGGGCATGCGGAAAGTAAGACTAAGTTCAGTCGCCGTTCCGCCTTCTTCCGCTTTTGTATAAACTGCCGGGAACTGTCCAAGCAGCATGATTCCAGCCAACAGCATGCAGATCAGAATATGCTGAATTCGTTTCATCGATCCTCCGAGTCCGAATAACCGAGTCCGATGCGGAAGCTCGGTTTTTCTCCTGTTCCTGTAAAAGTATAATAAGCACCGTCTGTACCGATTCCGATCGTTACGGTTTGTTTATATGCGATCTCGCTCTGGAATTCAGCGGAAATCGAAGTAAGTTTCTTCTTCATTACATCATCTGCTATAAGATCACCGCAAAGATCCAGATACCTTGTGTTGTTCATGTGTCCGTTCAGATCAATATAGCTGTACGGGACTGTAAAATGCTCCGTCCTGATTTCAGGAACCGCCCTTGCCGGTACATTGTAAGGAACTTCATCTCCTTCTACATGTCCAGCGTATTCCGGAAGACCATACTGTTTCGGAGATATCATTGTGCGCTCTGAGCCGTCAATCAGAACCCATACAGACGATGCTCGGAGAAGAACAGTCCCGTCGGAATCATACATCCGGAAATACCTTGGAAACAGGATTCTTCTCATCGGTCCCGGCCAGGTTTCAAGTGTCACACTTTCCTCATAGCGGGGCATCCTCTCGATTGAGACGTAATACCGTGTTACGACCCAGAGAAGATTTCTGTTCAGAGTGGTATCCGAGCCCAGATTCAGCAGTCTGCAATGATCAAGAGCGATCTCCTGTAACATCATCAAAAGAGAGCTCGGCTTCAAATTCCGCTGCATATCGACCTGTTCACTCAGGATCGTATGGGGCTGTGAAAGGATTCCGCTCATAACCGCTCTCCCAATATCTTTCTTATCCGAATCAGTATTTTACTATATGATGTGATAAAAAGCAAACCGTAAATGCAAAACATTTGTAACAAGGAAGGAAATCCGGAAGTCTTTTTTATCTCATTGCAACTTCCGTCGATTCTGTCGCGTATTATAGACGAAAAGGCCTTCCGTCAGGCACCGTATCAGCAAAGGCGAAATATTGACCGAATGTCCGAAGAGATGTATAATATGTTAACAAATTATGTCAAAGCAACAGATCGGATGAATCCGGAAAGCAGGTCAGGCAGATGGGAAAAGTGATTTCGGTATGTATCAGCAATGTTAAAGGACAGAGCAAAGACCCCGTCCCCGAGATCACAGCCGTTTTCGGCAGCGGAATCAAAGGTGATGTCCATGCCGGCAACTGGCACAGGCAGATCAGTCTTCTGGCAACGGAAAGTGTCGAGCCGATGCGGGAAAAGTATCCGGATATTCCGGTAGGAGCTTTTGCGGAAAACATTCTGACCGAAGGGATAGAGCTGAAATCTCTCCCCGTCGGAACCATGCTGCAGGCAGGCAGCGCCGTTCTGGCGGTCACGCAGATCGGAAAGGAATGTCATGCGGATTGTGCGATCCGCAGAAAAGTGGGCGATTGTGTGATGCCGCGGGAAGGCATCTTCACGATCGTATTGAAAAGCGGAACCATCCGTTCCGGTGATACGATTGAAATTATCCCCTGCGCAGTATAAGGATTAACAGAAAGGAACCAAACGAATGAACAAGAAGATTCTGATCAGCCTTCTGGCTATTGTCCTGACACTTGTCATGGCGGTCCCGGCGCTTGCCGAAACCTATACCACGACTACAACCGAAACAACTGAACTTCCGGACGGCACCACTGTCACGGTTACGACAACCGTCACGATCACCGTCACCAAGCCGGAAGAGGCTGCCGAGACAGAGCCTGCTTTAGGTCTCGGAAACGGACTTCTAGGCGGGTGGACCGTCAATCCGGACTCGACTCAGGCAGTTCTTCCCGAAGACGTTCAGGCAGCCTTTGATGCTGCGACGGCGAAGCTCCTCGGTGTGAACTATACTCCGGTAGCATATCTTGGAAGCCAGGTTGTCGCCGGAACAAATTATGCCGTTCTCGCAAAGAAGACCATCGTGACGGCGGAGCCTGAAACAACTCTGGTCGTTCTGATCATCAGCAAATCTCTCGAAGGCGAAGCTTCTGTGCTCCACGTAAATGATTTCTCCTTTGAAGCTCCGGAAACGGAATCCGCTCCTGAGCAGCTCGCCGGCGGCTGGACTGTTCCTGAGGAGTATCAGGCAGTGAATCTGCCTGCCGAAGTAGCATCTGCTTTTGATAAAGCAAATGAAGCTCTGCTTGGAAACCGGCTTGATCCGATCGCTTTCCTCGCAAGCCAGACGGTTTCCGGTATGAATTACGCAATCCTCTGCCGTTCCGTGCTTACCACGGAGAATCCTGTATCTTCGATCCAGCTTGCGATTGTCTATGAAGATCTGGAAGGCAACGCATCCTTCAAGGATATCTTTACTGTGAACCCTGCAGATTATAACTTTGACGCAGAAGTTCCGTCAGAAGAATCCGAAACGGAAGCTTCTGCCGAGAATCCTGAAACCGGGTCCGCTCCAGTCCTTGGCGTCGGCCTTACTGGTTCCTGGGATGTGAAAGATGCTCAGCCGGAAGCAGTTCTTCCCGATGACGTAAAGGCGGCATTTGATGTTGCTACCGCAAAACTTCTCGGCGTGGACTATGTTCCAGTTGCTTATCTCGGAAGCCAGGTCGTGGCGGGAACCAATTACGCGGTTCTCTGCAAGAAGACTGCAGTGGTTCCGAATGCCGAAACTACACTCGCTGTTCTTATCATTTACAAAGATCTAAACGGCGACTCATCCGTTCTCTACGTGAATGACTTTGATTTTACTGCTGCTGCCAAGAGCGAAAGTCCTTCTGAGCCGCTTGCCGGCGGGTGGACGTTCCCTGAAGAATATGCCGTTATCGAATTGCCCGAAGGCGCCAAGGAAGCTTTTGAAAAAGCAAATGAAGGTTTTCTCGGCAACCGTCTCGAGCCGATCGCCTATCTCGGTAGCCAGCTTGTTTCCGGATCGAATTATGCCATTCTGTGCCGTTCCACACTTGCGACAAATCCTCCTGTCACTTCGCTTCAGGTCGCCATTGTCTACGAGGATCTTGAAGGCAATGCGTCCTTCTCCGATGTGCATCCTGTGAGTATTGCGGACTACAACCAGGATCCTGTCGCCGAAGCGGAAGAACCTGCTCCCGAACCAGAACCTGCAGCTGATGCGGAAGAACCTGCAGCTGAAACCGATGCGCCCGCAGCGGAAGCCGATGCTCCATTGCTCGGTACCGGCCTGCTCGGCGGATGGGATTTCTCAAGCGACGATATATCTGCGCTTCCGGAAGAAGTACAGGAAGCGTTTGATACTGCTGTTGTCGAGCATAAACTTCTTGGTGTCGATTACGTTCCGGTTGCCTACCTCGGCAGTCAGGTCGTTGCCGGTACGAACTACGCTGTTCTGTGCAGGAAGACCGTTGCTACAGCTGTCGCTGAGCCTACGCTCGCAGTCCTGATCATCTACAAAGATCTGGAAGGCGATGCTACTATCCTCCACATCAGCGATTTTGCAGTGAGCGGAGATGAAAGGGAAGACTCACAGGAAGCTCCTCTCGGCGGATGGACAATTCCAAGCGAATTCTCCGTTGCGGATCTTCCGGAAGATGCTGCCGCAGCTTTCGCTAAAGCCTGTGAAGGGTTCGTCGGAAATAAGCTTGATCCCATCGCATATCTCGGACGTCAGGTCGTCAATGGCACAAATTATGCGATCCTATGTCGTTCCACGCTTGTTACCGCAGAACCTGTCTCCTCGATCCAGGTCGTAATCGTATCCGAAGACCCGGAAGGCAATGCCACTTTCTCAGGTATCCGCACTGTTCATATTGCAGAATACAATCAGGATATTGAACCGTAACATATTTCTACCTTTCACCAGAAAAGGCGATGCGTGAATACGCATCGCCTTCTGTTTTTCGTCTTCAGAATTATTTGATCATGTCGGTATATACCTTTAACAATTCTTCTTCATGATCGGAGACGATCATTAAAACGGATGTCCCATTCCGGACGATTCTGCCGTTTTTCACTTTTTCATATTCCTCCGGCATGTAATCACGATAAGATTCCGCAAGATGTAATAAAATGTCTCTGAGTATTTCCTCCGTTTCCTTTGCGTAGGATTCATCCTGCATTTCCGCAAACAGCACCTCATCTGCGACCAGTCCATCTTCTGTCACATAATTCAGGAGCTGTACGCAGCGGGAAGGATCGATTCCATAAAAGTCATAGATCAATTCATCCCCTCTTCGCACCATTTCAGGGAACAGATTCAACTCCTCCATTTTCGCGTACAATCGTTCAGCATTCGGAACGGATACAGCTTTTGCGCTTCCGCATGCGGCTGCGCTTACAGCCATCAGTATCGACAGGGCAATCAAAAGGATTCTTTTCAGCATTTCGTTTTTCCCTCCATGTTATAGTCTATATCATAAGCATTTTAAATAATCCATACAGCAGGCTTATTTGGCATCTCTCGTTTACCTGACCGCATTTTGAAGGATTATATCATACTTTTTATGAATAGAGAACTATCTGCATGTTTTCCCATGTGATTAGAATGCAAAAAAAGCGCAGTCTGCGCTTTCAGGAACAAGAATTGCACGGGATACGAAATGGCTCGGAAGGGGATCGCCATCCGGGACATCGGCAGTGGTTACGAAGGGAAAAGAACCGATATCCGGACGTATCCCGTGCAAATTTAATCTATAAAACACCTGTTTCCGAGCTGAGCTGAGAACTCGTACCCAGATCGGTCTATATATTATTATATATTATATATGTGTCAGCGTCAATAATATTATTAAATAAGTGTACGCCAGTACATTCCGCAATCAGGTGAGAAACAGACTTCGTTTCTGCTCATATAGCTGACCCAGTTTATTTCGGTATGTCTGCACATCCTTTGGATAAGCAATCCGTTCTACTCGACTCTCATCCGGGTAGATGCGTTTTGTCATTGAATGTGCGCCGTGCGACAGAATCGATACCGTTTCCTCCATCATGTCGATATTGTAGATGCAGACATGGCCTTCCGATGCATAACCAACGTTCTCGAGATTTCCATTCTGGTATTTCTGTCGGTACATATAATATGGCCATAACCTCATATCGCGCGCAGCAGCAAATCCCATATCAATCATTTGAACGACATCCTTCCGTTCCGGGAGTGGATATCGGTCAAGCTGGTCTTTCAGTCTGCTCGATCGCTTGATCGCTAATGTATGTACAGTGAGGTTTTCAGGACATAAAGGCTTCAATGCAGATAATGTTGCCTCAAAATCAGCTGCCGTTTCTCCTGGGAGCCCTGCGATAAGATCCATGTTAATCGATTTGAAGCCGATAGTCCGAGCGAGTTCGAACGCGTTTACGATTTCTTCGGCGCTGTGCAATCGTCCGATCCGCTGCAGGGTCTCATTATTCATGGTCTGAGGATTGATGGAGATTCTTCCTACCCCGTGCTGTCTCAAAACTGCAAGCTTCTCCTGTGTGATGGTATCCGGTCTTCCTGCTTCCACTGTACATTCGAGACCGTATTCTCCGTACGATTTTTCTACGCAGCCCAAAAGGCGATCCAGTTGCTTGGCATCGAGTACGGTCGGGGTTCCGCCGCCTATATAAACAGCGCGCAGATTCCATCCCCCCTCCTTTCTCAGTTCGCCTCCAAGCCTGATATCTTCAGTCAGTATGTTCAGATAATCCTCCAGGCATGCTCCTTTTGCGATCTCCGACCCGAAAGAACAGTACAGACACCTGGTCTTGCAGTATGGGATTCCGACATATACGTCAAGATCGCGCGATCCTACGGATTCAAGAAAAGGTTTCTGTACTGAGTTGATCGTCGCCGCGAGGCGCAGCTTTTCCCTGCTAACCGAGAAGAAATCTGTAAACTGTCTTACAGCCTCCTCTGCCCCGACACGTGCAGCAAGATCCCTGAGCAGTTTCGTGGGACGTATCCCCGTCAGACTACCCCACGGCATATCCATCGGATGCGCCTGCATGAGCAGTGAATAAGCGACCCGCTTTACGGCCCGCTTCTCCTGTCTTTTCTTCTCGAGAGGATCTCCTCCGTCCGGCAGTACTTCGAACGAAGCTTCTTTGCCCAGATACGTTCCTGAAGCGACCATGCGGTCCGTGTCAAGCAGGATTCGCATCGTCTGTCCGTCCGTATCTTCGCCTGTCAGTTCGACCGGTCCGAGGAACATCCGGATCTCCTCCGCGATATCGTTCTCATACTGCGGAACGTTCGTGATCAACCCAGCCATACGCTGCTCCTGATCCTTAAAATCGGATTCCGATCGGCCTCATGCGCAACTGTGGTCGCGCCGCCGTGGCCCGGATAGAGAATGTAATCCATCGGAAGCTTCAGTACTGTATCCCGGATAGATCGCGCCAGCTTGCGCATGTTTCCTCCGGGCATGTCAGTTCGTCCGAAACTTTCGCAGAAGATGGTATCTCCTGTGAAGGCGCACTTTGCTTCATCGCATACATAAATCACTCCGCCCTCTGTATGTCCGGGCGTGTGGAGTACGCGGAAAACGCAGCCTGCCGCTTCAATAACATCTCCGTCTTCCAGAACTCTTGTCGGTTCCGAAGGTATAAATGAACCCGGCATGAAAAACGCCATGGAAGCTGATCGGTCTGTAAGCCCTGCCGCATCCAGGGAATGGATCAGGACCTCTGCATTCGTTTCTTCACGAAGACGTGCGACACCGGCAAGATGATCGAAATGCCGGTGTGTCAGAAGGATATGCGTCAGGTTCAGATCTTTCTCTTTCAAAACAGAAGAAGCCCTGTCCGCGTCAGACGGATCGATCATCGCCGCGTCACGTCCCTGTTTTCCGTATATGAGATAGCAGTTCGCGTCAAGCGGCCCCATCGGCATAATCTCCAACATCAGAAAGTCCTCCTCGAATCAAGAAGAATCGTGAACGGTCCGTCATTTGTCAGGGTGACCTGCATATCAGCGCCGAATATGCCTGTTTCAACGGGAACCGTCTGCCGGAGTCTTTCAATACACCGTTCATAAAGCGGAACAGCAGTTTCGGGTCTCGCTGCCGCGATATAGCTGGGTCTTCTTCCCTTGCGGGCATCGCCAAGAAGCGTGAACTGGGAGATCAGAAGGATCTTGCCCTGTATATCCAGTACAGAACGGTTCGGCACCTGGTTTTCATCGTCAAAAATACGGAGACCTGTCAGCTTGTCGCAGATATAGTCCGCGTCTGCTTCCGTGTCAAATACATCGATTCCAAGCAGAACACAGAGTCCCTGTCCTACTGTCCCTACACACTTGCCTCCGGTTTCCACTTTTGCGCTTGTACAGCGTTGTACTACTGCTCGCATTCCCATTCCTCAGATTCTGTATGCATCAATCACTTCCGGCAGCTTTTTCAGGTTTGTGATGATTACCTTCAGCTGTTCTGTTCCGGTCACAGTAAATGTCATGTCGATGATCGCGTCGCCTTCATCCGTCGCATGACTGTTGATATTCGTCATATTGATATTCAGACTCAGGAGAACTTTGCTGACCGCCATCAGAGAACCCGCTTTGTCCACAACTCTCACCCGGATCGTCGCGGAGAATGTTGCTTTTTCTTCAGCTGCCCATTCAACTTCGATGATCCGGTTCGGTTCCTTCATAAGATTCAGAGCGTTCTTACAGTCGGCTCTGTGAATGGAAATCCCTCTTCCGCGGGTGATATATCCAATGATCGGATCTCCCGGAAGCGGGTTGCAGCAATTCCCGAAGAACACGGCCATTCCCGGATCCCCATGCACATAAACACCGTTCGTATTCTTCTTTGCCGGAGTCCTCGCGGGTTCCTTGCCTGCTTCTTCCAGTTTCTTATTCATCTCCGCAAGGCGGGTTTCCTTGCGGTCAAGTTCGATCAGTCTGTGGAGGACCTGGCCGGCGGAGACTCCTCCGAATCCGATCGAAGCGTATAGGTCGTCAAGTGTGCTGATCGTAAGCCGCGACAGGATCTCGGTGATATACTCCTGCTTCATCAGCGTCTGCAGATTCTGTCCGTGACGCTTTGCTGCTTCTTCGAGCATGTCTTTTCCGCGCGCGATGTTCTCGTCCCGGTTCTCACGTTTGAACCACTGCCGGATTTTATTTTTGGCCGACTGTGTTTTGACGATATTGAGCCAGTCACGGCTAGGCCCGATCTGCGAGTTGCTTGTCAGGATCTCAACAACGTCGTTGGTCTTCAGTTTGTAGTCCAGACGGACCATATTGCCGTTTACCCGGGCATGCTGGCAATGATGTCCGACATTTGTATGGATACGGTAAGCAAAGTCCAGCGGGGTCGATCCGACCGGAAGATCGAGGATCTCTCCGCGTGGGGTCAGAACAAATACGTATTCACCCAGGAAATCCTTTAGGACATTATCAACGAACTCCTTGCTGTCCTCCGTCGTTTCATCTGCTTCCAGGATCTGCTTGATCAGGGACGTCTTCTGGTCAAGTTCTGTCATAACCTTCTTATCGTCTTTGTACATCCAATGCGCAGCGATTCCGTATTCCGCTGTCTCATGCATTTCATGCGTTCGGATCTGGATCTCGAACGGGATGCCGTTTTCATTCATTACGGTTGTATGCAAAGACCGGTACATATTCGGTTTCGGCATTGCAATATAGTCTTTGAACCTCCCGGGAAGCGGTTTCCAGGTGGCATGAACAACACCGAGCGCCGCATAGCAGTCATTAACAGTATCGACGATGATCCTGATTGCGATCAGGTCATATAGTTCGTTCAGTTTGCAGTTATTGCGAAGCATCTTCCGATAAGTCGAGTACAGATGCTTTGGTCTGCCGGATATATCTCCGTCAATATTTGCTTCCTTCAGCAGTTCCTTCATGCGCTCCATGGCGTTCGACAGGGCAGCCATCCGCTCTGTCTGCTGCTCGGATACTTCTGCATACAGTTTCGCGAACTCTTCCGGCATCAGATAACGGAAAGACAGATCCTCGAGTTCCGAACGGAATACGCCCATACCGAACCTATCGGCAAGCGGTGCGTATACTTCAAGGGTCTCCTTCGCTTTTCTCTGCTGTTTTTCCGAAGTACAGTAGGCCAGCGTGCGCATGTTGTGAAGACGGTCCGTGAGTTTGATGATCACAACGCGTACGTCCGAAGCAATCGAGAGGAACAGTTTCCGGAGATTCTCCGTCTGTTCCTGTTTTTTCGTGATATAGGTCTGATTTCCAGATTTTGTCAGTTTTGTGACCCCGTCTACCAGAAAAGCAACTTCCTTACCGAATTGCTGCTCGATGTCTTCTATTGTGATTCCATCACCGTCCTCGACCGTATCATGAAGCACACCTGCGATAACCGTAGGCGCATCCATTCCCATCTCCAGGAGGCTTTTCGAAACGGTCAGCGGATGCATGACAAAAGGCTCACCGGCATCACGCCGCTGATTGCAATGCACCCGCTCTGCGAATTCTGCAGCTTGACGCATGCTTTCGCCAAGCTCCGGTCCGAATTTTCTGCGGAACGAAGCAACAAGTTCTGAACTTAGTTCCTGAATCGTTTGTTCTTCCATATTTGTATCCATCATACTACGATTTCATAACGGAATACAAGCATCCGTTTTGAATCTGTTTTTTTCCTTTGACCGGAATCTCAAAAAAGCTGCCTTGCGAATACCGTACGATCTCCGCTTCATAAAGAATCAGCATCCCGATCAATTCCGGCTCATTCAGATCGTCCCTGTTCAGGCCGGTTCGAAGGTTTTGGCGCAAATAAGAAAAGTCTCTGCGGATATCCTCTTCGCTGATCTGAACGACTGAAGCGTTGCGAACCGCGGCTGCGGTCTTTTCCGAAGGCGACGAAAGGAAAGCATCGGCAGCAGTTTGAAGCCGGTCCGGGATGTCTGCCCGTAGATGGGAAAGATATCCGTTCACGGACACAGTATCCCTGTAAACATTCTTTTTCAGTGTGCAGAGAACTTCCGCGCTGTGAACTCTGGACAGCGCATGAGCTCTCTGTCCGAAACGGAATCCGACAAGCCTCAGACTCTCATCTCCGTTCCTCAGCACGGCAGAAAGATGTGCGCCGTCCTTTCCCATCAGCGAAACCCCGGCCAGTTCTCCTGAAATATGAAACAGCGGCTCCGGATTCTGCTCTCCGAAAGGTGCCAGAAGCTCGATTTCTTCACAAAGCGGAATCGTGCACTCGGAAGGAACAAGCGTTTTCTCATAACCGATCGGTTCCTCCGGATATCCGTCCGGGAACCGCGCCAAAAGATACTTCTCCATTTCCGTTCTGCACGCTTCAAAACGGCTTCTCTCAACAGATGCGCCTGCAGCAAGAAGATGTCCTCCGAAACGCACAAGATAAGGCTCATGAGCCGCTAAAAGATCAAACAAATCGATACCCGGGATACTTCTGCCGGATCCCTTCAGGATCTCCCCATCTCCTGTGAAAAGAAGAACAGGGCAGCGGTACCGTTCACACAATCTTGAGGAAACGATGCCGATCACGCCTGGGTTCCAGTCATTGCCATGCAACATAATCAGCCGCGGGTTCGGATCTGTGATCATTCTTTCTGATTCTGTCAGGATTCTCTGTTCTTCAATCTTTCGCGCCGCATTTTCTGATTCAAGTTCCATGGCGAGAGATCTGCGCTCTCTTTCATCTGCAGCCGTTAACAAACGTACTGCTCTCGTTGCATCCCCCATACGGCCTGCTGCGTTGAGACGGGGCGCGAGCAGAAAAGACAGTGTTGTCTCTGTAATCTGCCGGTCTGAAGCATCCGCTATCAAACGAAGAGCCTGAATTCCGGGCTCATTGTTCAAAAGAGGTATTCCTTTTGACAGAATGATGCGGTTGGTTCCCAGTACCGGCATGACATCGGCAACTGTAGCGAGTGCAGCAAGCGGAAGATGATCCTCAAAAGGATCCCCCAACTGTTTCGCAAGAAACATGGCGACTGCTCCACCGCACAGCTGAGCGGTATCTTCCGCCTGCCCCGGGCGCGTCGCACACACGACTGCGTCCGCATTCGGCAGGATACCATGGCATCTGTGATGATCTGTCACCACGACCTGCATGCCGAGCGATTTCGCCAGATCCGTCTCAGCGAGCGCGCTGATCCCGTTATCGACTGTTACCAGCAGTTTGACTCCATTCTCCGCAAGTTGACGGACGCTGCTTTCATGCATTCCGTATCCTTCTCCGTCCCGGCTCGGAATGTAATACAGAACATCGGCCCCGCGCTTTTTTAGAGTCCTGTACAGGATGGTCGTAGCGCACACCCCATCCACATCATAGTCGCCGTAAATACAGATCTTCTTTTTCCTTCCGATTGCTTCCGTCAAAACAGACGCAGCGCGTTCGATGTCGATAAGAATCCGGGGATCCGGGAGTGGTTGCTCTGCCGGATGCAGAAATGCTTCCGCCTCCTGTAGAGTTCTGATTCCCCGCGCAGCAAGCATACATGAGAACGCTTCGGAATACCCTCCCGCGAGCAATGCAGTCAGGTCTGTATCATTCTGTTCGGTTGTTTTCTGTATCCATTTCATGAAGATTCCGCTTATCAAATAGAAATCAGGCTGCAGATCTTCGCACAGAGTCTCTGCAGCCTGATTGCATCAGAATTAGAGTGCAATAGCAGCGGTATCCCGTGCGATTGCTAGTTCCTCGTTTGTAGGAAGCACCATGACTTTGACTTTGCTCTCGGGTTTGGAAAGAACGATCTCCTGTCCGCGAGGGGCTGTACGGTTCTTTTCGAAATCGAAATCGATGCCGAGGAAATCCATATCTTTCATAATAAGTTCACGGGTCGCCCAGTCATTTTCTCCGACGCCCGCGGTGAATACGACACAGTCAACGCCGTTCATTTCCGCTGCGTAAGAACCGATGTAGTGCTTGACCCCAAGTGCGAACATATCGAGCGCAAGTTTTGCGCGGGCATTGCCCTGGTTCGCCGCTGTCCAAAGATCCCTGAAATCGCTGGAAACACCGGAAATGCCAAGCATGCCGCTCTTTTTGTTCATCAGCGTATCCATTTCCTTAGCGGTAAGATTCATCTTATCCATCAGGAACGGCACGATAGCAGGATCGATATCGCCGCATCTCGTTCCCATCGGGAGCCCTTCCAAAGGCGTCAGTCCCATCGAGGTGTCAACGCATTTCCCGCCTTTCGAGCAGCTGACAGATGAACCGTTTCCGAGATGGCATGTTATAATCTTGACATTCGGGTCTCCTTCGCGTCCAAGGCGTTTGATCGTCTCGCCGGTTACGAACATATGCGATGTCCCGTGGAAGCCGTATCTGCGTACGGAATACTTCTCATACACGTCGTAAGGAAGGGCGTACTGGAATGTCTTCTGATCCATGCTCATGCCCCAGGCAGTGTCGAATACCGCGACCTGAGGTGTGTTCGGCATCGCGGCGCGGCAGGCGTTGATTCCCATCAGATTCGCAGGATTGTGCAGCGGTCCAAGCGGAATGACTTCCTCGATCGCTGCAATGCAGGCATCGTCCACCAGAGCGGAAGCAGTGAAATTGGGGCCACCGTGAAGGACACGATGACCGACTGCCGCGACATCGGACATGTTCTTGATGACTCCTATCTTTTCATCTGTCAGAACGGAAAGTACGAGTTCGATTGCCTGCTGATGAGTCGGCATTGGGGAATCCTTCTGAAATTTCTCACCGCCTGTCGGCTGGTAGGTCAGTTTCCCATCGATACCGATCCGCTCACACAGTCCTTTTGCCAGTACGGATTCCGTCTCAATATCAATCAGCTGATATTTCAGGGAAGAACTGCCTGCATTGATAACAAGAATTGTTTTCATTTCTGCCCTCCTTATGCCTGTGCCTGAACAGCTGTGATTGCAACCACAGACACGATATCCTCAACGCTGCATCCGCGCGAGAGGTCATTGATCGGTGCGGCAAAGCCCTGGCAGATCGGGCCAAGCGCTTCCGCACCGGCAAGCCGCTGGACCAATTTGTATCCGATATTACCCGCCTGAAGATCGGGGAAGATCAGCACGTTTGCTTTGCCTGCAACCGGAGAGCCCGGGCTCTTGAGCTGTCCGACGGATTCAACCAGCGCGGCATCTGCCTGCAGTTCTCCGTCCACGTTCAGGTCGGGAGCGAGCTCATGCACAAGCCGGGTCGCCTCAACGACTTTGTCAACGTTCTCATGTTTCGCGCTTCCCTTGGTAGAGAATGAGAGCATTGCGACACGGGGGTCCATACCGCAAAGAGACTTTGCACTCTCGGCAGAGGAAATTGCGATTGCAGCCAGCTGTTCGGCTGTCGGATTCGGGTTAACCGCGCAGTCCGCGAAAATCATAAGTCCGTCGTCACCGTATGCACGGTTCGGAATCTCCATCACAAAGCAGCTGGAGACAGTGCTGATGCCCGGCTTTGTCTTGATGATCTGAAGACCCGGCCGCAGAGTGTTGCCAGTTGTATTGATCGCACCGGATACGAATCCATCCGCTTTTTTGTCCTTGATCATCATAGCGGCATAAAACAGCGGGTTCGCGATCATGTCCTTGGCTTTTTCCGGCGTGACGCCCTTGGCTTTCCGCATCTCATAAAACCAGTCACAATACCGTTCATAGTCGGGAGCATGTACAGGATCGATCGTATCGATCCCGTTCAGGGATACACCATATTTATCCGCAACTGCCTGGATCGCTTCCCGCGCTCCGAACAGGGTAACTTTAGCGAGTCCTTCTTCCGTGATACGCGCCGCAGCCTGTACTGTACGCTCTTCCGTTCCTTCCGGCAGCAGGATATGTTTCAGATCTGCTTTTGCCTTCGCCTTGATCGTATCCATCAATGACATACCATAAACCTCCACATTAAAGTTCATTAAATATTTTAACATACTAAAAGCAAAAATGGTATAATAAATTTGGAGTTTTTGTAAACCGAGGTGTCAGTATGCGGGTAGTCGGAATCGCGGCGGAGTACAATCCGCTTCACAACGGACATATCTACCATCTGGAGAAAGCAAAGGAGCTCGCGAACGCGGATTTTACCGTTGTCGCCATGTCCGGCAATTTCGTACAGCGTGGTGAGCCGGCATGCGCTGACAAGTATACCAGAGCTGAATGGGCGCTGAGAGCCGGTGTCGATCTTGTTGTTGAGATCCCGCAGTGTCTCGCTGCCGCCTCTGCGGAAAGATTCGCGGAAGGTGCTGTCAAGGTTATAGCCTCCACCGGCATCGTGACCGATCTCGCTTTCGGTGTCGAAACGGACGATATAGACGCGCTTTACCGCATTACGGACATACTTTACCGGGAACCGCCCTCCTTCCGTACAAATCTCGCGTTTCACCTCAAGCAGGGCAAGTCGTATCCCCGCGCGCAGTTTGACGCGCTCTCCGATCTGGATCTTCCGCAGCGCAGCATCGATCTCTTGACACAGCCGAACAACATCCTTGCTGTTGAATATCTAAAGGCTATCCGAAGATATGCCCCCCATATTCGTCCTGTGCCCGTCCGCAGAACAGGCAGTTCCTATGGAGATACGGAACTGACCGGTTCTCTTTCCAGTGCAACCGCTATCCGTCAGGCCCTTCTTGCCGGAAACGAAGAGGTTATGTCAGCGCTTCCGCTTTTTGTATCAGGCGCGGCCAGATTTGATTCCCAGTTCCCTGCGACCATCGATGCGTTCGGTCCTCTGATTCTGTACCGTCTCCGTTCCATGCCGATCGATGAGATTGCAGAACTGCCGGATGTTTCAGAAGGTTTTGAACAGGTGATCGCCCGGGCGGTTCGTACTTCCCCTGACATCGGAACATTCCTGGAAGCAATCAAAACGAAACGTTATACGATGGCCAGATGCAAGCGCATGGCTGTCTCGGCTCTTCTTCATATTCAAAAGGATCTTGCTGTTCGTATGTTGAGCGATCCGGAAAATCTCTATCTCAGGATTCTTGGATTTCTGAACGGCTCGCGCGGATTGCTTTCCGCCATCGCGAGCGAAGGATCCGCTCCGGTTATCCTTCGCAACGCCGATATCGGAAATTGTTCCGATACCGCGCGCGATTCTCTGGCAATTGACGCATTCAGCACTGACCTCTTTGCGTACGCGCTCGGCAAGGAAGTCCATCGTGACGCGATGAGCGCAATCAAGCTTTGAATCTGTCACTTGGGAAGGCCTCATCGAAGGCCTTCTTTTCTATTGCGTCATTTTGCGATTTCTGATATGCTGAGAATACAATCATCCACGTGAGGTGTCTCTTGAAGAAAGATTTTTCCAAAAACGGCCTTACCGTTTTCCTCTCTT
>JAEEGL015324650.1_pt1 | contig 78091 bp, 68 predicted proteins | sample 9134231 | NCBI WGS metagenome assembly JAEEGL01 (sample SAMN16246548, study PRJNA631951) | gut metagenome | biome: gut microbiome; feature: rumen; material: fiber-attached | host: Bos | place: Iran: Karaj | collected 2018-10 | reverse complement strand
CTGAGGTCGCTCCTTGACGACGCCTTTTCGCCCTGGTCAAGATAGATAAGTCCAATCTCGTAGTTGCACTGGAGAATCTTGGACTCAACATCCCTGTAGCCGCTTTTCTTTGAGCGTGACTTTGTGAACCACGAGAGCGCGTCCTGCTTGTAGTTTATCTTCTTTTCCGCAAGATAGATTTCTCCAATGCCGTACGCAAGTTCCGCCTGTCTTTCGCTGCATGACTTTGAGAGGCTGTTGTTGTACTTGTACGCCTTCTGGTACATGTCGAATCCCTTGCTCTTTTCTCCGACAGAAACTCCCGGGTAGCCCGCCTCGGCTATGTTGAAGATGAAGTCCGCAAGGTCCTGTCCGTCCTTCCGGTAGCGTCCAGCAAAGTCGTCGTTGTATTTTTCGACCTCATAGATTTCGCCCTTGGTCGGGTCACCAATCAGGCTTGGCATTGGCCTTACGGCGTTCTGGATTCTGTAGATTTCCTCTGAAAGTGTGTAGACAGACTCAGCCTCGTAAATCGCGCTCCTGACCGAAGACTCATCCCCAATGTAGTCCCCCGGCTTGAGCGTCTGCTTTACCGCCGCAAGTGCTGACGAAAGTGTGGCGGCACCCTTTGACAAAGTGAACCTGTCCTCAACCGCACGGACTGTGTCGCTCTGGCGTGCAATCCTTGAGTCGAACTCGGATGGATAGACCTGCGCAAACATGTCCGCATATTCCTGGTTTGTCGGCTTCTTTGCAAGCTCCTTGGCCAGCTTTTCGATTGCACCAACAGTGTCACCCTTTTCCAGAAGAGACTTTGCGGATGCGCATCCAACAAGGCCAAGCAAAAGCAGGGCACCCGCTGCAGCAAGTCCTGTTCTTAAGAAAACTCTTTTCATAAAACCTCCGTTTTAAAAATACAATACCCCCCCCATGTATGTAAGAGGGGCAAGAAATTAAAAAAACTATCAATGAATCTTATTATCCACTGACATTTAGAGGTATGTCAAGAGATTTTTTTTTGTCGGGGAGTTTGCATAATGAAACGTGTCGCAAGCTATGTTACCGAAAAGGTTTAATCTGCAACAACTGAAATGTAGATAATAAAAATATGGATTATTCGCAAAAGGTTGAGCATAACAGAAAACCCATTATCGAAAAGGATTTTATGGATTTGTCAGAATCGGAGTTGAAACAGTTTGTTTTTGATGCTAAGACAAAATATTTCTATTATACAAAAGACGGTGTAAATGTTGCCTGCGGTAAAGAACAGGATAACGGAAATGGGAAATTTGATATTGAAATGTTTACCTGCAAGAAACTTGCGGAATATGGGCATGAAGTTTTTTTGCTCCCTGAGAATTATGCAATGGACGGTAACAAGAATAAAAAGGTTCACGGTGATACAGTTACAGACTGCAGGGCATTGGAATTGAAGCACACTCCTGAAAATTTGCAAGGAAACTATAGAAAGGCAAAACACCAGGCAACCGATGTTTTTATCCATATTCAGAATGACATTACGAAAGAAAATGCTTTGGACCAAATAAAGAGAGTATCCGAAGCATGAAACAAGATAATACGGTCAATGTAAAATTCAAAGGGCTTGTTTATTTGTATTTTGAAAAACATGACACCTTGCATTTGTTTGATTTTGATGAAAATGGAAATTATAAGCAAATAAGCCCTAGAAAAAATAGGGCCTCCGCAAATACGGAAGCCTAAAGAGGTCGAAGTCCACCTCAGCAGAACATCGTCCATAATCAATCTATCACAAATAAAAAAAATGTCAAGCAAAATTTCCAGCCCTTAAAAAATACGGAATTCCCGCTTAAAATTTGGCTTAATTCATTTCCAACACTAGACAAAATATTTAGTTTTTTGGTATGATGGTTCCTAAATCTACAACCAGATAGAGTGTTTCGCACACCAAGGAGGAGCGTTGGCAGACAATAAGGGAATGCGCGTTAATGAACAGATTCGCGTGCGTGAGGTCAGACTCATTGATGATGAAGGTAACCAGAAGGGAATTATCCCTACAATCGAAGCCCTCAAGATGGCAAGGGAGCGTGATCTCGATCTTGTTGAAGTATCGCCGAATGCAAATCCACCGGTTTGTAAAATACTAGACTTCGGAAAATACCGTTTTGAACAGGAGAAAAAACTCCGTGACTCCAAGAAAAAACAGAAGGTATTGAAGCTCAAGGAAATTCGCATGCAGCCAAAGATTGGCCCAGGCGACCTTGACACGAAGGCAAAGCACGTTCAGGAATTCTTAAACGAAGGCGATAAGGTCAAAGTGACCATCCGTTTCCGCGGAAGGGAACTTGCTCACACCGAGCTCGGCTTTGATGTCCTGAAGGAAGTAGAAAAAAGACTGGAAGAAGGTTCCTATGTCGTTGAGAAGGCAGCCGCAATGGACGGTCGCTTTATGTCGATGACTCTGGGCTCGAAGGTCAAGAAGTGAGGTTTTAAAATGCCAAAGATGAAGACAAAGAAGTCTGCAGCAAAACGCTACAGTCTTACTGGAACAGGCAAAGTTAAGTACAAGAAGATGAATCTCCGTCATATCCTGACGAAGAGGTCTCCCAAGCGCAAGATGAATCTTCGCCATCCTGGAATTCTCGCAGAGTGTGAGTCAAAGAAGATCCGTAAGCAGATGCTGCCCTACGGCTGAGTCTAAGATTTCAACATTTCAATAGGAGAAAAGAAAGATGCCAAGAGCAATAGATGGAAGCAAGAGAAAGAATCGCCGCGCAAAGATTTTGAAGCTGGCAAAAGGTTTCTACGGAGACAGAAAGTCTAACTACAAGCCCGCGAAGGATGCTGTTGTAAAGGCTTTGGATCATGCATACTCTGGACGCAAGGGAAAGAAGCGTGACTACCGCGCACTGTGGATTGCACGTATCAACGCAGCTGTCCGCGATCAGGGAATTTCATACAGCCGTTTCATTGACGGACTTACAAAGGCTGGTGTAAAGCTGAACCGCAAGGCCCTCAGCAACATGGCCATTGAGGATCCCACTGCATTCAAGGCTGTTGTGGAAGTAGCAAAGAACGCCGTTAAGGCATAAAAATCCATAGGGTTCTAAATGAGTTCAATCGATCAGATTTTGTTGCTGCAGAAAAAGGTGAATACTGCTGTGGAAAAAATCAAGCAGATGAATGATTTGGTTTCACAGCTTAAGTCTGAGAACGATGCTTTGCGTAGAAAATGCGCAGAGCTCACAAATTCGCTTGAGGACAAAACGGAGTTGGTTTCGTCTATGGAAGCAGAGCAGAGTCAGATCGAGGAAAGCATAAGAAGAGCCCTGGATCAGCTTGATGAGGTGGAGAATTCCGTTCTTGCGTCGGTAGTTGAAAATACTGAGCCTGTGCGGGAAACTCCTCCTCAGCCAGAGCCACAGGAAACTCAGGTTCCTGAGCAAAATCCGGTGGTTGATGAGGTTCCGGTGGGACAGGGCAGGGCATCCCTCTCTTCAGTTCTCTCCAACTTCACTCCGTCGGAAAATCAAAATCCGGCAAAAACGGAGGGGAACACAAATTCCAATGTGCCCCACATTTCAAATCCGGTTCACACACAGCCGGCAAATACAAATCTAGATCCGCTCGCAGCATCATTTAACACGCCGTCAGAAAGCGAGCCGGTTTCAAATCCAAGTTCTGATGCTGTTTCCGAGAATGTTTCTAACCAGAATGCCGATGAAAATTCGGAAGAGGCGGAGTCAGGCGAAAACGGTGCTCAGTTCGACATATTCTGATTCGGAGGACTGATGGGCAGGCTTCAAGTTAACATGCTGGGTACTTCCTTTACAATCAGGGCGAAAGAGGATGACGAGTACCTGGAAAAACTCTATACATATTACCGGGAGATAACCGGAACAATCGGAGAGAGCAAGAGTCTCACGGATCCGCTGCAGATAAGCATACTCGCGGGGATTACCCTTGTGGATGAGCTTATCAAATCAAAGACTGCGAATCTGCTTGAGGAAAACGGGCGTGAGGATGAGTCTTCCGCCGAGGACGAGATTGCTGGCAGACTTGCAGAGCAGATGATAGACAAAATCAATCAGGTGATTTAGGATGAGGCCGGAGGAATTCCAGGAACTGCCGGAAGGATTCAAGGTGTGGGCGGACGCTGATTCACTTTCTCCTTCTGTGCGCAAGGTAATTCTTCGTGCCACAAGGAAATATGGTTTTCAGACAATCTTTGTGGCTAACCGTGAGATTTCGGGCGGAGAAAATACGCAGGGATTTTTCATGGTGGTGTGTCCTCCGTCTGAGGGTGCCGCTGATGATTTCATTGCCTCCAAGTGCGACGCGAATTCTCTTGTGGTTACGCGGGACCTTCCTTTTGCGAAGAGAGTCATGGACCTGGGGGTGCCTGTAATGAACGACCGCGGGACGCTTTTTGACGAGAAAAAACTTGCGAGAATGCTTGAGGAAAGGGATTTGCACCTGCAAATGGCCGCCCTGGGACTCAGTAAATCCGCAAGGGCATCATCAGGGCTGAACGGCGATATGGTTCATAAATTCACGGACACTTTCTATGGATTTCTCAGGCAAAAGGGGCTTGTTTAAAAAAAATAAAAAAAATTCCCATTAAAACTTGTAAAAAGTTAGCATTTGCACTAAAATAGATTTGGCTGTAGGGATTGAAGTGTATGTCAAAGAAGTTTGATAAGTACGGAAAAAAATTGAAGGAGATGGCTGTTCTTGAAAAGCAGCTCAGTGAAATCAAAGACACTGACATTCTCCTTGAGAACATCTTGATTTCCGCTTGCTCCATTGTGAATGCAGATGCCGGATCCATATATTCCTATGACGAAGAGGAAAATATGCTGAGGATTCGGTACAGCGTAAACTATACAAAACAGGCAAAACTTGTGCCCGGAGCCAAGCTTCCGTATCTCTCGTTCTCTTTCCCGGTGAACAGCGACACAATCTGCGGTTACTGCGCGTATTCCAGAAAAATCATCAACATTCCTGACGTGTACAACATGAGCGAATGGGAGGATGAGGAAAACAAAATCAAGCGCCCGTATAAATTCAGCATTGCGACTGATCAGGCATCCGGCTATCATACGACGTCCATGCTGACTCTGCCCCTGACCATGACCAACGGAAAGGTCCTCGGTGTCCTCCAGATAATCAACGCTCAGGACAACAAGGGCAATATCGTTCCCTTCGACGACGAGGCTGAGTTCTACATCTCGCATTTTGCCACCAATGTGGGACAGGTCTACGAATATTCCTATCTCACAAGGCAGCTCATAGAAAGATTGGTCCGAATGGCGGGCTACAGGGATCCCAAGGAAACCGGAGCGCATGTTGAGCGTGTGTCCTGTTTTTCCGTGGAGATTTACGACAGCTATGCCGCAATCAAGAAAATCCCCGAGAAGGAAAGAAACCGCTTCCGCAACACACTGAAACTTGCCGCGAAATGCCACGACGTTGGAAAAGTCGCGATCCCCGACGGAATTCTCAAGAAGGACGGTCCTCTGACAGACGAGGAGAGAGCCGTCATGCAGGGACACACCATAATCGGTGCGCAGATTTTCGAGCCGATTGAGAGTGAGCTTGACCAGATGGCGAAGGACGTTTGTTTCCATCACCATGAGTACTACGACGGAAATCCAAGGGGCTATCCGGGAGACGTGGAGGATTATCAGTCTTTCATGCCGGGTGACAGCGTACGGAAGGACAGGGTGCCGCTCAAGGGTGAGGAAATCCCTCTTGCCGCAAGGATTGTTTCGCTTGCCGACGTATATGACGCCCTCAGGCACATGCGCTCATACAAAAAGGAATGGACTCTGGAAGCCACCATTGAGGAAATCAAGAACCAGAGGGGAAAGCAGTTTGACCCTGAGCTGGTGGATGTTTTCCTTAAAATAATAGACCGTCTTGAGGCGATCAACAAGGCAATCTCCTGAATTTGTTTCTTCGGAACATCCTCTTCTAACACAATTTTTATCCTTATAACAGATTTTTCTTACGGGAAATGTTACACTTTTTCAAAAAATTTATTATATTCATATATAGACGGATTCGGAGAGCGAGGATTTTTTGAACCGTCTTGAATTCTGTTTATGAAATTCCATTTTATTGGAGGTTTTGATATGAAAAAGATTGTAAAGGCTGTTATTGGTGTGGCTGCGGTGGCTGCTGCTTCCGCCGGTATATTTTTGCTTTCATGCCGTGTGAACCGTGGTAGCGCGAACGTCGCTTTTGCGGAATCTCCTTCCAAGGCAGCGGATGTTTCCATTGACCTTCCCAAGGACTCTCTTGCGGTGACCCAGGCTCTGCAGGGAACCTTCCGCTCAATCAGCAATCAGGTGCTTCCCGCCGTGGTCGAGGTGGATGTTACCACAAAGACAAAGGTTCAGAGCTACAATCCCTTCAAGGACATTCCGTTTTTCAAGGATTTTCCCGGTTTGGGCGATGACGGCGATGACAGGGAATATGAGTCCTCGGCACTCGGAAGCGGTGTGATTGTTCGCCGCAACGGAAAGACTTTCTATGTGCTTACTAACAACCATGTGGTCGAAAAGTCCAGCACAATCAAAATCAAGCTGAACGACGAGCGTGAGTTCGAGGGAAAACTTGTGGGTGCCGATGAGAGAATCGACATTGCGCTTGTCTCCTTTGAAAGCGATGACGAGAGCATAACGGTTGCAAAGCTCGGAAACAGCGATGAGGTGCAGCAGGGTGATATCGTGCTCGCCCTTGGAAGCCCCTTGGGATATTTTGCCTCCGTGACTCAGGGAATTGTATCTGCCACGGGAAGAAGCGGCGGTGGAATCGGTTCAATCAGTGACTTCATTCAGACCGACGCGGCAATCAACCAGGGTAACTCAGGTGGTCCTCTCGTGAACATCTACGGCGAGGTGATTGGAATCAACACATGGATTGCGTCTCAGTCGGGCGGAAGTCAGGGCCTGGGATTCTCCATTCCGATCAACAACATAAAGACGGCGATTGACCAGTTCATCAACAAGGGAAAGATTTCTTACGGATGGCTCGGAGTGAGCTTGCTTGAGGTCTCTCAGGAATACAAGGACGCTCTTGGTGTCGGTAAGCAGTCCGGTGCTCTTGCGGCTGAGATTTTCATCGGTAGCCCGGCCATGAAGGGTGGTCTGCAGGCTGGTGATTTTATCATCGCTCTGAACGGAAAGGATGTGAAGGACGTGAACCAGCTCGTTAGGGACGTGGGAAGTGTTCCTGCGGGAGAGACTGCCACAATCACCGTAAAGCGCGGAGGCTCTACTCTTGACTTGAAGATTCGCATGGACGAAAGGGATGATTCCGTGGTTTCAGACAGCGGAAAACTCTGGCCCGGATTTATCGCGACTCCTCTTACCGACGACGTGCGCAAGAAGGGAAAGATTCCGGCGAAAGTGAAGGGTGTCGTGGTTGCGGACGTGCAGGAAAAATCACCCGCGGCGGCTTTGAGACTCCAGAAGGGCGACATCATCACGGCCGTTAACGACAAGAGGATTTCGGACGTGTCTGAATTCTACGAGGCATTGAACTTGAATGAAAAGGCCGAGATTTGGTTTGACGTGTATTCCGACGGACACACAATTTCCACGGGACACTACAAGGTCGAACAGTAAACTTTTCTTCGGCTGTTGATTTAAGGCGGGATTTGCTGGATAAAGGGCAGTCCCGCTTTTTTGTTTTTTAAGCTAAAAATTATTCCTAAAATCTGCAAAAAATCCAGTAGACAAATTTTCTTCTATTAAGTAAACTGGAAATGGAGCCTGAGACCCGGCTACCGAGCAAACGCTTTTTTTTAGGAGCAAATAATGAACTACGGATACTTTGATGATGAGAAAAAGGAATATGTCATCACCCGTCCTGACACTCCACAGTCTTGGAGCAACTACCTTGGATCCACCGAATACGGTGCTGTAATCACGAACAATGCCGGCGGTTACGGATTCTACAAGTCAGGGGCAAGGGGACGTTTCATGCGACTCCGCTTTAATGCCATTCCTATGGATCAGCCCGGACGCTATTTCTATCTGCGCGACAATGACTCAAAGGATTATTGGTCAGCTTCATGGCAGCCTGTTGGAAAGCCCCTTGATCAGTACAAGAGTGAGTGCCGCCACGGAACCGCATATACAAAAATCATTTCGGAATATGCCGGAATCAAATCTGAGGCGACTTATTACGTGCCGCTAGGACAGATTTTCGAATACTGGCGTCTCAAGGTGACGAACACTTCGGACAAGGCAAGAAAACTCACCGCGTTCAGCTACTGTGAATTCGCAAACCAGTGGATGACGGAGCAGGATCAGGTGAACCTCCAGTACTCAATCTTCATTGCACGCGGTACATACAAGGACGGAATCATCGGTCTTGCGAGCGAAGACAATCTTCTGCATCAGAGAAAGGATTTTGCCACCAACGACATCGGAATGAACGAATGGATGGCTCTTGCTGGTGCTCCCGTCGCAGGATATGACACTGACCGCGCCTCTTTCATCGGAACCTATGGAAGCTATGAAAAACCGCAGGCCGTAATCAACGGAAAGAGCGGAAACTCACTTGCCTATGGAGACTCCGCATGTGGATCCCTTTCCGCCAACATTGACCTTGCTCCCGGTGAGTCCAAGGAAATCATCCTGCTCGTTGGAATCGGTGACATGGAAATCCGTGGAAGAAAGATTCTCGCTGAGTACGGAAATACAAAGCGTGCAGACGAGGAGCTTGACAAGCTGATTAAAAACTGGCACTCAAAGCTCGACAGCTTCATTGCCGAGACTCCCGATGCCGACATCAACCACACCGTAAATATGTGGGGACTTTACAACTGTCTCATCACTTTCGCATGGAGCCGCGCCGCATCCCTTGTTTACAACGGAGAGCGTGACGGTCTTGGATTCCGTGATTCAGTTCAGGACATCCTCGGTGTTTCAGCCGCCATCCCCGAAGTCGCTGAGGAAAGAATGTACCGCATGTTGAGCGGACAAGTCTCTTGCGGTGGAGCAATCCCCGTTATCCGCACCGACCACAATCCGGGACATGAGAAGCCGCCGAAGGAAGAGGACTATCGCTCTGATGACTGTCTCTGGTTCTTCAACGCTGTTCCGGCATATATCGCTGAGAACGGAAACTTTGACCTTTACAACAAGGTTGTTCCTTATGCCGACAAGGGTGAGGACACGGTTTACGGTCACTTGAAGCAGGCACTTCTTTTCAACCTGAACCACATGGGAGCCGACGACCTTCCCTGCGGACTTCTTGCCGACTGGAACGACTGTCTTAAGCTGGGCTATCATGGTGAGTCGCTTTTCGTCGCTTTCCAGCTGCGTCTCGGTCTTACCACATATTCCGACATCTCACTTCGCCTTGGCAAAAAGGATGAGAGCGAGTGGGCTTTGAAGACAAGGGACAAGCTTGATGCCGCAATCCAGAAAAAGTGCTGGGACGGAAAATGGTGGATCTGGGCCATTGGTGAGGACGGAACTGTTTATGGTACAAAGACTTACGAGGAAGGACAGGTTTACTTCAACACCCAGGTTTGGTCCGTTCTTTCTTCTGCCGCCACACCTGAGCAGGCCCGCGAATGTATGCAGACAGTAAAGGAAAAGCTTGCAACTCCTTATGGACTCATGCTCTGTGCCCCGCCATTCAGGAACACAAGCATTGACGTTATGCGCGCCGTGGTATTCCTTCAGGGAATCAAGGAGAACGCAGGTATCTTCAATCATACCCAGGGATGGGGAATCATCGCCGAGACCATGCTTGGAGACGGAAACCGTGCTTACGAGTATTGCAAGGCAGCTCTTCCCGCCGCTTGGAACGACAAGGCTGAAATCCGCCAGAGTGAGCCCTATGTTCAGGGACAGACCACATACTCCGCGTTCAGTGCGAGACCCGGAAACACCCGCGTGGCATGGCTTTCTGGTGCCGCAACCTGGTCATACTACAGCCTGACCCAGTACATCCTCGGAATCAGACCGCAGTACGAGGGACTGATGATTGATCCTTGTGTGCCCGACTCATGGGATGGCTTCAAGGTACAGCGCCGCTTCCGTGGAAAGATCCTCCACATTGAGGTGAAGAATCCTGACCACGTGTGCAAGGGAATTGTTTCGCTTGAGCTTAACGGCGAGAAACTTGACGGAATCCTGATTCCTGCTGAAAAACTCAAGGCCGACAATACCGTTGTTGCTGTCATGGGCAAAGACGGACTTACCGACAAGAACCCGCAGCGTGTCTGATGGATATTAGTCTTTTGTGCAGGGTGGTGGACAATTACGGAGACATCGGTTTTGTCTACCGCCTTGCAAGATCCCTTTCCGAGATTAGCGCGGGGAGGGATATTTGTCTCAGGCTCATCGTGAGCAATCTGGAGTCCTTTGCGAAAATGGCCCCCGGTGTGGACGTTTCCTTGCCGAAACAGGATTTTATGGGCTGGACCGTTCTTGACTGGAATGCCGCTGAGACTTGCATCGCTGAGTACAAGAAAAATCCTCCCGAAATAATACTGGAATGTTTTCAGTGCGGACGTCCTGAGTGGCTTGATGATCTGCTTTTTTCAGCTGATTTTAAGTCGCGCGTCCAGATTGTGAACGTAGAGTATCTTACCGCCGAGGAGTGGGCTGATGATTTCCATCTCCTGAAAAGCGGCACACGCTCAATCAATGTAAAAAAATATAATTTCATGCCCGGATTCACTGAAAGAACCGGCGGTCTCGTCTTGGATGCTGATTTTATTAAGTCTGCTTTAAGTAAAGATGCTGCTCTGACACGTCTGGTTGATTTTCTGAGACAAGATGGAAATACTGAAATCTCTCTTAAAATTGAAGATGCGATAAAAAATCCCTCGGTCTTTACTGCCGTGGTCTTTTCCTATCCCCGGAACATGGACGGCATAATAGAAGCGTTCGTCCGTTTTCAAAAGATGCGCCGGGAAGAGAATCCCGAGTTCAAGGTCTGTCTCTTTGTGGCAAGCGGATTGAGTGCCGGGCCTGTGCGGAAATCCCTTGAAAAACTAGGCTCCTCCCTTGATTTTATCTCACTTCCATACATGAGGCAGGAAGCATGGGACGCTTTGCTTTGTGCGTGCGATTGGAACCTGATTCGCGGGGAGGACTCTTTTTCACGCGCCTGTCTTTCGGGAAACCCATTTTTGTGGCATGCGTACACTCAGGATGAAGAGTACCAGGTGGTAAAAGTTGCGGCGTTTTTAAGACGGATTAAAGAGTGCTTTGATGATGAGCTCTTTGCCCAATATGCGGCTCTGAACTTTCTTTACAACCGCAGCGTGGACAAAAAAATCTGCGATGCGTCTCTTGAGGCGCAGGAAGGACTCTCCACCTTGAACTTCCCGGCCACGGAGGACGAAAAATGCAGGATGGAGTCGGACTTGCTTTTTGAGCTGTTAAAAAAATCCGGCAAAATCAAATTATCTTTCACCGGATTCTCTTCACATCTGTTTTCTTTAGGAAATCTTACCGAGAAATTGCTTTCTTCAGTGCTCCATTCCGTCCATGGTGATGATTCCGCCGTTTGAGTCGAATTTCAGCTCGCGGAATTTTACGTTGCGTTTCTGGTTTACGCCGCCTGAACGCTCGCAGTCATGGTAGAACAGGTACCATTTTCCGTGATACTCAAGGATGGAGTGGTGTGTGGTCCATCCCAGAACCGGTGTAAGGATTTTTCCGCCGTAAGTGTAGGGGCCGTACACGTTCTTTGAGGTCGCATAGCACAGAAAGTGTGTGGTTCCGGTTGAGTATGTGAAATAATATGTGTCGCCCTTTTTGAAAAGCCAGGGATCCTCGAAGTAGCGTCTTTCCTCATCTCCTCCGGTAAGTGGATTTCCCTTCTCATCAACAATCACCAGGTCGCGCACAGTCTCCGCAAGCTCGGTCATGTTGTCCTTCATCAGGGCAATCTTCGGTGTGCATGCGGGCTCTGATCCGCGGGGCTCCTTGTTGTCCTTGCTCCACTCATTGTTGCGGTACTGATCCAGCTGTCCGCCCCAGATTCCGCCGAATGTCAGATAATATTTGTTGTCGGTGTCCTGGAAAAGACATGGGTCAATGGAATATGTTCCCTGAATGTAGTTTGGCTCCGGAACAAAGGGGCCCTCAGGCTTGTCTCCGATGGCAACTCCGACCCTGAACATGCCGTTTTTGTCACGCGCCGGGAAAACAAAATAATACTTGCCGTCTTTTTCCGCGCAGTCAGGAGCCCACAGCTGTTTGCTCGCCCATTTTACGTCCTCCAGCTTGAGCACGCATCCGCAGTCACGGGGAAGGGTATTCTCGTCAGCCATCTCATAGACATGGTAGTCCTTCATGTCGTACTGGTCGCCGTTGTCGTTGCTTTCTACGTCAATATCCTCATCATGTGACGGATAAATATAAATCTTGTCGTTGAATACGTGAGCCGAGGGGTCAGCCGTATACAAATCCATTACAAGCGGTTTCTTTTGAATCATAAAATCCTCCATTAATTATATAAGTAGATTGTACCACAATGGATTTTTTTGTTCTAGCACTCGAATCCTTCTTTCAACGTGCATTGTCATTTTTTAGGCATAATAAACCTTCGCATAGGACTGAGGCGAAAATTATGGTTCCAGTTTTAAAAAGAAAGATGGAGTCAGACAGGTTGTGATGCTGCATGTGCGGGAAAACCTTCAAAAAATAAAGGATGCTCATAAGCAGTTCTGCTGTTATGAAAATAAAGACTGGCTGGAAAAAATCAAAATCTTAAACTTTTTGGAAAACTTTATTTTCAGTATTTTGCCGGCAATCATATTTTCTGCGAAGAGTGCAAGAAATATCAGGATGATGTTTATGAAAAATGATGCGTACACGAGAAGATTTAAAAGTCCCGACTTTTCAAAATTAAGGAATCCCATAAAAAGCATGAAAATTAATGCGGTCAATTTTATATCGTAAATAAAGTTAAGCAACAGATAAATCAGGACAAAAGAAATGGTGTAGGATATTAAAAACAATATCAGCCGCTTTATTGGAAGATTTTTTATCGCGACAAACTTTAGCCAGACGCAAAATAATAATGGCAAAAATATTAGCGTCCAGTAAAAGTTGCCTACCCACTTCAATCCTTCCCATCCGTTGAGCAAAACTTCTGCGTAGAAGGATATAAAACCTATCGAGGCCAAAAGGGCAAGACTGATTATTTTAAATATATTTCTCTCCGCCATTTTTCTGTCCTGTTGGCTGACGCCATTTTAATGATTGCTTTGATCCTTTATTCTCTCAAGACCTTCCGCGGCATAGATACGTGCGTCCTCGGAGTCCATCTGGGACATAATCGTGTACAATTTTTCCGCTTCCTTGTAATTCTGGGTGTTCTCATAGTTCAGGGCGAGATTTCCTACTATTATATAATCGTTCGGGTCGATTTTATAGGCTTTCAGCAGGACTTCAATGGCCTTGTCGTATTCTTTACCGGATGAATAATAATATGAAAGGTAGTTCAAGAAGATGACGTTTTTGGGGAAGAGTTTCAGGATTCCGTCAAGGGCTTTTTTTGCGGAGCTTCTGTCGGCGTAATAGTCAAACATGGAGCAATAATCCTGCATTGAGCCAAGGACAATCTCCTCCGCGTTCCAGCCGTTTTCGCTGAATTTCGCGTTGTTCGTCCAGTACCATTCCGTTTTGTTTTTTCCATAGACTTTCAGAAAATCCGTGATGGCCTTGGATGCATCTGAATATTTTTCGGCATGAAGCAAAGAGCTTATTTTTCCGAAATGGATGTCCATTCTGTACGGATTCTTTTTCAATGCCTTGTCCAGATATGAGATTCCGGTCTTCAAGTCCTTGTCGTCATAAATCGTCTGTGAATATATGCCGTACTGGCCGTTTTTCATGTAGCCGACAACGTTTTTTGACTCGGCTTTTCGTCTCAGATAGTAATTGAACCATCCGGTCATCATGTCCAGATCGGAGGGACTTTCCTTTTCCCATTCCTCAAGCAAGACTCTTACATCTTCGTAATCACCGGACCTCAATCCGTCCAAAACCTCTTCCTGCTTGTCGAACCCAAAGGCGGACAAAGCAAGAATGGACATGAGCAATGCTAATAAAACTTTTTTCAATTTTTTTCTCCTTATTTTTTGTCCTGAGTTCCCTCGCTATCCTTTTTGCGGATTTCCATGCGGCGGATTTTACCGCTTGTGGTTTTCGGGAGCTCGTCCACAAATTCAATGCGGCGCGGAATCTTGTAAACGGCGAGTCTTTCAGTGACGAAGGTTTTAATCTCCATCTCCAGTGCCTTGCTTGCGGTATATCCCTTGTTGAGAACGATTGTCGCTTTTACCAGCTGGCCTCTGCTCGCGTCGGGGATTCCTGTTACGGCGCACTCAAGCACTCCGGGATGCTCCTGCAGGACGCTCTCTACCTCGAAGGGACTCACGCGGAATCCTGAGCTCTTGATGATGTCGTCCGAGCGGCCCACGTACCAGATGTATCCGTCCTCGTCGTAGTAGCCTGTGTCGCCTGTGTCGTACCACGGTCCACCAAGGGCCTCTTTTGTCTGGTCCTCGTTTCTGTAGTATCCGCAGAAGAGTCCGATGGGATGTCCTTTTTCCAGATGAACGATGAGATGTCCAATCTGATTCGGGGGGCATCGCTTTCCGTCCTCGTCAACCAGCTCGATGTCATATCCGGGGGCGGGTTTTCCCATGGAGCCTGGCTTTGGTTCCATTCCGGGGAAGTTTCCGACCAGAACCGATGACTCTGACTGACCGAATCCCTCGAAAATCTTGAGACCCGTCTGCTCGTAGAATGAGCGGTAGACCTCGGCGTTCAATGCCTCACCTGCTGTACATGCGTATTTGAGGCAAGAGAGGTCGTATTTTTTCAAGTCCTGCCTGATTAAGAATCGGTAGACTGTCGGCGGAGCACAGAAAGTTGTAACCTGATAATGGACGAGTCTCTTGAAGAATGCGTCGGGAGTGAAGCCCAGCATGTCGTAAACGAAAAGACCTGTTCCCGCAATCCACTGTCCGTAGATTTTTCCCCATGCAGCCTTTGCCCATCCTGTTTCGGCAATGCTCAGATGGAGTCCGTCGTCCCTTACCTGCTGCCAGAATCTTGCAGTTGTGATGTGTCCGAGCGGGTAGAGGAAATTGTGAAGCACCATTTTCGGATATCCCGAAGTTCCGCTCGTAAAGTACATGAGCATGGGATCTTCGTTTTTGGTCGCCGCGTCTCCTGTGGGGCGGGGGAAAGAGGTTCCGTATTTTTCAAGCTCGGCATGGAAATCAATCCAGCCCGGTCTTGGTCCGCTCACTGTAACGAGGTATTCCACGGACGGTGAACGGCGCATGGCCAAATCAACCTGCTTTTCAATCTTTCCGTCATCCATCGCAATAATCATCTTGATGTCGGCGGAGTTGTTTCGGTAAACTATGTCCTCGTCCAAAAGCTGTGTTGTCGCGGGAATGGCGATTGCACCAATGCGGTGGAGTGCGGGCATGAGCCACCAGAATTCGTAGCGTCGTCGGAGGAAAAGCATTACGCGGTCGCCCTTTTTGATTCCCTTGTCCACAAGAAAATTCGCCGCCTGCTGAGAGTAGCGTGAGATTTCGCTGAATGTGAAGATGTGCTCCTCATCCGTGTCATCGCACCAGACCAAGGCCCTTTTGTTCGGGGCTTCGGATGCGTATACGTCAATTACGTCGTAGGCAAAGTTAAAGTTCTCGGGAACCTTGATTTTATAATTTTTCAGTTCCTCATAATCAGCTTCAGGCCGGCAGTTGATAAAACGATCCAAGAGATTCATAATTCCTCCATAAAAAATACCGCAAATGTCGAAATATTTTAGCATAAAACGCCCTCGTGGGTCAATTAGGAAAGTTGAAAGGTGAAAGTTGAGAATTTAACTTTTCCGTTTTCAGTTTTCAGTTTTCAACTTACAAAGTAGATTGCGGAATCCTTCTTGGGGGATGTCTTCTATTATATCCGGGCGTGCGGATTTGATTTCATCCATCATTTTTGAAAGCTGGTCGAAATCCGGGGCGGGACCGAAGATGATTTCGCAGTATCCCTTTTCGCGCTCCTGCTTTGCGCCGCTGTAGAAAATCTGTTTCAGGTGGCGGATGTTCGGAATACGGCTGATTTTTTCAAGCTCGCTTTCTTCCTGCAAGGGAATCTTCATGCAGCAGACTTTTCCTTTTTCCTCCAGTCCCGGATCTTTTTTCATGGCACAGTCGGCGAGGGTTTGCAGGATGTCCTTCCCGTAAGCGATGCAGTAGCTTTCCGTGAGTCCCGAGAGACGCGGGTTGATTTCTATGACGAACCATTTTTCACCGTCAAAAACCAAGTCCACCTGGGCGCATCCCTGAATCTGCAATTTTTCGGCAAGGGACTCAAGCAGGATTTTCAGCTCGGGGATTCTAAATCTGTCAGATTGACCGCAGCTTACGGGGCCGATTTTTACGCTGAGCTTTGGGCTGGTGATTCCGAATCTGTTCAGGGAAAAAATGAAGGGGTCAGTGACAAAATAATTTCCGGGAGTTCCGTAAATCTCCGCGCCGAAGTGCAGTCCGTTGATGTATTTTTCAACCATGCGGTCTGATTTTGTGCGTCCCATCTTAAGATAGTGCAGGGTCTCTTTGTAAGACACGGCGACTTCCATTCCGTATGAGCTCAGTCCCACAGTGTCCTTGATTACGACGGGAAATTCCATGCCGCTTACCTTTGAAAAAATGTAGTCCCGGTAGACGTTTCTTGCAATTTCCTTTCGGCCTCTCTCCGACCAAAAGAGCTCGTGGTGGACATAAATTGCACTGGGGCAGGGGAATGAGTTTTCAGTGAGGAACTTGTGTGTCAGATTTTTGTCAAAGCAGAGCATCTGTGTTTCGGCGGACGAGCATAAAACCGGGATGCCTTTTTCGCGGAGGATATCGGAAGTCATCGCGTCCATGAGTCCAAGCCAGTCAAAGGGAGTGACCCATGCCGAGACTGCTATGGCAAAATCAGGATTCAATGCCGCTATGGTCTCTGCCGCCTGCTGTGAATCCATTCCGCTCAGGTCCCTGAATTCTGCTTGATTTTCATCTTGCTTTTGATTTCCGTCGCACGGTGGAGTGAAAAAAGAGCTGCCCCGTGTGTCCCTCAAAAAGGAGCCGGGAAGGGCGGTTGCCACGGAAAATGTGTCGTCCCCAAGATATTGTCGGAGGCGGCACAGTCTGTCCGTGTTGGAAGGGAATTGCCGGAGAGAAGTTTCATCCCCGGCATAATTATTTGAGTTCGTGCTGAAAAAGACAATCCTCATTTTGGGACTTAGAGTTTTTCAAGCACCCTGTCCATCTCTTCCCTGAGCACGTCCGCAAGATTTGTATCCGGGAGTGAGGGAAGAAGGGATTTTACATAATCAAAGATGCCGCGGATTTCATCAAGGGTTACCGGTGACTCATCCGCAACTTCAATGCTGTCTCCTCTTAAATTGGATGCGGTGTGGAGGAATCCTGGTGAACCGCCGAGTTTCTTTATGAGGTACTCAAGCTGCATGTTCTCACGGCTCTTGAGGAATTCCCTGCGCTTTTCAAGAGGCAGATATTCGCTCAGGTTCTTGAGCTTGATGAAGAGATCGGGAGTGAGGGCTTCTTCCTCGCTGGTTTCCTCGTCCTCGCTGCCTTCTTCATCCTCTGTGGATTCAGTGTCATCTTCGGATTCAGATTCCGGCTCAGAGTCAATGTCGAAATCATCCTCGTTTTCTTCAATGCTCTCAGCTTCAGTCTCAGATTCGCTTTCTTCTTCAGCAGTGCTCTCCGGCTCGCTCTCATTGTCGGAATCGAAGTCGCTTGATGTTACGTCGCTCTCTTCCTCAAATGTCACCACCTCGTCATCTGCATCGGGATATTCAGGCTCGTCGCTGCTGATGAAGGTGTCAAGGTCATTTTCCTCTTCTTCCTCCATGCCGCCGACGTTTTCAGTAAAGACTTCCTCTTCTCTGAGTCCCTCAACGGTCTCATCCTCGAAGGAGGGCAGACCATCGTCAAAGGTCTCTTCGCTTGTCTCCGCTACGTCTTCTGTCTCAACCTCATCAACGCTTTCACTCTCTGGTTCATCTTCGCTCTCAAAATCTGACTCCGGGGGTGTGTTGTCGAATACGAAATCCTCATTGTCCTCGGCAAGTTCCGCAAGTGAATTCTCTTCGGTCGGCAGAGGCTCCTCGTTGGAGAAGGAATAATCATCAGCTCCGTCGGCATTTTCGTCAAACGTCTCGTCCGCGCTGATTTCCTCGCTCGCCGCAGGTACCTCGCTTTCAAATGTGTAATCGCTTTCAGGCTCCGGTTCAACTTCATTCATCGGCTCGACATCATCCGCCGGGAAAGTCTCCTCGCTCTTGTATGGGCTCGGCTCTGAAACAGGCTCCGGCTCAATGTCAAAGTCAGGCTCAGAATCCGCAATCGGTTCCGGCTCAGGCTCTGGTTCGGGCTCACGTATTGGCTCAGGCTCGCGGTGTGACTCTGGTTTCGGCTCCCTGCGCTTCGGTTCTTCCCTCGGCGTGTACTCGGGCTCCGGTTCCGGCTCGTCCAATCCGTCTGAGACATCTATTGTGCTTGACGGAGGATTGCGGCGCTCACCCTTGATATCCTCGTCCATGAAATTTGAGTCCATCAAATCTTCCGCGGGACCACCGAGCATTCCTGGATCAGAGGAACCCATGTAGGAAAGCTGCTCGTCGGTGTCGTCCTCCTGCTTTGGAACAAGATTTGTCAAATCATCGTCATTGACATTGCTTGCCATGATGTCGTCGTCCATGTGCTTGGAGAAGGGGGAACCTCCGCTGTTGTCCTCTTCGGTCAGGTTTTCGAAACTGTATCCCTTGTTTTTTGCCTTGACCATATCGGACTGTGACATGCGGCTGTCTTCTATGTTGTTGAAATCGATGTCGGGCATGATTGCTCCGCTCTCATCGTCTCCACCCGCCTTTGAAAGCTGCTGCTCCAGACTGTCCGGCTTTTCCTCTTCCTCGCTTCCTCCAATCAGGTTCGCGTCCTCTTCCGGATTCTGCGACTTGCTGCGGTCCATCTTCAAGGTGATTCTTTCGATTCCCTTTCTGTAGAGCAGGTTTGCGTCGTCCTCGGATGCGAGAATCTGGAATTCGTTCAGAGCCTCCTGATAGCGGTTCTGTCCCTCGTAGCTTTCGGCAAGAATTGTTGATGCCTTCGCGCTGGGTGAGTTTATCTGGAGATATTTTTTCGCGTGCTTTTCCGCCTTTTCGTATTTGCCCGTCTGTCTGTAACGCTTTGCTCCGTCCACATAGTATTCGGTGTACGCCGGATTGAGGGCAGAAATCTTCCTGAAGCATGCCTCGGCCTTGTCTTCCTGTCCACGGCAGATGTAATACTGTGCGAGCAGGTTCAGGGTCTGCACGTCGTTGGGATTCATGTCCCACACTTCCTTGATTTTCTGTGACGCTGCGTTGAGACGGTCGGCTGTAATCAGGATGTCGGCGTACTGCCTGAGCATGTCTGGATTTCCGGGAGTTTCCTTCTCGTATTTTTCCATCATGCGGATGGCCTCGTTATCCTTTCCGCCCCTTGAGTAGATTGCCGCAAGACTTGAGAGCACGGCCGGGTTTTTCGGATTGAGCTTGAGTGATGTGCTGTACTCATACTCGGCGTTGTCCAGATCATTTTGCCTGTCGTACACGTTTCCCATTTTCGCGTGCACAGAGGGGTTCTGCGGATTGAGCTGGATTGCCTGCTGAAGGAGTTCCGACGCATAACGTGTCTGATTTTTCGCAATCAGAAGATCGGCGTATCCGTCAATGGCATCGAGCCAGCCCGGTTTCGACCTGAGCGCGGACTCATATTCTTTTTCGGCAAGGTCTGACGCACCCTGTTTTTCGTAACTCTTCGCAAGGTTCAAGTGCAGGATGGGGTGGTTCGGGTCAACCTTGAGTCCCCTCTGATATGATGCGATGGCCTTCTCGTAATCTTTTTCCTCCGCGTAGATTGAGCCGAGGTGGTTGTATGCGAGAACGTCATTCGGATTTTCTTCGACAACGGTATTGAAGCACTGGATGGCGTCGGCATTGTTGCCCATGAGCTTGTACGTGAATCCCAGGTTGTAGAAAGTCTGCACGTTGCTCTCATCCGCGATTACGGCCTTTTCAAGCACAGCGATTGACTCGTCGTATCTTTCCAAGCGCCGGTAGATTGAGCCAAGGCTGTTGAGTGCCTTTACGTCATTCGGATTTGTCGCGACAATCTGATTGTAGAGCGGAATGGCCTGAGAGTCGTTCCCGGATTTCTGGTAAAGGTCCCCAAGCTCGAAAAGAAGCTCGGTGTTGCCCGGATCCGTTCGCAGGAGATTTTTATACAAGCGCGATGCCAGCGTATAGTCATGTGAAAGCACTGCTGAGTGTGCCCTGTCCAGCATAAGCCGGTAGGTTGAATTTGGCTCGTTCATACTTATTCCTCTCTATTTTCTTAGCGGTCGGGCATAAACTTCTTTCGAAAGGGTTCCCACAATCCGGCTGTCCCTGCTTGAGTAGGTTGCCACCGCAAAGTAATAAATCTTTCCGTTTTTAAGTCCCTTTAGCGTGACCTTTGCCACGTTGCCCACATTTACCGGCGACTCTCCCTGGAATGCTTCCCTTCCAAGATACTCTCCGGGTCTCTCTCCGTAATAGACGTAATATCCGCCCACTTCATCTTCAACTGAATAACTCCAGCTCAACGTGACCTGTCCGTTTCCTGCCTCCGCGATTACCGTGAATGGGGGGAGGGGAGGAGCGACCTTGGTGTAGTGCAGGTCAATCTGTGTTACTGAAGGTGTCTTTGCGCCAGTGCCGTCCGGATATAAATCCACCGCGACCTGGAAATATTTTCCTGTCACACCCTCAATGTCTCCGTGGTTCTTTGCGGGAATCCATTCGGGCTCCTCGTCGTTCCATTTGAAATAGCTGTCTCCGCTTCTCACGTAGATTGCAACCTCGGTCTGTGAGGGCTCGTTGGTTACTGCATCAACCTTGATAAGGCTTGAGCTCAGAGGAACCTGGATCGGCTCTGTTACAAAGCGTCCGCCGGTTTTTTTGTATGTGTCATAGCGAAGTGTTTTCGTAGTGTTGCTCGTGGACTTGTGCTGGATGTGGAAGTCGTCAATGCGTCCTGTGTATGAGGGACAAATCTCAATGTCAGCCGCAACTCCGAGATAGGGACTGTGGATTTCTCCGCCGCTTTCCCTTCCGTTTGTGGTGATGTATTTCAAGTCCTCAAGCTTTCCGTCAATGCGGTACTCAAGGAGTCCTGTGTCCTGGTCGAAGCTGATTGAGTGATGCGCCCATTTGTTCGGGATGATTGTCCTGTAACTCATTATGGAAATCTCGCCGCCGTTGTCTTTGTAGCCGTTGAACACGTTGGTGAAGTCCCATTTCAAGTGATTGCTGTAGAAGCTTGCTGAAATCATCTGGTAGAGCGGATAGTTTCTTTCGGTGCGTGATGATCTCCATGAGAAAACCATCTCTCCGTTTTCCGCGATTGAAGGACAGAGCCAGAATTCAATGATGAAGGAGCCGGTGAGTCCCTGCTTTCCGAAGAGCGCGTTCCTGGTTCCAGAGAGCCTGATTCCTCCGTTGCCACGGCTTAATCCCGCGCCACGACCCATTTTTGCGGATGTGGACAAAAGCAGATTGTTCTCCGCCGTGTTGTAGTTTCCTGCTATGTCGGCAAAAGGCTCGTCCTCAAAGTCAAGGAGCAGGTCCGTGCCGTCAGAAACATTGCGGTTGTTAGTGTCCAGCTGGATGCAGTCGTATCCGTATCTTCCGGAGCCGATTACAACTCCGTCCATTTTCTGTATCCTTGACCAGCCGTTCTTGCCTCCCAGCGTAATCACGCTTTCCTCAGCAAAAATTCCAGCCATGCTTATAGCAGAAATCACTAGACAAACTGTCGCAAAAATCAGTATCCTTTTGGTATGCATAAGTCCGACCACCCGTTCGATTCAACATTACCAGAGAAGAGTTCGTCAGAACCTTCCCGTTCTCTTTCACAGCCTGATGGACAGGATTCCCAAGACTCAAGGGAGATTCTGCACCAGACAGCCCTAAAGGCTCCGTCCCAGAGCGGCGTCTATCTTTGGCGCGACGAGGGTGGAACCGTCATTTATGTGGGCAAGGCAAAGAGCCTTAAAAACCGTCTTTCCTCCTATTTTAGCGGAAAAAAGGACATTAAGACAAGGCTTCTGATAGCCAGTGCCCGGAATATTGAGTACATCACCACGAACAATGAGTACGAGGCCTTTCTTCTTGAGAACAACCTCATCAAAAAGTACACGCCCAAGTACAACATCGACCTCAAGGACGGAAAATCCTATCCGGTGCTGCGCATTACTAAGGAAGAATATCCGCGAATCTACAAGACCAGACGCATAATCCACGACGGATCCCGCTATTTCGGCCCCTTTCCCGATGCCTCCGCGCTCGACACCTTTTTGGAGACTCTTTACGAAATCTATCCGCTAAGGCACTGCCGCAAGTTCAGGAAAAAGGCTTCCCCATGCATGTACTATCACATAGGAAGATGCAAGGCACCATGCTGTCGCGAGGTAGCCCACTCCACCTATACTGAATATATCGAAGAAATCTGCACCATACTTGAGAATAAAGCGGAGGGAAGCGACAAAAAACTTGAGGATGAGATGAAAGCCGCCGCCAAGTCGCTGGATTTTGAAAAGGCCGCGAGACTCAGGGACGGTATAAAGGCACTTTCCGTACTCCGCAACCAGAATACCGTGGAGGGATTTGACGGTGATGACAGGGATTACATAGCGTCCTTCGGCGAGGGAGAGCTCGTGAGTTTTACCGTGCTCAAAATCAGGGGCGGAAAACTTTTGGGACGCGACAATTACAGGACGGTGACTCTGAGCGAGGATGATGAGGTTCTTGCAGAGTTCATGAGCGCGTACTACACGCAAAAAGAGATGTTCCCTCCCAAAATTTACGTCGCGGATGACTGCGGAATTGAGATTATGAGACGGTGGATTTCGGAGGCCTGCCATGCCGAATGTGAGATTATTCCTGTCTCGGATTCCATTCCCGGAGCCAAAATGCACAGGGCTGCCCTTGATATGGCCAGGGAGAACGCGAAGGAGGACATCATACGGCGAGTGAGGGAGAGGGGGGATTATCCAGCAATGGAGGAGCTCAGGAACCTGCTTTCACTTCCCACGCTTCCGGTACGCATTGAGGGATTCGACATCGCGCACATCGGCGGAAAATTCCCGGTTGCGTCTCTCATAAGTTTTTACAACGGAAATCCCGACAAAAAGAACTACCGCTATTTCCGGCTCAAAACCACCGAGGGATACATTGATGATTTCCAGTCCATGAGGGAAGCGACATCCCGCCGTTACTCAAGGCTCGTGAATGAGGAAAAGCCTCTCCCGGATCTGATTCTGATTGACGGAGGAATCGGACAGGTGAACGCGGTGGACGCTGTGCTGAAATCCCTTGACCTTGACATACCGATTGCGGGGCTTGCGAAAAGGGATGAGGAAATCTGGAGACCACATGCGAGTGAACCCGTGTGTCTTCCGAAAAGAAGCGACGCACTCAGACTCTTGCAGCGTGTCCGTGATGAGACTCACCGATTCGCGACGAGCAGAAACCAGGAGCTCAGGACAAAGGAAAATACCGTGAGTCCCTTTATCAAGCTGCCCGGAGTGGGGCCCGCGAAGGACAAAATTCTGATGAAAAAATACGGCACTCTTTCCGCATTGGCAGCAGCCCCTGAGTCCGAGGTCGCACAGCTTCTTCACATGAGGGCAGACGCAGCCACCGAGCTTCTGATGAAAGCGAAACTTGCACTTTCGAAACAGAACGAAAGAAAATCCGAGCAGATGCAGTCCCTTGACGAGGCTGGAACCACATGGCAGAACGCAGCCCATTACAAGATGGTCGCAGATTTGGCAAGCCTCGCCGGTGAGGATGACGATGTGCCGATGGTGGCCTCGCAAGATGAAAGTTGAAAGTGGAAAGCTGAGAGGAGGATATATGAAAACACTTTTTACGTTGGACATAAAAAATTACAAACCGGAATGGAAGCGGTCGGAGAGACATTCGGCCAGGGCTATAATCAGGCTTGATGACGGAAGAATTGCGCTGGTTTATGCGAAGAATCTGGGCTACTATAAATTCCCGGGCGGAGGCATCCACGAGGATGAGGATAAAATTGCGGCTCTTGTGCGTGAGGTCGCTGAGGAAACGGGACTTGTGGTTGTGCCTGAAAGCGTGAGGGAATACGGCGTGGCGCATCGTTTTCAAAAATCGACGAGAAAGGCGGATGAGATTTTCGTGCAGGATTCCTTCTATTATACATGCGATGTCGAGAGAAGTTCGGATGCGGGCGAGGGCAGGGACGGCCTTAAAATCACGAGGCAGAACCTTGACGACTATGAGGATGAGGCGGGATTTGAGCTGCGTGTGGTCCCGCTGGAGGAGGCCATATCTGCAAACCGTGCGTACAGTGACAGCGACGCTTTTAACATCGTGATGATTGCGCGTGACCTCCGTGTGCTTGAGATGCTTGCGGGAATTCCATCAGAGCCGTCTCCCGTTTTCTTGAAATATTTTTCAGATTGTGCTATTCTGACCTCATGATAGAAAAGAAAGAGTTTCCCGTTTTGGAATTTGACACGGATAAAATTGCGAAGCTGAATCCTGCGACTCTGGCTGATAAAAAATTTGACGCCACACGCATGGTGATTACTTTTTTCCCCGAGGTTGTGAACAAGCTTGCCTCAAGAAAAGAGATTGAGCCTTATTATGAGGTTGCGGGCGAGAATCCGTTTACAATTTACCGTTTCGTAAAGGAACCGGATGTGCTCATCGTGCATGGTCAGGTGGGATGTCCTGCATGCGGCGGAAACCTTGATTTGTTCAACGCGTTCGGAGTTACGAAAGTGATGTTCTGTGGCGGCGGCGGGGTTCTTGACCGAAACATCAAAGTGGGACAGCTTCTGCTCGTGGAAGGTGCGATCCGTGACGAGGGATTTTCCTATCATTATGTGGAGCCGTCACGCTGCATTTACACAGACAAAAAAGTGACTGACAAAATCGCGCAGTATCTTGAGAAATGCAATGTTCCCTATCTCCGTGGACTCTGCTGGACGACCGACGCATTGTTCCGTGAGACTGCGGAAAAAGTGGAGCTTCGGAAAAGCGAGGGAGCGAAAATCGTGGAGATGGAGCAGGCCGGATGCATTGCCGTGGCACAGTTCCGTGGTTTTGATTATGGCGCGATTATTTACGGCGGCGATGACGTTGCTTCCGAAGAATGGACGGACAGGGGATGGAACACCCGCGAGGGAATCCGCTACAATCTTGTGACTCTCTGCAAGGAGATTGTGCTGGAGTTGTAGAAGATTCCCAAGGGAGTCGCTACTTGTGCCTGTAGAATCTGAAGAGGCAGCTGAGATTGATGTCTTTCGGAATCTGCATGGGGGAGCCGTTTCGGAACATGGCATAGCTCTCGTCCAGAGCCACGTTGCCGTCGAGCGTCGTCACCTGAATGATTTTGTACTCATCGAATGTGGTGACAAGCACATAAAGCGAGTCCGTGTATGCAATGCCCATCGCTTCCAGGTCGCGCAAAACTGATTCATCCGCAGGATTGCCTTTGTCGAATGACTGTACCTGGGGACTGATGACCTTGTATTGAGAGTCCTCCTCAAGCGTAAGAGACTCAAAGCTGCGGGAAGAAATTTTTCTGATGCTGTCACCCTCAATCGCGAAATATGCCTTGTACGCCGAGACAAATCCGTTGTCGTTCTTCGCATGAATCAGATATTGCGGCTCGAAATTTTTTCCGGCGCTCACACATGATGTGAATGCAAGACACGCGATGCAAATCAAGTTTATAAGCCCGGTGATTTTTTTATTTTTCATTTTTCCCTTCCAGATTTTCATTTGTAATCCTCGACATCAAATCTTCTGTCCTTGTAATAAAAGTCGCGGTCCTCTTCGCTTATTTCCCTGATTACCCTGCACGGATTTCCGACGGCGATTACATTGTCTGGAAGATCCTTTGTCACAACGCTGCCTGCCCCTATAACCACATTGTTTCCAATCTTCACTCCGGGCATGATGCAGGTGTTTCCTCCGATCCAAACATTGTCCCCGATTGTAATCTCAATGCCGTACTCGTAGCCGGAATTCCTTGACTCAGGATGAATGGGATGACCCGCTGTGTAAATGGAAACGTTCGGCGCAATCTGTGCGTTCGCCCCGATCTTTACCTTTCCGACATCCAGCACGGTAAAATTGTAGTTCGCAAAAAAATCCTCGCCGACCTCAATGTTGTAGCCGTAGTCGCAGTGAAAGGGAGCCTCAATGTTGACTCTTTCCCCGGTCTTTCCGAGAATCTCTTTAAGAAGCTTGTCCTTCTCCGCGAAATGTCCCGGCTCCAGATTGTTGAATCTGAAAATTCTTTTTTTATTCTCAAGCCGATCCTCGCTCAATCCGTCCAGCCAAGCCTTGTAGGGCAATCCCGCCAGCATCCTTTCCTTCTGATTCATGCAGTCTCCTTTTGTTTATTCAATATCCAAGGCGATTTTTAAGGCCTCATTTAATTTGATTAAAGAATTAGTACCAAGACTACCAACATAGTTTGTTAATTCAGATTTTCTTATACTAACAAGTTCATCACAACGTATCCAGCTTTGATGTTTCAAACCGTCATCTATGCCTACTGGAACTTGGGTGCTAATTCCCTCTGTGTTTGTATATACAGGAGCACAAATTACCGTCGAATACTTTGAATCAATAACAACTTGTCTAGAAACCACAACAAAAACTCTCTGTTTTTTAACATCAGTTTTAGTAGCGTGTTCAACTAGATACAATTCACCACGTTTCATTAGTCACTCCAAATATCTGCTTGGAAATCAAGATTCTCTTCAGCCTCTTCATTCAGCTTTCCGCAAGATGCATTGATCAATTCGTAATCTCTTTTATCACGGTTTTCTTTTTGTTTTTTCATTGCATTCTGCTGATTTATGAATTTCATAAACTGAATAACATACATGAGTTGAGATTCATCCAAGCTTTCAACTAAAGTTGTTGCTTCTTTTCTTAAAGCCATTGCCGACATATTGCACCTCCATTTTTATTGTACCACAAAAATCCCCAACTTTCAACTTTCCACTCTCCACTTTCCGTTTTCCACTTTAATCCTCCCCCCCTCTTGTATTTTCCTCGATTTTTTATTATAGTTCTATATCTTTCAAATTATATGGAAGAAAACTAAATTTTTAAGGAAGCTTTGTATGAAAAAAGTAAGCGTCTTATTTTTCTTAGCTCTTCTGCTTTTGATTCCTGCCTGTAAAAAGGGAGAGAACCAGGTAGGTCAGGAAACTGAGTCCCAGGAAGGAGAGTGGGCCAGTGAAGAAGTGGAAGATCCAACTCCAGCAACCCCGTCAAAGCCAAAACCGACAATGAAGGGTGTTATGATTTCAGGTTGGTATTATGATCCAGTTTATGAGGAAGATGGCGTTACGATAAAAACAATGTCCGCCGATTTTGAAGCCATTGTTGGAACCGAGGTTGAGGTTTACGGATTTTACGATGCCAACGACGAAAACAAGGGAGCGGAGATGCTTAAGGAAGTTCCGATTGACGGTGCGAAAAAAGATTTCATCCATGTGCGCTACGACGGTGAGGATTATTATGTGCGTGATTATTCGATTGCCGTAGATGCCGTTGCCGCGGTCGTAATGAATTCTTCCGCCTATATCTATAGCAAGCCGGATCTTGCCAACATCGGAAAGAACACCGTGCCTGAGTCAACCATCGTCGCCGCGTTCTCTGAAAAGATTCCTGAGGATGAGGAAAAGCTCTTCAAGAAAATCCGCTACTATGTTCCGGACGGAAAGACATTTACGGTCAACGGATATCTTATGAACAGCTCTCTGAGCTTTGAGGAGAGTGATGTTGCGGCCGTCATGGTTTCGGACAAATACAAGAAGCTGAGGGCTGAGGGCAAGACGGATCCGATCGTGCTTGAGGAACTTATGGATAACCTTGAATTCTTGACATTCTAGGGCATCTGAAAAGAGGAGATTGATATGAAAAAAATAGCATCTATATTTTTGATTTCCCTGCTTGCGTTGTGTGCCGCATTTGCTCAGGAGACAACCACAGCGGTTGCATTGCAGAAAGACACCGCTCTTTGGAATGAGAAAGAGCCTGGAATGATGGAATGGGCGAAGAAAGACCTTGATCCGGGTACTGTGCTTGAAGTTTACCTTGGACGTGACACGGATTCTCAGGGAAGAAAAAAGCCTGATATTGTTGTCTCTTCATGGACCAACGCAAAAAAAGGTCAGACCATGAACTTTGCGAGGGTCAACTATCAGGGAAAAGACTATTATGTGATTGCGAACAGAATTGCCGCTTATCAGAAGCCTGCCGTTGTAATCAGAAGTGCGGCGACATATCTTACGAAGAATCTTGCTGATGTAAGAAAGACTGCCCTTCCACACGGAACCGTCATTGCAGTCGGTGAGGAAGTAAGTGTCCAGGGACTTAAACTGTATGAGCTTACATTCTACGATGAAAATCAGTATCGCGTGAGAATCGGCTACATCAAAAAGGAAAAGGTAAGCACCAGCAAGGATGACATCACGGCGATGAAACTCTTGAAGCAGGCTGAGAATATCACAGATGAGAACCGCCGCTTTGCCATGTTGGACAGCATAAGCCAGCTTTCCATCTCACCGTCCGTTCAGGAGCTTCTTGACAAGGCGTTGGAAGAATTTGAAGAGCCTGAGGAATCTGAGGATGATGAGTCCGAGATGCAGAATATGGACGATATGGGGGAGGAGAGCTCGTCAGACAAACTGGAGACGGTCAAGCTTGATGAAAACGGAGAGTCCCGCATGATATACACGAGCGATGACTCAAGCGTAAATCTCAGGGCCGCACCAGTCAACGGAAATGTTCTGAAGCAGCTGCCAAATCAGTCAGGTGTAATGGCTTATGAGAGAACTGCCGCAACCTACAGCATGGACGGAAATGACGATTACTGGTACTACGTGGACGACGGAACCGGAACCAAAGGCTGGGTCTTCGGCGCGTATTGTGTACCAAAAGAATAATCAAATCCTGTTCTTCATGTAAAGGTAACGGAGCCATGCCGTGAGTCCGCTCAGGAACCAGACGATTCCGACCGACCACCAGATGCCCCACACGCCGATGAACGCGACCGATGTAAGAAGAACAGGAACCACAAAGCGACCGACCACTTCGGTAATACCGTTGATCAAGGCGAAGGTCGCATCCCCGATTCCATTCAGGATTCCACGAGCCACGTATATTATTCCAAGGAAGATGTAGAAGAGGCTTGTAATCCTGAGTGCCTTTGCTCCCATTCTTATGACCTCCGGCTCCTTTACGAAAAGGGAAGTGATGGGGTTTCCGAAAATCTGGATGATTGGAATCATGGCGGCTGTGAAAATGGCCATCATGAGCAAAGTTTTTCTGTAGCCCTCAAGCATACGGTCCTTCTTTTTCGCTCCGTAGTTTTGACCGCAGTAAGTCGCAAGGGCTGTACCCAGGGTTCCATAAGGCTGATGTATCAGCTGCTCGATTCTGCTCGTCGCCGTAAATGCCGCAACCGCAACAGGGCCAAATGAATTCACCACGCGCTGCAATGCCATGCATGAGATTGCGATCAGGGAGAATTGCAGTGAAAGGGGCACGCCGAGCTTTATGCACTTTCCGAGCAATGTGGAATTCACCCTCCAGTCTGATTTTGAAAGCTTGAAATACTGATTGGTCTTAAATGCAAAGGCAAGACACAAAATCGCGCAGATAAAATTGGAAATCAGAGTCGCAATGCCGGCACCGAAAACGCCCATGTGCAGCTTGATTACAAAAAACAAATCCAGGATGGCATTCAGGATGCAGGCAAAAATCAGGAAGTAAAGGGGCGTCTTTGAGTCCCCGAGTGCGCGCAGCATGGAGGATGCAAAATTGTATGCGGAAACCAAAACAAGGCTCACGCACATAATCCTCATGTAGACCTTCGCATCATGCAGAATCAGGTCCGGAGTCTTCAGCAGCTCAAGGATTGGTCCCGCCGCAAAAAAAGCGATTATTCCGATTGTGACTGGAATTACGAGCATGATGTACGCCGTGTTCGCAATGCAGTTCTTAACCTTGTCGGTGTTGCCCTCGCCAAAAAATTGCGATGTTATAATTCCGCCCGCAGATCCGATTCCATTACAGAGCGCAAAAAAGAAAAACGTGATTGATGCCGTCGCACCGATTGCAGCCAATGCATCTGCCCCGACAAACTGACCGACAATCACAGAATCAACAAAATTATACAGCTGCTGGAAAATATTCCCGATGAGCATGGGCAGGGAAAAAATCAAAATCAAGCGGACAGGATTTCCTTCCGTCATATTGATGGTAGTCTCTTTCATACCCGCGATTCTATCACAAGCGCGAGTAAAATATCAAGGATGATTTTTGAAAATCTTTGCGTAAATCATCTTGAGTAAACGCCCGTGAGAACCTCTTTTTTGTAAGCTTCCCTGTTCGGTACCGGATAGTCGTCCGCGATTTTTGCCGCAAGCTGATTGTCGTAAGGAATGCTCAGGATGCTCATGCTGATTGGAGAGAGTTCCGGCGAACCCAGTTCCCCTTCGACCAAAAGAGCGTGGCAGCGTGGAAGTCCCAGCGAGTTACCGACGCTCCCTGTGTTGATTGCGTATCCCAAATCAGTCTCGCGGATGTACGGCATGTGGCAGTCAGCGCTGATGAATCCGCCGTGGAGCTTTCCCTTTGTGTCGGTGAATCCGTCCTTCAGCTCATCCATTGAAAGATAGGAGTGATAGTTGATTGCAAGAGGCCGTCCGTGAATCAGCCTGAAATTGATTCCGCTGATTGTCACCTCATCCTCAAGTGGCAGAGACTCAAGCCAGTCCAGTCTTTCCTTTCCGAGCTGCTTCCAGTAAAATGAGTCCGCCGCGGGATCGTCCTCCGATGTCGCTTTTTTCGCTCCCTGTACGCATCCGACATCCCAGTTTCCCGAAATGTAATGCTTGCAGTGATTGCGCACCCAGTCCAAAGTTTTGTCGTTCTCAGGTCCCTTGCCGACCGCGTCACCCAAAAACCAAATGTCATCGGGCTGGATTTTTTCAATTTCTTTTTCAAGTGTGAGAGTCGCCGGCATGTTTCCATGTAAGTCTGCTAAAAAAATAATCTTTGACATAATGCGCTTCCTATTTAAAATATAGTTTTAAACAGAATACCACGGCTTCAGATTTTTTACAATCGGGATTTTGCGGGACAATCAAAAATAAAAAATGTCCTCGAATTTTTTGTCCAAGGCGACGCAGAGAAGCAGTGCGAGTTTTGCTGTGGGGCAGAACTGCAGGGTTTCTATGGAGCTGATTGTGTTCCGAGACACACCGACCATCTGAGCGAGTTCCGACTGGGAGAGTTCCTTTTCCGTCCTGATTTCCTTGAGATGATTTTTCAAAACAAGCGACTCGTTCATATCTTTCCTCCGAGGCGGCCTGTCAGCTCAAAGATAAACGTGACGATGAGCAGAATGAAAATCACAAGATATCCAAGCGCAACAAAAAGCTCGTGCAGTTTTTTCTTCTTCAGATACTTTACGAAAAATGCGACGCTGAGCATGCCGAAAAAAATTATCCAGCACTGGACGCTCACACGCTTCGTAAAAATCCAGCTCAGGATGGAGACAACCGCGCACAGACCGAGGGATGAAAAATAAGCGATTTTTGCCGCCACGTTCTGGACCTCCAGATCCTCAATGTCACGCCCGCCGTTGTCCTCGCGACCCATTTTCAAAATTTCTTCCTTTGTCATATTTAGCTCCTTTTGTTTGTCATTTTAATTGAGAGCACTTTGTTTTTGCATGCACTCACGCACTCGCCGCACAAAATACACTCCGCTGATTTTATCTCTCCGCTTTCCATGAGCGACTTTATGCTGAGACTCATCGGACATTTTTTCTCGCACATTCCGCAGCCCGTGCATTTTGATTTCTCTGACTTGATTTTCATTTGCGGCAGATGGAGAATCCTTCCGAGCTTGTAGCCCGCAATCATGAAGGGAGCCATCCAGCAGATGTAATGGCAGTTCGCGCGTTTTCCGTGGATGAGTGCCGGAATCAAAAACAGAATCACTATTCCGTAATAAATCACGTAGCTGTAGATGTTTGAAATTGATATGCCGTGGTCGGTCATAAAAAAGGGCTGGATCGTGTAGTCGCCTTTTCCGAGTATGTGGCAGGTGACGACTCCTGAAATCCACACAAGCCAGATTCCGTACTTGATGTAATTGCGCCATCCCTGCTTCGGTGCCTTGTCGGAGAAGGTCGCAAAACATTCGCTCATGCCGCCCGTGGGACAAAAAAATCCGCACCAGAGACGGCCGAAAAACATTCCGAACAAAAACATCAGCGTAAAGACAATGAAGCTTCCGTTGATGATGTGCTGCATCGCCGCCATGATGATGAGGTAGGGCGAGAAGTACCAGATTGTGATTGGAAAAAGCAGCATGGAAATGATGATTGTGAACTTCCTGATTTTCTGCAGTGTCATAAAAAGCCTCCTGTTTTGTATGCAAAGTATACTTGGTATGATTCTGATTATACGCATGCAAAGTATACTTGTCAAGAGGGACTTTGAAAAATTTGTATAAAATGCTCTGCACTTTTTCAAGGGAGTTTTTAATGGATTGACAAAACTACTTCTATAGAAGTATAATTTTACCATGTCGAAGATGATTTTGTTTCATGGGTCAGATAAAATAGTCTCAAAGCCAGTTTTTGGAAAAGGAAAAGTCTATAATGATTATGGTCTGGGATTTTATTGCACGCAAAATATTGAGCTGGCAAAGGAATGGGCCTGTCCGACCCCTGATGATGGTTTTTCCAACTGTTATGAGCTTGAAACCGACGGATTACGTATTTTGGATTTGAAGTCCGAGCAGTTCTGCACACTTCACTGGCTTGCAATTCTTATTGTAAATCGTCGCTTTGATATGGACACCCCGATCATGCGTCAGGGAGCGTATTATCTTAAGACAAATTTTCTGCCGGATATTTCTGAATGTGATGCGATAAAAGGCTACAGGGCTGATGATTCCTATTTTTCCTTTGCACAGGCATTTCTTTCAAATCAGATTTCCTATTCGCAGCTGCAAAATGCAATGAAATTGGGAAAACTGGGCGAGCAGATTGTTTTAAAGAGCCAGAAAGCATTCAATCAGATTGAATTCAAGAATTTTGAAATTGCCGAAGGGAAAAAATACTGTGCCATGCGGATGAGCCGAATGGACAATGCAAAAAGGGATTACAAAAAATCATTGGAGGATTCTGACATATCCGGAATCTTTATTCGCGACTTGATTTTGGATGAGGTGAAAAAAGATGACCCACGCTTACGATAAATTTTTCCTTCCTGATATGATGAAAAAAATGGGCTTTGCGTTTGATTTTGCTGTGAATGGATGCAAGGTTCCGCCAGATTCGTTTTACGGTTTTTTTGTCGCCTCTAAAATTGCCGGAGCCATAGAAATAGGATCTCCTGCTTTTGTGTGCGCTTGCTCGGGGACTGAACTTGCGCTAAGTGTTTTTGAGAGAGTTGGCTTTCCCGTGCAGATTGATTCCAGTAGTTTTTTCAGTTTTGACCGTTCACCTGAATACTGGGCAGGATGGATTTTGGCTTACTACCAGTGGGAGACAAAGCTTTCATTTTCAAAAATCCGTGATTATGTGCCGTTTTCCCAGATAGTCGGAATGTACAATCCGCTGCATGAAGCCCCTCAGGAAAAATTTCTTGATGTGATGAACAAAATCATTCAGGAAAAAAAATTGCACAAAGGGACAAATCTTCACCGTCTCAGGAAAGACGCCGGCCTGACTCAAAAAGAGTTGTCCGAATTGTCGGGAGTTAATCTCCGCACCTTGCAGCAGTATGAGATCGGAGCAAAAGACATAAACAGGGCAAGCGGAAGCGCAATCAATTCACTGGCACAAGTTTTGCGTTGTAACTTTTATGACATCATGGAGCTGGATTTGTAAGGGTGGCAAATTGTTGTAAAGAACAGCCCCGCTTCCCTGAGTTTTTTGAGTCATTAAATTGGTTGTATACCCTAATGGGTATGAAATTTGTGAATTAATCGAAAATTTTCAAAAAAACTTGCCATTCGTCTAGCGTTCAACTCTCCCGTGCATTTTTTATGGCGTACAGAGGGTAGACTTTTATGTCGTCGTACTCGCAGAAATTTTCAAGGGATGTGCGGATGCCGTAGGGTTTCCCTTTGAGAGCAAGAAATCGGCGCAGACTTTGCATGGAGCCCTTTTTGCTTGCCTTGACTTCTATGGGAATGATTTCGTTGCCGTTTTGAATCACATAATCAACTTCGGCATTGCTTCCCGCATCTTCTCTGTGCCAGCAGTACAATTCGTTTTTTTCGTAAAAAGATCCTGCTTTCATAAGTTCGGTTCCCACGAAAGTCTCCGCGATGGCTCCCTTGTTTATGACGTCAAAATCATCTGACACAAGAATGTCTTCGGCCTTTAGGTTCAGCTGACGTTGCAGGAGTCCTGTGTCAAAATAAATCATCCGCTTGTAGTCCTCCCGAAGCTCAGCACCAAGAGGGATTCCGTTTGCGCATGTGTGTGTGACGGGATAGACAAGTCCTGCCATAATGAGGGTTTCAAGGGCTGATTTTATCTGGTCGGTACGGAGATCGGGATTTGCTTTTTTATATACGAATTTTCCCTGCCCCTGTATTGCCACCGAGCGGAAAACTTCCTGAATCCTTGACGCGGGTATTCTTTTTTTGTATTTTGAAAAATCATCATTGTACGAAATCAAAAGGTCATTTTGAATCTGACGGCATTTTAGGAAATCGTGGGTTTCGCACCAGTATGAGTCAACTTCGGGCATTCCACCAAGAATCAAAAAATTGCGGAATTCCTGCAGCAGTCTTTTGTGGAAGATTTCGTCAAGCGGTTTCTGGTGCGAGGCGTTGTTCATTTCATCCCGGAGAGCATTTAGATTTTGAAAGGTCAGGAATTCCTCAAAACTGAGCGGATACATAAAAACCGATCGGATTCTGCCGACACCAAAAGAGGGGAGTTCTTCAAGAGCAAATTCCAAAAGCGATCCTGCGGCAATCAGATGCAGGTTTGGAATCTGCTCGTAAAAGTATCGTAGCTTTTCTATTGCCTTGGGACATGATTGAATTTCGTCCAAAAAAAGAAGCGTTTTTCCCTCTTCAAGCGGAATTCCCTTTATGACGGCAATTTTCTGACAGAGCTCCTTTGTGGAAATGCTTTGGGAAAAAAGAGCCGCAATGTCTGAGTTGTCCGAGCTTAAAAAATCAATTTCGATATAATATTCGAATGATTCGGCCAGATGTCGCACGGCAGATGTTTTTCCCACCTGTCTTGCCCCCCGCAATAGCAAAGGTTTTCGGTCCTTTTCATTTTTCCATTCGAGAAGTGTATTGTCTATTTTCCTTTCAGTGTATTCCATCGCCATAGTTAAAGTGTACTAAAATGCCACCGAAAAATCAAGTAAAACCGCTTAAAATGCCACCGAAAAATGATTGAAAACCGTTTAAAATGCCACCGAAACACTCTTATCTTTCCACTCGTAAAACTCCCATGTAGCAGGGACTGAATCTTTCCTCGGGGTATGAAAGTGGCCGCTCTCCGTTCAAAAAGAGATTGGTGGAGCCTCCGCCGTCGAACTGAATCGCGCTCCAACACCCCAGTGCCATGAAGATTTCGTTGCATTGCTCGTAGGAAAGTCCCGTGCTGGATTCCGCGTCCTCACCTTCAACCGAAAGCACGTACATGGTGCGTCCGTCCTCCGAAAGTCCCACGGCTGTCCTTGAGTCGTTGGTTTTTCTGAATGTCCCGCATGGTTCTCCGTCCGAAAGCGTCTGGTAAAATCCCCCGATGGCGATGTCCCAATCCTCGGTCGCTTTTTCGTCCTGGGTTTCCGAAATGGAAGCCTCATAACCGGAACCGTCGCCGCATTTTCTTATCAGGAGCATGGCATATTTTTCCATCGCTTCCGAGAGGATTTTTCCGTCCTTTTTGTACACACCCTCAATGGTCGCGCCGGTGGATTTCCAAAGTTCGAACGGACATGTGTTCCATGCAACCACGCAGGATTTTTCCCTTGCGAAGTCCTCAATGCTTTTGCGGGGCAGGGGACTGTACTTGTGTCTGAAGGATTGCGGGTCAGGCCATGTGCAAATTTCCAGATTCGGCGTGGACAAATCAATTTCTACTATTATATAGCGCAGCGGGAAGGATGGATTTTCGAATGTGCATGACTTGATTCCGGGACAGATTGCGGTCCACTCAAAAAAATCAGGGATGTACTCGGATTTTGGCTCATTGATTCTGGAGCTGCGTTTTCCGAACGAGAGACTTTGACAGGATGTGAGGAGTGAAATCAGGAGTAAAAAAAAGAACCCCCAGAAAAATCTGGAAGTCCTTTTTATCTGAACCGCAGAATTAGTATGCTTTTCCGTCATGTGACCTGTGGTTCTTCTTCTGCAACTTGCGCTGCAATGTCTTGTTCTTGCGGTTAAGGATTGTTGAGGGCTTCTCATAATACTCGCGCTTCTTGTACTCGCGGATAATGCCTTCCTTTTCAACCATTCTCTTGAAACGCTTGATGGCCTTCTCCAGGTTCTCATTCTCGTCAACATTGATTGTTGCCATATCTTTTCTCACCATCCTTGCCAGTGAAGTATCACGGGAGCCTTATTTTTGCATATTTGGCGATTTTTGTCAAGTACCGGAAAGGAAAAAAGGCGAAATTAAGAATGCTCAGATTTTTTATGATGCTCGGTCTTTTCCTTGTACATGGACTCGTCGGCCTTTTTGATCAGGGTCTCAAAGTCGATATCGTCCGCGCCGGTGGTTTTGTAGATTCCTATGCTGGAGCTTACCTCATACGGGCGGTTGGAGTTCGCGTTGTACTCGCACAGATATGAGTCGATTTTTTTCTTGATTTCATCGGTGTCGACATCTCCCTCGATTACCGCAAGAAACTCGTCTCCTCCGAATCTTACGCAGAGGGCATCTTCGGGGCATGAGAGCTTAAGTGCGCGTGCTGACTGCTGGATGGCGCTGTCTCCCGCCGAGTGTCCGTAAATGTCGTTTATTTTCTTGAGCCTGTCCAAATCCGAAAGGATTACCGTGACGGGTCCCTTTGTTGCCTTGAGCCTTTTCTGCATGTCCTGAAAGTGCCTTGAGAATCCTGCGCGGTTGTAAAGTCCCGTGAGAGAGTCAATCTTGTAGATTTCTTCCATCTGCTTGGACATGTATTTCTGGTACTGGATGGTCGAGAATCCTCCGATGGCGTTTCGAATGGCCGTGACGATCAGCGGTATCTTAGAGTAGTTCAGCTCGTTGTAGTTTGCGAAATGGAAGCATGCGAATCCGAACGGAATGTTGATGTAGTCGAGCGTGTTGAAAATCAGCGGGAACCCCATGTCCACGTAAGGCTTGAGATTTTCTATCACGTCGGATTTTTTTATGTCGCTTGGTGCGAAATCCTTGGTGTTGGATTTGAAAAAGAGGAACATGTCATCCTCAAAGATCGGGCCGTCCTGTCTGATGGCGGGATTGTTGTTCCAAAGTGTGTAGCTTTTGTTCAGCAGCACGTCAATCGAGTGAATCGGGTCGTGGTTCATGCTCTCGGAGGCCTCTTCTATGGAGCTTGAGTTCTGCATTCTCTCCATGATTCTGAAGATTGCCCTGTTCTCCTCCGCGGTCGTCGTTGTTCTGTTGTTGAGCTGGGTCAGATAGTTCACTGGCGCAAGATAGTTCTCGACGCATCCGCATGAGCCGGCGATTATTGTCTCCGGCAGAAGATTGTGCGTTGTTCCTATGAGGCTTGCGAGAGATTTTTCGTTGATTTGGGAGTCATCAGGGTGGTCGTACAGTCTCAGGATTATGTCCACCGTCATCTCCGCGATTTTATCATAATTGCAGAATCCCGATGTGAGCTGGGGCGTTGAAAAGTAGATTTCGTCAATTCCGTCGAAGCCCGTCACAATCACCTGACCCGGCACGTCTATTCCGAATCTCTGCAAAATCAGCATGGTGTTCAGGGCCATTATGTCGTTGGCGCAGATTATCGCGTCGGGAAGCTCTCCGGAAGTGACAATCGCCTCTGCAGCCTCCTGAGCCCCTCCCGGCAGAAAATATCCGTGGCTGATCATGGAGTCCTTTACCTCAAGTCCGTTTTCGCGCATGACTTTCAGATAGACTTCCTTGCGCTCTTCAGAGAATCTGTTTCCCGGAATTCCGCCCATGAAATAGACCTTTTTCCGCTTGTGATGCTTTACCACATGCCTTACGATGGTCTCGAATCCGTTTTTGTAGTCGAAGCAGACGCTGATTCCCTTGTCGTACTGGCCGTCCAGCATTATGACCGGCTTTCCGTATTTCTCCGCCTTGGCTATGATTTTTGAGGCTGTTGCCCTGCTCTTGATTCTTTCGTCCATTATTATGATGATGTCGGTGTTCTCGTAGTCAATCAGGTCGTAAACCGCCGTCTCAGGGAAATTCTGATTGTCGTTCCAGTAAAGGCTCGAGCACATATTGTAGACGAATACGGAGAAATTGTGAGCAGAAAGACCTTTGCTCAAGGTCGTAAGGTAATCCTTACAGAGAGGCTTGGTAATTTGTGCCGTGCATAATGCAATTATCTTGCGCCCAAAAATCATAAGTATTTTCTATTATATCACATCCCCCAAAAAAAAGCTACAGATAATTGTGAATTGAGCTTTCAACTTTCAACTTTCCACTCGCTTGTCTTGCCATTGTTCCCCATTTCTGATATACTAAGCGGAAATTGCAATTTTTCCCCTGCGAACCGGCATGGGAACTTTAGGAGCGTATATATTATGGAAAAGAAAGTTGATCATTCCTGCACTTTGGACAAAATCATCTCATTGTGCAAAAGACGTGGTTTTGTCTATCAGGCCAGCGAGATTTACGGAGGACAGGCCGGAGCTTGGGATTATGGTCCACTTGGTGTGGAATTCAAGCGCAACATTCAGAACGCGTGGTGGCATTACATGACCCAGCTGCATGACGACGTTGTGGGACTTGATTCCGCGATTTTCCAGCATCATAAGACATGGGAGGCATCTGGTCACGTGGCGCACTTCTCCGACCCGATGATTGACTGTACCGAGTGTAAGGCAAGATTCCGCGCCGACCAGCTGATTGAGGATTTCGTCCGCAAGAACCCCGATAAGGATCCCGGAAAGCCAGTTGACACAATGACCCATGAGGAAATGAAGGCTTTCATCGACGCGAACATCAACTGTCCCACCTGTGGAAGCACAAACCGCAAGTATACCGCCGTCCGCGAGTTCAACCTTATGTTCAAGACCCATCAGGGACCGATCGCCGATGACGCGCATCTTATTTATCTCCGCCCGGAGACCTGCCAGGGAATCTTTACCGACTTCAAGAACATCGTGCAGTCAAACCGCATGAAGATTCCTTTCGGAGTCGCGCAGGTGGGAAAATCCTTCCGCAACGAGATTATCTTCAAGAACTTTATCTTCCGCACATGTGAGTTCGAGCAGATGGAGATGGAATATTTCTGCAAGCCCGGCACCGATGACGAGATTTTCCAGAACTGGAGAAAGGACCGCTGGAATTTCTACCTCAAGTACGGAATCGCGGAAAAGAACCTGAACTGGCATCACCACGACAAGCTCGCCCACTATGCGAAGGACGCTTACGACATCCAGTACAACTTCCCGATCGGATTCGAGGAGATTGAGGGAATCCACAACCGCACTGACTTTGACCTGAGCCAGCACACAAAGGTTTCCGGAAAGGACATGAGCTACATGGACCAGGATGACGGAAACAAGAACTATACGCCCTATGTCATTGAGACATCCGCGGGACTCAACCGCAACTTCCTTGCGTTCCTCTGTGAGGCTTACGAGGAGGAGAACGTGGGTGGAGAAGGATCCGAGGATTACCGCACAGTCCTTCATCTGCATCCTCAGCTCGCTCCTGTTACTGTCGCTGTCCTTCCCCTTATGAAAAAGGACGGAATGGCGGAGAAGGCGCAGGAAATCAGGACCGCATTGAAGGAAGAATACGTGACCGACTACGACCAGAGCGGAAATGTCGGAAAGAGATACCGCAGACAGGATGAGATTGGAACTCCTTATTGCATCACCGTCGATTATGACACAATCACTAAGGACAGTCCCAACTTTGACACAGTTACGGTCCGTTTCCGTGACAGCATGGCCCAGGAGCGCGTGAAAATCAGCGAGCTTTCAGGATTCCTCCACAACGCAATCCGCAACTACAAGCCAGTGCAGCGTTAAAAGCAGCTTAAAGCTATGGAATACATATCTTTAGGAAGGGCAAAGATGCTCGTGAGCCGGGTCGCGTTCGGTGCAATGAGTCTTGACTGCAAGGAAATAGAGGATTTCGGCCCGGAAGCGGATGAGAAGGTCTCCGAGATTGTTCACAAGGCATACGAGGGAGGGATGAATTTCTTTGATTTGTCCCACACCAGGCCTGAGTGCGAGAGGAGACTGGGTGCCGCGCTGCATGGAATCCGCCATAACGTGAACATCTGCACGAAATCTGCCGCACAGACCGTCTCTGATTTGAGGCGGGACCTGGAGGAGAGTCTTGAGCTTCTTGAAAGCGACTCGGTGGAGCTGTATGAGTTCGACAATCTGGGGATAGTTCCGAAAAAGGACGGGCCCGACGGACTCTATAACGAAATGCTCAGGCTGCAGCAGAAGGGTGAGGTCGGACACATCGGTTTTGCCACGGAAAGCGTGGAGCTGGCTCAGGAAGCGGTGGAAAGCGGACTTTATGACGCGGTTCAGTTTCCCTTCAGCATACTCACGGACAAAAAATCTCAGGACTTGGTGCGTCTTTGTGCCGAAAGGGATGTTGGTTGCGTGGCTTCCCAGCCTCTTTGCGGAGGTCTCGTCGCGAACATTCCCCTTGCGCTGGGATTTTTCCTTCAGTTCGAGAACGTTTCTCCTGTGTGGGGCGTGCATACGATGGAGGAACTGGAGCAGATTCTCTATTTCAACAGCCATCCTCCGGTAATCGACGAGCAGTTTAAGAAAGAGGTCGAGCGGGAGAGATTCCTGTTCAATTAGGGGTTTTGGGTGTTGAAATCGTTTGTAAATGCCGATACTTTAGGAAACGCCGGTTTCTTTAAAAAGAGGTAAGTGATGGAAACGATTACAGTCTCAGATTTGAAAGCGAATAACGAATATACCGGGGACCTGATGCTGGATGCCAAGTTCCTCCTATGTCCCGCAAAATGCCCTCTGCCGCAGGAAATCATAAAGGCTCTTCTTGAGTGGAGTTTTACGTCGGTCAGTGCCGAAAGTGCCGTGGTTGTGGCAGCTCCTCCAAAGCCTGTGGTAAATGAAGAGGTCAAAAAGGAAATTTCCGCCGCCACCGAGGACGTTACTGAGCTTGTCATTGAAAAGCCCAAGGAAAAGGAAAACACCGAGGAGTCCGTTGAGCCGAGCGTTCAGGCAGCTCTTCAGAAAGCCGAGGAGAGAAGGGCGTCTATTTCCAACGACCGCGAGAGAATGGAGATGGTTCAGGATGTTTACATGGCATACATGGAATACATCAACCAGGTCTACACATATTACGCCACGAACAAGGATTTCAAGAAAAGCGAGATTTTCGGTACGGTGCGCTCTTTGTGCAAGTTCATCAAGGTCAACCAGCGTTATATGCTCAGAATTTCAGTTCCCCAGGACAGACGCAACTATTTCCTTGTCTATCACAGCATCCGCTCCACGGTTCTTGCCATAACGATCGGTTTGCAGCTCAGGATGAGTGAGGACAAGCTTGTGGAACTCGGAGTCGCGACCATTCTTCATGAGATCGGTATGCTGACAATCTCTCCGCAGCTCTACATGAACAACAAGCCTCTCACCGCAGCCGAGCGTAAGATGATTTTGACTCACCCGCTCGTAAGCTACAATATCCTTAAGTCAGCGGAGTTCTCTCTTCCAATCCTCATGGGAGTTCTGGATCACCACGAGAGGGAAAACGGAAGCGGATATCCGAGACACAGGAAGGGACCCGACATCTCCTATTACGCGAAGATTATTGCGACCGTGTGTACTTTCGAGGCCATTACCGCACCAAGGGAATTCAAGGAGGCAAGGACGACCTACGAGGCCATGGTTGAGATGCTCAAGAACGAGAACCATCTCTATGATGAGACCGTCGTCAAGGCATTGCTTTTCAGTCTGTCGCTTTATCCGATCGGAGCCTATGCCTATCTTTCGAACGGTAAGGTCGCGCAGGTTGTTGACGTTAACCCGACGGATCCGAGGAACCCCATCGTTCAGATTGTGGGAATGAAAAATCCGGACGGAAGCCCCGTAACCATGCAGACGAACGGAACCGACGTGAAGATTGTCCGCGTGCTTGACACCAAGGAAGCCTCCGATGTTGTCGCCGCATTGAGCAAAACCGCCAAAAGCTGAAAACGAAAAGCGTTGACTTGAAAATGATGCGCTATTCCGGGCTTTGTGCGCCATCTTTTGCTCGATGTGTCGGAGTGTGTGATTGATTAAGATGAAATCAATAAAATAATTTTTTATTTTAAGGCAATATGAAAAAAAATTTTAAAATCCTGTTTTCAAAATATCAATTTTGCATTATCTTATAAAGTAGAATGAATTTTAAAACTCAGGCAATGACAGAACATTTTCTCCGAACCTTTTTGGACAGGTTCACGGTCCGTGATATGTGCCGCTTTTTTTCCAAGATTGGAGTGAAGGCGACCGCACGAGAATGCACGGATTATCTTGAGGCATGTCCCTGGGTTTTCCCTCTGGAGAACGGAACCTACATAACCAAGGCGGGTGCGTTTACCGGCGAGCTTTTCAGCATTCGTCCCACGCCCCAGGAATACGATCAGGGTCTTTTTGTGCCCGGTTCGAGGTGTATGCCCTTTGTTGACGGAGAGATGCTTTCGTCCGATCTGAAGTTCTTTGTGAACAATGAGCGCCTTCCGCAGAAAACGGGTGTCTTTGACAGCGACATGGCCATTGATTTTTTCATTCTCTACGGCGAGGAATATGCTCCCCAGTACATTGCGGCGGATCCTGCGAACGTAAACATGGACATGGCGGCGAGGGATTTCGAGCTTCCGAATAAGATTGCGATCAGCGGATTTGATTTAAGTCTTCTTATTAATAAGTACGGATTGAGGAAGGGAGACAGGCTGCTGTGTACGGTCAGGGACTGGAACCTCGGCATCATTGATCTGTGCGTCGAGCAGGACGGGGACAATCCTTTTGACCGTGGCTTGGACGGTGGCGCTAGGCTTGACTGGTACGACAATCTTGAGTGCGCGCTTCTTGAGAGCTTTGACCGAATGGGCCCCTGCGGAACGATGGAAGAGCAGATTGCCAACGTGTTTTTCGAGAACATGAGCACCCTTTGCGGTCCCTCGTGCGGATCCGTGGAGGAGTACATAAACCGGTACGCGGATCGCGTCGGAATTGAGCATTTCGGGGTTGAGACGCGCTTTTGGTTCAAGGGCCAGAACGTGCCGGCTGTCGGAAAATGGAACGTGAATCTCATCAGGTCGGTCTACGGGAACGGCGGGATCGGATTCATGCTTTCCCAGGAGATTTTGGATCAGTACATACTTGATATGAACTATCTCCGTGAAAAAGACTACAAAAAATTACTTGAAAAGATTTATCCTGCTGATTATGTATTCCATAAAGATGAAAAATCTTGTATAATGATGGAACTTAAGGAAAGGAACGAATTGATTTCACGCTCGTACAACTGGTTCGCGGATCAGTCGAAGGGGCTCATACGAAATCAGGCTCTGGAACTTTTCAGCAAGGTGAATGCACTTGTGTACAGAATTGACAAGACCGCCGGAAATACAATCAAGGACTTCCCACAACAGGAGCTTGTCATACTGACTCAGCTTTTCGGACACCTTTACAAGATTCTTCAGACTGTGGAGGAGGATCCGTCCATCGAAAAGGATACGGACGCTGTTCTTCTTTCGCTTGACGGTATGAAATGGAACTTTGAGGATATCCGGGGGGAGCTTGAGGCTGCGGTGGAAGAGCATCTGTGCAATCGATTTAAGGTTTTTTGATTAGGCAGGAGACATTTTTATGCTAAGTGAATCATCAATAAGTGGTTTGATTAGGAACGGAGGAGTTTTTAAGGACGTGGAGGGAAGTACTCCCAAGGAAGTTTTTGAGAACTTGTGCGCCCAGATTGATTTTCCGGCGGGTTTTGACAAGAAAAATCTTGTTGAGGAACTGTCCGAGCGCGAGAAGATTTTGAGTACGGCCGTCGGTAACGGAATCGCCATACCCCATCCGAGGAAATCTCTTGTCGTCGAGGAAGAGAACCAGATGATGATGGTCTGCTACCTTAAAACCCCGATCGAAATGTCCGCCCCCGACGAAAGAAAAGTATCCGTCATGTTTGTCCTGCTCACGAAATCATCCCAGTTCCATTTGCAGACTCTTTCCGAGCTTGCTCGCTTGATTCACGACGCTGATTTCAGGAAATTCCTTGACACGAAGCCGGACATGGAAGTGCTGATTGAGAAAATCAAGGAAATCTTGCTTAACAGATAGTTTCGCATATTGAAAATATACATCATGGGCAATGCCCGCATTACAAGGAGTGTTTTATGAATTCAAAAGGTCTTGAAGCCACCGCGCTTTCAATCCGCAGCCTTTCAATGGATGCCATTCAGAAGGCTAAGTCTGGACATCCCGGTCTTCCGCTTGGAGCCGCTGAGCTTGCCGCAGTTCTTTATGGCGAGGTGATGAAGCATAATCCCGCTGACTCAAAATGGGTTGACAGGGACCGCTTTGTTCTTTCAGCAGGACACGGATCCATGCTGCTTTATTCCATCCTTCACATTGCAGGCTACAAGGTCTCAATGGATGACATCAAATCTTTCCGCCAGGTCGGATCAAAGTGCCCGGGACATCCTGAGTACGGCATGACAGACGGCGTTGAGTGCACTTCAGGCCCGCTTGGTCAGGGAGTCGCTCTTTCTGTTGGTATGGCCATCGCGGAGTCAATGCTCGCAGCACGCTTCAACACAGCCCGCCACACAATCGTGGATCACTACACTTACGCTCTCGTCGGTGAGGGATGTCTTGAGGAAGGAGTCTCATCCGAGGCATGTTCACTCGCAGGAAACCTCAAGCTTGAGAAGCTGATTGTTTTCTATGACGAGAACAAGATTTCCATCGACGGAAGTACTGACATCACATTTACGGACGACATCCAGAAGCGCTATGAGTCTTACGGATGGCTCGTTCTCCGCGGATCAATGTACAACATGGGCGAGATTGCTGATCTGGTGAACTTTGCAAAGTCACAGCACAAGCCGACTCTTATCATTTTGAAGTCCGTTATCGGAAAGGGTGCTCCGAAGCAGGGTACAGCCGACGTTCACGGTGCTCCTCTTGGTGATGACGGAGTTAAGGAAGCCAAAAAGACTCTGGGACTCCCCGAGGATCAGACTTTCTACGTGCATCCAGATGCTTATGCATATTTCGAGGAAAAAAGAAAGGAACTTGCTCAGGCCGAGGCTGATTGGAAGGCTGAGTTTGATGCATGGAGCAAGGAGAATCCCGATCTCAGGAAGATGTGGGACGCATTCTGGAACGCAGAGCAGACTGGTGACGCAGCGGCTCCCGCATACAAGGTGGGTGACGTGCTCGCGACAAGAGACGCATCCGGAAAGAGCCTGAACTGCATGGCGGACCGCTTCAAGTGGCTCGTCGGTGGATCAGCTGACCTCCAGGGACCGAACAAGACCAAGGTAAAGAATGACGACGGAACATACAACGCAGAGAACCGCATGGGACGCACGATTGAGTACGGAATCCGTGAGTTCGCAATGAGCCAGGTCCAGAGCGGAATCAACCTCCACGGTGGTCTCCGTGCATTTGGCGCGACGTTCCTTGTGTTCAGCGACTACCTCAGGCCTTCTCTCCGTGTCGCAGCTCTCAGCAAGCTTCCGAACATCTACGTTCTTACCCACGACTCAATCTATGTCGGTGAGGACGGACCCACACACCAGCCGATCGAGACTGTTGCCGCACTCCGCTGCATTCCGAACGTTCAGGTTCTCCGCCCGGGTGATGCCGAGGAAACTCAGCTCGCATGGGAGATGGCTCTTGCAAGCAAGGATCATCCTGTTTGTATGGCGTTCACAAGACAGGGACTCCCGGTTTACGAAAAGTTCGATAAGGATTGGAAGACTACAGCTTTGAAGGGCGCATACATCGTTCAGGAGGGTGGCGCTTCTCCAGACATCACTGTTTTGGCTACTGGTTCCGAGGTTTCAATGGCACTTGAGGCCGCAAAGCAGGTTTCCGGAAAGAAGATCAGGGTTGTTTCCATCGTGGACAAGACTCTCTTCGAAAAGCAGGATGACGCATTCCGCACACAGATTCTCGGAAAGGCTCCGAGGGTAGTGGTCGCAGAGGCCGGATGCCGCATGGGATGGGAAGGATACGCCAAGAAGGAAGATCTCTTCACTCTCGATGACTTCGGTGAGTCAGGACCCGCAAACAAGGTCGCCGAGCACCTGCACTTTACAGCCGCAGATTTCGCCAAGGTTCTTGCTAGATAGTATAGAGTCATAATACGATGAATCCTCCGGGACTTAAGTTAAAAGCTTGTTCCGGGGGATTTTTTTATATCTTGTGCGGGCATATTAGATAGGATAAAAAAATGGCGGAAGGTTCCAGTCTCCCGGATTCCATTCCGCCATGGTTTTACCCGCTGTCTTTTTTTTCGGACTAGCGAGCGTATTCTATGATTCTTGTCTCACGTATCATCGTGATTTTGATTCTTCCCGGATAGCGCAGGTCGTTTTCAATCTGCTTTGCTATGTTCCGTGCAAGATCCTTAACCTGATCGTCGGGAATCTTTTCGTTGTTCACGAGGATTCTCAGCTCACGTCCCGCCTGGATTGCATAGGCCTGCTCGACACCGGTGAACTTCTTTGCGATTTCCTCAAGGTTCTCAAGGCGTTTCACATAATTGTCCACGGTTTCACGTCTTGCACCAGGACGAGCCGCACTGATGGCATCCGCAATCTGTACGATGACGGCTTCCACGGTCTCTGGCTCACAGTCGTTGTGGTGGGCTGCCACGGCATTTACTACGCGTGCATCCTCTCCCATCTTGCGAACCATCTCGGCACCGACCTCGGCATGGTTCTGGTCTGAGTCAGTCTCGGCTCCCTTTCCAATGTCGTGGAGCAAAGCTGCTCTTTTGGCAAGATCCCTGTTTGCACCGACTTCCGCCGCGATCATGCTTGCAAGCTCAGCCACTTCCTTTGAGTGGATCAGCACGTTCTGACCGTAGCTTGTGCGGTAGTGGAGTCTTCCGAGTGCCCTTACGCAATCCTGGCTCATGTTGTGGATGCCAAGGTCAAAGAGCACCTTTTCGCCTTCCTCGTAAATCTTCTGCTGAATCTCACGGGTGACTTTCTGCACCACTTCCTCAATGCGGGCCGGGTGGATTCGTCCGTCGGTAATAAGTCTCTCAAGGGCGACCTTTGCAATCTCCTTGCGAACCGGGTCAAAGCAGCTGATGACAACGGCTTCCGGGGTGTCGTCGATGATGATATCCACTCCGGTAAGTGTCTCCAGCGCCCTGATGTTGCGTCCCTCGCGTCCAATAATGCGTCCCTTCATCTCGTCGCTTGGCAGAGATACCGTCGCAACCGTAATTTCACTGGTCGTTTCGGTGGCGAGACGCTGAATGGTCGTCACAAGGATTTCCTGGGCCTTCTTTTCGGCGGAAAGCTGTGCCTCCTGGTCAATCTTGTTGAGAAGTGCCTGTGCGTCATGGCGGGCATCGTTCTCAAGACTCTGGATAATAAGGGCCTTTGCCTCGGACTGTGTGAGACCGGAGATTCTTTCCAGCTCAGTCCTCAGTGTCTCCTCGCGCTCGTTAAGCATTGTCTCATGCTTTTCCATCTGCGAAAGGCGGGATGCGTAATCCTTTTCCTTCTTGTCCAGCTCCTGGTTCCTCTGCTCAAGGAGTTCCTCTTTTTTGTTTACGCGATTTTCGTAAGTCTGCAATTCCTTGCGTCGCTCGCGGTTCTCCCTTTCCTGCTGGTTTCGATCCTGAATGAGTTGTTCTTTTGCTTGGAGCTGTGCCTCCTTTTTCAAGGCCTCAGCTTCTTTTAATGCGTCCTGTTTAACCCGCTCGGCTTTTTGTTCCGATGCGGAAAGTTGAAATCTGGCATAAACCCAGCGAATAGTCCATCCAAGAACAATTCCAGCAACAGGGAGAACGATATACAAAATCAATTGAATTGGTTCCATTTTGTTCTCCAAATTACTATAGAATTATTCTTATATATACTAAAGTATTAAGCATATAATGTCAAATGCTTTTGGAGATTTTTTTCAATATTTGTCCATTTTTTTTCTATTGCAAAAAAAAGCACGTTCGATTATAATATATTCTATGAAAGCGATTATTACAGTTGTAGGCGGCGACAGGGTAGGTATCATTGCCCGCGTGTCAGCCTTTTTGTCAGAACATTCTATCAACATTGACGACATAACTCAGACCATCCTCAGCGGCAATTTTGTCATGATGATGATGGTGGATTTGAGCAAGTCGGATCTTTCCATTGACAATACACGCAAGGCACTCACCGAGGAAGGAAAGGCGATGGGCGTTGAAGTCAACATGATGGCCGAAAAAGTGTTCACGGAAATGCACCGAATCTAAATTTTCCTTATTTTGCTCTGCTTCAATATAATTTCACACAAATTTAAGGAAGTTTCAGATTCTTTTTGAGATTTCCTTAAATACATCTGCATCCGCATTGAATGACAAAAATTTCCTATTAAATCGCAAAAAATAATTGGATTATTATCTGCTTCTATGGTATATCTAAATCTAAGGAGGAATAATGTCAGATTATTTTGGTAAAGAAGTTCCCAAGCTGGGATTTGGACTGATGCGGCTTCCGAAACTGGAGGACGGTAAAACCATCGACATTGAGCAGACCAAGACTATGGTTGATTTGTTCATGAAAGCCGGTCTTACCTATTTTGATACAGCTTATGTCTACGAAGGCGGTGAGTCGGAAAAGGCGGCGAAAATCGCTCTCGTTGACCGTTATCCACGTGAATCTTTTACTCTCTGCACAAAGTTGAACGCAGGTGTTGCCAAAAACGAGACGGATGCCAAGCAGCAGTTTTACACGAGCTTGGAGCGTACCGGCGCTGGATATTTTGACTATTATCTTCTTCACGCGCTGGGCAAGGGCAACATCCAGTTTTATGATGATTTCCACATCTGGGATTATGTAAAGGAATTGCGCGACAAGGGCCTGATTAAATACTGGGGCTTTTCATTCCACGATGACCACGAATTTTTGGACAAGCTTTTGACTGATCATCCTGACGTGGATTTTATCCAGCTTCAGATAAACTATGCGGACTGGGAAAGCAACACGGTTGAGTCAAGGCTCTGCTATGAAGTCGCGAGAAAACACGGCAAGTCGATTGTCGTCATGGAGCCGGTGAAGGGAAGTGCTCTTGCAAATCCCCCGGATAGCGTAAAGGAAATCCTGCACAAGGCGAATCCCTCGGTTTCCATGGCATCATGGGCAATTAGATTCGCGGCCTCTCTTGACGGAATACTCACGGTTCTCAGCGGCATGTCCAACGTTCAACAGATGGAGGACAACCTGAGCTACATGAAGGACTTCAAGCCTTTGGACGAGGAGGAAAAAAAGGTCATCCTTGCGGCTCAGGATGCGTTGTCAAAAGTCGAGCAGATTCCTTGTACGTCCTGCCGTTATTGCGTGGCTGGCTGCCCTGTCCAGATTTCCATACCGTCTCTCTTTGACGCGATGAACAGAAAGCTCATATACAATGACTTCGCGGCGGCAAAAATGTCCTTCGGATGGGCGACGAGCAACAACGCCAAACCGAGCGAGTGCATTCAGTGCGGACAATGTGAGAGCGCGTGTCCACAGCATTTGCCCATCATCAAACATCTGCAGGAAATTGCGGCTTTATTTGAAAACTAAATAACCGGACTTTGCTGATAAGATATTCAATCTTTAGTCAGCGGATCTAAAATCAGGAGGAATTTATGGCATGTTTTTTAGCACCCTTGGCTGAGGCGATTGTTGTTTCGGCAATTAAAGGACTTGTGGGAAACAAAAAATCTGCGGCGGATGTTGTTGCGGAATCAAAGGACACCGGCAAGACTGTTTCAATCAAGCAGAAACTTGGCTGGCTTCAGAATATGCTTTATGGTGGAAGCGCATTGCTCGCCATTGAGCACATCTATCATGGGGAGGTCGTTCTTTATCCGCCTTTCCTTACAGCGATGCGAAATCCGGCTGATGTTCCCGAGATGCTGCATGAAATAGCGACGGTAGGAGTCGGAATGGCAGTCCTTGTCACCGCGGTGTGGGGAATTGCCGTCGGACTTTCATCAATCTTGAAGGGAAAGAACCAAAATCTGATCGAAGGTAAAGCCTGATGTGTGAGATTATGACTATTTGTGCCGCCGTTATTTTTTCCATTATTTTCATCGCTCAAAAGAGCAATGGTAAATTTTCCAAGCCGATTTTTGCAACCATGCTCATGTTCTGGGGAGCTGCCCTGATGTGGGCGGTTGACGGAATCGCGTGTGTCGCTGAGGGGGAGTCTTTCTTCGACATCAGCATGGAGGACACAATCCTTGGATTCATAATCCTTGGTTCCGGTCTTGCAATATTTGCCCTGATGCTCGTTGCCAATAAGATGAAGAAAGCCAGGGCATAAACTGACCCGACAGCTTTTTTTGATTAAAACTTCCGCTTGCTTGGTTCACGTAAACCGATTGTGTTCCTGAGCTTGCGGAAGTTCCATTTTTTTGTGGGCATTGAATGATACCCGTCATGTCCGGACGTAAAATATTTAATTGAAAAAATAATCCACTATCCTTACGGAGCTCTTGTTCCAGTCCTTCTCCTCGTTTGAATCCGTGACACTCGCTGTCGTGCTTGTGGTAGAAGTTGAGCTTGATGAACTTGATGTTGAGCTTGTTACACTTGAGCCCGGTATATGCGAGCTGGTTTCTGATACCACTTTGGTCTTGGTATCTATCTGCCTTACAAGGCTCCACTCAATTGTGACATATATGCTCTGCGACGGCGGTATGTTCACGTCATAGCTCAGCGTCACATAATGCTCTATGCCCGTGTCGGATGTCGCCACAGCCGTGACGGTGCAGCCGTATATGGTCTTGTCGCTCGTGTTGGAGATCTTCACGTCCGCGCTGCAATACACGACCTCCTCGCTTGCTGTAGGGCGTTCAATCCTTGTGCGGACAGTCGGCTCCGAAATCTCCGCAGTTCCCTCTGGTGCATTGAGCATTGTGCATCCTGCGAGTGAGAATAAAAGCAATAAACATGCCCCAAAAAACTTTTTCATATCATGCCTCCATAAATTGTCTGATAAAATCCATCCATCCGGACGAGAGCCTCAGTATGCCGAGCTTCCCCTGGATCATGCCCCAGACGCTTCGGTAATAGCTCAGCCGCGTCTCGTAGTAGCTTGTCTCGGTCGCCCAGTACTGCGCCTCGGTTATCTCGTTCCTCTCAAGCAGGGTTTTCATGTCCCTCCTGAATTCCTCCTCCTCGCCCAGAGCACGCTCCATCTGAGCGCAATATGCGGAGAATGACACGCACCACTCACGGTACAGGCCCCTCATTTTCTCCTGCTCGTCACGGAGTACGTCCAGCTGCAGGCTCAGGCTCCTGATTTTTTTGTCCGACACCTCACGCAATGCCTTTCCCTGCGAGGCAAGGTCCAGTGCGATGCTGACCCCGACCGTCGCGTCCATTGTCCATGCGTATGGCGTGTCCGCGAGATCCCTCAGAGAACGGCTCATGTCCCTGTACTCACCGTTCTTGTTCTGGTCCGGCGAGACGGATGCCTGCATGTAGATCTGTGGCGCGAGTTTTGACCTGTCAATCCTCAGGGAAAGCTCCTCGCTCGTTATCTCGCTCAGAATCTCATATTCCTGCATGGTCTGGCTATCCCTGCCCTCGTAAGGTATATCCAGCAGGATTCTGACTCCGTCCCTGAACTGTCCGCATTGATTTTCTATGCCGCATATTTTGTAGCGTCCAAGGACTGCCTCCGCCTCGCTGAGTTTCCGCCCTGCCTCCTGGTATCCCTGCGCCGCCTGAGTATGGCTCATGTGCGAGTTGAAGAGCTCGATGTTGTTCCTCTGTCCGCTCCTGTGCCTGTGGCTCTGCTCCTCGTACTCAGCGTCCGACTTCCTCAGCATCGCGCCGTAATATTCCTTCTCCTGCAATGCGAGGTCGTAGTCCTGCACCGCCGTGATGAAGCTGACAGCGAGCTCGAACATCGCGCCGTCGCTTTCCATGATCAGGAGATCCCTCTGGTTCTTGATCATCTCTAAGGACGGATCCTTCGTGAGAAAGAACGCTCCCGGGGCAATGCTCTGCGAGAGACTGACCTGAATGTAGGGCTGCTGGATGTATGCGTCTCGTCCTGTAAGGCATGAGACCGAGTAGCCCGCGCCGAGTGACAGGCTTCCGTTTCCGGGCAGCCTCTGTGACAGTGCGATTCCTGCGGAGGGGGAGGTGATGATCTGGGGTGCCGTGATGACTCCTCCGTTTTTGATGTACCGGTATTCTCCCTGCACGAGCCTTGAGTCCGCGGAGAAATCCAACTGGACGGACGGCAGCCATGACTTCTCCTGCTGGGAGATTGCCGTTCCGCTTGCGTCAACATTGTTCCGGATGATTATCCCCTCCGGAGACTCCCTCAGGACAGTGCCGATCACGGAGACCGCGTAGTTACCGCCTCTTGTTTCCTGGGAAAACATGTGTCCTGTTGAAAAGAGGAGAAACAGAATTGCGATGACTTTTGTTCTCAATACCATAGGTTCAATTTCTCCAAAACATATCCCAATAAGGTTCTTTTGCTCACTATTATTCTTGCGTCAGTCTGCAATCCGATCCTCAATGGAAAGTTTTTTCCTGATTTTCCATTCAAGGTGTTTTTATCCATGTCCGTGCGAACCACAAAAACTGCCGTTCCATTGCTTGTCGCAGAAATATCAGGGTCGATTGTCAATATCTTTCCTTTTGCTCCTCCATATTCATAGTATGGCAGACTGGGAAAACGAAGTTTTACTTCCGACTCTTCCGTAAGTCTTCCTGCCTGGGTTGCGGGGACAGACAGCTCCACAATGCAATCCTTGTTTCCGCATGGCACTATATTGAACAATTTCTGTCCGCTCTGAATCCAGTCACCGGGATTGAGTGCCGATATCTCCTGAATGATTCCGTCAATGGGTGCGATGACGTTCGTGTATTTCAGCGAGTCCTCAATCTGCTCCAGCTTTGTTTTGTTGAGCTTTATGTTTTTTTCCAAGACCTCTATTTCCTGAGTTACGTCGTGCCTGAATGATGTGTTAAGGGCGGTGTACTCGTTCAGGGCAGAATTGTATCTGTACGAATAATCCCTCAGACGTGCTTCCGTGGTCATGTTCACCGGCAGGTTCTTTTCTTCATTCAAAATCTGGAGATTGTAGTTTTTTGTCTTCTCCAGCTGCCTGATATCTTCCTGCCATTTTTTGAATCTTAAATCAGCCTCTTTATACTCAGTTGGAATAAGATTCCTTCCTTGAGCTATGCTTTCATTGATATATTTCAATCCCTGCAATCTTTTCTCTTGCTCGCTCAGCTCGGTGGCAACGGATTCCTTTTCTTTTAATATCTGCGTTGGATCTATGCTTAAAAGCAGGTCCCCTTTCTTTACCGCTTTTCCGGGATTGTAATCCACTTTTATTATTCTTCCGGTTACGGCATTTGACAATGTGGATATATTGCTTCGTGGCCTTATGTATCCTGAGCATCTGATTACTTCCTCAAACGGCGCGAATACAAACCAGGCAAGTGTCACGACGATGGAGACAATGATTGCAATTATCAGATTCCGCTGCATCGTGGGTTTTTGCTTGAAGAAAAATTCCTGTGTCCTTGTAAGATTTTGATCTGAATAAACTAACATTTTTTTATCTCTCTTTTTTTTGTTGTGGATAGTGAATGATACCCGTCATGTGTCGTCAAAAATTTCTTAATTCTTGTTTACTTAATCGAAAGCTCGTATGGGACAACTTCATCCATAGATGTAATCATAAAATGAATGCATGTGTCCTCATATTTTGTTCCAGGATAAACATCTTCTATTGTTATCCTCAAATCTTCCGGCTCTGTGATGAAACCTATGTCCACGCTCTGGGGGTGTGGCGTGTCAAGGACATCAAGTATTTTTTCTTTACCGCTTTTTACGCCGGCTACTTTTATTTTCTTTATGCGTCCGTTCTCCTTGTAAAGATACGGCCTTTCATAAGAAATATAACCGTTCATTATAAGTAGGGTTTTGTACACTGTTCCCCAGGTGTTTTCCAGAACAAAGGATTCTCCGATTCCATGTCCGGTAGCTCCTTCTGCCCAAGGAGTTTCGGAGTCCATTTTGCAAAGGTTTTTTACCGGATATTCCACTCCGTTTTTTTCAATAAAGTGCGATGTCTCGTCTTTGTAAATTCTTGATGACATCTCCATCCAACGAGGTTCTATAATCATAAAATCTGAATCATTCGCGCGGGTAATGCCAAGTGCCTGAATTCCCAACTCTTTTGTTTTACATACAAGGAAAAGCATTTTGTTATCAGGCTTTGCGTCCGTGCCATAATTAACATAATCAGAAAGAAACTCCTTTGGAAAAGGCTTTTCCATTTTAATAAACGGCATCCCGTCTATATGCGTGAACTCATAGGTGACTTCCGTTGGCATTTTTTCGGAATCAGAATCAGGGGCAGTTGTTGTGCCGGCTGTATAGGCAATTTTTCCATCTTTGATATCCATTCCACCAAATGTGCAGGATAAACTTGTGATGTAATATTTTTCAAATGAAAACCCCATGTCCACAACCGGCATCGGTTCTTTCGTTTCCGTTTCTTTGGCACTGGCGGATTTTACAGGGGATGCAGACTGATCAATATTGACAGCAACTTCATCCTCTTTGATTTTCTCTGTTTTGACATTGTTACAGGAAATTAAGAAAGCCAAAAGCATCATAAGTGAGTAGACTTTAAAAAATTTATTCATGTTGTTCTCTCTTTTTTTTGTTGTGGATAGTGAATGGTATCCGTCATGTGTCGTCAAAAATATTTAACTATTGAATGTCTGTCACATTTACAAAAGGTTTTTTGTTGCCGTTAAATAAGTCCTTGCATAGATAGACATTTCCATTTGTATCGAGGATTCCATTTTCTCCCTGATAGATTACCATCGCGTATCCATTTGAGAAATCTTCTGAGGAATCAAAGACCATTGGAATTGCAAGTTCCCCGCTTCTGTTGGCATATCCAGATTTTCCATTGCTGTATACATTAATCAGGCCACATGAGAAACCGTCGCTCCGTGTTTCATACGGGATATTGTCTTTTATTATTGTTCCGTCCATTGCCATAATCGTCCAGCAATTATCTTTCGTGTGAACATAAGCATAATCCTCTGTGAAACTTCCGCGTAGCGTTGGGCGTCCACTTACATTCGTTCTCCAGTCCTCGTCTACCAAATCACAGTTGAAGACAAACTCACCATTTCCGTTGATGTAGCCGGAAGTTTTTTTCGTTATGACGGGCATAAGTCCATTAGTAAAAGCTTTTCCGCAATTCACTACATCATCAAGAATGATTGTTCCGTCCTCATTGATTAAAGCCTTTGACCAATCTTCCTTTAGGACTGCCGCGAGTCCGTTTGAGAACTGAAATGTTTTTTCATAATTCCTGTCGTTAAAATACTGTTTTCCGTCAAGCAGAGAAACATAATATCCTCTGGTCCAAACAGGTTGCAAGAATGAAGTTGATTTGTTTGAATGATTGGAATCCAACTGTCCGTACGAAACGCTCTCACCGCTCTTCATGTTATAGACAATATCATTTGTATCAAACATTTTCAGACAGTAAAAATCATCAATTAAATAGAAGATATTCATAATCTTGTTGTCAGCATTCATTTTCACTTCGGCTTTTGGCTTCAAATCTAAATCAGTAATTCTGACCTCATTTGCATCAAGGAAAAAGATATTATCATTTATGAGAAATATATCCCTGTAATTATTTTTCTCAATGATATTTAATTTTGAGTCCAGTAAGCCATAGTTTTTTTCATATAAGAACTTTATATAAATCCTGTCGTCCTGTGGTGTGACGTTTTTTTCCTGAACAGTCTCATTGTTCTGTTTTTCCAATGAAGATGTTAAGTCCGTGTTCTGCTCCTGCTTGTTTGTGCATGCGGCAAAAATCAAGGTACAAATGGCAAGAACAGATTTCAAAATATTTTTTTTCATAATTTCTCCTGTAAATAGTTGTAAATGTTGGCATCTAAAAGCTTTTTTTCAAGGCTCACCTTGTTTCCTCTTCTAAATCTTTAAGCATTGTAAAACTTATTTTACATGATGCCTTTTGGTCGAATCAATGAGCATTCAAAACTCAAAGTATTTTTTTAATATTTCATCCGGGGCATCCAAGATTTTTGTATATTTAATCTCGTATACGCCGTTCGAACCGTCTTCAACCGGACCTTTCTCGTCCTCTTCCACAAATCCCGCGGGATGCATTTTTCTCCGTACTTTTCCTGTGATTTCTCCGTCCAGTTTGATTACTCCTTCCTCTCCGTTAAACTCATACGTTTCCGTTGCAATGCGTTTCAGATATGGGAACTGCCTTTTTACCTGTGCGCCGCGTTCCATTTCCGTTATCCAGACGATTTCTCCATCCCTCCAGTCGTTGTTAATTTGTCTGTCTCCAACAAAGATGGTCTCAGTGAATTTGGATTTGTCGCTGTAGTCAGGGTAATAAATCTGTTTGTCCTTAAGGTACTCAGTCACTGATGTGGCGGCCTTGGACTTAAAAATCAGCTTGTCTCCGTCTTCTGTGAATTCGTAATAGGACTCAGAGGAGCTGTTGTCACAATAGTCTTTCGTAGACACATAAATTCTGTTTCCGTCATAGCGATATTTGGAGTGGAACCAGTAGGTTACGTATCCATCTTCAGGAGTTTCCCTGAACAGACTGTATTCGTCGGTAATAAATCCGTCAGAATCAAACGCATAGTAATTCCATATTTTAACCTGAGTATCGCCGTCTCCTTCCCAAGACTTGTTACCGTTATAGAGAGTGTACCGTTCTTGCTCCACCTTGACTATTTTGTCTTTTACCATGTCTAGGTTTTCAATATAAAGATATTCTTGAAAAAGTGAATTTCTTATTAAAAAATCATAATTTGGAAGCATTTGTGAAAAATATGAAGCAAAAACTTTTGGAACTTTGTTTTCCACGGAACCTGTACTCTCTACAGATAATGTTGCTGTTTCACTTGGTGAATTTGCCTCTTTGCTTTTCTCTGTTTTGACATTGTTACAGGAAATTAAGAAAGCCAAAAGCATCATAAGTGAGTAGACTTTAAAAAATTTATTCATGTTGTTTTCTCCTATTATTGAATATTAAATGTTTCAATCTTTACAATCTTGTAAGTATTTGTTTGTCCGTCCTTGGGATCACTAAGAATATATGATCTGTTGTTTTTTGTATCATTTATGCTTGTTGGTGAGTAATCAAATTGCAACTGTCCCAAATTATTTACGGAATAGCCAGAAAGCACGACCCAGTGAGGATCCCCGTTATGTACATTCTCAGCTTTTCCTAGAATGTATGTGGTTCCATCCCAGCCGGCTATCTCGTCAAGTTTTTCTTTGGTCAAAGTTTTCTCAAACCAATCGCTCTTCAGCGTCTTGCCCTCAGGCACATTTGCATTGATTGCGGAAGTGACTTCTTCAAGTGACATATAGCCATCTGCATTTGCATCGTATTTATCATTGATGTCGTCTTTCATCTCGATTTTACGTCCAGCGACCTCGCTTGCAATCTTTGCCGCCCCGCACATTTTGCATCCTGACAGACTGAAAGAGTTGCTCCCATTCATCTGTGTATCTTTGGCGTTTATATTCGCTTGATTTTTTTTATTCGCCACATCCTTATAGTCCCTATAATCCTGCATTCGCATTGTCAAAGCATCCTGATTTTCAAGCTTGCCCCAATTTGCAGAGTTAGGAGTCTGATTGGCTGCTTTTTCATTTTTTGTTTTTGAAACCAGTTTTTCTTTTAACTCTCTTAGACTGGCTGAAACATTTTGTCCTATAATGCTGTTTCCATTTGCTTGAATGCCAATGCTCTCCTCTCCGCTAACAGCATTTCCTTTTTTCGCTTTTTCTGCAAGCTGGGTTTTAGTTCTTTTGAAGGTATTCGAAACTTTTGTGCTGAACTGGCTTAGTGGGGTACTCTCTCTGGAAGAGTAACTTGTTCCTGTAGAGGACGCTGTGGATGTCATCTTTCCCGATTCGCTTGAAGATTTTGTTGGCGTGTTTGATGCGTAGACACCGTTTGAACCATACGAACCGTTTGCGCCGTAGTTTCCATTTGCTTGTGAAGCGGATGGAGAATTTGCCGGATTTCCAGCCCCTGATGAGGAATCTCCAAAATTGATATGCTGCCCCGGATGAATGACATCGGGATTCGAGATTCCATTTTTCTGTGCAATTTCGTTCACGGTGTAATTCGTGCCGTTAGCCTTGTTGTAGTCGCTCACAATCTGGCTCATTGTGTTGCCGCTCTGTACCGTGACAGAACTGCTCTGAGACTCTCCCTTTGAGTCCTGAGAACCCTGAGATCCGTCTTTTTTCTCCGTGCTTCCGCCGTTGATCCTGAACATCTCCTCGTCTGTCAGCTCACGGCATCCTTCAGGCACTACAAGTTCTTTGTAAAAACTCTTCTTGTTGTTCCTAAATCTCTTAAACATTTTTCACCTCTTTTTTTGTTGTGGATAGCGAATGATACCCGTCATATACAATTATTTATTCTGGCTCTTCCACAGCCGTGAATAAAAACCGTTCTTATTTAGAAGCTCTTCATGGGTTCCTTCTTCCACCAGCTTACCTTCATCGAGCACGAAGATTTTGTCACACTTCGTTACTGTGGAAAGACGGTGCGCCACAATGATTGTTGTTGTCCCTTCCGGAAGATTGTCAATTGTGTTCATGATTGAAGCTTCTGAGAGACTGTCCAGACTGGACGTTGCTTCATCAAGAATAAGAATCTTCGGCTTCCTTAGTAAAACCCTTGCAAGCGAAAGTCTCTGCCGCTCACCTCCGGAAAGCGAGGCTCCTTTTTCCCCGACCTTTGTTGAAAATCCCTCATCCAGTCTTTCGATGAATCCCAAGGCATCCGCATCTTCCGCGGCTTTTTTTATCTCCTCAGGAGACGCATCGTAATTTCCAAGCGCGATGTTTCCCTGTATGGTGTCGCTGAACAAAAGAGTTTCCTGCGGCACATAACCGAAATAATTTCTGTAATCGCTTGTGTTGTAGTCCGTGATGTTTTTGTCATCCAGAAGAATTTTTCCTTTGTCAGGGCTGTAAAATTTCAAAAGCAGTTTCATCAATGTCGTTTTCCCTGATCCCGAGCTTCCCACGAACGCGACTTTCTGACCCGCATTGATCTCAAGGTTTATGTCCTGCAAGGTGTTTCCCCTGGAGCCGAATGCAAACGAAAGGTTTTTTACGCTGATTTTCTTGAAGTCATGTTTTTTATCCAGATGGAATGAGAAATCTTTTTCCGCACTTTCTTCCTTTGAGTCAAATATCTCACCGAGCCTTTTTCCCGCGACGGACAGCTCCTGAATCTGTGGCTGCAAGGTGATTAGTCTGCTCAGCGGTCCGAGGAAAAATCCGAGTAAAGTCACGAAAGAAATCAGCTCGCCCAAAGACATGTCGCCCCTCATAATGAGTATGCTTCCGTAGAAATAGACAACCAGATTTCCTATCTGGGAAAGAAAGGATTCCACCGTTGCGATGGCGTTCCCGAAGTTGTTGAGTGAAAAACCTTTTTGGATTGAGTCGATGATTTTAAGCTCGGCTTTCCCATAAGAATCATTTTCCACGGAGAGCGCCTTTATGGTCGAGATGCCGCTTATGCTTTCCACGAAATGTGAGTACTTGTCCGCCTCAACCGCTGCCCTGTTGTAAATAAGACGTTTGTATGTGGATGATGAAAGGAGCACCGTAATCCCTGAAAGAATCACCGGAATCATCGCGACAAAAACCAGCTTGGGACTGAACGCGAAGAGAACGATGCCGCCGAAGATGAACATTATGCTGTCCAGAATCACTCCGACCGTCATTGCCGAAAGCGCGTTCTTTATTGAGTTGATGTCGGAGAGCCGGGAGAGAATTTCACCGTCCTTTCTTTTCACAAAATAATCCAGAGGCAGCCTCATTATGTGCCGGAAAAAATTCAAGAGAAGTTTCGCTTCTATTTTATTTCCCAGGAACATGACCAGATGGTTCCTTGAGTATCCCAGGATGTTTTGAAAGATGATTGCGACAAGGTATCCAAGCGATATGGCTACAAGCGTAGTCTTCATGTGCGAATAAAGAACGTCGTCAATCAGGAAGCGGAAATAGAACGCGCCCAAAATCCCGAGCAGGGTAAGGAACAGGCTTGATATTATGACCAGAGTGACCACGGATCTGCTGCCTTTTAATAGATATAAAAAGCGTGCGAGAAAGGATTTGTCCTCCGAGTTCTTTTCAAATTCTATCGTCGGTGCGAGAGACAAAAATACTCCCGTCCACCATTGAAGAAATTGATCCTTCTTTACCCATGAGATTTTTTCCGCCGGGTTTGCCACAAGAACCATGTCGCGCTTGGTTTTTAGAACGACGACGTAATGGTTGAGTCCGTTTATGATGGTGTGGCATATCAACGGATAATTATAGTCGTCCTTAAGTGTTTTTTCTTTTGATATGAGAACCTTGCATGTCATGTTCAGACATTTCGCGGCTTTCTGCATTCCCTTTACGCTTGTGCCCAAGGAATCTGTGTCCGCAAGTTCCCTTATCTTTGCGAATGAGAGGGATTTTCCGTAATACTTGGATACCGTCGCAATGCAGGCAGCTCCACAGTCAGTCTCATCCAATTGTTTTACGAAACAAAACTTTTTGTTGTAGCTCAATTTCAAGTCCTCAACTTTATAGAAGTTAGATTGTACGAAGAAAATGAAAAAAATCAATAAAAGTAAAACAAATTCTTAAAAAAAGATTGATTTTTTTATTGATTTCCTCAAAAATCTCTACTGCGGCAGGGAATTTGCTTTCCCCGGAGTCTGCAATGCCTTTTTCCCGATGTCATACCACTGGCTTCTGTCAGATTTCAAAGAGCCGTCGCAGGGCAGGGAAGTCACCGACTTTCTGTTCACCGAGTGGGCCGCGCTTTTTATCTGGCTTCCGTCAAAGGCAGAATCCGCGGAACACACTGCGTTTCCGTTTGCGTCCGTCCAGATTCCGCTTTCCTCAAGCTCGCTCAAAGCAGATGTGTACTTTTCATCGAACGCCGTCTTTTTTCCTTTCTCAAGATACACGAACGCGTCGTAGATGATTTTTGTGTCATCGCTTTTCAAGAAGATTACATCGGTCTTGTCGCCGAGGCAGCTCTTTTCGTTCTGTGGCATGAAAAGGTCTCGGGCAGAACTGCAATCTTCCGCGCTCGCCGCAAGCAGGTTTTCCCCGGTCTCATCCACGCAGGTCTTGTCATAGTTTCTGTAATGCACGACAATCCGCTCTCCCTTTTTTACCTCGATGGCAGGAAACTGATAGCGTCTTTCAAGTCCGTCCGCCGCGCTCACGATGGAAAGACCCGACGTATTTCCTTCCTTTAATACGTACAATTCCACGAACTCAAACTGGGACTTTGAAGCCGAAGCTCCCGTCCTGATTTCCGAAAACGCCATGACAGGCACCCGGTCGTTGAATCCCTTGAAATCCACGCTGAGTGTTAGAGTGTTGCCCCTTGAGTCCTCAAGCTCAGCCTCAAGAACATAGAGCCCGCCGACCTTTGTGTTTTCCGCAAGATTAAAATCAATCCTGTGGCCGTCCTCGGAGATCGCGCTTTCCACGTCTATCTCAATCCTGCCGTCATCCTCGTTTTCCTCAGTCTTCACGCACGCACGGTTTACGCTTACTTCCTTTGAAAGAAGCATCGACAAATGGCTTGCGTCAACGACCTGCACTTCCTCCACCTGCGGGATGGTAAAATCTCCTGAAAGGAATTCCACTCCGTCTATGGATGTGCGGCATCCTCCCGGGATTACACTCAGAAGGACTGAAAAAATCAGCAGCAGTGACGGAACCACTGTCTCCCTCAGTATTTTTTTTAATGTCTTTCTTTTTTCCATCGTTCACCTCTTTTTTTGATTTGGATTAAGGGATTTTTTTCCCTCACTATAGTAATAGCCGCAAATCTTCACCACGGTAAACAAATTTGCAAATTTTTTTAAATTTTTTTGATTTTTTTTGTTTCGCACGGAAGATACGGTGGTTTTCTTATTCGTGTGGCGGGGTATGGTGATTGAAACCACAAACTCGCGCGGGAAAATAAGTTTTTATAAAGACCGGTGAGCCTGATTCCGATAATGAAAGAGGGTATTGGGTATTCCATTTTTGGGAGGAGATATGAAAAGGTTTTTAAAATCACTTCTCGGCGTTGCATTCGCACTTTTTTCATGTGGAGCTTTTGCGGGTGATGCGGCCGTATTTTCAGACATTGGATTTTCAGAAGATGGACTGACATATATTTTCGGACAGTACGGAAAAACCGACGTTCGCTATGAGGCGTGGGCTGAGGTGTACACTGTGGACGTTGCGAAGAATGATTTTGTGCCGAACGGTGTCTTCAAAACCAAGCCGTCAGCAGAGACCGCGTCTTTTTCCGGAAAATCAGCGTTTGAGTCCCTTATTAAAAAGACGGGCTGGTACTGGAAAAAATACAACTGCACTCCGTCGTCCGTAGGAACTTTGCTTTATGTGAGGGAGTCCGAGAGCAAAAAGCCCACCGAGGTAATTCAGTTCAAGGATTTTGAATCATCGACAGCGGAAAAATCAATCTACTATAATATTCAGCTGGTTCCGACTTTTTACGGCTCGGGAAAAAATCTTGAGTCGAAGTTTCATATCTGCATGGAGAAAAAGGATTCGGAAGGAAATCTGCTCGCAAGCTGCATAGTCGGCACTCCCGAATTCAGGCGCAAGGGTGTGGTGAAGTACCGCATCGACAAGATTTTCACGGACAAGAGCGGAAAGAGCTTTGTGTTCATCGTGGAAAAGACTCAGCAGGATGATACGGGACTTTCAATCAGATACATGGTTGAGACGGTACGCTTCTGACATTGATTTTTAGATGATGACTAATCCATCGGCTCCCCCCGGTGGATTTTTTTTGCCGGAGGAAGTCTTTGGATTTTAGACGTTAATTTTTCTACTGGAGGATTGCTCCCTTGTCGGCGCTTGAGACCAGCTTCGCATAGCGTGCAAGATATCCGTGCGTAACTTTCGGCGCGGGTGCCTTCCACTCTGCTTTTCTCTTCGCAAGCTCCTCGTCGGAAACCTCAAGATGAATCTTATAGTTGTTGATGTCCAGGCTGATTATGTCTCCTTCCTGAACCAATGCGATCGGTCCTCCGTCTGCGGCTTCGGGTGAGCAGTGTCCGAGTGATGCGCCTCTTGTGGCTCCGCTGAATCTTCCGTCGGTAATCAGGGCAACTTCCTTGTCGAGTCCCTGTCCTGCAAGAGCGGCTGTAACGGCGAGCATTTCCCTCATTCCGGGGCCTCCCTTTGGTCCCTCGTAGCGGATTACGACGACATCTCCTGCATGAATCTCGCGTTTCTGTACGGCTTCCATCGCCTCGCTCTCGTCATTGAAAACACGTGCGGGTCCTGAGTGCTTCATCAGTTCCTTTGCACATGCAGAGCGTTTTACGACTGTTCCGTTCGGTGCAAGATTTCCGAAAAGGATTGCGATTCCACCGTTGTCGCTGAATGGATTTTCGATGGGGCGGAGGATTTCGGGATTGCGGTTCCTTACTCCCTTGATGTTTTCCGCGATTGTCTTTCCGGTAGCCGTAATCAGGTCGGTCTTAATCAGATTTTTCTTCGCAAGTTCGGCAAGCACGGCCTGAACTCCACCGGCGTCGTTAAGCTCACAGATGAATGTGTGTCCTGCGGGTGCCAAGTGACAGAGGTTCGGTGTGCGCTCGGAGATTTCGTTCACTTCATGGAGGTCAAGCTCAAGACCGGCCTCGTGCATGATTGCGGGAACGTGCAGCATGGTGTTGGATGAGCATCCCAGGGCCATGTCTGCGGCAAGTGCGTTTCGGAAAGAGTCCACCGTCATCATCTGTCTTGCGGTGATTCCCTTGTTGTAAAGATTCATTACGGCCATACCTGCGTGCTTTGCAAGTGCGATTCTTTCACCTGTCGTGGCGGGGATGGTTCCGTTTCCGGGAAGTCCGAGACCAAGAACCTCGGTAAGACAGTTCATGGAATTTGCGGTGAACATACCTGAGCAGGATCCGCATCCGGGACAAGCGCAGTGCTCCATTTCCTTAAGCTGTGCCTCGGTGATTTTTCCTGACGCGACGGCACCGACTCCCTCGAACATATCTGTGAGCGAGAGGTTTTTGTCCGAGTAGGGATTTCCTGCCTCGTGGCTTGGAAGATGACCCGGCATCATGGCTCCACCTGAAACGAATACGGTCGGAAGGTCAAGACGGGCTGCTGCCATCAACATACCCGGAACAATCTTGTCGCAGTTCGGAATCATAACCAGGGCGTCGAACTGATGTGCCGTAGTCATGCACTCAACGCTGTCTGCAATCAGCTCGCGGGTGACGAGAGAATACTTCATGCCCTCGTGTCCCATAGCGATTCCGTCACAAACACCGATGGCGGGGAATTCGATCGGGGTTCCACCTGCCATGCGGACACCTGCTTTTACGGCCTCGGCAATGCGGTCAAGCTCAATGTGTCCCGGGATGATTTCATTCTTCGCGCAGCAGATACCAACAAGCGGTCTCTCAAGCTCTTCGTCCGTGTAGCCCATTGCATAAAAAAGCGAGCGGTGGGGGGCACGTGCCATTCCCTTGGTTGCGTTATCACTTCTCTTCATATTAATACCTCTTATTTGCCCCAAGTCATTATCAGGTCGTAGTTGTCTTCGCGCACTTCAAAATATGCGTTGTACTCGCCGCAGGTCACGCAGTATTCGGGAGCCGTCGGACCCACTACGATGTGGCCGCATTTGAGACATTCCCAGATTTTTACTGTGCTGTCCTTGATTTTTTTGGATGTATCCTCGTCATTCAGCAGGGCACGATAGCGTTCCTCATGGCGTTTTTCAATCTCTGCCACGGCGCGGAATTTTTTTGCAAGCTCAGGGAATCCCTCTTCCTCGGCGGTCTTTGCGAATCCCACGTACATGTCTGTCCACTCATGGTTCTCTCCGTCAGCCGCAGCCTTCAGGTTCGTCGTGCTGTCCTTTATTCCGTCCAGCTCCTTGAGCCACATCTTTGCATGCTGCTCCTCATTTGCCGCCGTCTTCTCAAAGATTTTTGCAATCTTGTCCTGTCCTTCTTTTTGTGCGACCTGGGAAAAATAAATATACTTGTTCCTGGCCTGTGACTCACCTGCGAATGCCGCTAAAAGATTTTTTTCAGTCTTCGTTCCTGCGTAATTGCTCATGTCCTTCTCCTTACAATGAAAGGCGCCTCCAAAACGTGTAATCCCGGAGGCACCAAATAATAGACCTATTATACTCTGTAATTAAAAGTCATGCAAGGTATCGCAAGTATTCTTGGACTTAATTTTTTTTAATTATTTGAGCGCTTAATTGATTGCTCCGCCCTCAACTACAAGGCTGTCTGCATCGGCTGCGGGACCATAGACCGGGCGCAGAGTCTCCTCGTAATCTTTGTGGAAGAAGTTCTCCGCGGCAAGAGATTTGATTTCGTCGTTAACCCAGTTGAGAAGCTCCGTGTTTCCCTTCTGCACTGCGGGTGCAATGGAGTCAAGGCTTCCGAGGCTGTCAATTCCGACCGCGAATCCCGGATTTTCAATGGCCCATGCGAGAACCTCGGTGTTGTCGGTGGAAAGACCTGCTCCACGTCCGTCAAGAAGCGCGTTGTATGCCTCTGAGTAAAGGTCGAACTTCAAGAGCTCAACCTCAGGATAATTGTTCGTGAAATATGTCTCCGCCGTAGTTCCCTTGCTTACAATCAGCTTCTTTCCGTTCAGCTGCTCGGGTGAAGTGATCAAATCTGATTCCGGAGAGACGACTCCAAGGGCGACCTTCATGTAGGGGAGTGCAAAATCAACTTTCTCCGCACGCTCAGGAGTGACTGTAAAATTGGCGAGGACCAAATCAACCTTACCTGTGGCAAGAACCTCAACGCGGCTCGCTGCCTCAACAGGAACATAATCGGCCTTCACACCAAGATCCTTGGCGATGCGGTCTCCGAAGTAAACGTCATATCCCTTGTAATTTCCGTTCTCGTCAACATAACCGAAGGGCTTCTTGTCGCTGAAAACGGCAATCTTAATCTTGCCGCTCTTTTTAATCTGCTCGATGCTCCTTGCCTTTGTTCCGTTTCCGTTGCATCCTGCAAGTCCCAGCGTCATAAGCGCGAGTGTAGCTCCAAGCAAAGCTCCCTTTATAATTCCGTTCTTTTTCATAAATACCTCCTAACATCCTTTTGGAATACGGGATTAAAAATATCGTTTCACTGGGTAATTGTCAATGGGTATGGTAAGACTTTTCTTCTATTAAATATAATAGGTTTAAGCTATAGCTGGCTCCTGTTGTGCATCTGTCTTGACTACTCAACCATAACAAATTATAATCTTCTTATGCGTAAGATTTCATTTAATAAGATTGGTACCCGCTCGCTTGCGGCTCTTTTTGGTTTTTCATTGGTCTTCACTTCCATGATTTGCGGATGTTCCAAGACCGAGGAGATGGAGCTTTCCGATATTGAGAACAATGTCTCGGATGATCTGGCCCTGATTCAGAAGACGGTGACAAAAAAATGGACCGGCGGAGATTTCGTTGACGGAAAAGTGGGCGGTGTATGGAACGACACAATCATCAACGACCCGAAGACTTTCAATCAGCTCATTGCGGAGCGTGACGGTGAGAGCTCTGGAATAATCAGCCACACATTGGACTATCTCTCGGACTATGAGCCTGCTACCCGCGAATGGAAGGGACGGATTGCCAACTTCGAGATTGAGACGGATGAGGAAAAAAATACCTTGACCGTGCACTTTACGATCCGGGACGACGCTTTTTGGACTTATTACGGAAAGGATGAGAAAATCCCCGTCACTTCGGACGACTTTGTTTTCTGGTACAACGAGATTGCGGGAGATCCACAGTTCAGCTCAAGCGGATACGGCCAACAGTGGGTCACTCTGGAAAACGGGGATGAGGCGCACATTGACTGCGTGAAAATTGATGACAAGCGTTTTGATTTTATTTTCCCACGCATAGTCGCGGACCCGATTCTTGCAACGAACATGGATCTTTGTCCTTCATTCATCTTTAAGCCGGCGAAGGAAAAGGGTGGCGCTGAGGCCGTGAAAAATCTTTTCAGCATTGACGTGGATCCAAAGACCATTCCCTCGTGCGGTAAGTATTATATAACGGAGTACATCCCGGCCCGCCGTCTTGTTTTCACGAGAAATCCATATTACTGGGAAAAGGACGGGAACGGTGTTTCTGTTCCATATTACGAGCAGCTTGTCTGTCAGATTATCGGCGACCAGAATACGGACTATCTTTTGTTCAAGCAGGGACAGACCGAAGCCTATTCACCTCGCCCGGAGGATGTGAGCGATTTGATAGAAAATCAGAAGGATGACTACACTGTTTTCAATGCGGAAGGATCGATGGGAGCCTCAATGTGGTCTTTCAATCAGAATCCGGTGAACAAGGACCAGCCGTTTTATGAGTGGTTTACGAAAAAGGAATTCCGTCAGGCCATGAGCTGTGTCTTTAACCGCGACAGGGTTGCGAGTCAGACTTACAGGGGACTTGCTCAGGCTAAGTACGACTTTTTCCCGGAGACGAATCCGTATTATAATCCCGAGATTACCTTGCAGTACCGCTATGATTTGAAGCGCGCCGGGGAGCTGCTCGAAAAGGCCGGGTTCACGAAAAAGGACGGAATGTATTACGACTGGAACGGAAATCTTTTGGAATTCGACCTTACGTTCGCTGCGTCCAACACTGTCCTGAACGACATCGCGCAGATTATTGTGGACGAGGCCTCGAAGCTCGGAGTAAAAATCAACATCCGTCAGATTGATTTCCAAAAGCTTGTTGAGATGCTCTCTTCCACCTATGACTGGCAGAGCATTTTCATAGGACTCGGAACAAACTCATTCCCATCCCAGGGAAGCAACGTGTGGCCGAGCAACGGAAACCTGCACTTGTGGTATCCGCTTCAGGAAAAGCCCGCCACGGATTGGGAGGCGCGTGTGGACTATCTTTACAACGAGGGCTGCTACACGATTGACCATGACAAGGCCAAGGTGATTTGGGACGAGTACCAGCAGATTCTGCTTGAGGAGTGCCCGGTAATCTACCTGATGAGGAGCCGCAGCTTCTTCGCAATCAGGAACCGCTGGGATTTGAGCAACGTTTATTTTGACAACAGAAACGGAACTGAGACATCGCATGTATTCCTTAAGGAATCTATGTAGAAAAAAAATTATTTGCTTTAAATGGGTGGGATAAAATGAAAGCAGGAAATTTTTTTAAGAATCTGGCGGCTACGGTTTCCATGCCCTGGAAAAAGTTCCGCGCGAAATCGCCTCTTCTGTCTTTTATTACCGGACGTGTCGTGACCATGCTTTTCCTTCTTTTCTTTCTGGGATTCGCATTGTTCGGTCTGATGGAACTTGCTCCGGGTGATATTGTGGACCAGATGATGTCGCAGCAGCTAATGTCAAGCGTGGAGGGAAACTCACCGAAAAACGGGGCTTCTCCCTCTGGTGCTTTGGGCGGCTCCGGGGACGACAAATTTTTTTCGCAGACGCAGATGGAAAGCCTCAGGGCTGAGTTCGGACTGGACAAGCCTTTTTACGTGCAGTATTTCAAATGGCTCAAGCGTGTTTTTGTGAATCATGATTTGGGAACAAGCCTTGTCTCACGCGCGCCGGTTGGATTTTTAATCAGGAGCAGATTGTGGAATTCGGTCCTGCTGAATTTAATCTCGCTCGTTTTCATCACGGGATTTTCCTTTGCGCTGGGAGTCTTTTTTTCGACCAAGGCGGGAACCAAGATAGATACCGCGGCGACTTTCTTCGCTCTTTTCTTCCATGCTTTCCCGGGCATTTTGCTTTTGATTCTCCTTCAGCTTTTCGCGTCCGTCACGGGTCTTTTTCCTGTCACGGCCTACCCGGATTTTACATTCGCCGAGACTCCGGTGAAATTCACGTTCAGTTATGCGCACCACATTTTTCTTCCCTTGCTCACGTCTTTCCTTGGCGGCGTGGGAGGAACCATGAGGATGATCCGAGCGACCATGCTCGACCAGATGGGAATGCCCTATATTTTTGCCCTCCGTGCGAGGGGGATAAGTGAGAAGAGAGTTTATTTTAACCATGCGTTCAGAAACACGCTCAATCCTTATATAACGGGAAGCGCGAATTTGCTTGCGGGACTTTTCGGCGGAAGCCTGGTTCTGGAAATCATCTTCGCATATCCGGGAATTGGAAGGCTGATGTACGAGGCTGTCATGCAGGAGGACATAAATCTTGTGCTTGCAAACACGATGTTCATTTCGGCTCTCGTCCTGATTGGTATGGTCATAAGCGACATACTGCTTGCCATTGTTGATCCGAGAATCAGATACAAATAGGGGACGGACAGATGAAAAAATTTTGGGACTTTTTGAAGACTAGACCTCTTGGTGTGGCGTCGCTTGTGATTTTAATCCTTCTGTATTTAAATATGATTTTCGCGGAATTTGTCGCACCTTATCCTTCGACGCTTACTTTTGAAAACAATACGTATCATCCGGCGAACGTGCAGGTGACGATGAAGGGAATAAAAGTGCGCGAGTACCGTGTGATCAACAGGACCACATGGAAGTATGCCCGCGTGAAGGATGCCGAGACTGTTCACTCGCTCAAGTTTTTTGTGAAGGGAAGCGAGTACAAGCTTTTGGGATTCATTCCATGCGACCGTCATCTTTTCGGCACGGACTCTGAATATCCGGTTTACATTTTCGGGGCGGATCATCTTGGCCGCGATTTGTTCAGCAGGATTGTTTTCGGAAGCCGCATTTCTCTCACGATTGGTTTTGTGGCCACATTCATTTCATTTTTGCTCGCAATTTTTTTCGGAGGCATCTCGGGATATTTCGGGGGGGCGACCGACTGGGCCATAATGCGTTTCGCGGAATTTTTTATGCTTGTCCCCGGTCTTTATTTCATTCTTTTTTTACGCTCGCTTTTGACAACGAAGATGGACAGCGGAACCGCCTACATGGTGATCACTCTGATTCTTTCCTTGGTGGGATGGCCCGGCAGCGCGAGAACAATCCGTGGTCTTGTACATTCCATTAAGCGTGAGGAATTTATCATGGACGCGGATTTGGAGGGAGTGCCGCCGGTGATTGTGATTTTCAGACACATCATTCCGCAGATGGCGAGTCTGATTATTGTGAGTACGGCACTGAGTGTTCCGGGATTCATAATGAGCGAGACGACTCTTTCCTATTTGGGACTGGGCATTAGTGATCCTGCCGTGAGCTGGGGTTCCTTGATTAACCGCGACATCTCAACTCTTTCGAACCTGAAGAATTTCCCATGGCTTTTGTGGCCCGTGGTGATGCTTCTTTTGGTGACTCTCGCGTTCAACTTTTTTGGTGACGTGCTCCGTGATTTTTTTGATCCTTATGGTGCCGTTTTCAAGAGAAGAAACAAGCGGGGTCGCTTTGGAAAAAAGGAGACGGGGCGTTGCGGGGTGGCCCCGCTGGAAGGGGAAGCGAAAGACGGTACGGCTGGAGCGGGGGGAAGGCTTTCCCCGCAGGATTTGCCTTCGGACTGGCTGCTTTCTGTTGAGGACCTTAGGGTGACTTTTACAATTTTGCGTGGGACAAAATGGATTCCGGTTTATGCTTCGAGGGGCGTGAGTTTTTACATAAAGCGAGGAGAGATTCTGGGGCTGGTCGGAGAGTCGGGAAGTGGAAAATCGGTAACGACTACGGCAATTCCGGGACTTCTGCCACCAAATGCGGAGGCGGGCGGTCGGATTTTTTATAATGACGGCGGAAAGTCTGTGGATTTGTTTTCGCTTTCAAAAGAAGATTTGCGCTCTTACCGTGGAAGAAAAATTGCCTTGATTTTCCAGGAGCCGGGAAGAAGTTTTGATCCGCTTCAAAATGTGGGAAAAATTTTCTGGGAGACATTCAGGGTGATGGATCCGAAAATCACTTTGGATGAGGCGAATAAAAAAACGGTCGGACTTTTGCGCGAGGTTGGACTTCCTGATCCCGAGGGCAGGTTGAAGGCTTATCCGCATCAGTTCAGCGGTGGACAGCTTCAAAGAATTGGGATTGCGCTTGCCCTTGCTCAGGATTGCGAGCTTTTGATTGCCGACGAGCCGACCACAGCTTTGGACGTGACCATTCAGGCACAGATTGTTTCTCTTTTGCTCAGACTCAAAGAAGAACGCGGACTTTCAATTATTTTCATAAGCCACAACATAAATCTTGTTGCGCAAATCAGCGACAGGATTGCGGTTATGTACGGCGGAAAAATCATGGAAAGCGGCACTTCGGATCAGATTATGAAAGCTCCGAGGCATCCCTATACGCAGGCTCTTGTAAATGCTTTGCCAGAGTTCGGAAGCCACTACACAAAGCAAAAAATGATTTCCATTCCGGGGCGTGTCACGGATCCTTCGCGCCCTGAGCCGGGATGTCCTTTTGCGCCACGGTGCTCTTTTGCAAAGGATGAGTGCAGGAGTTCGGATTTTACTTTGTGTTGGAAAATGAAAGCATCTGCAAATGAGCAAAACTCAAGCAAGGAAGGAGAGTAGGATTATGGAAGGCATGCTCGGCAATAATGGTAACGGCGGCAATATAATAGAAGTAAAAAATCTTTCCAAGCAGTTTAATCTGGAGGCCGGTTTTTTTGCGAAAAATAAAAACAAAGTTTATGCTGTGAACGACGTCTCTTTTTCCATAAAGCGTGGTGAGACTTACGGAATCGTCGGTGAGTCGGGTTGCGGAAAAACTACTACGGCTCGTCTCATAATCCAGATGTACAAGCAGACGGAAGGGAGCGTCATTTACACTTCTCGCGACGGAGTTCAGTACAAGGTTGAGGATTTTTCAAAGAAGGATTTGCGTCGGTACCGGGAGAAAATCAAGTATATTTTTCAGGATCCTGCACGTTCTTTGAATCCGAGGCTTTCTGTTTTTAATGTCATTACGGCAGGCTTGCGTTATTCATCACTTTGGAAGGGAAAGAAGGATGCGTGGGAACTTGCGGAAAAAATCATTGCGGAAGTGGGACTTTCTCCTGAAGATTTGAACCGCAGACCGGCAGAGTTTTCCGGTGGACAGAGGCAACGCATTTCCATTGCACGCGGGCTGATTATGAATCCTGAGCTTTTGATTTGCGACGAGGTTGTTTCAGCTTTGGACGTGAGCATTCAGGGGCAGATAATCAATCTTTTGCAGGATTTGAAGCAGAAGCATAATTTGAGCTATGTTTTTATTACGCACGACCTGAGGGTGGCCTGTTATTTTTGTGACGTAATCGGAGTGATGTACCGGGGCGTTTTGGTGGAGGAGGCTCCCGCGCAGAATCTTTACAAGGAGGCGCTTCATCCGTACACGAAGATTCTTTTTGACGGGGCTGTGGGTGAGCTTACTTCGTCGAACATTGAGGTGAAGACAACCTTGCAGGCGGAGCAGTGCTGTCCATTTGCTTACCGATGTCCTAAGGCGACCGAGAGATGCAAAAGGGAGCTTCCTGAGTTTAGGGACGCAGGGAACGGTCACAGGGTGAGATGCTTTCTGTTGGGGTAGGTTTTAGGGTATCGGATTTTTTGCATGGAGAACAATAAATGAGCAAAGCTTTCAGTGAGAATACCAGAGTTCAGGTGCCAGCCATTTTACATTTGACTCGTCTTGGCTACACATATATTGGAAGAATTCATGAAGAAACCGCTGGCGAAAAATATGATTCCGGGACAAATATTCTTATAGATGAATTTCATGCCTCATTTGAAAGATTGAATCATGGCAAAGAAAAAGAATGGCAGCATGTTTTTTCTGACGTAAAAAAGCTTCTTAACGATGATGACCTGGGACGAGGCTTTTATAAAATGCTTACCGCCCGATCACCATACAGACTGATTGATTTTGAAAATCCAAGAAACAACTCATTTTTTGTTACTGGAGAATTTACCTGTCGTAATGGAGATGAGAATTTTCGACCTGACATTACGCTTTTCATAAACGGCCTGCCACTTGTTTTTATTGAGGTAAAGAAACCAAATAATCACGAGGGGATTGTTTCTGAGTATAAACGGATATATGAGCAAAGAATGCCGAACAAAGCATTCAGAAGGTTTTTCAACATCACCCAGCTGATGATTTTTTCAAACAACATGAAATATGATACTTTGGATGGAATTGTGCCAGTCCAAGGTTCGTTTTATTGTACCGGTTCACGCACAAAGCCTTTCTTTAACTGTTTCCGTGAAGAAAATTATGCCGAGCATGATATTGAGCCTTTTATCGCATCGTATCCATATAAAAAGCTTGATGAAAAAATAGAACAGGAAGTACTTGCTGATTTTAACTGTCAGGTAATTTTCCAGACTGAAGAATACAAGACAAACAAGAGTTTTGACAGACCGACAAATAAAATCCTAACGTCAATGTGTTCTCCGGAGCGTCTTCTGTATTTATTGAAATATGGAATTGCTTATGTAAAGAGTGAAAAAGAAGTTGACGGTAAAATTGAAATCCGCGATGAAAAACATATTATGCGCTATCAGCAGTTTTTTGCTTCAATGGCGGTAATTCGAAAATTCGACGAAGGGAAACGCAGCGGAATTATCTGGCACACACAGGGAAGCGGAAAGACGGCTCTTTCTTATCATCTTAATTATATCCTTACTGATTATTTTGCGAAACAGAACAAGGTCGCCAAATTTTATTTTATTGTAGACCGTATTGACTTGATGGAACAGGCAACAGAGGAGTTTGAGAACAGGGGACTAAAAGTAAAGACAGCAGAAACTCGTGACGAACTTATGGCACAGTTTAAGAATAATCAGTCAAAGGAAGGAAATACTGGCGAGCATGAAATCGTTGTTGTGAATATACAAAAATTCAAAGAAGACAAAACAAGGGTTGAATTGCCCGCATATTCCACAAATTTACAGAGGATTTTTATAATTGATGAAGCGCATCGGGGTTATGACCCGGCGGGATGTTTTCTTTCAAATCTTTTTGATGCTGATAAAAATGCCATTAAAATTGCTTTGACCGGAACACCTCTTTTAAAGGCTGAAAGAAAAAGCTGTGCGGTATTCGGTGATTACATACACACATATTATTATGATGAGTCAATTGCTGACGGTTATACGGTAAAACTTTTGCGGGAAGACATAGAAACATCATATAAGGAAAAGTTGAATGAAGTACAGAAATCTGTAAGCAAAAAACTTCTTGAAGAAGCAAAAAAGAATACCCTTGATACTCTTGTTCAGCAAAAAGAAGTGCCGAAGGCCTCTATAATTGAGCATGAAGTATATGTCAAAGAACTTCTTCGTTATATTATAAAAGACTTTATCAGATTTAGGACGATTCAGGGCGACTCTACGTTGGGTGCGATGATTGTGGCAGAGACAGGTCCTCAGGCAAAACAGATTTCAAAGTATTTTGATGAAGTGATGTTAGAATTGAAAGAAAAGGGGGAAATAAAAACAACATTAAACTATGCCCTTATACTGCATGATGTGGGAACAAAAGAAGAACGCAAGCAAATAGTTCAGAAAGAGTATAAGAAGAATATGACAGTAGATGTTCTGGTTGTATTCAATATGCTTTTGACTGGGTTCGATGCCCCTCGTCTTAAAAAGCTCTATCTTGGGCGTGCACTCAAAGATCATAATCTTTTACAGGCAATTACCCGTGTAAACCGTCCCTATAAAGATATGCGTTATGGTTATCTTGTTGACTTTGCGGATATAAAGGCAAATTTTGATGACATCAACAGACAATATCTGAATGAACTGAATAAATTCAATGATCCAGATGATGATGGTAAAACCAATGTGAATACTTTCACTCAGATTCTAGAAAACCCGGAGCAGATTATCCATGACATGAAGGTGATAAAACAGACACTTTTTGAATATGATACTGGTAATGCGGAAGTTTTTAGCACACAGATTTCGGAAATAGAGAACAAGGAAAAACTTCTTGAACTTAAAAAAGCTCTTTTTGCTGCAAAATGCATGAACAATCTTGTGCGAACTTTTGGTGATGAAGATTTGAAAGTTGCCTTTGCAAAAGTAAGACTTGAACGTGTAGTGGAGATGCTAAGCGAGGTACAGAATCACATTGATTTGATAAATCAAAAAGAAGCATTCAAGACAAGTGATGAAACAAAACTTGCTATTAATGAAGCTATGCTCAGCATAAAATTCAATTTTGCAAAAATAGGCGAAGAGGAATTAAAAATCATTTCTTGCGGGAAAGAACTTGAAGAAAAACGAAAAAGGACATTGCAGGAATTTGAAATAAACATTGATCCAGAAGACCCTGAGTTTATCACCCTCAGAGCAGCATTTCTGAACAGGTTTAAGCAACATGGATTTGTCCCTAATTCTCTTGCCCAGTTTAATGAAGAAAACAAGGATTTGGATGATATAATATCCAGATTAAAGAGCATAAACAGGAGAAACGAGAATCTTGCAAAAAAATATGGTGGCGACACAAAATTTGTCCGAATCCACAAAAGAATCCGTGAGGAAAATGTAAGTCGCAAACAGAATCTAAAGCCATATATTATTTCTGAGTTTGAGGATGACATAGTTCAGGCCATGCTACATGTAAAGGCAAGAATTGACCAAAAAGTGTTTGACCGAAACAACATCCTTAAGAAAGATGACTATTTTGAAAACACTGTTTATGAGATTATTGACAAGATATTGTATGACATGGCCATAAAATCTGAAATGGATGACTGTGATTTTATACAGAAAAAAGTTGCAAGACAATATTTAAATCAATATCATAGCATATACGGAGCATAAAGAATGAGTGATATAAAGGACAGGACAATAAATCTGATTGATGAACTTAAGGCGACATGCCAGCAGAAAGGTTTGGGAAACGATGGAAATGAGTTTAAAATCATCACCCAAGTTTTTCTCTATAAATTCCTGAACGATAAATTCGGCTGGACTCTTAAGAATAAGGAAGGACGATACAAAAAACAGTTTGCAAAGGCTGAGAAATGGGATGAGGAATATGCAAAACTGAGCGATGAAGAACAGAAACGTGTTTGTCGTTCTTTAGGTGCGGACTGTCCGAACCTTTATACAAGGCATTTGATTTTCACGCTTTGGAATCAGCAGGGTAAAGAGAATTTCGATCAGATTTTTGATGATACCATGGAAGACATTGCGACAGTAAACATGGAGACTTTTTCCACAATGACTGTTGCAAACACAAAGATTCCCATTTTTGAAAGACTGACTCAGTATGTTACGGACTCAAGCCAGAGGGCAGATTTTGCACGCGCACTCATAGATAAACTTGCTAACTTTAGTTTTGAGGAAGCCTTTGCCCAGAGCTACGATTTTTTTGCGGCTGTTTTTGAATACTTGATTCAGGATTACAACACGGCGGGCGGTGGAAAATATGCGGAGTATTATACGCCACACGCAATCGCAACAATCATGGCACGCCTCCTGGTGGGTGATAATGCTGACCTTCACAACATTGAGTGTTACGACCCCTCTGCTGGTACCGGCACATTGTTAATGGCTCTTGCTCATCAGATTGGTGAAGACCGATGTACGATTTTCAGTCAGGATATAAGCCAGCGTTCAAACAAGATGCTCAAACTCAACCTGATTCTTAACAATCTTGTTTCAAGCCTTGATAATGCGATACAGGGAGACACTCTTGTAAGTCCGTATCATAAAGAAGATGATGGAACGACTCTTAAACAGTTTGATTTTGTTGTTTCCAATCCCCCGTTTAAAATGGATTTTAGCGATACAAGGGAAAAAATTGCCACAATGCCAGCTCGTTTTTGGGCAGGAGTTCCAAATGTTCCAAAGGCAAAAAAAGAGGGAATGGCAATCTATACCTGTTTTATTCAGCATGTTGTCAATTCGATTAAAGATGGAGGTAAAGGTGCAATTGTAATTCCAACTGGTTTTATTACCGCAAAATCGGGAATAGAAAACAAAATCCTTCATAAGATTGTTGATGATAAAATTGTCTGGGGCGTTGTCTCTATGCCAAGTAATGTGTTTGCAAATACCGGCACAAACGTCAGCGTTCTTTTCTTTGACAAATCCCACAGCGCAAATAAGGTAATTCTTGTAGATGCAAGCAAACTTGGTGAAGAGTATAAGGATTCCAACGGTCTAAAAAAGCGTCGCCTTACAGATGAAGAAATTGAAAAGATTGTAAAGACTTTCCGCAATAAGAAAGCCGTGGATGATTTTTCTGTAGCCGTAACTTATGACCAGATAAAAGAAAAAGGCTATGTTCTTAGTGCAGGCCAGTATTTTGACATTAAGATTGAATATGTGGATATAAGCGAAGAGGAATTTAATGCACAAATGAAGGCTGATACGGATGAGCTTAACGCTATGTTTGATGAAAGCCATAAGTTGGAAAAAGAGATAAAGAAACAGCTGGCAAGCCTTAATTTTGCAGGAGTGAGCTGAAGAATGGAAAATGAATTAATAAATATACACACGAACGATATTTTAAGTGATGCTCGAAAGATAATTGATAAT